>Ga0157378_10000116_pt1 | contig 76918 bp, 67 predicted proteins | sample M65metaG_FD_115309 | JGI IMG/M metagenome (GOLD analysis project Ga0157378, IMG submission 115309) | Miscanthus rhizosphere microbial communities from Kellogg Biological Station, Michigan, USA - M6-5 metaG | ecosystem: Host-associated > Plants > Roots > Rhizosphere > Soil | place: USA: Michigan... | reverse complement strand
GAGTGCAACTCGTGCGACAGGGATTGAATATCGCTCGCTATTTCGCAGGTTTGCTTTTCGAGTTCCTCCACACGCTTACGGACTTCAGGCAAATTGGGAGAATCTTCTCGGAATTGTTGCAGCTCGTTAGCCAATAGTGCCAGACGCTGACCGATGTCATCGTGAAGTTCTCTCGCAATCCGGGTGCGTTCGTGCTCCTGTGCCGTGATCAGTTTGCCGCTCACTCCCGCAAGCGCCTCTTCTGCCCGCTTGCGCTCCGTGATGTCGGCGACCATACCTACCATCCGCTGCAACCGGCCTTGCTCATCGAAAAAAGCGCACGCATTTCTCTCCACCCAAACAACAGAACCGTCTGAGCGGACCACCCGATAGCTGATCTTGCTGGTCCGATTTTCGGGCGTAACGTCGCGGTCCGCACTGACAAACAGTGCGCGGTCGTCGGGATGAACCTTAGCCGAGAATTGCTGGCGAGTAAGTTGGGCCTCCGAACTGCTCAAACCGAGTATATTTAAGCATCCCTCTGATCGCGTGACCATATCGGTCGTGGCGTCCCACTCGTAGGCATACATCCTTCCTGCCTGGGCGGCGAGGTGAAATCGCGCCTCGATTTCCCGCAGTTCATCCTCCGTTCGCTTACGCTCCTCTACAAGGGCCGCGAGAACCATGAAAGATGTCGCAGCCAAAATCAAGAATAGCTGTAGCGACAACATGCTGCTGAGTGGCCCCCGTTCGACAAAGGGGCCGCGTCCATGGACTGCGGCCCAAATCGATAGGAAGGTAACTACAATTACAGCAGAACTAGTCCCCCTCGATCCGAAGCGCAAAGCGGCCCACAGCAGAAATGGCACCACAGAAGAAAGCAGTAACGGCGAAGCGCTGCTTTCTGAGGCGGTGAAGGTGACATAGCCCAGAAGACCTAACCCTGTGATCAGCACGGCGAATTCCACCTGGTATGCGCGTGACTTGCGCGCCCACTCAGGTTCGTTGCTAACCCAAGTCAAGATCGCCGGCAGCAGAGTAACGAAAGCTAACGCCTCAGAAAAAAAAGCAATACTCCAACTCCTCCAATAGTCGCCGTGGATGCCAAGCGCGCTAAGCAAAGCTGCAGCGGAAGGTGCAAGCAACACCGCGAAGAACGCATACGTACTGAGGGCCCTTATACTATTCAGCCGGGGCATCCCGTCGAAGAAATAGCCAAGACAGAGTGCGGTGATGACGACTTGGACCGTATTAGCTGCGATAAACCAAGCGATCGAACCGCTCGGCACGCCTGCCTGCACATCGTAGAGAGCAAAAGCCACCAAGGCTGCGGGGACGACCATGGGCCAGATGGTCCGACGTACCAGCAACAACACAGATACCAGCAGCGCGCACCCTGGCCAAAGTGGCCAGAGCGTTTGGGGATGCAATAACAATGCCCCTGCTAGTCTTGGAGCCAGGTACGACAGCAAGGCCACAAGGCAAACCAATACCACCATTTGAAACCGGGAATTCAGTTTCGTCAGGTTCCCATCTGGGCTAGTGCTCCCAGTTTGCGTGGCCCGTTCTCCTATCCTACGGGAATGGATAATGGCTCAAACAAATCGTCGAACCAGCCTTCATTGCATTGGAAGTGACCATCCTACACCGTGTCCGGTCATTCTTGGTAAGCGCGATCTCGCAAATCCAGGAGCTCAGGTTCGGTGAATTGAGCCAATCGCCCACAGAAAAAGTGGTGATGCGATCCCAGTATGGGTCTAAGTCCCGAAGGTTTGGACATCTCTTGCATATCGACTGCGTGCTAAAGCAACGGCGAATCTAGCGGCTCCGAGGGTCTTAGCGACACCTCAAAGAGAGAGAGTAGTGCCATTTTTGCCTTCCGAGGCGAGATGGCCCCATTTTCTTTTAGTGCTGCCGTAATCTAGCTGAAGGACCAATTGGGTGGGCTTTGGGATACCCACCCGCGTCGGGTCCTACAGTGTTATCAGATTTACCCGATTGCTTTCTGCGGATATAAGCCTAGTCTGGGGTCAATTACTTACTATTCCTTTCGCTTGAGTGGAGGCACTGTGCGCCACGAACGGTGGCCCCACTTTTTTATTTACCGCCCCACCTGACAACTCGTCCTGTTCCGAGAGCTTCAAGTTCAACCACCCAAAATGGGGTCCTAACTTAAAGAAGTTGACAGGCACAACCGGCGAGCCTAGATTGCCATCACCGGGTGGGAATGGAGGGACGCATGGACGGTCCCACCTTCGATATATTCCGTGGTTCCCTGAAAAATGGAGCACTCTGGCTAGAATCCATTGAAGGTCTTGGTGCGGCTACGCGGCGAATGTTTCAGTTTTCGGTAATTCGGCCCGGACCCTACTTTGTTTTCGATTATAAACAACACAAAGTTCTCGCCTCAACTGATACATCGCCAAAACCAAAAAGCAAGCCGCCGAAGCGACGCGCATCAACAAAACGGGCGATAGATGATGTGGCTTAACCTAGCCTTCGCGCCGCCAAGGTCCACTGGATTGACTCGCAACTCAAAGGCCAAGGGCCGCCTGTCACTATTGACAGTACTAAAATTTGTCCATGTCAAGGGATAGTTTTGCGAACCTAGAGGCAGCAGAAGTCGTAGAAACCTTCCGTTCGCTCAACGGCTCCTGCTGTCCCTCTTGGCACAACGCGAGTCGGGAGCTGTTGGGATCACCCTCGGCAGCTCCTGTCTATTTCCAGTAAAATGCAGGCATTTCCGCACGCGTGCGATACTTCTGTTCAGACGGCTTGGGTTGCGGATGCCAGCAACAAATTGCTGAGTTTCGCGGTCGTACCAAGTGCCTAGCGATTAATTGATCGACAAAAATCAGGTTGATGATGTCTACCGCAGCGTCCGAATATTGCACCAAGTGCAAAGTGTTGACGGTGAAGGTTGTGAGGCCATTAATCAGCTCCAGACCAAGGGGGCGATGGCAGCCCCTGGCATCGGGACGGTGGCGGAATACAGAGAGTAGTTCAGCTGGAGCGAACGCGCAGGGCCGGGGTTCGTCAACACTAGCACCCGCTGACCGTTGGGATTCTGAAACGCCACGTGTCCGAGATTCGCGGCGAGGCTTTGGGATTCGAACCGTCGTGCACCGCGACGAACCGCGCGTGAGAAATGTGCCAATGCCCAATATTGGCCGCTGCGAATGATTTCTTGTCTGTGCGGATTGACGATTAGCATGCCGCCGCACGGGTATGGTCCGATGTTGGGTTTTCCGTTCTGGTCGGTGGCGATATTCCAGACCATCGCGGAAGAGCACCAGTTGGCCAGAACCGCGGTGTACGTGCCGGCCCAATTCATCCAATCATCCCGATAGTGCGGGTCGTTGTAGTCGGTGCTGCCTTCCGTATAGTGCATGTCGACTCCCGGATGAGCCGCATGCACTTTGCTCATCATGCTTGCGTCGCCGACGTAGGCGTACCATGCGACTGAATTTGCGTAGCGGCGGAAGTCGGGGTTGTCGAGCTCGGAGATGACGCGTCCCCAATAAACAAAGTTGTGATCGAGAATCCAGATCTTTGTTTTAGTCTTGGTCTTCTCGAAGAGCGGACCAAGATGCTCGGCGACAAACTCGGTTTCGCATTCCTGGGACCAGACGCAGGCGGGCATTTGTGCATGCTGGTCCGTGTCGATCTCGTTCTGCGCGGTGATGGCGTGGATGTCGACTCCCGCGGCTGCGTAGGACTGAATGTATTTCAGGAGGTATTGGGTGTAAGACGCGAGATACTGGCGACTCATGGCGCCGCCAAGCATGGACCTGTTCCACTTCATCCAGCCTGGAGGACTCCAGGGAGAGGCAAAATAGAGAGTGTCGGGATTCACCTCGCCGACGCGACGGAGTAAAGGGAAGAATATATTCTCGGTCGTGGTCGATCGAGAAGCGTTTCAAGTCTGGATCGGCTTCGCCTTCGTCGTAGCTGTACAGACTGGCGGCAGAATCGGCGGAACCCACGCAGGTGCGGTTGACGCTCAGTGCGAGCTGCGACGGATGAAACATTTCGTGGATGACCTGCTCTCGCAATGCAGGTTGGAGCTGGTTGAAGAGATAGCAGGAAGCGTCGGTGAGACAGCCGCCGAATCCGAGAATCTGCTGGAACTTGTTGGCTGGAACGAGTTGGATGGAGTCTGTCGGCGGTGCCGCTGTGGAGGCGGGCTGCCACTGGGGCCTTTCACCGTGGCAGATGCAAGAGTTCTCCCGAACTGTGAGGCGGCAGGCTGTTGGAATGGAATTGGGACATGGCCCTGCTGAAGGACACGCAGATTCGCGAACAAATGAGACTCGAGTTCCGCTGCGAACTCTTCAACGCCTTCAATCACGCGCAGTTCCAGTCTCCAGACGGGAACATCGCCGATCTTCCAACGGCCGCGAACAACTTTACCGGCACGTTCGGGCGATCGCTCACCGCCAATCCGCCGCGAATCATGCAGCTGTCCTTGAAGCTGCTGTTCTAGCCAAGGCGGAAAAGTAGCGGCTTTGCTGTACCCCCGGTGAGTGCCTGACGGGCAGAAAGGCTCCTTACACCCCGGAGCGTCCGTCAGGCACTTCCTTATTTTTGAGGGCCGTCACAACTACAATAACGAGTGGGAATTTTGAAAAGACGGCGAGTGGGAAGCGAAGGGGGGCTTCTTGACCCGAGTTCGTAGGTTTGCGCGATGGCTGGTTGTGGTTTCCTATGTGGCATCGGCGACGCCAGGTTTCCTTCAGTCGCAAGCGCAGAAGGAACGCATTGTCGTCGTCATCAGCCTTGATGGCTTTCCCGCAGATGCGCTGCAAGATCCTAGGCTGCCCATTCCGACATTGCGCAAATTGGCGCGCGAAGGCGCAGTCGCCGACTCGATGCAGCCAGTCAATCCCACAGTGACGTGGCCGAATCACACCACCATCGTCAGCGGCGTTGATGCGTCGGAACATCAGGTCCTTTTCAACGGGCTGCTGACGCGTCCCGGTAAGAACGCTCCGATGGCGATCGAGCCGTGGCGAGACAAAGACCTCCTCGTTCATTCGCCGACAATCTACGACGCGGCTCACGACGCAGGCTTCACCACCGCCCAGGTGGATTGGGTTGCGATCTACAACGCCAGGACGATCGATTGGAAATTCCCCGAACTCCCTGATCCGAATGGCGAAGTGGAAAGGGAACTCATCGCGGACGGGACGGTCACCGCGGAGCAGCTGAAGACATTCGAAGACAGCAGCCAGGCGTGGCAAGACGAAATTTGGACGGACGCCGCGGCGAAAATCCTGAAAGAGCATAAGCCAAACTTGCTGTTGTTCCACTTGCTCACGCTGGACGATCTCAACCACGCCTATGGCCCTATGAGCGCGGGGAGCGTAACCGCGATGGCGTATCTCGATTCGCAGGTGCGCCGCATCGTCGAGATTCTCCAGCGACCTGATTTTGCCAAGCGTTCGACGCTGATCATCGTCTCGGATCATGGATTCCGTTCGTACAAGTTCGAGATTCATCCGAATGTGTTGCTGCAGGAGAAAGGGCTGCTCCATCTGGAGGACGGAACGTGGAAAGGTGACGCCTGGGTGGTTCCCGAAGGCGGCACCGCCATGGTTCACGTGACGAATTCGAGTCGCAAAGCGGAATTGATTCCCGCGTTGAAGTCAATCTACGCACTAGCGGAAGGGGTCGAGCGGGTTTATGTAGCGGAAGATTTTGCGAAGCTAGGGTTGCCAACGTCGGCCCAGAGCGATCAAGCTCCCGACCTCGTTCTTGCCGCCAAGCCGGATTATTGCTTCGCTGGCGATCCCGGCAAGAGTTTTGTCAGCAGCGCCACCGGCGGTACGCACGGCTTTCTAAACTCGGATCCCAACATAGGGGCTATCTTTTTGGCGTGGGGAGCCGGGGTTCCGAAAGGCGTTCGCCTTGGTTCCATCACGAATCGCGAAGTGGCACCCACGATCGCCAAGTTGTTGGGTATTGAATTGAAATCGGCGCGAGGCCGCAAAATTCCCGGCATCGGTCAATAGGATGCGCAACGGTCCGTGCGTCCTCGACGATCAAGCTCGAAGGACAAACCGAAACTTCATATCCTCCCCGAACCACATGATGTAGTTCGTGCCCCAGGCGTTGTTAAACAGGTTGGAGTGAACCCCTCCCGTGAGATCGGGCTGCGATTTCGAAAAATAAAGCGGCGATTTCTTCCCTAGAGCGACCAAGGGCGCGTCCAGAGTTTCTACCGTCAGCGATCCGCTTCCATCTTTGTATTCGAAGCCCTTGGAAAGGGCGTGCATGTGACGGTTGCCGCCAATCACGACATCCGTTGGGGAAACCTGTTGCCCAGATTTTTCCAACATCCACGCATTCGGGTCGGGCGCGACCGGATGAAAACTCAGCCACATCGCTTCCGGCATGCGCGTTGACCGCTTGTTGAACCACGAAAAGCGCAAGTGGCACGTCGGTTCCGCTTCCGGGAGCCACAATTCCAAATACATTTTCTCGGGAAATGCAGCGCGACCGCTGCGGAGAGATTCGGGATCGTCGATGCGCGATTGCGACAGGATCCGCTGGCCCTGTTTGGTCTCCTCGAGTTGCAGATCAACAACGGAAGGAAGCCATTCCTGAGTCTTCGCCCCAAATCGCTCGATATTGGGCTTGCCAAAGTCCTTCTTCGCCCAATCTTCCTCGCTGATCACATAGCTGCTAAAAAACTGCGAGTAGTCCTGCTGCGAGAGCGTTTGGTAAGAAAACAGGGCAAGAAGATGATCTGCCGAAGCCCATTCTCGCTTGCGTTGCTTGCTGTACAGGCGGCGAATCGCTCCGGTCGCTGGGTCGATTCCGATCGTGAAGTGTGCGGTTTCGACTTCGTGAGGCGACGACAACGCGCGTGAGTTGGCCAGCTTGGGCGGAGTAGCTTGCAGATCTCGCAGCGCATTTTCAGCTTCACTGCGCAGCGCGGCGGGTAGCGTCGCAATGCCGTTCGAGAGTTCCTGCCGCTTCTCCTGCCAGCTGAACAGCACGACCTCGTAATTCTTGGTGTCGAGCATCGTCGCAAGATCGTTCGGCGAGTAGTGGTCAAAGTCGAGCCACGTCTTGGTATCCGTTCCCCATGTGTGTTCGACTTCGAGCAGGAGGTGACGCAGCAGGGCAAGGTCGGTCGAATCGCCTAGGGAGAGCTTCTTTTGTGTCAGCCATTGCTCACGGAGCCGAGCTACTTGGCGGTACCGTGCAAGCTTGAGTGGATCGCTGGCGACACCGTGAATCCATGTGTCCCCGATCTCCTCGGTGATCACGGGTAGTGAGTGCGCGTACGGCGATACCGCATTGGCTATCGCCGTCAGATCCGTCGGCACGATCTCGGCATTTGGAAATTGCTTGCCCAGCGCAATGTAAGTGTCGTGAACCTCCTCGAGCGTGTGCGGGCCGCTGTCGTCATCCCGCACAACCGTGGCGATCGCGAGGTCCGTTCCCGGAAGCACCGCAACCGCTCCGTAGTGATGGTGATACATCACGGTGAGCGTTGCTCCGCTCGGGTCTTTCCAGTTGAAAAGGGGAGGAAGCTGCGCGGGCGTGCTCGCGTCGTTTACTCCGATCTCCAGGAACTTGACGCCACTGGCGGCGAGCGGCGACGCCAAGCCACGCGTGTGACCAGGTACGTCGGTCATTTTTGCACCGACGGTCTTACGGCCGAACCGACGATCAAGAGCCTGCGAAAGTCCAACGCCGCCCGCGATCAAGGATGGAGTCATGAGCTCGGTCTGCCACGTGAAGGGAAGGGCATGCCACGCGATGTCGCCGTCGGCCACGGCTTTTTCCATGACCTTGCGTTGCTCGGTCGAGGCCTGTTCGAGAAACTCGTAGAGCAGCCAGGACCCAGTCGTCCAGACGTAGCGTTCCTTTCCTCCAGAATCACGAAGTTGGCTCGCGATTTGTATCGCTTTCGGAAAATATTCCTTGAAAAATCGCTGTACCACGCCAGCCTGCGTGTCCGCGAATCCCGCATCAAAATGACACTTGAACGCGACCAGCACACGCTTGACGTTCGGATCAGTTAGTGGGGAATCCGGGACACTCTGCAATGCTACTAAGGCCGATCCTTTCGGCAGCAGTGCACCGCCAAGAAGCGATTTCATGAATTTGCGCCTGGTGACGTTTCGAACGCCAGGGGAAGAGGCTACGAGGCTCCGGCTTTGAGCTTCCGTATTGTTCTTCGGATCGTCGGTCAACGTCTCCTCCAATCACTTTAACGCCTTGATCTCCGCCAGTAGTGCATCTAAACGTTTTTTGTGGAACAGTAGCGAACACTAGCCGTTGGCAAGCTGCGTTGTCAACGCAGAAAGCCAACATGGCCTACAAAAACCCGACAAACGACACGCAACACTACCCAGTGACGGACCGTCCGAGGCTCGTCGACGCTGAAGGAGCCTTATCGTGTCGAGGGCAAGAAGACGATGGGGTATGAGTGGTGGGAGCAGTTGGATCAACCACTTGCATGACGCTGCCATTGGCGAACCATCAGTGGTCGAGTCATGGTCAAGGACGCGGTGTATTCAGAATGTCTTTGACAGCACCGTGTAGGTCCATCTCGCTTTCGACAGAAGTATCCGCGGCAACGCTCGGAATTGAAGTTGGCAAGATTGCCGACTGGCGTGTCGGTGTGTGCATAACAGCCTGATTCTTCGGGCAATCGAGCGCCGAACCGGATGTCAATCACATTGGTATATTCGCTGCCGGCAATTGCCCCCCAAACAAGTATTTTTAGGGACTAGAGAGTTTAGAAAAAGAAACGTTCAAAGTCAGGAGTTTACTCCGGCGAGCTGCAAATCGTCGCGCTGCTCCACCGACGCATAGAAGGTCCATATCGATATGAACGACTTTCCGCACCGTGATGGCGCAACTATCTTATTCGCGGGCTGCGGACCAGCGCGAGCGTTTCCGGATGTATAGTCTTTGGAAGCCAAGGAGGGTTCATGCACGAGGGACACATGGATCCGCGAGTGGATGCGTACATCGAAAAGGCTGCGCCGTTTGCGCAGCGCGTGCTGACGCACTTGCGGGAACTCGTGCATCAGGCGTGTCCGCGAGCGACGGAGTCCGTGAAATGGGGAATGCCCTTTTTCCTGCAACAGGGCATCGTGCTTTGCCATATGGCGGCCTTCAAACAGCATTGCGCCTTCGGGTTTTGGGGTCCGGAGATGAAGAAGGTGCTGGCAAAGAATGGGTTGGTTACCGGCCCGGCGATGGGTTCGCTCGGCCGCATTACCGGGTTGAAAGACCTGCCGGCAGACCGCCTGTTGCTCGGCTACTTGGGACAAGCGGCCGACTTCGTGGAAAGCGGGCAGCGAACGAAATCGATCGAGCGAAAGCCGAAGGCTGCGAAGCCGAAATCCCGCGTCCCGGCGGAGCTTAGGGCGGCATTGAACAAGAACAAGCTGGCGGCCAGGGCCTTTGCAGGATTCAGCCCGAGTTGCCGGCGCGAGTATGCGGAGTGGATTGCCGATGCCAAGCGCCCGGAAACCAAAGCCAAACGCTTGAAACAGGCGGTCGCGTGGATCGCCGAAGGCAAGTCGCGGAACTGGAAATACGAGAACGCATGATGGCAGAGCGCAAGGTGACGGTAGAAACGGCCGGCGCATCGAAATATCGCGTCACGGTGGAAGAGGGCGAAACCAAGACGATTCACGAGGTCCTTGCCGGTCCAGAACTTGTCGAATGGTACGTTCGAGGTGCGCCTGCTGTCGTCCTCGGGTCAGGGGGCGTCTTTCGTTGATCGTTTTACTAAGATCGCCACCGCGAATGCGCGTGAATCCAGCGAGGAAAAGAGTTCTCACCAGTCGCTCAAGCTGCTTGTTGCTTTAACTGTTCAGCGTCGAAACGAACTCCTTTCTTCCAAACGAGCAGTGATGGCCGCGATCTTGCGCGCCAAGGTCAGGCGCGCCTTCGGTGGTTTCATGCCCTTAGCGATACCAGCCTCGTAGAAATTCTGGAGAGGCCCAGCTGTGGCTGCCGCTCGGGTGGCCGCTCCCTTAAAGATATTTTTCAGATCATGATGTGATTTTTGTTCAGTCCGCGGATGGTCACAGCTTTCTTAGAGCGTTTCCGTTGACCGCCAACGAAGCGATATTCCCCACTATCGTAGGTTCTCAGAGCCAGTCCGCAGTAGCCCACAGCTGCCGCTTGGTACGAAAGTGATGGGGGGTCTGCATCAGAGCGCCAAGGACCACAAATTCGGTGTGGATGATTTTGTGGCTTAGCGACCCGTGGCCGCCCGGCAGAGAATCAGCAGCGGCATTGCGAAGGAGTTTTCACTGCACGTCGCGGGAACGAAAGTTGAGGCGCATAGATTGGCAATCGACCTAGCCGCCTTGCGGGTCTGGAGGAGGAGCGACGGAATTTCGAATTTTGAGTTCAGTGGGCAAGACGATCTGTTGGGGGCGTCCTTTCTTTCCGTTGATGCGTTCCAGCAGCAGGCGAGCGGCGCGGGCGCCCATCTGATATCCGGACTGATGAACGGAGGAAAGCGCCGGATCGGTGAACATACCGAGATCCAGATTGTCGAAGCCGATGATCGAAATATCTTTGGGACAACGCAACCCGAGTTCGCGAGCTGCGAGCAAGGCGCCTAGAGCCATCAGATCGTTTGAGGCAAAGATTGCCGTTGGACGCGGCAACATGCTTAGCAAGCGGATTCCGATCTGATAGCCGCTCTCTCGATCGAATGTGGTTTCCTGGATGTATTCGGGAGCGATAGAGATTCTACGTTTTGCGAGCGCCTTGCGAAATCCGGAGAGCCGCTCGGCGGCATTCGTCAGATGCGAAGGACCAACGATAGCGGCTAAGTGGATATGGCCCATCTTAAGAAGGTGTTCAGTAGCCTGAAACGCACCATCTTCGTTCGCGACCATGACGGCGTCACCCTTCCAATCGGCGGGCCGCCGATCGATGCAGACTACCGGAACGCTAGTCGGGGTGGGCGGACCGAGTTCCGCCGAGAGGTTGCTGCCGGCGGAAGGAATGACGAGCAGGCCCGCGGGACGGTAGGAGCGCAATTCGTCCAGATAGGCTTTTTCCTTCCCAGGATCGTTGTCCGTATTGCAGAGGACCACTCGGAACGAGCCTTTGAAGGCGACGTCTTCGACGCCGCGAACAACGCCAGGGAAAAACGGATTGAGAATGTCTGGAATGACCATTCCCAGCATGTTGGTCGAATTGCGGCGTAAGCCGCGTCCGAGTTGACTGGGCTGATAACCCAAGCTGCGAATCGCTTCCAGAACGCGGACGCGCAATCGTTCTCGAACCGGAGCGGTCCGATTCACCACGTGCGAAACAGTGCCGAGCGAGACTTGCGCCCGCTCGGCAATCTGCTTCATCGTTGTCGCTTTGTTCATCGGGTGTGGATCGTTTCCGTCTGTTCACGGCAGTGCGGGATTTCAGCACGGCTGGTGGGCGGATTGCCCACTACTGTGCATCAACGACGCAGCGAAAACCAAGCGCAGCCGAACGATCCTTGCTCGGGGCCATCATAGCCAATTTGCCATGCTCGCCCAGTTTATAGGCTTGCGGAAAGTACCACAGCGATCCCTGCGGCTGGTAGTAACTGCCGCCGCGGAGAATGCCTCCACGAGTGTGATCGTCGAGATATTCATCGGTCCATTGCCAAACGTTGCCGACCAGATCCATTACCCCGAACGGGCTTGCACCACTGGGATGCGCTGATACGCTGTCGGGTCCGCGCATCGTGCGACTCTTGTCCGGAACCGGCACGGCGGAAACGTTCCATTGATTTCCCCAAGGATACTCGCGCTCGTCGCTACCTTGAGCGGCATATTGCCATTCCCATTCGTGCGGCAGGCGCTTGCCGGCCCACTGCGCGTAAGCCCGCGCATCTTCGAGGGCGACCCAGGTTACGGGCTTGTCACCCCAACCTTCGGGATATGTCCCGTTCTGCCAGTCGCGCAGGAAATCGAGATCGTCTTTCGGATGATAATGCGTAGCGTCGAGGAATCTCTTGAACTGTTCGTTGGTTACCGGATATTTGTCGATCCAGAAAGATTTAATCTCCATCACGTGCTGGTGGTAGCGACGCGGCGAATTCTCCCAGGGATATTGAACATCGACGCCCACGTCGTCTGAGCCTTCGATTTCGATGCCCTGGACTTTGAAGTTGAATGTTCCCTGCGGAATCTTGATCATTTCCGCCGGAGCGGAGGATGCAGGTTTGGTCGGTGCGATCTGCGCGATCTGCTGCGGCAAGAATTTCCATTCGTGAGAGAAATCGGTCAGGGGCTTGGCGGTCATTGCCTTCATCTTTGCCATCAAGCCTGATATCTGTTCGTTGGGGGCCGATTTGGTGGCGAGCAAAGCGCCGTAATCCTTCTGCCCAAGGTCGAACGAGAGAGAGATTTTGTCGCCGTGGCGATCGGGTTTCAGCTCGACGCCGTGATACAGATCGAAGTAGCGCATGCCGTCCTGCGCGGGTAGTTCGATCTGTGGGCCGGACACGTTGTATTCGTTGCGGTTGACGATGGTCCAGACGGTATCGTCATTCAGCGGCCAGCGACTGGCGTAGACACCGAAGCGCAGCATGGGGAAGAACGGTTCCCAGTCTTTGCTAATGAGGAATGGGGCGACGCCGCGCTCGATCGTTGCGACGCGACGCGTGGCTTCGGCATCGCGAGGAGTGATGCCGTTCCAGATGCCCCAGACATTTTCCCAGCTTTCCCAACCGATGCCATTGAAGAAGGCAAACTGCAGATCGTTGGTCTTGTCGCGATTCCAGCGATCGGAAATGTTGACCATGTGGCGGGTTTCGAGCCACTTGTAGCGATCGACGCGCGGTACAAATGGGAATTTGAATTGTCCCCAGGTCATCAAGTCGTAAGACACGGCTTCGTCGTGCGGTCCGCCTTCGGGCTGAAAAACAAGCGGGTGCCCAATTTTTTCGGCGGCTTCAACGTAGGCGCGCGGTACACCGTCCTGAGTGTCACCGTTAATGCCGTCGGCACCGATCTCTTTCATCAGTGACGCTATGGCGTCTGGCCACGGCTGGCCGGGATTATGCGTGCCTTGATCCCACATCATCATCGGAAACAGGACTCGTACGCCGCGGCGATGGAAGTCCGAGATCATTTGGCGAACGCCGCTGACGCCACCGGGCATGGAGCGAATCATGTCGTGTTGATTACGATTGTCGATACCCATGTTGGAGTACGTCGGCCAGATCAGAACCGCGTCGATTCCGCCGTAGCGCTTTTCTAGGTCGTCCAGGTAGCGATCGACGGTGTAGCGATTGGCGACCGGATCGTGGAAATAGCGATCTTCGACCATCATTTGCGGTTGGATAAAACTGGATTGGGTCCACTTCGTGGCGGGCAAGTCGTACCGGGAGCTGTCGTAGCCGATACGGATTCGCCGCTCATCTCGCCAATGGCGAACATCTTGCAACCACGCTTCGTGCTCATTCACGGCGCACGGTTTCGAGCCGCCCTCCCAGGCTTCTCGAACGGATAGGCATGCGGGACCCGGAATCTGCTGCCAATCGGAGGACCAGCCGGCATTGCCGGACACCACTTTGGTGTCTTGAGCCAGAGCGGGAAGGGAGCAGAGAAGAGAAACGGCGAGAAGGCGGGCTGAGATAGATCGCACGAAAGTATCCTTCCTGAAGCGAAACTGAGTCAGCAACAACTTGGAGTCAAACGATATGAAACGTTTCAAAGTACCAGATACGGGACGCAATTCAATCGGAGATTGCAGCGTCCGCCGAGTATTGCTGCCGCTCGCGGTCGTCGCCGCCCCATTCGTCTACGGACTAGCCTGAATGGGGCGATGAGGTTCCCGGGGGGTTAAAAGCTGAAGTGCAGCCCGAACTGAGCCGACCGGGGGATGCTTTGGCCGGTCGACAGCCCAAATTGCCCGCTGGAAAGGTCGCTGACAGGTTGCGTTAGATTCACGCGATTGAAGAGGTTAAAAATGTCGGCACGGACCTCCAATGCGAACCTCTCCTTGATGTGCACGACCTTGGCAAATTCCGTGTTGACGTTCGCCAGACCGGGTCCGATGAATGTATTTCGACCCAGATTTCCCTGGCTACCAAGCGCGGGCGTCGGAAATGCGGAGGCCGAAGCAAATCCCTTGATGAAATCGCTTCGGCTGCCTGTCGCCACCGCGCCCTTCGCTGGAGCGTTGGGCACGTCATATCCGTAGCCGTCGGCGTTGAAGTCTCCGCTGCCAGGTTTGAGTCCAATGACGTTTCCGGCACCGTCGAGTATTGGGTTGAAGGCCGCGCTGCTATACACCGTGAACGGCAAGCCGCTCTGCAGAACGACGATGTTCGACATGCGCCATCCGCCCAGAATCTCGTTTCCGATACCGCTCTTAAACGGCGACGGAAGATTCACGAGGCTGTCGATGGTGAAGCGCTTGGAGACGTCGAAATCAGAGAGGCCGTGTTGCGAGCCGACATCGAGCGGATTGAAAATCGCCTCTCCATTCGCCGTTCCGTTGTCGTTGCTGCTCATGTCATCGGTTGATTTTCCGAACGTGAAAATGCCCCGCAGCTGCCAGTTATGGCTGAAGCGTTTGCTGAGCATTATCGTCGCGTAGTGGCCATCCGCGATGCCGATCGTGCGGCCGTAAATGATCGGGCCGAAATTCGGATTCAACCGCGTCTGCTCGCCCTGATTGAGAATGAGATCGCCCGCAAAGCGATTGACGTCGGTCTGGATGTAGAGATGGTCGCTGTGTGAACCGTTGTAGTCCACTTCGGCGACAAGGTTGTGTCCGAGATCCTTCTGCACCGCCAGCATCCAGATATGCGTCCGAGGCTGATCCAGATGTGGTTGAACGCCGGATGTCAGAACGGGGATTCCGACAATGCCACCCGCAGGATTCGTGGTAAACGAAATGCCCGGAGGAACGGGCCACACGGTTCCGTCCGTACTTCCCAGCGCATAGCTGAACGCCTGGGTGCTGTTGTTCAGATTGAAAGACGGGTTGGCCCAGTTCGGAGGGTTGGTTCGTGACGGGAACGACCAAGACCCGTCGGCGACGTTGTTGTAGAACAGCCCGTACCCGCCGCGAATCGCTAGTTTGCCGTTGCCGAAGACATCGTAGCCAAACCCAATGCGCGGGCTGAGGCCCATTGGCGTATTGTTGACGACGTACGCGTTGTTGCCGCCCCGCACGCCCATCACGCCGCTGGTAACCTGTTCAGCGAAATCACTGCCAGCACCCGGATTGAAGAACGGAAAGGGAGTCGTGGAATTATGATAGTTGCCCCAGTGACCGAAGTAGTCGTAGCGAATGCCCAGGTTTAGCGTCAGTTTCTTGGTCATCTTCCAGTCATCTTGGAAAAAACCGCCGAAGTAAATCCATCGAAGCACCTGATAAAGATTGGCCTGGGTAGACGGATCGGCGACGTTGACGACCGGACCGTCCTGAGAAAAAGGCTGATCCTGTGCGAAGTCGATCAGGTTCGCGAAACCAAATGTGGGCCGTAAGACCGCTGCCGTGAAGTTGTCATCGTCATGATGGCGGTCAATGTCGACACCGCCACTCAACGTGTGGCTGCCGTGAGTCCAGGTCAGCACGTCATGCCAGTTGAAATTTTCGTGCACCCATCCGGCGGGTCCCCATTGGGAAAATCCGGACGCGCCTGAAATGTTGATGTCCGGCAAATCGCGATCGTCGGCCGTGCCGGGATTCGAACCCACGGCTCGCACCACGGTGAATCCCGCTTCGTTAAGCAGAGTCGGAGAGAACGTGTGGGTGTAGTCCAGCTTGGCGTAGAAGCCGGTATTCGGCAGCACAACTCTATACAGAGGCCTCGGATCTTCCTGCAGCTGGTTCGAGTACGTGCGGAACAGATCGAAGAACAGGCGATCCTTGGATTGATTGATGTTGTAGTCCACGCGGAAATGCCACTGATAGGCGTTATGGGTCAGGCTTTCCGGCACGACGGCAGTGCCTTCCACCGGCAGATCAGCAGGAAATGCGGCCGATGAAAAAAAACCGGGGTTTTGCGCTTCAACCTGAGCCACGGTCAGGATATTGCTGGTCGGGCTGATCCCTGGGGGCGCTTGTTTGAAGAACAAGCTGGCCAGATTATTGGGAAAGTTGGCTTGCACGAATTGAACGAACTGTGGGGTTTCCACCGAAGCTACATCCGTGGTGGCATTCGAAGATCTCAATCCAAAGGCTCCGCCGAAAATGAATAGCTTGTTCTTGATAATTGGGCCGCCAAAAGTACCGCCAAATTCATTCCGGCGGAACGCCGGGATCGCTCGGCATCCGGTCGATCCCGAGGGACACGCCTGGAAAATCGTGCGCGCCGTCAGGGCATTGTCGGTGTGATATTCGGACAGCGTGCCGTGGAATTCGTTCGTTCCCGGCTTGGTGAATACCTGTACATAGGCGCCGCTATACCGGCCCTTCGCGGCGTCGAACGTCGCGCCCGAAATACGAATGGCCTGGATAAAATCGGGCTCGGGAGACAGATTGACAACGCCATCACGCGAAGCGCTGTTGATCCCAGAGCCGTCGACGTCGTATTCGTTGTTTTCCTGCCGTTGTCCCGCTGCATTGATCTGATATCCGGCTTCCTGCTCGAAGCTGTCATTGTTCGCCGACCCCGACCCGAGCGCACCGCCGCTGGGCAAGCCGGAACCCGTTACCCCAGGAGCCAGTTCAATCATGCTGGTATATACGTTGCGGCCCAGCAGTGGAGCATCTTTAATGCTTGTTTCCGACAGTTCCAACGACGTATTGCTCTTGTCCGTTTCAATCGCTGCAACGGCCCCAGCCACCTCTACCGTCGTGGTCTGTGTCGGCAGGGCGAGAACCGGGTGCAGCGTCTTGACTTCGTTGGATTCCAATAGCACATCTTTCTGAATCCAATCCTTGAAACCTGGAGCCTGCACATCGATCGTGTACAAACCTCCGGGCAATGACGCGATGCGAAAATCGCCGCTGTCCGCGCTGATCGCATAACGGCTTACGTGCGTGTCCTGATTCGTCACGATTATCTTGGCATTTGGCACAGCCGCGTCGCTTTGTTCCGTCACAACACCGGTGAAGCCGCTATTGAATTGCGCGCGCGCGGGAACCGCCAGGACGCCACCACAAAGAAATATGAGAACGAATAGAACTGCTGCAAACCACTTCGGACGTGTCCCCACAGTCATCATTTCCCCCTCCCTGCAAAATCACGGTCGGCTTGCAGTGATGCGCGGCTTGCTTTCTTCCTTCTGTTTGGCCGCCTGTTGCTGGCTTTCGAAGCGGTCAATCAATGCTTGGCCTTTGGCTCTTCTTCCCGTCTTGAGATAAAGCCGACCCAGCGAATATTCGGCCGGCAGATGGTTGGGATCGACACGCAGGCATGCCTCGAAATTTTCTTCGGCCAGCTTCGGAGCTTGCGCGGAATACAGCTTGGCCAGTTGATAGTAGGAATCCGCGAAGGTCGGATTCAGGCGGATCGCGTCGCGAAACGCTTGTTCGGCTCTGGCGCGAATTTGCTCGCCAGCCGTCTCGCGTTGCTCAAGCTGCGCCAGCACGCTGCCCAGGTGGTAGCGCATGTAATAGTTGTCCGGAAATCTATGGATTGCTGCCGAGACCGTGTCGGCCGACTGCTGCAGCTCATCGGCATGCGCTTGAACGATTGCGAGGCTCAGCAGAGCCACGCTGTTGTCTTCCTGCAGACCGCTGGCCTGGCGCAGAATCTGTTCTGCGTCTTCCAGCCGGCCCAATTTTTCGAGCACGGCGCCTTTCTGCACCGTCAGCCTGTACGAATTCGGGATATGTTCGAGGCCGATCTCGGCCGCTTCCAGCGCCAGGGGATAGTTCTCGTAGTCCGCGCAGAAAGTGCTGAAATCGAGGTAATTCTCTTCTTTGCCAGGCTCGAGTTTGGCAGCCAGCTTGAGTGAGTGAAGCGCCAAGGTGAGGTCACCGCTCTTTTGGGCTAGGTGCGCCAGCAGATTCAGCGACGCGGAATCCGGTTTTGCTGCGACTGATTCCTGCAGGAGTTGGAGGGCTTCGGGCGATCGCCCCAATTTGTCCAGAGTCACTGCGCGGTGGTACGCCATATCCTCCAAGGTTGCGCCGGCCCTCTCTGCCCGTTCGAATGCGGACAGCGCTTGTCGATCGCGACTCATCTGCAAATACAGCACGCCGGCTTGCCGGTACTGCTCCGCGGTGACCCCTTTGAGCGTCGTAAGCCGATTCAGGAGCGCGTTAGCATTGCCTGGCTGATTCCGGTTATTCAGTGCTCTGGCAAAAGAAATCAGCGCATCCGGATAGCGATTCAGCAGATCGGCTGCCTTGCCGAATAGCGTGACTGCCCTCGCATCTTCTCCGTCCTTTGCCGCAATCATTCCGAGAAACATTCGGGCAACCTGGCCGTCTTCGCCTGGATCGTTTTCCAGTTCATGCAGTTCTCGTGACGCAAGGTCATACTGTTGGAGGTTGAAGTAGGCGATTGCCAGATTCTTGCGCGCAGGGGTGAAGTGTCGATCAATCATCAGTGCTTCTGAAAAATAGCTGACCGCCTGCGAATAATCGCCCTTCAGGCTGAAGGCGCCGCCGATTGCGTCCAGTAGAACAACGTTGCGTTCGTCGCTGCGCAGACCTTGTTCAAACATCCGGATGCCTTCATCTGGCTGGCCTTGGCGGACCAGTACGAGCCCCGCGCGATACGATTTTTCCGCCTCCGTGAGGTGGACAACGGTTTTTCCGGGAAGTGACTGAGCTGCTGCCACAAGAGGCAAAAGAAAGGGAAGAACGAGCAGGGCAGCGGTAAAGGCTCCGGCGAAGTGAACCAGCACCCGCCGGAGGAGAGAAAACGCACGGACTGTCGCTGAGCTACGAGGCTCGATTGGCATTCCCAATTGTTCCAACGTCCACCCCAGCGATTTTCACGCCTGGCCGGCACCCACCAGCTTCCTCATGGAAGCAGCGTAGAAAAGTCGCTAATTGAAACGTTCCAAACTAGAGACATGAGCCGCAGTCAATATCGGATTTCCCTGCGTCATGCATCCCAATTTGCGTTAGCGGAAAATAAAACGTTTCAAAATAATTGTCAAGCGCCTTTTTTTAAGGCATCATACTTTCCGTTTCCGTACGATCCGTTCTTACCTCCGTTTCCGGTTGCCTCACGGCGCAAGGATCGGCTGTTGTTGTTTCAGCTTGTTGTGTTGCAGCGGGAGTTACGTTACAACCCATCGCGTGAGCCGGCCTGCGTTTTCGGCGGAGTCCACGGGAAAGCGGAACATCATGTATCAACCGGAAGCCTACTCGGTCGCGCTGTTGTTTATGATCGGGAGCATGTTGTGCTGGGGTTCCTGGGCCAACACCATGAAACTTACGCCCGGCTGGCCTTTTCAACTTTTCTATTGGGATTACGTGGTGGGAATTCTTGTCGGGAGCTTATTCTGGGGACTCACGCTAGGCAGTGTGGGTGGCGGTGAGCTTTCCTTTCTCAACAGCGTTCGCAGCGCCGACACCCGGCATATTCTGTTTGCGATTCTCGGCGGCGCGGTTTTCAACGTTGCAAACCTGCTGCTGGTGGCCGCGATTGATATTGCCGGCCTAGCGGTCGCTTTTCCAATTGGTATCGGCCTGGCGCTGGTCGTGGGCGTACTCTTGAATTATGTCGTCACGCCGCTCGGAAATCCCTTGCTGCTGTTCGGCGGCGTTCTTCTCGTGGTTCTCGCCATCATCGTCGACGCGCTGGCCTATCGCAAACGTGAGACCACCCGGAAAGCTCTCAGCGCGCGTGGAATTCAGATCAGTCTGGCCTGCGGCATTCTGATGGGCGTCTTCTATCCTTTGGTTGCGAAGGCCATCTCCGGCCCACATTCGCTCGGCCCTTACTCCGTTGCATTGTTCTTCGCCATCGGGGTCGGCTTGTGTGCCGTTCCTGTCAACTACATATTCATGCGTAAGCCGCTCACGGGTGGCGCCGCGGTCAGCATGGCGGAATACGCGTGTGGCCGAAAGATCTGGCACCTGTGGGGAATTCTCGGTGGATTCATCTGGTGCACCGGCGCCGTCCTCAACTTTGTCGCCTCTCACGCGCAGATTATCGGCCCAGCGATCTCGTACACGATCGGACAGGGCGCCACGATGGTGTCGGCTGTCTGGGGGGTGTTCGTCTGGAACGAATTCGCGACTGCCCCGAGAGACGCCCGAAGGCTGATTCCATTGATGTTTGCCTTTTTCCTGGTGGGTCTGGGTTCGGTGGCGCTCGCTCCGGTGTTTCCGCGATGAACGGTTTGCCTGCAAATCGCTCGAGTGCAAAAGAATCTTTTATCAAGCGGAGTTTTTGATCGACATGGGAAACAGACTGCTGGTCGTCGGCAGTATCAATATTGATCTCGTCGCGGCAACACAGCGCATCCCGCTGGAAGGTGAAACGGTGCTGGCCTCCAACTTCCAGACCTTTCCCGGTGGAAAAGGCGCCAATCAAGCCTACGCCGCAGCGCAACTGGGCACCGCGGTTAGCATGATCGGCAAGGTGGGCAACGACAACTTCGGGCCGGCGCTCCTCAACAGCCTGGAATCGGCGGGCGTCGACGTATCCGCTATTCAGGTGGCTCCTACATCTTCAGGCCTGGCCCTGATAACAACTGCAGCGAATGGGGAAAATGCCATCGTCGTTGTCGCCGGCGCCAATGCCAACGTGCTTCCCTCCGATTTAGACCGCTACATTGAACTCATTCGTCACTCGGCCATCGTTTTGACGCAACTCGAAATTCCACTGGAAACAGTCGAACATCTTGCCGCCCTCGCGGAAAGTGAAAAAGTCCCGCTCGTGCTGGATCCGGCGCCGGCTCGAACATTGTCCTCTTCGCTGCTCGCGCGAGTCACGTGGCTGACCCCCAATGAAACCGAGACCTGCACCCTTTTGGGCATCGTTCCGCAGGAACTCTCGCCAAGCTTCCTGAAGGAAGCGGCGAATCGCCTGATACGGAGCGGCCCGCGCAACGTTCTGCTGAAACTAGGAAGCCGCGGCTGCTACATCGCCCAATCCAACGGGAAGCATACTCTGGTGTCGGCAAATCCTGTTCAGGCCGTCGACGCTACCGGAGCAGGCGACGCATTCAACGCTGCGTTCGCGACTGCCCTGATCGAAGGAAAGGATCCCGTCAGCAGCGCATCTTTTGCGGCCACGGTCGCCGCGATCTCGGTAACCCGCCATGGGGCTCAGCCTTCTATGCCTGCCCGCAACGAAGTCGACACTTTTCTGGCAGATCGTTCGGATCTTGAGGGTGCTAGATAACCACGCGCCATTCTTTGTAGCGGATATTTTGTCCTTTGTTGGAGATGGTCACGTTCAAGCGCAATCCCTTCCGAGAATTTGGTTTCTTCGCCTTGCTATTTGCATGTCCTTGCGCAGCACCTCAACAACTCGCACCGATTCCCGCGGCTCCGGTCATGCAGAAACCGCTAGACCATCAGCCTCCACCCGATGATTCGTCGGCAGCAGCAGATGAGATTTGCGCGAAGTGTCACCGCGAGAAGGTCCGGACCTTTGCCGAGACTCGCCACCGCCTGACTTCCCAGCCTGCCAGCCGGGCCTCGATCGCGGGCCAATTCGAATCTGGCAAGAGCACTCTGCAAACTCTGAATCCACAACTTATATTCAAAATGGAAAGGCGCGACGGCCGCTTTTATCAGGCTGCCATTCTCAATAAGCCCGGCCGCCGGACTGAGCGCCGCGAACAGATCGATATCGTTATCGGATCCGGAAGAAAGGGACAATCGTATCTTTATTGGAAGCTCGATCAGCTCTTCGAACTGCCCGTTTCCTACTGGACCTCACTGGATAGCTGGGTCAACAGCCCGGGATACATCGATGGCTCCGCCGATTTCGAACGATCCATCTCTCCACGCTGCCTGGAATGTCACGCAACGTACTTCCGAGAAACCGCAGTGTCTGAACCCGGGAGCCATTTCGACCCGGTACACTTTACCCTGGGAATTTCGTGCACCCGCTGCCATGGCACCGCGAAAAATCACGTGCAACTTCGTTCCGGAGAAGCGGCTTCCTCCTCGCTGCCCGCCGGTCCCACAGCTCCGGTTGGACTGCAACACGACCGGCAGATAGAGGTTTGCGCGCAATGTCATGCGGGTGCAGGCGAGAGCATCAAGCCGGCCTTCTCCTTTGTTCCAGGCCAGCGACTGGCAGATTACATCGAGATTCGCCCTCCCGATCCACACGCTCGCGTCGATGTCCATGGCAATCAGGTGGCTCTTCTGGAGAGAAGCCGGTGCTATCAATCCTCTCCGGAAATGACTTGCACCACATGTCACGACGTCCACGCTCCCGAACGCGAAGCCGCGACGTACTCCAGTCGGTGCCTCGCCTGCCATAAGCCCAGTGAGTGCGGTGCCCAATCTCAACTGACTCCGCAGAGGGGTGCCAACTGCGTTGATTGCCACATGCCGGTTCAATCCTCAAATCTCCTGGTCTTGGATGCAAACGACACACGGATCAATGCGCGAGTTCGAAACCACTGGATTAGAGTCTATTCGCCAAAACCTTTTCAGCACTAGTGACATTGCGGCGAGGCAAGATACTATGCGGCGGCTTTCCCTGGGGCCTTGTCTACGAACGTACGGCAGTGGTTGATATGTTTGCCTGGACCATGGCGACGGTAGTGCCTCACGAATATCCCCGCTGGTGGGTGAAGGCACTTTTTTACGGTGCGGCTGCGACTGTGCCCGTCACGCGTTTCACAGCACAAGCCACTTTGCATTCGACACCTTCATTGGCACGGCTCTCGGCTATTTCATTGGCCGACGCGCGGCTTACGTCCACCCTTTCCATTTTGCTCGCGCGGCGCTTTCCTATCTTCGATTCGTCGTAAGTGTACAATTCCTGGCTAACGCTGGTAAGACAGCGTACCAGAATTGGGCGACTGGCGTCCGGGCAGAGAAGATCATTGGGGGCTACTGCTTTCTTGCCCCAACTTCTGGTGGGTCGGGCAACGCGGGCATTGCGGTACCAGGATCGGAACTTATCCGGTAACCGCCAATCCGAGCACAACCGTCGGTTATCTCATTTCACTGCCTTTAATCTTGGCCTCCAGGCAGCGATTGCACCAACCTTGCTTGAACCAAACTTGCTGGCCCGGACAAATATCCTTTCGCATGTTCCACCCGTAGTCTTCCAAAGGCTTGAACTTATCGCAGTTGGGGCAGAGCCACAGCGGAATGCCCTCCCGCTCGCCGTCAGGTTCAGGCAACGCGACCGGCATATGAACCTCCATTCTCTCGAGTCATCGTAAATGATGGTTGTAACAGTCGTGCGCGGTGCATCCACACGCGCAGTTTGTTGTAGCACGGATTCTGGACCTGGCGGGTTGCGCCCCTCTAATGACGACAGCGTATTTCAAAAAATAGTTTGCCGAACATCGCGTCAACCGTTTGTAGACGGGCGCACACAAACGGATTTGAGCGTCAGCGGAGTCGTTTTGATCTATCATGCAGCGTCTTCTCTAGAGCTGTTGTTCATGTACTAGCATCTTTCTATTGTTCTTCCGTGTCGAATCTCTCGAACGCAGCTCAGGAAGAGAAGCAAGACTTTACTTCGGTTTTGATCGCGCGAGCAAATAGCGACCGCTGTTTGATCGGGACGTAAGATTCCGGCAACCGCCCGAGAGTTTTAGCGAGAAACGATCTTGTCCGTCCTGCTGCCCATTGGAAGCTTAAGCCGCACCGGAGAGACTTATGAATGATCGCTACGGATTTATCTTGAAGAACGCGAGCGCTGCTCCGCTCTTGCGGGTTTCGCGTCAACGTTGACCCTGCTCGCGCCGGTCCTCGGGGTGCAAAACGCCGACCTGCAGCAACGAGTTGCGGACCTGAAAGAATCAACCGCGAAGAATCAAAGAAGAGCTTAAGAAATACACATGGCTGGAGCGAGTGACGATCAGCCTTAGGGGGCAAGAAAGAAAACAAGAACGCTTTCAGGTTCACTTGGGCGCAGATGGGAAGCCGTTGAAAGCACCTTTGGATCCGCCCGCCGAAGCGCAGGATTCAAGCCGTCGACGTGGACGCTTGCGGGAACGCGTAATTGAAAAGAAGAAGGAAGAGTTCAAGGAATACGCTGAGCAAATGAAAGCACTGGCCGAGCGATACGTCCCGCCGGACAAGAACGCAATCCAGGACGCCTACTCCAAGGGAAACATTTCAATAGAGCCAAACGCCGGGACTCCCGACAGAGTAAAGCTGACCATCAAGAACTACGTAAAACCCAACGATCCCCGCTGCGAAACATAGTTGAGTTCTCTTCCGTTTGCCGGATCGTTGCTAGCAGTGCAACGACGCCCTTCGATCCGGACAATTCCGACCTTGTACTCGCAACACGAGGTCTATGTATGGGAGGACTTATGAAAAAAGAGAATGGTGTGAAAAAGGGACTCGGAGCGTTGCTCGTAACAGTGTTGTTTGTATATGCTGCCGCAGCCGCTGATGCTCCCGCCAACGTTGCCGGCAGCTGGCAGATCTCTGTCACCGGCGACGCCGGGACCGCGGAACAAACGATCGTATTGACGCAGGACGGCAATAAGATCACCGGAACTTTCAAAGGTCCACGTCAATCCGGCCCGCTGGAGGGCACCATGGATGGGAACAACATCAAATTTCATGTGAAAACGCGCGTTCCGCTGGACTACAACGGCACCGTTGACGGCGACACCATGAAAGGCACTCTGACGGGGCGCGGAAAAACAGGCAATTGGACCGCCACTCGCGCCAAGTAGCCAGGGAAGAATCGTTTCCTGCCCTTGCGCTTCACTGCGTTTCAGTAAAGCCCGAAAAAGCGGTATTCGAGGACTTACTAACCTGACGTTCTACAACGGACGTCGAAGTCGGGAGTCGGCCCTGGCATTCCTTCAGCATTCTGAATGTCTGAGCGTTATATGACGGTCTGGAAAGTTCGTCGGCGGAAACCGTTTTCGAGACCGTCACGCAGGCTCGCTCCATAAGCCATCCCTCTCTATCGTTCGTGACTAGCTGATTTTTATGAACGTGAAATTTTGCGGATGTCGATACGCAAAAACGGACCCTTTTCGACGCTTGTCCGTTACCGGGTTTGTCAACCACATGCGGCCCGACGTTTGCGATGCTCGGGATACAGTCAAGATCTTGGCGTGTCGCCTTCGTGCCCGTCCGGCTTTGAAATCAAGCTGGAGGGAGAGTTCTGATTTCCGTTATAGGCGGTTACTAGCGACAGTCCCGAAAACATCTTCCCGCAACCTTGACAGATGGCCGCGTAACTGACCCCCTCGTTATCCCACATCGCGGATTCGCTCGGCTGGGTTTCACTACAAAACGGACATTCCAGTTCCAGTTGTTGAAGATATTCCATCTTTACCCTCCAGAGGTTGGATGGTTGGAAGGGCGAAAGGACTGCGAAAGCCAATGCTCAATTCTTACGATAAGCACCTCATCTGGTATTGTTTTGCAAACTAGGGGTGACCAGAGTAACGCCTTCCGTACCTCGTACCGACGACGCCCCATCAGCCTGACAGGAAGGCTCTGTCGATGCCGGATTCGCCTCGGGCTGATCAGGTGCTGGAATCGGCTTTGGGCCTCAGCGCTTCGAAACACCGGGGAATTCCGCCGCGAATGCACCTAGGCATCAAGGTGACCTGGTTTACCCTAAGTTAATGTCAGGGTACTTCGGTATTGCTTGAGGGAAACGCAAAGATTGCGGTCCCCTCCAACCTCGGAGGCCAGGATGCTTCTTGCCCTCGCAATAAGTGGGTTTCTGGGAATTCTCGGAGTCCTGATCTATAAGTTTTGTACGACTCCAGATCCGCGAGAGCCCAAATTAAGGATACGGCGCGTTCGAACCGATTCATGATGCTGCAGTCATGCTCAATGCATTTATCGGTTGGCAACTGGAAGGGCCTCCGGACGAAAGTTCGCCGTCCGCACCAAACAGAACACTGGTACAGGAGTATGGCGTGCCGCCCTTGTTGCCTCGGCTTTCATCTGAAAAGGTGGAGGCAGCTATGGTTGAAAAGGACTATATCGACCCCAAGGGCTACTGGGCTTGTCCAGAAGGCGGCATTAAGCGGTTGAGCGATGAAGGCGGAGAGCCGGAAGTGATCGTCAAGAAGGCGGCGGGTTGTTCCGATGCGGAATGGAAACTAGTCTGTGAAGCGTTGATCTTCGCGAAGCACGGCGTCCGATCAGACCGAACGATGCCGCAGTTTCACGTTGAGCATAATCGAGTGGTTATCTCCTGACGTCGACTCATTGCAAACCTGCTAACTCAAACGTGCCGGTCGCTGGCGAGCCGCGCGCAACTTCTTGGCAACCTTTTGTGGCAACGCTCTGTGGTGAGTCTCCGGGCACGTCGTTGCTCGCACAGCTTGATCTCACGGTCGATTTGACTCGCCATTTTCGGCGACAGTCCGACGAATTCAACGCCCACGCCTACGCCAGCCAGGCAGTGCCGCACGTCACATCTGGTTTGGACTTCTATCCCGGTCACTGCCAGCCGGAATCTCAGATTCAGCACCGCCCCTTCGGGAAATATCCGGCTGGTGCTGATGAACATTCCTCGACGACTCAAATCTGGCGGCCGAAGAGACTACGACTTGACTAACACCCAGGCGAGGCCGTGTTTAACTCCTTGTGCTCGGCGGTGTTCGGTTCTGGTTAACCGCACCTTGGAAGGGCTTTGCAAAAATGCGGAGGTCTGAATCGCGCCCGGCCGTTTCCTCGAACCCAAAACTAGGGCAAAGCGCAGCCGGCGTTCGCGTCTTAATTCCACACCCCTGCGATTTTGAGCTTGATGCGGTATACGCTGGTGCTGGCAGTGATGTATAGCGTCGTGCCGGCGTCACCCCACGCTACGTTGCTTACGACTTCGGGAATTTTTACCGTTCCCAGATGCTTGCCTTCCGGCGAAATGATCCACACCCCGCCCGGGCCTGAACCGTAGAGATTGCCCTTCTTGTCGACGCGAATGCCGTCGGGCCCGCCGGGTGCCTTGTCCGAGGAGGGATCGCAGAACAACGTTCCGGATCCCACGGAACCGTCCTTGTTCACCGGATAGCGCATCCATACCTTCTTGCCGGAGTCGGCGATGTACAAAAATTTTTCGTCTGGAGAAAAGGCGATGCCGTTGGGCCGCGGTAAATCCTGGATGATCACCTGCAGCTTGCTGTTGTCGGGTGGCGCTCCAGGCTTTTGCTTGCGCGCGTTCGGAATGCGGAACACGCCGTTGAACTTCAATTCCTTTTGAGGATCGTCATCGGCCTGCGTCGGCAACCCGTACGGCGGATCGGTGAAATACAGCGAGCCGTCGGATTTGTAGACCAGATCGTTCGGGCTGTTGAATTTCTTGCCTTCGTAAGCGTCAGCCAGCACGGTGATTTGTGCTTTCGGGTCCAGCGTTTCCAGCCGCCACACATTGCGCCGCGCGTGCCCGGCGACGGAAACGCGGCCATCAGGGTCCAGGGTCATCCCGTTCGAGCCCGGCTCCGTGCCCTTGAACGCTTCACTGCCCTCATACCCGCTCGGATGGATGAAAGTCTGCGCTTCGCGGCCCGGCGCCCAAATAATAATGTTGTTCGCCGGAATCTCCGCGAACAGCAGCGCTCCCTCCCGCGTCCACACCGGCCCTTCCGTCCATTTATTGAAGCCCGTAGCGATGCGCTCCGCTTTTGCGTCGGGCGCGACGATCTTATCCAGCGCCGGATCAAGCTTCTGAATGTCCTGAGACCTAACAGAGGAAATCGCCATTGTGAGCACTACGATCCCGACGAAGCCGCGAAGTTGAAAGTTCATACGTGATGTTTATCCAATCGCTCGCCGTCCCGTCAAGCGATACTGTTGCAGCGTCCATGCGGCCTCGGGGTACCAGAATCTCTTTAGTACACCCGTCCTATCGAATTTGGCATTAGAACGATATTTGGCATTAGTCTACTCTCATCACCTAGTTTCTATAGTCTTTTGGCGAATACCCAATACGAGGTGTCTCATGTGCCGGCCCCAGCAGGCGCGTAAGTCGCTGGCGGTGTGTCTCTGCCGCAAATCTATCCGCTGACGATTCCTGCGTTTCCTTAGCCCACGCAATTTGCCGCCCGCGATCTTGCGGTTGCGCCCGGGAACGACAACTTGCTCGCTATCGACACGGGTTCATTTAGTGGCAAGGACCTCTTCGATATTTCCGGTTCCGCGGGCACCATGCGCGCGAACCTGACGGGTGCTTACAACGGTTCCAACCTCGCCTTTGCCAACGCAACGACGCTCTACCCTTACGACAGCGATACCAGTGGCGCGGAATTCTATCGCTGGACGGTGACTAGCACCGGTCTGGCCCTAAACGACAACACCGGCTATACCCTGAACGGAATCGGTGGATTCGCTGGCGCTTATGAACTGGCCAACGGGACGATTTACGGTTTTGGCGGCGGCGTGGCGAATCCTTCGACCACACCTCCCACGCAACTCGGCCAGTTCTACGTTTCGTCGGCGCAGGGCTCGGGTCCAGTGATCCAGGGCACCGGCGTCGCTGCTGATCCTGCTGCGGGCCGCGTGTTCTTTATCGGCGAGACTTTGGCGGGTTCGGCAAATCCTGTGGTGCTGTCCTACGACAACAATAGGTATGTGCTAGTTGGCATGGAACAACTCACCGGCGCCGGACAAGACCTGGTTCGCTGGGGGCGCGACGGCCTCGCTTGGCACACCAGCAAAAACGGGGCCTTCGGCAACAACACGCCGGGTTCGGGCAAGATCTTCATCGTGCGTGGGCCGTTCGTACTGCCTTACTGGAACGCCGTCAATGCCGTACCCGGATTGGCTTGTTCAACGCCATCAAGCGCAACCGCAGCCAGCGGGAATCTCACCTGGACGATCACCGGTTCGGGATTCGTTCCCGGCGCCGCGCTGACCTGGAATGGCGCGGAACGCACCACCACTTTTGTCGATTCTTCGCATCAGACGGTCGCGATTCCTGCTTCGGACGTGAGTCACGCTGGCACCGCCTCACTGGCAGTGAACAACCCAGGCTCGAATAATTCGAGCTCGATACTTTTCACGATCAACTGATGGCGCCCATCAGATCGGGTGCGGAGGCGATGTGCCAGATGACGATGCCGCGGAACTCGAGCTTCTTTCCAGATGCCGCGTCGGTCGCCGTCCGGTGGTTGCGCACCACAACCTTGTCGTCTGCACTCTTAGCCCGAAACCACCGGCGTGGGGGTATCCCGCCTGTCCCGATCGGGTCGAAAGGGAGCATCCCGACGAGGGATGCTGCTCAGGCCGGCGCAGCTTGGCCGCGAAATTCAGCGGCATTTTCGCCCAAGAATAGATCGATCGAGATGGGCTCGCGCCCAAGCAGGCGAGCCAGCAGGCCGTCGGTCGAGCCGCCCTGCCCGCCGGTGTAATACGCCTGCAGGTCGAGGAGCGCAGTAACTTGCCACTCCGGCATTCCCTGATCGAGCATCGCTTTGCGCTGTGCTTCCAGCGGAGTATCGACGTACTTTGCAGCGACTCCGGTCTGTTTGGTGATCCGGTTCGCGAGTTCCGCGAACGTGACCGCTTCCGGGCCGTTCAGCTCGTAGGTCTTGCCGTCATGCTCCCCATCCTGCAAAGCCTTGGCGGCGACCGCCGCGATGTCCCGCACGTCCAGATAACTAACCCGTGCATTTCCCATCGACGCGTAGAAGACTCCCTGCGCGCGGATGCTGGGCGCATAAAACGCCACGATATTTTGCAGAAAGCTGTTCGGGCGAAGAATGCAGTAAGCCAGTTTCGTGGCGGTCAACTGGTCTTCCACCTTGCGGTGCCACGCGGGAAACGATTTTGGATAGTCGGCCGCGCCTAACGCGGAATTCAGCACAATGCGGCGAACGCCGGCGGATTGACACGCGTCGATCATGTTGCCTTCAAGTTGCGGAAGATTGGGAATTGGCGAGCAGACCAGATACACACTTTCGACACCGCGCAAGGCCGCGGCGACGCTGGATTTGTCCGCAAAGTCGGCGATTACCGTTTCGGTGCCGGACCGCCCCTTTGCGGCGGCTTCCCTGGAGCGATACATCGCGCGATGCGCCTTACCTGTGCGAGCGACCTCGCTTAGAACTGTGCGGCCCACGGTGCCACTTGCACCGGTGATCAGAATCATGGCTTTCTCCTTACCTGTTCGTTCGTCAAAACGTGTGTGCGTCGTCAAAGAAATGAAGCGTGTAGAAAAATAGTACAACCGTGGCGTGGCCGCAGGAAGTACGCACAATTAAGTAAGCCTGGGTAAGCAGGCTTAGGTAAGGAATATTGGGGGAGCGGTGAGAGATCATTACGGATGTCCGGTGCAGGGAACCATCAACGTGATCGGTGGAAAATGGAAAGTGCTGGCCATCTGGCACTTGGGTTTCGCGCCCAAGCGCTTTGCGCAGTTGCGCGAGCTGCTGCCCGGGATCAGCGAGAAAGTGTTGACCGCGCAATTGCGCCAGTTAGAGGCCGACGGAATTGTCGGGCGAACGATCAAACGCGCCTCGCCGCCGCAGGTCACTTATTCGCTGACGCGTGCCGGCCGTGAGCTCATTGAGCCGATGAGCGTGCTATGCAAGTGGGGAACTCGGCATTTGGGAATCCCGCCGAATTTGCCCCGTTACCCCACGACCTGACGGTTCTGAGACCCTGAAAATTGTTCCCACGCAACGTTTCTTGACCGCGAAAGTACCAGCCGACATATCTGCCTAATCCCATTGTTGGCAATTAGATAGGAATTCATGCGGAGTTCATCCATCTTCCTGTCCAGTGTCAAGTAATTCGGGTATGGAAGTACCCCTGCGCTGCCGCGAATAATGAGTAGGTACCGGCCATCGGAGAAGGATAATGGTGCTGGCGATTGTGATTTCGGTGTTACTGGGGTTTGCCGGTCTGATGGGCTATATGATGTACCTCACCCCTGGGCCTGGGGATCGATTGTAAGCCTGCTCGAGATTCTCAATAGTATGTTTTGGAATGATTGGCACTCCGGCCCCGGGAGTGGTGGTGACCACCCAGGGTTATCCTATGCGTTTAGGATGGGGCCGGAGTGCCGTTGACCGATTGAGACTACGAGTGACTCGCCTGCTTACGGAGAGAAAAGCGCTTTTGCCTTGAATTGCAACCACGGCCGCTGCGCGCACTTTCGCCGTCAAAATTTTCCGCAACCTGGCGCCCGTTGCCTGAACGAAAGTCGTTTTTTTCCTGGAAATTGTAAACTTCCGACTCGACCTCACACTTGCACGCGTGCGAGCTTCGATACAATACTGACAGAACGCGCCAAAGCCGCGTTGTTGGCGTTGCGGTTTTTATTGCGGCCAAAATTTTCTGGTCGCGCTCGAAGCTGCGCTCGGCGTGACTCGCTACTTTCCCGGGTTGGGAACGAATTGGTAGCCCAGGCCGCGGACCGTCAGCAAATGGCGCGGCTTGGAGGGCTCTGCCTCAATGTAACGGCGCAGGCGAACCACGAAATTGTCGATGGCGCGGGTGTCCGTATCTTCGTGGAGATTCCAGACATCTTGCAGGATGGCTTTGCGAGACACCGGCCGGCCGCTGTTGCGGATCAGGTAGCGAAGAAATTCCGACTCCATAAGCGTGAGCTGGAACACCTGGCCGCCAGAGCGCAGTTCCAGTCGCTGAAAGTCGACGACTTTGCCATCGAACTGAAAGGTTGGCGGCAGCTCGGAGGCCGAAATTCCGGCAACGGTGGGAGCCGAGGCCGCGCCCGACGCGACTTGCGTGGGATCGCGCATCCAGTTCTTCCGGCGCAGCAGGCTTTCCAATCGCGCCATCAGAATCGCCAAATTGAAGGGCTTGGCCAGGTAATCATCGGCGCCGGACTCGAAGCCCTTCAGAACGTCTTCGGAACGGCTGCGCGCGGTGAGCATCAGCAGCGGAATGTACAGTTTCGCATCGCGAAGCTCGCGCGCGACGGTAAAGCCATCCTTTCCGGGTAGCATGACGTCGAGGACCATGGCATCAAACGATTCCTTTTTCTCCAACAATCTCTGCAGCGCCTCCTCGCCCTTGCCGGTGACGGTAACCGCGTAGCCCTCGGCTTCCAGATTGAAGCGCAATCCTTCGGCGAGATGCGCTTCGTCCTCGACTACAAGAATGCGGCTCATGCTCGATACACCCGCGGCAGGCGAATGGTGAAGGTGCTGCCCAGGCCTTCGCCCTGGCTTTCGGCGAAAGCGTCGCCGCCGTAACGCCGCGCGATGGAGCGCACGATGAACAGGCCGAGGCCGGTGCCCTTGACCTGGCCGGACGCCGGACTGGGCACGCGATAGAAGCGGTTGAAGATGCGCTTGAGTTCCGGCGCGGGGATGCCGATGCCGCGATCGCGCACGCTAAGCGCGATGATGTCGAGGTCTGGGGTGATGACGTCGACGATGATGCGCTTGTCGGTGCCGGAATACTTGATGGCGTTATCGAAGAGGTTGAAGACTGCGGTGCGGAGCTCTTCGGGGTTGCCCATAACGAGCAGCTCGTGGTTCGGGCGCACACCGAAACGTAAGGTTTCTTCGGGGAGATGGTGCCGCAGGCGCGCGAGTTCCAGCGTATCGGAAACGATGGCGGTTAGATCGACTTCCTGCCAGTTGCGGCGCTTGGTGGCGTGGCGAACTTCGCCGGCCTTCAGGACTTGCTCGACGGTGCCGAGCAGGCGCTCGGAATCTTCCAGCATGATGCGGTAGAAGTCGCGGCGCTGGGTTTCGTCGACCGGGCGGCTTTGTAACGTCTCGAGATACAGCCGGATGGAGGCGATGGGAGTCTTCAGCTCGTGGGTGACGGCGTTGAGGAAAGTGTCCTGGCGCTCGTTACGCTTGATTTCGCGGACGATGAAGATGGTGTTGACAACCAGACCAACGATGATGACGCTGAAGAAGATGACGCCGAGGACCAGGAGCCAGGTGCTGCGCTCGTGAAAGACGATCCAACTGACGTTGAGGAAGACGGCCAGCGCGACCAGACAAGCGCCCAGGGCGATGAAGAAGGCGATAGCCGTGGTGCGTCTGGTGATGCGCATGGCGGCTATTCTAAAGCATCGGTGGATTTAGGAACGGATCGTTCTGCGATGAACTGGATCGAAACGTATTCGAGGAGTCTTGCGAGAATTTTTCCCCAGGGTCCGGACTAAAATCAGTTTCGTACTTAGTCCCTTCATATTTTGCGTAACTGCTGATTATGAGTGGCTTTAAGTTGTTTAGAATCAACACCTCCACAAGTGCTGATTCCAAAGGCTTTATTTGTTCGTCTTTTATTCGCCAAATTTGGCGGCGTACCAAGGTTGGGGTGAAAGGTTCACTGGACATCGCGAGGTGCCATTGCCCGAATGCTGTTTCTCGGAATGCCTTTGTGAGGGCTTGGTCGCCGCTCAAACAAAGAACAACATCCGGTCCGCGACCCATTCGTTCCTCAGGCGTTTCTCGCCCCTCGAGGGTTAAAACAATTCGGTAACGTGTTGTTCACCGTGGCGTCATATGCGGCGACCTATGCTCCAATAAAGGCAGAAATCCTTGAACATTCTGGTCGTCGAAGACGATGTGCGGATGGCGGAGCTACTGGCGCAAGGCTTGCGCGAAGAGGCCTATCGGGTGGATATCGCTCGGGACGGGGCAACCGCGCTTGAACTATCTCGCACGGAATTTTTCGATGTCATTCTGCTCGATGTCATGCTCCCCGGAATCGACGGGCTGGATGTGGCGCGGCAGTTGCGCTGCCGCAAGCAGGATGTTGGTGTGCTCATGCTCACGGCGCGCGATGCCGTGCCTGACGTCGTGAACGGATTAGACGCCGGCGCTGATGACTATCTGACGAAACCATTTTCGTTTCAGGAGCTTTTGGCAAGGGTGCGTTCACTCGCGCGTCGCACCACGCCCAAAGCCAAGAACGTTCTGGAGGCTGGTGATCTGCTTCTGGAGACAAATACATTTCGAACTTTCCGCAAGGGCATCGAAATTCGCTTGTCGTTCACCGAATTCCGGCTGCTGGAATTGTTGGTACGCAACCAGGGCAGAGTAGTGCCCCGCACCGCGATCGTCGAACAGATTTGGGGTGACCGGCGCGAGGTGGAAATAAACACCATAGACGCTTTCGTGCGTCTCGTACGGAAAAAGATCGACGATTCCGGCGCTGAACGGGTCATACAAACTCACCGCGGTATTGGGTATTCCATCCGAGTAGCAAATTGCGCCTGAACCTCACAATTCGGGCGCGACTCACCCTTCTCTATTTCACTGTTCTCGCGCTGTCTTTCGTCGCGTTCTTCTGGATCTGCGATGTGGGCTTCCGTCGCAGCATTGAGACCACGGTCGACGCCGCGTCCCGCACGAACATGGAAACCGTAGAACGGTTGATCGCGAGCACGGAGCCGAAAGGAAAAGAAGCGATCGCCACGGAACTCGGCGATTTGGCGAAACTGTGGGCGAGCGGGGCATTGTTCGAAGTGGCCGACGAGAATGGGCTGTGGTTGTTTCGCTCAGAGCCGTTCCTGCACCAAAGTCCGCTCCTGCCGAGGGCTTTTGTCCATGAGGTTCGGTTTGACACTACCAATCTAAACGCAAATCAATATCGCGTCGCCTCGGTTCGAACGCAGCTGGGCGCGCAAAGCTTTGAGATTCGCGCGGCCGTTCCGACGGAGCCTTTCGACCAGGCACTCGACCGCTTTCGGCTGATCGAGAAGGAGGCTTTGCCGTTGCTCGTGGTGCTCGCAACTCTGCTTGGTTACTGGCTGAGCGGCAGATCCCTCGCTCCGGTCGATCGCATTATCCGCAGCGCAGAGCAGATAGGGGTCGACAACCTCTCGCGTCGGCTTGAGGTTCCCAAGCCGCGAGATGAATTACGCCGTTTGACGGAGACACTGAATGCCATGCTCGGCCGGATCGAAACGTCATTCCGGAGAATTGCACAATTTACGGCAGACGCGTCGCATGACCTGCGCACGCCGGTAGCGGTGATCCGTGCGACATCGGAAATCGTCCTCCGCAAGCCGAGGACGCTACCGGAATACCGGGAGGCGTTGTCCCGCATTCTGCAGACTTCGGTGGAAACGTCCGAAATGCTTGAGAACCTCCTTACGCTGGCGCGTGCCGATGCCGGAGCTTCCGGCCTGGAAATGCACACTCTGGATTTGAACGATCACGTTCGAAAAGCGCAGCAGCACGGTGCGATCCTTGCCGCGGCGAAATCGTTGTCCTTCACGTCGCAGATTCCGCAAGGAAGGGTGCTGGTGCGAGCGGACGCCATCGCCGTCGACCGCCTGCTGTCTATCCTTGTCGACAACGCTGTCAAATACACGCCGACGGGAGGACGCTGTGAAATCTCGCTACGCGAATCTGAAAACCAGGCGCACATTGCGGTGAAGGACTCAGGCCTCGGCATCGATGCGTGCGAACTGGAGTCGATCTTCGAAAGGTTTCATCGTGCGGACAAAGCCCGTTCACGCGAGACCCCGGGAGCAGGGCTGGGCCTGGCGATAGCCCGCTGGATCGCCAACACGCACGGAGGCACAATCACGGCCGAGAGCAAGATCGGAGCCGGTTCGGTATTCCATGTACGACTTCCCATAGTGGTCACCACCTGAAAGCGCCTGCTGAGCAGTTTCTGAAAGAAATTCAGGATCTTTTCAAGATTCGACGAGTGGCGGTTAACGGTCCCGTCTTGCCCGAAATGGCAGAGTGCAGGCCGAAAAGGGGTAGTGTGCCGCGCATTCTCGGTCGGCTTACTCATCGTTTGGCTTTTAAGGGGAAGGGATAATTCATGAGCTTCAAGTGCCGAAATTCGCTTGGTCTCGGAGTTTTCGCCGCGATTTCGTTCCTGATGATGGCATTCACGGTATCAGCCCAAATGGACAAAGGTGCAATTTCGGGGAAGGTCACGGATCCCTCCGGCAGCGTCCTGCAAGGAGCGGAGGTGGAAATTGAGCCGGCAGGCGCGCATACGGTTTCGGATGCCCAAGGTCAGTTCTTCGTCAACAATCTTTCGCCTGGGCACTTTACGGTCAGCGTCACCTACGTCGGCTTTTCCGCGTGGAATAAGGAAGTTGATGTGACGCCCGGCCAACCTCTCTCGATCGAAGCAAAGATGTCACTCTCATCTGTGGATACTCAAGTGCTGGTAACCGCCGAACGTGCCGCCGGTGAAGCTGAAGCCATCAACCGAGAGCGTAGCGCGGACAATATCGTGCAAGTGCTGCCCGCCGATGTCATCCGCAGTCTTCCCAACGCGAACATGGCCGACGCGATCGGACGCCTTCCGAGCGTCAGCCTGGAACGCGACGAGGGCGAAGGTAAGTATGTGCAGGTCCGCGGCACCGAGCCACGCCTGACGAACACTACCATCGACGGTATCAACGTTCCGTCACCGGAATCTGGAGTCCGGCAGATTAAGTTTGACGCCATCCCTGCGGATCTCGTTGAGTCCGTGGAGATTAACAAAACGCTGCAGGCCAACATGGATGGCGACGGAATCGGCGGCTCGGTCAACCTCGTGACCAAGACTGCCACCGAGCGCCCCACCGTGGCGTTGAGCGGCATGGGCGGCTATATGCCGATTCTCGGCGGTCGCAGCCAGGTCGAGACGACTGGTACCGTTGGCCAGCGCTTCGGTCATAACAAGCGCTTCGGGATTCTCGTGGGCGGCTCGTACGACTGGACCGGACGCGGCATCGATGACATCGAACCCGAGTCCGATATTGCTACTTTGCCGGGAGGTTCTACAGCTCTCTGGAAGGATGCGATCGACATACGTGAATACCGCTACTACCGTTCGCGGTGGGGCGCCGCGGGGAGTGCCGACTATAAGCTTGGCGAAGGATCAGACATTTACGCGCGCCTACTCTACTCCAATTTTAAGAACTACGGTGATCGTTGGGTCCATTCGCTGACCGACAACACGCCTGGCATTCAGTTATTGGACGCCAATGGCTGCGACCCGGACTCCGGCGTGTGCAGCGGAACTCCTAGTTTCAATACCCAGGATCGCCGCCCGAATATCGGAATCGGAAGTTTGCTGTTGGGGGGCAAACACGAATTCAGTTCGTCTTGGCTCTCCTGGGACGTTTCCGGTTCTCGCTCCTATTTGGAGAACGCGCTGCCCGGTACGGCAGGATTCGAGAGCACCTTGGACACGAGCACCTGCCAATTCGATCCCGCTTCCACCAAAAGCATCTATAGGCCTCAATTTACTCCGTCCTGTTTTTCCGAAGCCTATGACCCGACCACCATGCAGTTGAGCGACATACAGATCGATCACGGCCAGAGCGCTCAAGTGAACTTCCAGGCTACCGGTGCTTTCGCTAAGCGATATCATCTGGGAGGTCATCTCTCGACGATCGAAGTCGGCGGCAGATTCCGCAACGCCCACAAATACGACAACAGCTACAATATCGACTACACCGCCAACGACACCATTCTGCTGAGTCAATTTCCCAACGGCTTTACCAATAACGATTACTACGACGGTTCCTACAAGCTGGGCTACAACGTAAACTACCAGGCCACTCGCGACTTTCTCATGGCCAACATGGGTTCGTTTACTCCGGCCAGCTCCTTCGGGGTGGACCCGGCAAACTACAGCTTTGTTGAAAAAGTCTCCGCCGGCTACGTGATGAACACGATCGACCTGACCAATCGAGTGCGGGTTGTGGCTGGTGTGCGCTTCGAAGGCACCAACCTTTCCGTCAGAAACCGCACGTTTGACGGCACGGTCGATCCGCCAGTCATCGCCGATGATCAATTCAGCGGATCGTACGTAAAGGTGCTTCCGAGTGTTTCGCTGCGTTACGCGTTCACTGGAAACACCAATCTACGGCTGGTCTACGGTCGTGGTTTGTCGCGCCCGGATCCTCAAGACATCGCACAGGCTCTCACTTTTACTACTGCGGGCAGCCCCGGAAATCTCAAGAATCTTCTTAGCCTCGGAAACCCGGATCTCAAGGCAGAGACGGCCGACAATTTCGACGTCCTTGTTGAACACTACCTAAGTCCGTTTGGAATTATTTCGGTTGGCTATTTCTATAAACGACTCACGGACCCCATCGTCACGCAGACGTTCGTGCTGACGAACTTTCAACCCGCCCCCAACATCCCGCCGGGCACCTACACTGCCACGCAGCCGATCAACGCGGGCAGTGGCTGGATTTCCGGTTTCGAGGCCGCCTATCTGCAGCATCTGAGCTTCCTGCCTGGCCGGCTAGCAGGGTTAGGCATTTCGGCGAACTATAGCTACACAAGTTCCAGCGCAAGCGGACTGCCTGGACGCTCGGACCACCCGCGCCTTCTGCGGAACGCGCCCAACACCTGGAATATCAGCCCCACGTACGATCGTGGTCGCCTCTCGGTCCGCCTTGGACTCAGCTATAACCAGGCGAATATTTCGTCCTATTCCTTCCAGGACGGAACGCCGACACGGGACGGCACGCCTTCGGATCCCACTCCGGGGGGCCTCAAGGGGCCTTTCGGCGATCAGTATTTCTACTCTCACTTTCAGGTTGACGCGCAGGCCAGCGTGCGCTTGGCACACGGTCTGAACTTCATCGCGTATGGGTTGAACTTGAACAACGAGGCTTTCGGCTTCTACCAGGGCAGCCCTCAGTACATGATCCAGCGCGAATATTATAAGCCGACATACGCTTTCGGCTTTCGCTGGAGCCCTTCGTTCGAACATAAGTGACGTCCGCAAGTTGGGGACCCCGGATAGTGCCGGGACGCGATGAGAAGTGCGCCCCCGGCGCTATTTTTTCGAGATGTTTTGAGTAGCAGCGCTCTTGCACATGAGGTTCGCGATATGCCGAGCGACGTAGCCACGAGCAGGCGGCACATAGCCATCGTGATTCTCATGGCTGTCCTGTTTGCGCCTGTCCTACTCACGGACGCGCGAAATGGTCCAGCGCCGCAAGATGCCAACGCCCTCGTCTTGGTCGGCGCAGGTGACATCGCTGATTGCACCGATCTTCCCGGAGCTGAAGCAACGGCAAGATTACTTGAGAACATACCGGGGACCGTGATGGCCGTCGGCGATCTCGCTTACCCCGATGGCACCAAGGAGAATTTTGCCTGCTACGACAAAACCTGGGGCCGAGCAAAGACTCGTACCAGGCCCGCCGTTGGGAACCACGAGTTCCATTCCAAAGACGCCACCTACTATTTCGACTATTTTGGCAAGGCAGCCGGCGATCCCAAGGATGGCTTCTACAGTTATGACCTTGGTGCCTGGCACATCATCGCGCTGAACAGCGAGTGCATAGAAGTCGGCGGTTGCAACGCAGACTCCCGTGAAGAGAAGTGGCTGCGCTCCGATCTGGCAGGTCATTCGCAGGCATGCACGCTCGCGTACTTTCACAAGCCGCTGTTCAGCTCGGGCGGAAAACATGGCGATGACCTGGAAATCAAGCCGCTCTTTCAGGCGCTGTACGATGCCAACGCCGACGTGATCGTTAACGGCCACGACCACGACTACGAGCGCTTCGCTCCGCAAGATCCCAATGGCAAGGCTGATCCCGTGCGTGGCATTCGGGAGTTTGTTGTGGGCACCGGCGGCAAGAATCACCGTCCTTTCGGCGAGCCGCACCCCAACAGCGAAGTTCGCAATGCCGATACTTTCGGCGTATTGAAGCTCACTCTGCGTTCGAATGGCTACGATTGGCAATTCATCCCTGAGGCAGGGAAGACTTTCACGGATTCAGGCAGCGGAGTTTGTCACATGTCTATTCTTAGGTCGTCTCTATCAAAGCGAGGAAAACGCAAATGAAAAGCAGCGCCATGTTGGTCGTAATTCTGGCTTTGCTGTCGGCGGGTGCATCGCCTGCGGGATATCAGGTGGTCAAGAAGGTGCATTTGCCTGGAGCTGGAGGTTGGGATTACTTGGCCGCAGATGATAGCGCGCGCCGAATTTACGTCTCCCATGCGACGCAAGTCGTGGTTCTGGATGCCGACAGCGTGGAAGTTGTGGGCACGATCCCGGGGCTCGCCGGCGTCCATGGAATCGCGATCGCACCTGAATTCGGCCGCGGATTCATCACATCCGGTCAAACAGACACGGTAACGGTATTCGATCTCAAGACTCTGAAGAGGATAGGCGATGTGAAGGTGGGGAAAAAGCCCGACGCCATCGTGTATGACCCGGCGACCAAGCAGATATTTGCTATGAACGGGGACGGCGAAAGCTCTACCGCAATCAATGCCGCCGATAACAAAGTGATAGGAACCGTGGCCCTCGGCGGAGGGCCTGAATTCACGATTGCGGACGGAAAAGGGAACGTTTTCGTCAATTTGGAAGACAAGAGCGAATTGCTGCGCATCGACGCAAGAACTCTCGAAGTGAAAAATCGCTGGCCGGTTGCTCCGTGCGAAGCGCCATCCAGCATGGCGTTCGACGCCGTCAACAGCCGCTTATTTCTGGGATGCCGCAGCAAGGTGATGGCGGTGGTCGACAGCGGCACCGGCAAAGTGGTGACTTCCTATCCCATTGGGGACAAAGCGGACGCTTCGGTTTTCGATTCGAACGCCAAAATTGCCTTCACGTCCACCGGCGATGGGCACATTTACGGCTTCCGCCAGGATTCAGGGGATACGTATACCGCCCTCCCGGTGATCCACACGGCGCTGGGTTCGAAAACAATGACGATAGACCACAAAACCAGCCGTCTGTTTGTTCCTGTGCGGGATAAAGACTCCATCTCGGTGTGGGTACTGCAACCGCCAAACTGAAGATTTTTTGTTGCTCAGGCCGCAGTCACAGAGTACGCGGCAGGCTCGCGCATGCGCCATCCACTGACGTAAGTTTCTGACCCAGACCTGCGAACGCAACGGCGCGATGATGTGGGCGGCGGTTTTAGTCGCCGCCGGCTACCGCTTCGGGCTCAGGCTCCGCGCCGGCGGCGAGCACGAGTTCCGGGGCGACAGCGGCTTCGGAGTGCGCGAGGTGGGCGTTGGGAGTCAGCGTGTTGAATTTGATGTCCCAGGCGAGGCCGAGGGCGCGCAGGACGGCGATGCCGTACCAGTTCATGTCGATCTCGTACCAGGCGAGGCCGTGGCGCGCGGCTTGCGGGGCGGCGTGATGATTGTTGTGCCAGCCTTCGCCGAAGGTGAGGATGGCGACCCAGAAACTGTTGGTGGAAGTGTCGGTGGTGATGAAACGGCGGGAGCCCCACATGTGCGTGGCAGAATTGACCAGCCACGTGGAGTGCAGGCCGAGAACGGCGCGGAGGAACATCGCGACCATCATTACTTTCCAGCCGAGCGTGGCCGCGAGAATTACGGCGAGGACGACGCTGGGCACCCAGTGGTACGTGGTGATCCACATGTGAAACTTGTGTTTGCGCAGATCGGGCACGTACGGCAGAAGCTCGCCGGTGTTCTGGTGCATGGCCTTGCCGGTGATGATCCAGCCCATGTGCGCCCAGAGGCCGCCATCTTGCGGGGAATGTGGATCGCCCTCTTTGTCGGTGTTCTGGTGATGAATGCGGTGAGTGGCGACCCACGCGATGGGTCCGCCTTCGAGCGCGAGCGTGCCGCAAAGGGTGAGGAAATATTCCATCCAGATGGGAGTCTTGTACCCGCGGTGGGTGAGCAGGCGGTGGTAGCCCATGCCGACACCGAGACAGCCGGCGACGCAATAAAGAACGACGGCTATGGCCACGCCCGTCCACGTCAACATAAAGAGCGCAGCGATGGCGCACACGTGGAAAGCAATCATGAAGCCGGTGGTGGTCCAGTTGAAAGGCTGCTGAAAGGTTCTGTCTTCTGAGAATACGCTCATGTTGGTTGGCCCGAATCCCTCGACCTTTAGAATCGTTCTCTACTTTTTGAACGTAGCATGTGATGCCCCGCGCTTCTGTAATAGTTGTGTAATCCCTCCGGAGAAGAAGCGAATTTGTTAAGGTGAAAGGAAATCGAAGGAGTTTTTATTTTGGAAGCGCAGAGTTTCCCTACCGTTGATAGAAACTTTGCGCGCATATTTGATTTTGAGTGACGTTGGATCCAAACCCCCAGGCCTGAAAGCCTGAGCTACAGGCGGGTGGCGGTCACGATTTTTTGGTGCGCTGTTGAGATCGTGGCAAGAAAAAAGCGATCAGTCTTTGGCGTCGCTTTGTGCGGCGTCGCCCAGAAGGGGAACCGCGGGAGTGACGGGTGGGGATGAGGGTTGCGGCCAGGGCCGAGGCGAGCGGGGAGTCTCGGCCAGCAAATTGGAAATGTGAATGAGCGAAGGATGGCAGTCGGAGATCAGCTTGACGAAAGCGGTCAAGGGTACGGCCAGCAAAATCCCCATGATGCCCCAAAGCCAGCCCCAGAAAAGCAGACCGACGGTGGCGGCGACCGGGCCGATGTTGACGCGCGAACCGATGAATTTTGGAATCAGAAGATTGGCGGAAATGAAGTGTAAGGTGACCACGGCGACGAAAATAATGACGAGTGGCGCGAAGTTATCGAACTGAGCGAGTGCCGGCATCATGGGAACGATGGCGGCGAGGATTACCCCCAGGAACGGGATCAAATTCAGGAACCCGCTCGCGATGCCGAGCAACACCGCGCCCTGGACTTTGAGGGCGAGAAGGACGCCCACGGTGGCAGCGGCCATGGCCGCACCGATGATCAGATTGCCGACGGCAAAGCCCCGCACCATATGGCCAAGGCGAGAGGTGAACAGCGGCACATTCATGTAGTTGCCGAGCGCGCCCTCGAGCCAGTTGTACAAGTGCATTTTCCTGGAGAGCATAAAGAACATCAGGAAGGGCACGACGCCCGCGACGATCAAAGCGCCCCAAACGGAGCCGACTCCGCGAATAAGGTAGGAGGGCCACGTGGGGCTATCGTTGATGCGAACCTCGGGAATTCTTTTCCTTGGAGTGCTGTCGGCATTCAGAGTCCCGGCGGTCTTCTGCACCTTCTCGATATTCTGCCAGAGTGGCGCGAGCGCCTCATGGATGCGATCGGCATATTCGGGGATATCGTCGATGAATGCGCTGACTCTGCCATAGGAAGCGCGGACAACGAGGCTGAACAGCACGATCCCGCAAAAAACGAGAATGGCGGAGGAGAGTGCGCGGGGGATGCGCCAACGTTCGAACAAGGTGGGAATGGGATCACAAAGGATGGCGAGAAATCCGGCGAGAAGGAAAGTAATGCACAGTGAACTGGCGAAAAATCCAAAGGCAATGAGGATGGCGATAACTACCACCCAGAGGAGGGGGATTAAACGGCGGGGCGTTCGTGAGTCCGGCCGTGGAGCTGACGGGGCGCTATCTTCCATGGCCCATTGCTCCGGAATTGCTCATGCCGCTGCCAAAAGCACTAGTACGCCGAGGGCGCGCACCCGATGGAGGCACGCGCCCCGACGGCTTGAATTCCGGGGTTTCGCCGGACAGAAAACATAGCGCCGCGCGTCAGATGCGTCCGAGTAGAAGGAGCAAAACCAGCACAACTACGACGAGGCCAAGGCCGCCGCTGGGGTAGTAGCCCCAGGAACGGCTATACGGCCATGCCGGCAAGGCGCCGAGCGCAACCAAGAGCAGAACAACCACGAGAATGGTGATCATGAGTTGAGTTGTCCTCCGGTCGCGCATTAGACCGCGGAAGGAATGGGGCCACAATCGGTACAACCGTGTAAGAAACTTTCCAGAGGGCCGTAGCTATTTCGAACTTGCCAGCGGCCGTGGAACGTTGGTGTCAGGGAGCCGGCAACGGCGATCCATTTTCGATACGAGCTTTCCTGGTGATCCGCATGGCCGGTTATGAACCGCATCGATGCGGAGCGGCCGGCCTTGGAAATGGGTCAAAGGTGTTGCCAAAATACAGAGAAATGGGTATGTCAATGGATGGCTGGGGCAGATGTAATCAAGCGATGCAGCTTACGACGGAATCCCTAATCGCAGGGGTGCAAACTCACTAATGGCCCTTCGAATTCTGGTTTGTGACGATCACGACATTATCAGGCGCGGATTAAAGCAGTTGCTGACCGCGCACCATGGTTGGGAAGTGTGTGGCGAAGCGAAAACGGGCCGCGAGGCGGTGACCCTGGCCGAGCAAATGAAGCCGGACATCGTGGTCATGGACCTGAGCATGCCGGACTTGAATGGGCTGGAGGCGGCGCGCCGGATCCGCAAAGCACTTCCGCGAACGGAGATATTAATCCTGACGCTGCATTTTTCCGACCAATTGGTGCGCGATATCGTGGAAGCGGGGGTTCGCGCGTACATCATGAAGTCGGATGCCGACAAGGATCTTGTTTCGGCCGTAGAAGCACTGGCCAACCACCGCTCGTTCTTTACCTCGCGTGCCGCGGATATGCTGTTGGATGGATTCCGCCGGCCGAACGCGGCTCCTGACCCGGACACGTTGCTGCGCAGCCGGCTGACCTCGCGAGAGCGGGAAATTGTGCAGTTGCTGGCGGAAGGGAAAAGCAGCAAGGAAGTGGCCGTGGCGCTGGGAATCAGCGTAAAGACCGCTGAAACTCACCGTGCGAATATCATGAGGAAGTTGGAGCTGCATTCGGTGAGCGAGTTGGTGCGTTATGCGGTCAGGAATCAGATTATCGAGGCGTAACACGTCCGCACCCACGCCTGGCAGTTGCTTCGCGGCAAGATTGCTGTTTCGTTCGACGATGCCCTCGCTGAGACTCCGCCTCCCTGCGGCCTCAGGCCCAACGCTGGCCCTCTCTCGAACAAGTCTGGAGGGAACGTGACGCGAGTATTGGTTGTTGATGACCACGCCGCGGTACGTCGCGGCGTACAAAGCATTTTGCAAGCCTCGACGGAATGGGAATTCTGCGGCGAAGCCGTCAACGGCCAAGAAGCGGTGCAACTTGCCGAAGAGCTAAAGCCTGAAATCATAATCATGGATGTCTCTATGCCGGTGTTGAACGGCCTGGAAGCCACGCGGATCATTCACGACACCCGGCCGGAGACCAAGATCCTGCTGCTGACCCTGCATTCTTCGGCGGAACTGGTGCGCAGCGCATTTCGCGCGGGGGCGCGAGGATACGTGCTGAAATCGGATGCTGAGAACGAATTGGTGCGGGCTCTGAACGTGGTACTGGGCGAAGGAATGTATATCAGCCCCACGATCGACGAAGTCGCCGCGAAAAAAGTCATCGAAGAAATACAACTGAATTAGACTTGCTCACGGGTCCGCTGGAGAGGTAGTACTCATTCTCCGCTGCCTCCCTAAGAACATGCCGGATGGTGGCGACGCGCCAGGCTTTCCTAGGCTCGAAGCAACTATCGATTGGAGAGTGCGTCATGCGTGGTGAAGAAAACGCCAGAAATTATGACACCGAGGCGGACGGCGACACCCATACCGACGGAATAGGCGGCGGGGCAGCGCGTTTTTTGCTGGGCGTTGGCGTCGGGCTGGGATTGGCGTTGTTGTTTGCTCCGCAATCGGGAGAAGAGACGCGGCGATGGCTGCTGGAGACGGCCGACGATCGCTATCGGCGTCTGCGAAGGCAGGGCCGGCGGGTCATCTTCGAAACCCAGGATCTGCTCGATCGCGGGGAACAGCGTGTGACGCGCGTGCTGCGCAGCGGCAAGAACGCGCTGGATTCCGTAGCCTCCAGGCTCGAATAAAGCCGCCAGAACACCGAGCCGGCTTCGATCGTGACGGAATGCATGACGTAATAACAGTCGCTCTCCGCTCGCCGTGGAAGAGGCCGCGTGGCAGCGGCTCTTGGATCAGGCATCTTGCGAAATTTTGCCGAATGCGCGACGCCGTTAGCGAGCCTACAGTTTTCGCAGGATTTGCTTTTCTGGGGAATGCGCTAAAGTTTCATGCGTGAAGGCGGCCATGTCCCGTTCGGGAGTGACTGCACACGGTGGCCCGTGTTGGGCCTTTGCAGTTTGACCAACCTGGAAGCCACCCTTGGCCGCCATCCATTTCCGCGCATCTCCTGTACGCTCCGCGTGCAGTGACATCGTCGGGATCCAGCTGTTTTAGCTCCCGTCATATCTCCCGCTGGTTACGCTGACTTTCTGAAATTTCTAGGGGCATTCGTGGATTGAGGCGAACAGGCCGACGATACAAAGTGGAGCACACACTGGATACGTACCTTTTCCGTCCAGCACGGCCCGTTACGATGCGAGTGACCCTTGCGGGCCAAAGGAGAGATATGAAAGCGCGACAATTATTTACGGCAGTGCTTCCCCTGATTTTGCTGGGCGCCCTGACCGGGTGCTCGGAATCCACCAAGGCCCCTGACGTGGCCGACAATATCCGGAAGTCATTGGATCAATCGGGCTACAAAGACGTGAGCGTCAGTCAGGATCGTGACAAGGGAGTGGTTACGCTGACGGGAACAGTGGCCACAGAAAGCGATAAGGCGCAGGCCGAGGCTATCGCGAAGAGCGGAGCCGGCGCGCAAGTTGTTTCAGATCAGATTGCCGTGCGGCCTCCGGGCAATGAAAGCGAAGCCAAGGCGGTGGACACGGATATGGACAAGGCCATCGACAAGCAGGTCGATGCGGTGCTGGTGAAGAACAAGCTCAAGCACGACATTTCGTACGACGTGAAGAACGGCGTGGTCACACTCAAGGGCGACGTGGTGTCCCAAGGGCGCCGCAGGCAGGTGGAGAAGCTGATTGCCGCCGTGCCGAACGTGAAACAGGTGGTGAACGAGTTAGAAGTCAAGAATCAGAAAGCCAGTTCCACCAAGTCGTAGCGGCTTCAATAAGAAGTCCTGAATACTTGAGCGACCCGCTGTGCCGAGGAATGAGCATCGGCCGGCGGGTTGTTTTTTGGCTACCGAGAGTGAACTGCGGACTTCAGAAGCGGCCTATTTGCTCGTGGTATTGAGAATCAAGGGACCTGGTGACGAACACTCGGTTACCAGCGCAGCACACGTCGAAGAGCAATCCTAAAAAGGAAACGAGCGGAACAGTGGGTCCGCTCGTTGCAAAGAAATCGAGGAGGCCTAGCTTTGTAGCGCTATGGGCTGCTGCGAGGTGTCGCTCAGCGTTCGCAGTTGCTGGCGGAGGCGAACACGCGCCCGAAAGATTCGCGATTTCACGGTGGAGACCGTAATGCCCAGGGCCTGCGCCAGTTCGCGATTTGTCCAGCCTTCCGCTTTTTGGAGGATGAAAGTGTCCTGGAGCGAGGGATTAAGCCCATAGAAAGCCTTGTGGGCCAGCTCCTTGCTCATGTATTGGCGCTCGAGATCCTGGCGCGTGTCTTCGATCTCAGGGAAGGCGCGCGGTTCGTCGTCGTTGGGGCCCATGGCCTGATAGTCGGAAATGCGCTCGGAGTTGCGCTTTCGGAGTTTCATTAACGCTTCGTTAATCGTGATGCGCACGAGCCAGGTGGAAAACTGCGAGTTGCCCTCGAAACGATCGATGTGGTGGAAGGCCTTGACTAGCACATTCTGGAGGTTATCCTCAGCATCTTCGCGGTTCCTAAGCATGTTGAGGGACAGTCCGTAGACCTGGCCGGAGTGGCGGCGAACCAACTCGGTGAATGCTTCCTCATTGCCCGCCTGTGCTTTGGCGACCAAAACACGTTCGGGAATATTGGATGGGGTCTCCATTGCGGCTCCTCAAAGTAATAGGACTGTCGGTGAATTGTTGCGACTCTATGTATAGAGCGGGCGGGCCGGAGGGCCAATACAGTGGACTGTGTAATTGTCCGTTTTGGAAGGTGTACAGAATTTAGCACGCGCGATCTGCCCGTTGTACTTCGCGGTTGAGGTCCTTCTGAGTAATCTTTAAAAAAATCGTCATGTGGAAGGCCGCTGGTTCGGCTTGATGCGCGATTGGCAGCATCGAGGGGGGAAGGTTAGGTCAGCAGTGGGTTGCCACGACTAAGGGAAGCAGTCACGACCGCTGCCACTCGAAGACTTGTTCCAGACTGAACCGGTTTCGGCACACTCGTTCAGTCTTGGGAGTGTTGTTTTCGCAGCCTATTGCTGACCTTCTCAAATCACGGCTCTTTAGCTATGGCGGCGAGGAATTTCTTATTGTCTTGAATAACTGCAATCCGGCATTTGCCGAATCGCGAGCGCAGGAAATTCGCCAGGGCATCCCCAGCAGGCCGGTCGCACCGCTGCCGGTCCACTGAAAATCTCCATGGGCTTTGGGCTGCTAGTGAGCGGCAAGTGGGGAGCACGCCCGGTAGGAGAGTTGCTGCAAGAGACCGACGCAGCTTTGTCGCCGCCAAAGCGGGAGGCAGAAACTGTGTGCGGACGGCGAAACCAGGGGCTCCCGAGGCAAAACCGGCTTCGGGAGTTCATGAGCCCCTCGTCCGGGCTCGCTGATCACCCCATCTTCGTTTTCGGCGTGCCTTGCGACATCATGTTGCGCATCGCCGCGCTGGAGCCGGGAGCGCGCTTCTCCCGCCATGCTTCCAGGCGCTTGCAGGTATCCTCGATGTTCGAAAACAAGTGAGGGTTCTTGAAGGCCGATCTCCAAGTCGGCACGATGGATCGCATACGGTCCCAGACTACCCAGATCTCCCCGTTGCTTTCGAAAAACAATTCGTCGTCGATCAATCCGCGGTTCACGATGCTGGCAACCATCTCCCAGTAGCTGATGACCATGCGGATATAGGTGTTCTCTTCGCCGCCCTGCGGAAACTTCTGCATCATCTCTTCCGGCGAGGTTGGATGAAAATGCTCGACAAACCAAGCGCGCGCCTGACGCAGCCGCGGCTCGCGCCGCATGTCATAGAGCCGCAGCATCAGGTTTACTTCTTCATAGCTGACTTGCGCCATCGTGCTTCTCCCCCCGGTTAGCTCGCGGACTCCGGCTTCTCAATGTCGTCCAGCGCATGAAACGCGGTCGCCGAGTCCATGCCCTGGAAATTTGCCAGCGCGATGCCGTGCCGCTGGAACTCCATCTGAATTCGCCGCCGCAACTCGCGGCAGACTTCGTCCTGGCGCATCGGCGCGGTGCGCACCTGAAGGCGCAGCGTGCTTCCCATTGGCCCATATTCCTGGATGCCCAGCACTCGCGGTCCATCGATCAGCGCCTGCGACCATGCGGGGTCAGCGCGTAACCCTGCCGATGCCGCTTCCAGGGCCTGCTGCGCGCGATCCATCGATTCGTCTCCGGCGACGGCAATGTCCACGAACGCTTGCGAGTAGTCGCGGCTCAGGTTTGCGGCCTGGCGGATGTCGCCATTCGCCAGCGTGACCATGGCACCGCGAGAGTCACGCACCACCGTGCGACGCAGTGTCAATTGCTCCACGCGGCCGGCCACTTCGCCGATGCGTATGGTGTCGCCGACGGCGTAGTGATCCTCCAGTACGATGTGGGATCCGGCAATCAGGTCACGCACGGTATTCTGGGCGCCGAAACCCAACGCTAACAGCGCCAATCCGCCCAGTGCGACGCCCGGCCAGGCGGCGATGCCGAATTCAGGCAGAGCGGTTAGCAGGGCAACCAGCCATACAAGCTTGCTTCCGACATCGTAGAGCGCGTCGGCAACGCCGCGCGATTGTTGTTCGTGCGCTTGCGCCGCACGAGTCTGAGCGGCGGCGGGCTTGACCAGCGCATTGGTGAATCCTCGCAAAAGCCGATTCAACACCAACGCCACAATCAAAATGATGAGGAGGTGTAGAGCCGAAAAAATCGCGATATTGAGCCAGGAATTCAAGGGGCTGGACATCATGTTCTCAGCGAGGGAAAGTATAGCATCGACACTGGCGCACGGAAGTTCAAGAGCGGTGGGTCTGCGATGGGCGCCGGACTGTGTGGAGAGGCCATGGATAGCTCAAGGCGCCGCGTGATATTGGCGGGTACTGCGGGGGTCGCGGCCATTTTTCTGGGCGCTGCGAAAGCAGCACCGCAGGACCCCGGACTGCCGTCCCCCCGCCGGCGGAACAATAGCGAGCCGGAAGATCCAAACTCTCCGGGCCCCCCGGCCGCTGCCAGGAAAGCCGTGCTCGAGCAGCATCAGAAGGACATCAAGAAAGATATCGAGAAGCTCTTCGATCTTGCGCAGGAGTTGAAAGCGGAGGTCGAGAAGACTGATGCGACCGCAGTTCTATCTCTTTCCATGTTGAAAAAAACCGAAGAGATCGAAAAGCTGGCCAAGCAAATCCGCGAACACGCAAAGGGGTAGAGCAGCGCCGGACTTGCCGATGGCGTTGCCGCGACTTCCTCGATAGAATTGAAATTGCATGCTGCGCGCCTGTAGCTCAGTTGGATAGAGCGTGTGCCTCCGAAGCACAAGGTCGGGCGTTCGAGTCGCCCCAGGCGCGCCATTTGTTGCTCGCTACCTGAGTTCCGCAATCGATTGATTTATGGCCCGGATAAATTCGTCGATTATCTCTGCACACTTGGGCACGTTCTTAGGACCCGTCACTATCCGGCTGGACCGGCAGTTTTGCGGCTTCCCAGCCGGCAATGCCCCCGGCGATTTCCGCAACGCGCTCAAACCCGTGGCGCTGCAGCAAACTTGCGGCAATGGACGAGCGGTAGCCTCCGGCGCAATACACGAGCAAGGCGCGTTCCTTCGGCAAAGTTTCCAGTTTTTCCACGAGATGATTGAGCGGAATGCTCAAGCTTCCTGCGATATATTTCTGTTCGCGTTCTTTGGGGGCGCGGACATCGATGGCCAGGGGTGGCTGATTCGACGACAGTAGTTCGGCCGCGAACTGCGCGTTCAGGGATTCCGTCAGCGCTACGCGCTGCGGCTCGCTTTGCAGACTGTACAATCCGTCCTTCAAGTATCCTGCCACGTGGTCGAATCCGATGCGCCCCAACCGGACGGCCGATTCGTTCTCCCGGCCGGGATTGGCGATGATCACGATAGGATGAGCGCGATCCAGGATGCTTCCGGCCCATGTCGCGTACTGACCCCTAAGGCCGATGTTGATGCTGCCTGCCAGGTGAGCGGCGGCAAATTCGGTGGGGTCGCGTGTGTCGAGAATCTGTGCACCCGCGGCTTGCAGCGTGAGCACGGCATCGATCGTAAGGGGTTTCATGCCGCGCTCCAGGGCCTGGTCCAGCGTGGCTCTCTCCTCGCTATTCAGCACCGCGTCGTAAGTGAAGTACGCCGGAGCTTCGGGCTGATCGGCGGTCACGACCTGGAGAAACGCGTCTTTGCTCATGGGTTGCAACGCATAGTTGGATCGCCGCTGCTCCCCCAGCGTGGATACCGTCTCCTTGCTGATGGCCCTGCCGCACAGCGAACCGGCGCCGTGCGCTGGATACACCAGGCTTTCGTCGGGCAGCCCCAGCAACTTGTGCAGCGAATCGAACAGCATGCTGCCGAGTTGCGAGGCGGACCAACCCAGCGCCACGCGAAGGTCCGGCCGCCCAACGTCGCCGACGAACAGAGTGTCACCGGTCAGCACGCCATACGGCCGAGTATCACTGGTGTTCCGATCGTAAATGACGATAGAGATCGATTCCGGCGTGTGCCCCGGCGTTTCCAACGCTTTCAGACGGACGCGTCCGAACTCCAAGACGTCGCCATCGTGAAGTGGAGTAAACGGATACGCGGCCTTGGCTGCGGCACCCAGGTAGATGGTCGCGCCCACGCGATCGCGCAACTCCAAATGGCCAGCGACAAAATCGGCATGCAGGTGCGTCAGGATTACATGCTTGATCGTAAGGGCATGCTCGGCAGCGAAAGCAATGTATTGGTCGACGTCTCGCTGGGGATCAACGGCGACGGCCGTGCCCGTTTCTTCGTCTCCTATCAGGTAGGAAGCGTGCGCCAGACAAGCCAGATAGAACTGCTTGAAGATCACGTGACGCCTCCATCGCTATCACATTCTCATGTAAGTATCGTTCTGGTTGGCTAAAAAGCGGACGGAAATTTCTTGTGCATCAGGTCACTTGCCGGCGCCAAGCCGAGGCGGCGTGTATCCGCGGTCAAGCCGAGCAGGCCGATCCAAACTACTGTTCGTGTTCGCCGGCTGTCTCATTTTCCTCCGGTTGATATAGACTTTTGCGTGGCGCCCGCCGGGGAAGCGGGCTGTTATGCGCCGGCGGCTTCAGGCACCCAGATACTTAGCTCAGAGCTAGGAGTTTTCATGAAACGACGCGACCTGCTGCGTGCAGGTGTTCTCACCGGTGCGGCGGCGGCGCTGCGGCCCCCGATTGCTGCGGCCCAGAGTCCGGCCGCTGCGGCGCAGACGAACGAACTCACTCCCGCGCAGCGCGGCGTTGACGCTTCAAAGGACCTTGCTTCGCCAAACTGGAAGCCGCTGTTCTTCGACGAGCATCAGAACGAAACGCTAATTGTCCTCAGCGACTTGATCATTCCCGTGACCGAAACTCCCGGCGCGAAGGCGGCGTTGGTCAATCGCTATATCGACCTGGTGCTCGCTGCTGAGACCCGCGAAAACCAGCGCGCCTTCCTAAACAGCTTGAGCTATCTCGACGGCGAAAGCATGCGCCGCTACAAGTCTGCCTTTCGCTATCTCTCGGCCTCGGACCAGAACGACCTTCTACATTCTCTGGCGTATCCCAATGCCGGGAGCGGATGGACAGGCGAAGCCGCAACGCCCAGTCCGGGACATACGCATTTCGAGCTGCTGAAGCAGCGCGTCGGCATCGCCTACTACAACTCGGAAATCGGCACGAATCGCGAACTCGGCTGGGACGGCAACTTCACACACGGGACCTATCAGGGTTGCGACCACGAAGGGAACCATAAATAATGCTCTGGAATCTTCTGGACCAGGATCCTTTGACGCAATCCTACGACGTCATTGTTGTAGGCTCGGGCGCCACCGGCGGCTGGGCCGCCAAGCAATGCGCCGAAGCCGGACTCAAGGTCGCGCTGCTTGAAGCCGGCCGCGCCGTCAGCCCCACCGAATTCACCGAGCACACGCCAGCATTCAAGCTCAAGTATCGCGACCACTCGCCCGAAGTCGTGCGCACGCGTCCGGTGCAGAAACAGTGCTACGCCTGCATGGAGTACAACTACGAGTGGTTCGTCAACGATCTCGAAAATCCCTACAGTACTCCCGCCGATAAGCCCTTCACCTGGCAGCGCCTGCGCGTGCTTGGCGGCCGATCGCTGGTGTGGGGCCGCCAAAGCTACCGCATGAGCGACAACGATTTGAAAGCGGCCAGCCGCGATGGCTACGGCGATGACTGGCCGATCTCTTACGCCGATCTTGCTCCGTACTATGACATTGTCGAAAAGTATGTGGGCATCACCGGCGCCGCCGAAGGCAACGAAATGCTGCCAGACGGGCAATTTCTTCCGCCAATGAAGATGAGCTGCGGCGAAATTCTCCTGCGCGAGCGCGCCAAAGCGAAATTCGGCCGCACGGTGACGATTGGTCGCGCTGCGGTGCTCACCCAGCCCCATAACGGCCGGAACGCTTGCCACTACTGCGGCCCCTGTGAACGCGGTTGCCGCACCTTCTCCTACTTCAGCAGCCCATTCACGACCGTTGCCGACGCGCAGAATTCCGGCAACTGCAACGTGATCACAAACGCCGTGGTCAGCCACGTCAACATGGACAACGCCGCGAACAAAGCCGCCGGCGTCACGTTCGTCGATCGCCTCACACGCCAAGTGAAAGAAGTACGCGGCAAAGCGGTGATTGTTTGCGCCCAGGCGATGGAGTCCACGCGCATTTTGCTTAACTCCTCTACTCGCGAATATTCGAGTGGTCTCGCCAACTCCAGCGGTGCACTGGGGCACTATTTGATGGATCACGTTGTAGGTGGCGGGGCTTCGGGCCGGCTGCCAGACTTCAAAGCCACCCCGAACGCCAACGAGCCGCAGCGTCCCAATGGCATTTACGTGCCGCGCTTCCGCAACACGCCCACGAGCGGCAAGCACTCGCGCTTCATTCGCGGCTACGGCTTTCAGGGCGGTGCCGGCCCCGAATTTGATTTCGGTGCCGAAGGCTACGGCGCCTCGTTCAAAAGCGCCGTGAAGCAAGGCCTCTACAGCGCCTCCTTCGGCGGCTTTGGCGAATCGCTGGCTCGTTGGGACAACTACATCGAGATCGACAAAAACCTGAAAGACGCCTGGGGCATCCCCGCGTTGCGCATTTCGATGAGCCACGGAGAGAACGAAGCCGCGTTAATGGAAGATGCTGCTGCCACCGCAGCGGAAATGTTGGAGGCCGCAGGCGCAAAGGACATCAAGATTCAGTCGCGCGTCGAAATGCCCGGCATGGCCATCCACGAACTGGGAACCGCGCGCATGGGCACGGATCCGAAAAGGTCCGTGCTGAATCCATTCAATCAAACGCACGACGTGAAGAATCTTTTCGTCATGGACGGGGCCAGCTTCGTCTCCTCGGCGTGCCAGAATCCGACGCTCTCGATGATGGCCATCACCGTCCGTGCCTGCACCCACTTGATCGACCGCTTCAAAAGAAGCGACGTGTGAGAAAGGCAGCGGGCGTTTACTCAGCCTCCGCCGCGCGGCTTGGCATGTACGAACGAAAAGATTCTGTACCCCACCAGCTGCCACCAAGCCAGTGCGTCCGTCGCCAATCGTTGCCCCGGGTCGGGAAGATTTCCAGCGCAAGCTGGAAAACGCCCGCCGACCCAGAGGAAACTGCATGACAACCTTCTTGCTCAAACCCATCGGGGTAATTCGCTCTGAAATCAAGAACACCGCGGAGGCGCCGCTCTTCTACGATGAAGGCGCTCCCAACGCCTTTCTCGAGCTGGATCCCGCGTTTGCCGGCGGCCTGCTGCGCATGAGGCCCGGCGACGAAATCATTGTCCTCACCTGGCTCCATCTTGCTAAAACAGACGTTCTCCAGGTCCATCCCAGAGGCGACACAGCAAATCCACTCACGGGCGTTTTCTCCACCCGATCTCCCGCGCGTCCCAATCCTATTGGCCTCCATCGAACGAAAGTTCTTGCAATTGACGGCATGCGCCTGCACGTAGGCCCCATCGAAGCGATTGACGGAACTCCGGTCATCGATATCAAGTCCGTCGTCTGCTCATCGGATCATTGAAGTGACGCCGCCATACCCACCGGTTTACTTTCCTGTTGCGATCGAACCCGAACCGCGCCTACTGTAGGCGCTCCGCGGAGGATCGAAATGCGCAAGCAGGTGCAGGTCACGCCGTGTTCGGCGTGCAAGACTTCTCACGCACGCAGGATCGCCTCAGTTCTTATTGCTCTGGCTACCTTCTTCGCTGGCGCCGTCTTAGCCCAAGGACCGGAAAAGCCCAAGAGTCCGGCCACGCCGCCATTGTCTTCAACAAAGGCCTCAGCGCCACCCCCCGCCTCTCACGAGCTCACTGCGCCAGACCTCGAAGCCTTCCTCGACGGCCTCGTGCCTGCCCAAATCGAAGGCGACGACATCGCGGGTGCAGTCATCTCGGTGGTCCAGGACGGCCATATTCTCTTCGCCAAAGGCTACGGTTTCTCCGACGTCGAAAAACGAAAGCCGGTTTCTCCGTCAGACACGCTCTTCCGCCCTGGCTCGATCTCAAAACTCTTCACCTGGACTTCGGTGATGCAGCTCGTCCAACAGGGCAAACTCAATCTCGATCAGGACGTTAACACCTACCTCGATTTCACCATCCCGCCCGCGTTCGGCAAGCCCATCACGCTTCGCAACATCATGACTCACACTCCGGGATTCGAAGAGACCGCCAAGGAATTGTTTGTCGCCGACGGCGCATCAATGCGTCCGCTGGGCGAATATCTTCGCGAACACATCCCCACGCGTATCTTTCCGCCCGGCGTAACGCCGGCATATTCCAATTATGGGACGGCGGTCGCGGGTTACATCGTCCAGCGCGTTTCCGGAAAGCCCTTCGAACAATATGTCGCTGACAATATCTACACGCCGCTTGGCATGACGCATTCCACTTTCATTCAGCCGCTTCCGGCAAACTTGGCGCCGCTGATGTCCAACGGCTACGAGCGCGCGTCCGAGCCCGCCAAGCCGTTCGAATTGGTTCAGGCGTATCCCGCAGGAAGCGTTTCGATCAGCGCCACGGACATCTGCAATTTCATGATCGCCCATTTGCAAAACGGACAGTTCGGCGCCACGCAAATCCTCAGTCCTGAGACCGCCCAGCTGATGCACTCCCGCCAGTTCGCCTCGGATCCGCGCCTCAACGGCATGGCACTGGGTTTCTACGAGGAATCCAGGAACGGGCACCGCATCATCGGCCATGGCGGCGACACCGTCTACTTCCACAGCGATCTGCACTTGATCCTGGACGCCAATGTTGGATTTTTCGTCTCCTACAACAGCGCGGGGAAGGAAGGAAACGGTCGCACCGTCTTGTTCGAAAAATTCCTCGATCGCTATTTCCCATTCACGCCGCCCGACGCAACTCCCGTCTCCAGTGCCAAAGAAGATGCCGATCGCGTCGCCCGCCTGTACATCAGCAGCCGTCGCGGCGAAAAAACTTTCGTGAAGTTGCTGGATCTAGGCGGCCAGCCGAAAGTTTCTTTCAATTCCGATGGCACCCTGAGCGTCGATCCCTTCAAAGGCCCCAATGGCGAGCTGAAACGTTACAAGGAGATCTCGCCACTTCTCTACCGCGAGGTCAACGGCCAGGACCTCATCGGCTTTCACAACACCGCCGATGGCCGCCTGGAATTCTCGATCGACTATCCCTTCTTTGTCTTCAAGCAGGTCGATTTTGCGGACAACAAGTATGTCAATTACGCCATCTTCTTCCCGAGTTTGGGCATCATCCTGTTATTTGTTCTTTTCTGGCCGATCGCTGCCGCGACCCGCTGGCACTACGACAGAACGCTGGAGTTCACCGCTTCGGAAAAGCGCCTGCGTTTGATCGTTCGAATCATCTGTATCCTCGATCTGTTGCTTCTGGGTTCTTGGCTCTTCTTCTTATCGCGTACCGATGATATCTCCAACCTCAGCCGCAAGATGGATCCGTTCCTTTATCTCCTCCAAATCGCAGGCGTCTTGGCGGCCATCGGAACAGTCATCGTCCTCCTCTACGCTTTTGAGAGCTGGTTCAAGTCGAATCATTGGATCTGGGCCAAGGTTTTTGACATCGCGCTGGCCCTCGGCTGCATCGGCTTCACCTGGTTCATCTGGCACTGGAACCTGATCAACTTCAATCTCCATTACTAATCTGGGAGGAACACCGTGAATGATGGTCGCTTGTTCTTCCTGTCGCTTCTGCTCGCGTATGGGTTCCGCGTTTCATCCGGCGCTGCGGACACGCCTATGAAAATGACGCCGCTCTTGTTGTCCGTTCATGATGCGCCCGTACCTTTCACCGGCTCCGACGGACGTATCCACCTCGCGTATGAAGTCTGGATCACGAACTTCTCCAGCGGGGATGTGGTTCTCGGCAAGATCGATGTGCTCGGCGACAACGCCGTTGTGCAGAGTCTCGATGCCTCTGCGATCGCCGCGCGCCTGCAACCCGTGGGCACCCGCGAATCCTCAGGCACTATGGCGAAGAGCAGCCAGTCCCTCCTGTTCTTGCACGTGAGCCTTGCCGAGGATGCGCCCATACCAAAGCAACTCTCTCACCGTGTGTCTGGGAGTTTCAGCGCCGCTCCTCCCGCATATCGACACCTCGTTGAAACCGGAGGAGAGACAAAGTCCGATCGGCGCAAGGTTGCCGTAATCGCTCCTCCACTTCGTGGCGATCGCTTCATCTCCGCGGACTCCTGCTGCGACGCGACGCGTCACACCCGCGCGGCCTTACCAGTCAATGGAAATGTCTGGCTCGCGCAGCGCTATGCGGTCGATTGGGAACAACTCGACGAGCAGAGTCGCATCTTCTCTGGGCCTTCCGACCAAGCCCAAAGCTACAAGATCTTCGGCGCTCCTGTATACGCTGTCGCGAACGGCAGAGTGATCCTCGCCATCGACGGACTGCCTGAGCAGACTCCCGGCAAATATCCCAGTGATATCTCGCTGGATGCCGCCGACGGAAACGCCGTGATTCTGGAAATTGGAGAGCATCAGTATGCCCTCTATGCGCATTTGAAAACCGCAGTGTTAAAGTTCATCAGGGCGAAACCGTGAAGGCCGGTCAGCAATTCGCCCTGGTTGGAAATACCGGTAATTCCGTCGCCCCTCATCTTCATTTCCAATTGATGGATCAGCCTTCCTCTCTCCAGGCAAATGGTCTGCCCTACGAAATCGAACAGTTCCAGGTCACCGGGAAAACTCCCGGTACCTCCGCATTTGACGAATCGGAAAGTAAGGGCATCCCGCTTTCTATTTCCCCCTTTTCCCCAACTCGGCTGGCCCGCCGCGAATTTCCGCTCGACCAGCTCATCATTTCCTTCAACTAGCCCTAAATCGACAGTGCCATTGCGCTGTTGCGCCGGGGCGCACATTGCTGTAGCCTCGCTTTTCAGAAAGTCTCTGCATCCAGCCGGATGTGGAGCAGACCTTACTCCCCAAAGTCCGCACCTAGAGAGCACGTCCATGTACGCCAAGCCTAATCTCAAATATTTCTCCGCCATATTGTCCATCGTTGTTGCCGCTGCTCTCGCTGTTGCGCCGCAGGCCAGGCAGACTCCTGCCGCTTCGAGTGACCAAACCACTTTACGGACGCAATCGAAAGATTCGTCGGAAAAGGCGGCTGCAGCCGGCAACACCGGCTCTGAGGATCAGCAGGATCAGGATGACGCTGCGAATGACGAATCCGACGATCCCGACCCCGCGCCCGCGGCCTTACAAATCGACGTTTCCGCCGAGCCCCCTTTGATCAAGGAGCTTTATCAAGCCACTCGCGAAACCAAGGAACAAGCCATCCTCGCCAGCCTGGCCCGGGCTAAAGGCATTCTCACGAACGGCGCGGATCTCCAGGCCGTCGACCGTCAGGGCCGAACCGCTCTCCATTGGGTAATTTTCGGTTGCAGTTACAGCACCAATCCCAACATCCAGGTCGCGTACGAAGAACTCGCAGACAAAATGATCGCCGGCGGGATCGACATCAACAAGGAGGACGCATATCAGGACACTGCCCTCGACTATCTCCTGTACTCTGCAAATTTTGAGATACAGACCTTGTTGCTTGAACATGGCGCCAATAGTGGCTTCCTTGCCGCCTCTGTCCAGTACGTGAAGGAAGAGGCTGCCGAGGAGGTTGCGGAAGAAAAACTTGCTTCAGCGCGAACCCTGGCCTCCACGGATACGCTCTGGCGCGGTGCGGATCTCACGCCGGGCCAGACTTTAAGCGTTCGCCTCGACGCGCCTGTATTTAGCGACCGCTCGCGCACCGGAGATCCTATCACTGCGACGGTTACCTACCCGCTCTGCAAAGGCGGTGAAAACATCCGCTGCAAGGATGGCGAGCTGGTCCTTCCTCCAGGCACCAAAATTAATGGCACCATCCTGTTCGCGGAAAAAGCCCCGGACAAGTACACTCGACCGCGCGTAGTCCTGGATTTCTCCAACGTCTTGCACAAATCCGGCGCTAAGTCGGCGCTCTACACACGGGTCCTCAATGTGGACAACGCCCGCGAGACCGTTCGAAACAACGAAATCCTCGGCATCATCCAGCCGCACGCGTCCAAGAAAATGTCGCTGATGTTCGCCGGCTTAGGTGCCACCAATCCCATCGCCGGCTACACCGTCAAAAGCATTCAGACTGCCTATGGATTGTCGGTCCGCCGCGAAGTGCATTTTCCGGCCGGAACCGACGTTCAGATTCAAATCGTTCGCCCCAGTAAGCTCAAGCAGAGAGAGTCGTGGCCGGGTTGGCCGCTCATCGAAGCCGACGCTAATCTGCGGCAACTCGTCAACAGTGCTCCGATGCGCACCACCACCCCTGCCAAAGTGCCTTCCGATCCCACCAACCTCATGTTCCTGGGCTCGCAAAAGCAGCTTCAGGCCGCCTTTGGCGAAGCAGGCTGGTTCGAAGCGGATGGCCTGAACGTGAAGACCGCGCTGAAAACCGTGCAAGCCACGCTCCGCAATACCGGCTACGCCGACGCTCCCATGTCCACCCTGCTGCTCGAAGGCCAACTCCCCGATCTCACCTTCCAGAAATCACTGAACACTTTTGCCAAGCGCCATCATTTGCGCGTCTGGAAGCTTCCCAGCACCTATCGAGGTCAGGATGTCTGGGTCGCTGCTGCGACCCATGACATCGCCACTTCCAGCAGCCGGGCAAAAACGAAGTGGTCCCACCGCATCGATCCTCACATCGATCGTGAGCGCGACTGGGTCGAGACCGATCTTCTTTTCATCGGCACCGCCACCGGATACGTCGACATCGATCGCCCTAGCGCGCCCCGCAACCTGTCCAACGCCACCGGCGACGACATCGTCACCGACGGCAAGATGACGGTCGTGCAGCTGGGTCCTCCCCGGGTCAGTGTGACCGACACCGAATCCGCGGCCGCTGCCGGCCAGAAACCTGAGCGCGGAAAATCCAAAAAAAATTGACACTTCACGCCCAATCCTCGCTTTCTTGCCTTGCAACTCCCTCGTAGTCGAGCAAGCGCAATTCAAATTCTTGCAGCTTCGCTCATGAGAAGCGTAGTATTCGTCCGCCAAACTTCACTCGCACTACCGGGAGGTACAGACCGTGTTGCATCGCGCCACGAATCGCAGATGGTTGCTCGCTCTTGGACCGCTCGTCTTGATGATCGCTCTGCCTTCATCCGGCATTGCCCAATACACGGACTGGCAAGCCATCGCCGATCATGGTGGCCCGCAAGCCTTCGCCGCTCGCCGCGCGCAGCTCGCGAAAACTCTCAGCTTCGGCTACTTCCTTCTCTTCGCGCGCAACGAAATTCCGGAAGCCACGCACTATCGCGAGGACAATGACTTCTACTATTTCACCGGGCTGCAGGATCCCGGCGCGGTCCTTTTCCTCGACATCAAGACCGGCGCTGCCACTCTGTTCGAACCAGCGCAGGCTCCGCGCACGGCGCAAGTGTACGGTCCCAATCTTTTGTCCCTACCAGCGGAGACGCAGCAACCCTTCGGCTTCGCCCACATTCTCCCGGTCACTGATCTTGACTCATTTCTCTCGAGCGCCCTGCAGTCCGATCCCGATTCCAATCTTTGGATTCGCCTCGGCTTTCCGGACAAAGCTGACGGCGCCCGCCCCGAGGTCGGCCGCGACCACGCCTGGAAATTCGCACACCCGTATCACCCGCCGCTTCCCGACGATCTGGTCCCCGCCAGGGAACTCACCGATCGCTACCCGATGGTCACCATCAAAGATCTCACCCCTGCCATCGACGCAATGCGAAACCTCAAAACACCGGAAGAGATCGCCATACTCCGCCGCGTCGGAAAAATCAGCGCCGCCGGCGATCGCGATGCCATCGCGCACGCGCATCCGCCGATGTTCCAGTATCAGATCGAAGCTCGTGCCACCTACTACTTCTCCGATCACGGCGCGCAAGGGGTTGCGTATCCTGCCATCGTCGGCTCCGGCAACGACATCAACACCTGGCATTATTTTGCCAACCGCCACAAGATCGAACCCAACGAACTGGTTGTCTTTGATTTCGGCGCCTCGCTCGATCACGAAACGATGGACATCACCCGCACCTTCAACATCAGCGGCAAATTCACGCCTGAGCAAGCCAAGTGGTACACCGTGGATCTCAACGCGCAAAAGGCCGTTATCGCCTTGCTGACGCCGCAACATACCTACGAGGAAGCTGCCGACGCCGGCAAGGCCGTGTACGCTGCCGCGGGCATCGCCGAACAATGGCGCGGTTTCCCCGGCCACTTCGTTGGCTTCGCCACCCACGACGTCCTCCGCCCCAGAGGCCCCATCAAGCCCGGCCAGGTCGTAACCGTAGAGCCCATTGTCGAATTCTCGGATAAACACCAGCACTATCGCGTCGAAGACACCATTCTCATCACCACCGGAGCTCCGGAAAATCTCTCCGCTGACATTCCTAAGGAGTTGGCCGAAGTAGAAAAACTGGTAGGAAGCGCACCGTAAGCGAGGCGTGCCGTTCGCGGCAAACCCGGCAATCCGATTTTCGAAGGAATCGGTGTCTTACAGCGACGGCATATGCTGGGCCATGCTCAGCCGCAGCCGCCGGTCGATCTGCACGCCCACGTAGCAGGCGCAGCTGGCCATTTCGCGCTTGGTCCAGGCCCCAATACCTTCATGAGTGCCTGCCAGCAGCCCAACCACTTGAACGGCACGGTAATACATGGCCACAAGACCCACGCCGCCGGTCCCTCCAGGGGTCAGGCTGTGCACGCCTCGTAAAGCTCCAAAGTCCTCGCCGCTGATATCCGCGCGCTTCAGCCGCGCTGCTGCCCGGACCTCGTCCGAGACGGGCAATTGGCCGGCCTGGATCAAGATCGCGCGGAAATACGACATCGCGAACCGTACCAGGGAGACCACCGAGATCGCAAGTATGAGTGCAGGGACCATGCTCTATCTCGCCGATAAGGATAGAGGCCGCAGTGTCCTGCTCCTATAGGCAGGTGGTACTACCCAACTGGCCCCCAGGACAGGTCCCACAGACCGCCTGAACAGGGCCCGGCTCACACCACCTGCGAAACCATTGCTCTTTTGCCTTTGCGTTTGACCTCATACATCAATTCATCGGCGCGTTGGACCATTTCTTCCGCCGATGCCGGCGCCCTCGTGAACGTCACCACTCCTACGCTAAACGAAACCGGCCATCGCTGCTGCTGCATTACCGCATCTAAACACGCCTGTACTTTGGCCAACACTACCAAAGCGCTTTCCGCGTCAGTTTCCGGAAGCAGGATCGCAAATTCATCCCCCCCCAACCGCGCGGGGGTATCGGTTTCTCGCAACGTGGTCTCCAGAGCCCTACCAATCGTTTTCAGCAGTTGATCCCCGACCGCGTGCCCCAATCGATCATTCACCTGCTTGAAGTTGTCCACGTCAATATAGGCCACCGTAGTGGGGCGCTGGTATCTCCGCGCCCGTTTGGACTCCGTGGTGAGCGCCTGATGGAAGCACCGCCGGTTAGGAATTCCGGTCAGAAAATCGATACGGGAGAGATTCTTCTCGTTTTCCAAAGCCACCTGTAGCTTTTCTTCGCTGATCTTCAAGGCCTCCTCGCTCAGGACCTGGGCGGTCACGTCATGAGCATGTCCCAAAACGTAAGGATCGCCATCCTCACCGCGAATCACGCGATTGGAATACGACCACACCAACTCCTCTCCCTCTTTGGTATGCACCCGCATCAATCCGCTGTGCGCACCCCATTCCGCGATTGCGTTCAAATACCATTCATGCTTGTCGCGAAACTTCGGCGCCAGCAGGTCCTTGAGGTGCCTGCCCACCAATTCGTCGCTGGAATAACCCAATGCTTCTGCGGAGGCCTCGTTTACGGTCAGCAATTTGCCCTGCATGTCGTGGGTGCAAATCAGGCCGCGACTGTTTTCTACAAGATTTCTGTAGCGTTCTTCACTATCGCGCAATGCGTTTTCCATGCGGGCGCGTTCGCTGACATCGCGAAAGACAATGACGCCACCATTGATGACGTCATATTGCACCAGCGGCGCGCAGGTATACTCGACGGTGATCACAGAGCCATCCTTGCGCCGCAGCCAGTCGTTTTCGTTTCGTCCGCGTTGACCGTGAGAGGTCAGCTGCACCAGCGGACATTTCTCGCCAGTGCAACTCCTGCCATCGTCTCCCCCGCGATGCACGATTTCGTGCGCCGACTGCCCGACAAGTTCCTCTGCGCGATAACCCAGCAACTGCTCGCCAACCGGATTCAGGTAGACGATGCGCCCATTGCGATCCACCTGATACAGCCCCTCTCCAATGGTCTGCAGGATGGCCGTCATACGCACATGCTCCTGCAAAAGCTGAAACGCCGATCGCTCGCGGTAAGCAGTGCTGCGATAGCTGAACAATAAGGCCGCGCCAAGCAGCAAGAGTTGAGTGACGATGGTCCCGAAAAGGAGCTGGTCCCTTTTCCGCGCACTGGTTGCAAACTGCTGCCGGGCGTAGTCGGTTTGGGAGCTCTCGTCTTGCTGCATCTTGGCAACAAGGCTGCGAATCTTTTCCATCTCCTGTTTGCCGACTCCCGCGATGACCACCTTCCTGGCAGCTTCGATGCCCTGATGGCGCACCATTTCCACGGTTGAGCTCAGTTCATCCATTTTTAGGCGGACGTGCTCGCGCAGTTCGTTCACCTGGGATTGCCGGACAGTGTCCTCGTCGGTCAAGTTCTGAATGCGCTGGAGGCGCCGGTAGATTTCGGTTTGTGCTTGGTCGTAAGGCTTGAGGTAGGTGTCGTCACCGGTCAGCACATAGCCGCGCTGGCCGGTTTCGGCGTCTTCGGCGGAAGCCAGAAATTGCTGCAGGGCCTCGCTAACCTCGTGCGCATGCGCGAGATGATTTTGGGCGGCGCGGAATGCGGCATTGTTGCGCTGCAACAGCGCTCCGGCGAACGCCTGGGCCGCCAACGCCAATAAGAATCCGACGAGGAGCCTCTTTTGCAGGCGGATGTCCACGAGCGCACATGATAAGGAACGGCCCCGGGCGCCCCGTAGAGGAAGAGCGTTTTGGTCACAATGCCAAGCGAATGCAGGGCAGGCGCTCCCGAAGCAATCAAGACCGCAAGGTCTGCGCCACTAGGATTCCCAATCACTGCTTTGTTGAGACTGTCGGTGAAGCGGTCGATACCCCCCGAGGGGACCTCTTAGCTATGGCGAAGTGACGGGTGCGGCGGTCGGATAACGACCATTTAAGTGAAACAAATTAAAGGCTTAAGAGAGGAATTGCTGCGAAGATTCGAAAGAGGGGTTGCAGCAATCCCCTTCGAAATCGATTGCCCCGACATACTGAGGCATGCGGAGACGGAGGGTTTTGTGAAGGGATTCGTGGTAGTCGAGCCGGAAGTTGAACTGGATATCGTGGCGGTCTACACAACCGCAGGAACAGACCGCACCATTACCACGTTTTCGACGGAACGCGCTTCGCGACGCCTGTAAAACGCCGCCTTATCGTTGGTACAGAAAGGCCGCGAACGAGCGTGAGTTTCCAATCAGACGCTTTAACGCATGGTGTGAACCTGCGGCCCTACTTTCTCGAACGCCGTGGACTCTATTGCCTAGGGCATGGCCTGAGGAGGTTATAATACGCGGGCGTCGGGATGCAGGGGCTGGAGTGGGACCGCCGCAGGTGCCCGACGTTGGGGTCCAGGAGGAATTGTGGGCCTGCAAATCTCTTTGCGGGAGTCGGGGGGCGAGGTCACCATCATGGACCTGCGCGGACGAGCGACGATTGATACAGGCGAAAGCGAGTATTTGAGTGCGCGATTGACGGAACTGGTGGCGAAGGGGACGCGCAAATTGCTGCTGAACCTGTCGGAGCTGAACCAAGTCGACAGTTCGGGCGTACGGGTGATCGTTTCGACGTATGTTTCGCTGCGCGATCGCGATGGTGCCCTGAAATTGCTAAATCCGTGGGGGAAAGTATTGGATGTATTGCAGGCGCTGCATTTGCTGGAAGTGATTCCCAGTTTCGAGGATGAGGCCGAGGGAGTGGCGAGTTTCGGTTCGCTGGGTTATTCCGCGAAGTCCTGAGCGAGTCAGCGCGTTTCTTCTCCGTTTTGAATCAGTCTCAAACAAAAGGCAGTTCTCTAACCCCGGCTACAAATCTCGGCTTCCCAGTCTTTTCTTGTGCTTATTTCTCTAAGGGACGCTGTTGGTGGACGCGGAAACTATGGTGCGGATCGCAGAAGCGACAACGTCAGGGACTTCGAGGTGCATCTGGTGACCGCTGGGAACCAGGATTTGCAGGCTGTTGGAGCTGAGTTTGGTGAGTTGCTGCTGCGTTGATAGCCACTCCTGTTCCAGTTGCGCGGCGGGAATGTCCATGTCCTGATAGCCGCCGTGTTCGCGGGTGAGGACGATGAGCGGGATAGCGCCTGGCGTCCCTTTTTGATTTTTGCCGTCGGTGCAGAAGTCACCGGGGCCAACTTCCACTACTACTGTGGGGGAACCCGCGCCGCTGCCGAGAAAATGGATCTTGTGGCCTCCAATAGTGACGAGTTTTTCCGGGTGGGGGAACAAGGAGGGGAGGTTTTGCGCCGCGGGGCAATATTCGCTTGCATTATGCAAGTGAGTTGCGGTAACAAAGGATGGTTGACCGGTCACGACCCGGTTTCCCGGCTGGCGGAGCGGGCTTGAATAATGGTGGCAAATCTTAGTGGTGAAGGTTGGGTGAATTTATGGGCGCTTTGGAAAAGTATCCGCGGATTACGCCGTTCTTGTGGTTTGACTCGCAGGCGGAAGAGGCGGCAGATTTCTACGTCAGCGTGTTCAAGAATTCGCGGCGGCTGGATGTGATGGGAGTTCCCGCCGACAGCGTGGCTGGGCCGAAAGGCAAGGTGCTAACGGTGACGTTTGAATTGGATGGGCAGAAGTTCACCGCATTGAATGGCGGGCCGACATTCAAATTCACGGAGGCCGTGTCGTTTGTGGTGCTCTGCGATTCCCAGGCGGAAGTGGATGAATACTGGGCAAAGCTGACGGCGGGGGGAGCCGAGAGCCAGTGCGGGTGGCTGAAGGATAAGTTCGGGCTTTCCTGGCAGATCGTGCCGGCGCGATTGCCGGAACTGGTGAAAAATCCCAAGGCAATGCAGGCGATGATGGAGATGAAGAAGATTGACCTGGCGGAGTTGGAGAGGGCCGCGGGGCGCTAGCGTGGCTATTCGTGCAGAGCTAGCCAGGGTCCTTCCGCTCCGGAGCTGGCGCGCAGAAAACGCGCGCGGGAGAAAGCCGGCTGCTTCCGTCGGGATTGACGGGTGGTGCTTGATAATGACAGGCGGTGCTTGGAGTGGGATCTAAACTCGCACCCTTGAATGCGCAAGGCTGCGGCATCCGCGCTTGTCATAACCAAAACCGCTGACGGGTCTAAAGTACCCACCGCCACATTTAGAAGCGGTAGTTGAGTTCGGTGAAGCCCAGAGCGCCGTTGGCGTTTGTCGGGTAGATGGATTTTATGACTTGGCCGCCTTGGGCGTAGCCGAAGTAGAGGCCGATCGCTAGGCCGTGCTTCCAGGCATAGTCAGCGCTGATGTCGTAGAGATTGGCGAGCTTGGTGTTGCCGCCGGATGGGCGGCCGTTGAAGCCGAAGGTCCAAGGCTGGAAGGCGCCGCCGCCGCTGTACCAGAGGTCCTGGCCGGAAGAAAGCCAGAGTCCGTGAATATCGCTGCGCAGGGTGAGGCCCTTCTTTGGACGAATGATGAACTCGCCGAAGGCATCGCGACTGTTCATGGCATTGAAGAACGGGAAGCGCGCGTAGGTACGCGGCGTGGGCAGCACAGAAAAGAAAGTTCCGTGGGTTCCGTCGGCGGCATTACCGTCGCCGCTGGAGTAGAAATAGCCGCCGCGAATCCAAGGCTTAACGCGCGGGGCGAACTTTGGCTGCCAGCCAGCTTCGGCGGCGAACGCGCCGGATCGCTGGTCGAGCGAGCCCCAAGAGCCGACTTGCAACGCTCCCCAGCTGACTACATCGTACGTGCCCGAGTCGGTGACGGTGTCGAAGATGAAATGCCCACCGAAGGTTCCGATGCTGAGGTTTTTGCTGTCGGCGGTGCGAACCGGAGCGGGGCGATTGTCAGTGGCGACGATGAAGCGCTGGTCGTTATAGTAGATGCCGAAGACGCGCCACTCCGCGTGACTGGTCTTGCTGAAATCAACCTGGCGGGTGAGCCCGACATAGGTGACCGGAGCTTTGGTCCAGCCCCAGCCGTCGACCTGAAATACACCGCGCGTGGGAATGGCACTCACGGCGGTGAAGGTCCACGGGCCGCCGGCATAGAGATACTGCACGCCATCCATGCTGCGCAGGACGTCAGAGAAACCGAAATCGCCAATCAGACGCTGTGAGATGCGAGTTTGCTTCAGCGTAGCGAGCGTCGGATCCTTGGGCTTTGCTTCGCTGCCGTCGGTGAACTCGAAACGGCCGAGGCGGAAGCTGGAGTTGCCGGATTTGTAGCGGAGGAAGCCCTGCTTGAGGAAGATGAAACCGGTATTGGTGGCACCGTCGTTTGCGGCGAAGTAGGCGGCGCCAAGACCGAGTTGGCCTTGAGGCGCAGGACGCACGGCGCGATCGGGAATGCCCAGGAGTAAAGGGGCCTCAAATTCGATGTTCCAGTCGAAATGTTCCCTTTTCTGGGAAAAACCGAAGCGGATGACCGTGCCGGAGTAGCCATAAAGATTCTGCGTGTTGCCGGGAGACTGGAACCAATCCCAGACTTCGTAACGCTCGCGAATGCTGCCGGAGAAGGTGACGTTGCCGAGTTCGATCGGCGGAGGATCTTGCGCCAGTGCCGGCAGGGCGGCAACCAACAGCAGGAAACACGTCAAGAGAATTTTCAACGAGGCCTCCAAATCAGATTGCGTATTGGGACCCTGGCTCCGCTTTAGCCACATCGCAAAGACATACGAACAAGGCGGAACGCGAACTCCCCATCGACAGCCCTCGAGCTGTTGGATAAAGGTTACGGAACAAATTCGTTGGGCGAGATTTTAGTATGCGAAAAGGAGAGGGCAATAACGCAAATATACTATCCAATTGATTCAAGCCGTCACTGACGCTCTCGTGGGTTTACGGCCGGACGGACGCTACTTCCCGACGGCGGCGAGAATGCGCTTCTGATTGCTGATAATCATCTTCAGGCTGCCCTGATTCTTCAGGATGGTCGCCTGGTTGCGCTTGATGGTTTCCTGATTGGCCTTGATTTGGGACTGATTGGCCATAATGGTCTTCTGATTGGCAAGGATGCGCTTCTGGTTGGCGATGACCTGAGATTCTGACATGTGCTGGTAGCCTCCCGGCATGAAATGAAATTCAGTGGAAGCGAAGGCGTCCGACCGCAGTGCTTCCCAAGTGGGGATATCTTGGTCGTGGCTCAGTAAGGCGTCAATAGCCTTTTTAGGTGAAGAGCGGGGCTGCGGGCGTTGCCGGACGGTCTTCGAGCTGTGGCAAGATCCATAGACGGAATGAATTGAGACGCCTAGTATGAAACTACTATTGCTGCGAATACGCTCGCTGTGGGATGTTTCGGCAATTCCGATTTGTGGTTTTCCGCAATTTTTAGTGTCTCGGAGGCGTAAATCATGGCCGTTTCGACCCCTACGATACATAGCGCTCACCTCTCCTCGGAAGCCGGCCCCAGTTTTTACGAGAAACTGAATACCAAGTGGCATGAACGCGCGCTGCAGATCTTCATGGCCATCGTGCTGATTCATTGGGGCGAGCACCTCTTTCAGGCTTATCAGATTTATGTGATGGGATGGCCGCGGCCGAAGGCGAACGGCATGCTCGGTCTTTTTTATCCGTGGCTGGTCAAATCGGAAGTGCTGCATTACGGCTATGCGCTGGTGATGCTGGTGGGGATCTGGATTTTGCGGAAGGGATTCACGGGAACCGGCCGCAAATGGTGGACCGTGGCGCTGGTGATCCAGTTCTGGCATCACATCGAACATCTGCTGCTGATCACGCAGGCAACGATTCACTACAATTTTTGGGGCAAGCCAGTGCCGTTCAGCGTGTTACAGCTGTTTTTCCCGCGCGTGGAGCTCCACCTCTTCTATAACTCAGTGGTGTTCATCCCCATGGTGATCGGCATGTACTACCATATGTTCCCGCCGGTCGGAGAACAGGGTCATGCCGTTTGCACCTGCGAGTGGCGCAGAGATCCTGCGCCAGCGCAAGCCTCCGCGTAGTTCTTACGCAATCTGCCGGAGCGGCACTTTGGTCGCCGGGATTATAGTGGCGACCAGCAGTGCCGCTTTTGCTTTTGCAGGTGGTTGCACCGCGCCGTCCGCGCGCCGCTCGTCCGGCATTGCGATCGAGAGTCACATCGCGCCGCAACCGGTTCGCGTGGGTGCCGCGACCGTAACTCTGAAACTCGTGGATGGCGGAGAGAGCGCGATCTCCGGGGCGCGCATTACGCTGGAGGCAGACATGTCGCATCCGGGCATGAGTCCGGCGTTCGGCGAAGCAAAAGAAATCGCAGCAGGCCGCTATCAGGGCAGCGTTACATTCACGATGGCCGGCGACTGGGTTTTGCTGGTGTATATCACTTTGCCGGACGGCCAAAAAATCGAGCGGCGGATCAACGTCGGGAACGTCCGGGATAGCTAGCACGTTGTCCAACGCAAACTCCAATTCGACGGTGGGCTCCGCGGAGACATCGCACTTCGACTTGTTGCGGGCTCCGGTCGTCGGACCGTTCCTGCGCTGGCGGCACTCGCGGACGGTACTGCAAATTCCTTTTTTGATTCTGAGCGTGGTGATGGTCCTGCACGGCCTTTTCGGGCCGACGCTGGCGCCAAAAAATCTGGCGACGGTGCTGACATGGGTGCATTTTCGCGGGGCGCTCGTGCTGGTGATTCTAGCAGCGGGGAATTTCTTCTGCCTGGCATGCCCTTTCATGTTGGTGCGGAATGCGGCGCGGAAATTTCTGCGGCCGTGGCTGAATTGGCCGCAGGCCTTGCGGAACAAGTGGATGGCCGTAGGGCTTTTCGCGACCGTGCTGTTTGCGTATGAGCTGTTTGATTTGTGGGCGTCCCCCTGGTGGACGGCTTGGCTAATACTCGGCTACTTCCTAGCCGTGCTGGTTGTAGATGGAGTTTTCAAGCACGCATCGTTCTGCAAGTTTGTTTGTCCCATTGGACAATTTAACTTCATCGCTTCGACTTTGTCGCCGTTGGAAGTGCAGGTGCGCGATCAGGGGGTTTGCACGCATTGCCGGACGAAAGATTGCATTCGAGGGGTGCGCAAGAACGTGGCTGCCGGGTCGCAGCTGGTGGTGCTTCAGCGGGGGTGCGAGCTGGCGTTGTTTCAGCCGCTGAAGGTCGGCAACGTGGACTGCACGTTTTGCCTGGATTGCGTTCACGCGTGCCCGCATGACAATGTCGGAATCACCAGCCGGCTTCCGGCGGCGGAGTTGATGGTCGATCCGCTGCGATCGGGAGTGGGCCACTTCTCGCGACACAAAGACCTGGCGGCCCTGGTGACCGTTTTTAGTTTTGGGGCACTTCTAAATGCATTCGGGATGGTCAGTCCGATCTACGCGGTCGAAGATTGGCTAAGCAAGATGCTACACGTAAGTCATGAAGCGCCGGTGCTTGGGCTGATTTTTGCGTTTGTTCTAGTGGCCGAGCCAATTTTGCTGCTGGGGCTGGCGGCGTGGTCAACGCGCGCGCTGCAGGGCAGCCCGCGTGCCCTGGTGCCGCTGGCGGTGCGCTACAGTTACGCACTGGTGCCACTGGGCTTCGGGATGTGGCTGGCGCATTACGGATTTCATTTCCTTACGGGGATTCTCACGTTCATCCCGGTGACGCAGAGCGCGGCGGCCGATTTAGGACGGCAATGGCTGGGGACACCGTTGTGGACTTGGACGGGAATCCCAACGCGATTTGTGCAGCCCATCGAGTTGGGATTCTTGTTGCTGGGATTTGCAGGCTCTTTACTGCTGACCTATCGATTGGCATCGGAAGATTGCGAGGCGCGGCCGATGCGGGCGTTTGTGCCGTGGGCGACAGTCTGCACGCTTGTTTGGGCGGCGTCGGTCTGGTTGATGTTTCAGCCCATGGAAATGCGAGCGACGTTTCTGGGTGGATAACGTGGGAAGAAGGCAAGTGGCGGCAAAAGTTGCGGCGGCGGTGAGCATTCTGCTGGTGTCTTGTTTGCCAGCGAGGGCACACAACGGGCCGCCTTTTCCAATCATTACGGACCAGCGCGTGGGGCCTTGCGTGATTTCTCTGTGGACGCACCCGGATTTGGGGACCGGGACGTTCTGGATCATGGTCGATCCGCCGCCGGGCGGAACAGTGCCGAGTGATTTGAAATTTGAGATTGGAGTGCAGCCGGTGAGCAAGCGGCTCCCGGAGATGGTGTACAAGTCGTGGCCTGAGAAATCGCGCGATCAGGTGCAGTTTAAAAGCGAAGTGCAATTCGATCAGGATGAGATGTGGCAGGTGCGGCTGATCCTGGAGAGCAGCGCAGGAAATGCGGAAGCCATGGCACAGGTCGAGGCAACGCCCGCCGGATTTGGGCGCTGGGATTTGCTGCTGTACGCGTTGCCGTTTCTGGGCGTCGGACTCTTGTGGTTTCGAGGGATCGCGCGAAAGCTGGGTTACAAGAAGCTGGAATACAAGAAAACATCTGATATTCACGGCCGCGAAAGCCCCGCGCACTCGAAAACACAAGATTAGGAATGCCTTGGACGATTGTGTATATTTTAGCTCATCTATGAAAACGAGAAGATCACCAGCGGCTGGGCTTCGTGTGTCTCGTCAGAGCGCTTCACGCAAGGTCGGCACGCCGTTGCGTTGTTTGATTTCACTCGCTCTGGTTGGCGGGTTGGCGATCGCGTTTACCGGATGCGGATCGGAAAAGCTTCCCGTCCGTTCGTCGAAGATGTACGACCAGGTGGTGTCGGCTTTTTACGTGGGGCTGGCGGCGCTGCAGGTCGGCGATGATGTGCACGCGGACGCGAAGCTGGCGCAGGTGACGCAACTCGTTCCAGGGGAGCCCGCGGGCTGGGCGAATTGGGGCGTACTGGCGCTGCGACAACGCAACCTGGATGTGGCGGCGCAGAGACTCGAGCGAGCACGATCGCTGGCTCCGCAGAATGACCATATGTACGACTTGATTGGAGTGCTGGAGAGCGCGCGCGGACGTTCGGCCGAAGCGATCGCGGCGTGGCGGAAAGCGACGGAACTCAATCCAGGAAATTATCGCGCCGCATATCACCTGGCCGAAGAGGTGGAGCGGCAAGGTGGTCCAAGCGCGGATACAGAGTTTCAGGAATTGATCCAGAAAATTCTGGCGGCGCAACCAGACAATCAGGCGGCCTGGCTGGAACTGGCGCGAGTGGCGGCGAAGCGCGGAGAAGCGGCGACGCTGCAGTCGGCGGTGGAGAAAATCAGCGCGCGCTCGGCTGGTTGGCCGGCGGAAGTGCGGCAGCAATTGACGGCGCTGCAGGCCGCGGCGGCGGGGTCCGATCCACGGGCGGCTGCGACCCGAACGATCTTTCTGCGAAACGTTCTGATGCGCGTACCGGAATTCCGCGAAAGCCTGGCGGCATTGAAGGCTGCGCCGGGCGAGGAAGCGGAGCCGTTCACGCGATTCGTGAGGATGGAGTCGCCTGTCTTTGCGCCGGCGCCAGCGGACACCAGCCTGACATTTTCAGCAGCCCCCATGGCTGGAGTCGAGACCCGCGCGCTACGATGGAATTGGGTTGGAGCGATTGCGTTGGGCAGTGAAGGCGCGCCAGTGGTAGCTAAGGCAAATGGGCACGAGGTTCAGTTGGCCAGTGGCGCGACGATGCCGTTCCCGGGTGGATCCGCAGCAGTGCCGCCGCAGCCTGAAGGCGTGCTGCAGGTGGACTTCAATTACGATTTCAAAACCGACCTGGTGCTGGCCGGCGCCGGCGGCGTGCGCTTGATGCGCCAGGATGATCCGAAGAAATTTACGGATGTAACTGCGCAGGCGAAATTGCCGAGGGCGGTGACGGGCGCCACTTATACGGGGGCGTGGGCTGTGGACATTGAGGCGGACGGCGATCTCGATATTGTCCTCGGCGCACGGACGGGGGAACTCCTGGTACTTCGCAACAATGGAGACGGAACGTTCTTGCCCATTCATCCATTCACCGGAATTTTGGGAGTCCGCGGATTCGCGTGGGCGGATTTCGATGCCGATGGAAATGCCGATGCTGCGGTAATCGATGGAGCGGGGAAGCTACATATTTTTCACAACGAACGGCAGGGCCAGTTTCGCGAGGTAGCGCTGCCGGGGAATCTACAGACAGTGAAGGCGATCAATGTTGCGGACACCGATAACGATGGAGTTCTGGATGTTTTGGCAGTGCAAAGCGACGGAGCGATCGTCCGAGTGTCATTCTCGGATGTAAAGGGCTGGTCGGCGACGGAGATCGCGAGAGTTCCGAACAGCGCGGAAGCACTGGCTGGCGATGTGCGCTTGCTGGTCGCGGATTTGGACAATAACGGCGGGCTCGACTTGATTTTGACGCCGGTCGGAGAAGCAGCCGGCTCGAGCAAAGCCGCCGCGGTGCCGATGATTTGGCTGGCTGACGAAAAGAGCGCTTTCGGGTTGCTGGAACATGCGAGCCTGCCTGCGATCGTGCAGGACGTTGCGGATTTGACCGGCGACGGGCGATTGGACCTCGTCGGGTTGGGCGCGGACGGGCAGCCGTTGCGCGCCGCGAATCATGGATCAAAAAACTATCACTGGCAGGTGGTGCGGCCGCACGCCAAGCAAGCCGTCGGCGATCAACGCATCAATCCGTTTGGCGTAGGCGGTGAAATCGAAATTCGTTCGGGCTTGCTGGTTCAGAAGCAACCGATTACCGGGCCGCAGCTTCATTTTGGATTGGGAAATCAGACCAGTACGGAAGTGGTGCGCGTGGTGTGGCCGAACGGAACAGTCCGCGCGGAATTTGAAGTGAAGGCGGACCAGGAAGTGGTGACCGAGCAGCGGTTGAAAGCGAGCTGCCCATTCCTTTTCGCCTACAACGGGAAGCACATGGAGTTTCTAAAGGATGCGGTACCGTGGGGATCGGCGATCGGGCTGCGCATCAACACCATAGGAACAGCGAGCGTGGCGACAACCGTGGAGTGGTACAAGATTGGCCGCGATCAGCTGGTGCCGCATGACGGTTACTACGATTTGCGAATTACGGCGGAGCTTTGGGAGGTCTACTACTACGACTACATCGGCCTGATGACCGTGGATCATCCTGCGGGCACGGAGATTTTCGTGGATGAGCGATTTGTGATTCCACCGCAGAAGCCGGGCTTTACGGTGGTCGAAACGCCGCATGCCATTGCGCGCGCGACCGATGATCTCGGGCAGGACGTCACCGAACTGGTGAACAAGCTGGATCAAAGGGCGCTTAGCTCTTTCGGGCAGGGCCAGTTCCAGGGGCTGACGCGCGATCATTACCTGGAAGTTGATCTTGGCGACGATGCGCCGAAGAGTGGACCGCTCTATCTTATCGGGCAAGGCTCGATTCACGATACGGAATCGTCCTTGAATGTGGCCATTACGCAAGGAAGTCGCTGGAAGGCGCACGGGATGAGCGTGGAAGTGCCCGACGGACACGGCGGCTGGAAGGTCGCGCAGTCGAACCTTGGGTTCCCCGCGGGCCGCAAGAAAACCGTACTCTTCAACCTCACCGACATTTTTCCCGTGGGTGTGCCGCGCCGCGTTCGCCTGCGCACGAATCTGGAAATTTATTGGGACTGTATCACCTGGGCGAAAGGCGCTTCTAAGGAGGTCGTCGCTGCGGTAAAGACGAAACGCCTCGACCCCACCGTTGCCGACCTCCACTATCGTGGCTACTCCATGATCAATCGGCCGGACCCCAACGCGCCCGCGCCGGAAGTGCCCGACTACGACAAATTGATGAGTTCGAAACAACAGTGGCGCGATCTGATCGGTTACTACACGCGCTACGGTGATGTCCGCGAATTGCTGACCAAAGTGGACGACCGCTACGTGATCGTCGATTCCGGTGATGAGATGTCGATGCGCTATCCCGAGCAACCCGTTCCTGTTGCGGGCTGGCTGCGCGACTACGTTCTACTGGGTGACGGCTGGATCAAGGACGGCGACTTCAACTCCACCTTTTCGAAGACCGTTCTGCCGCTGCCGTATCACGCCAAGTCGGAATACAACGACCGGCCCGGCCGGCTCGAAGATGAGTGGGTTTACAAGCATCATCCTGAGGACTGGCTGAACTATCACACGCGCTACGTGACTCCGGACGTCTTCCAGAATTCGCTGCGCAGAGGCGGAAACTAGTGCCGCGAAGTCCAATTCCGAGAATCGTGTTGGGCGTGATTTTCGGGGCGCTGGTGCTTTCGCCTATGGTGATAAGGCGATTCGAAGCCCGGCGGGGCGCGGCGAAATCAATTCTGGACGCACAAACCGCGCTGGGCCGTCATGGGTTCTATTTTGAGGAAGTTTCTAAAGCTGCCGGAGCGAATTTCGTTCATCAGGCGCCTACGCTGGACGCCAGGTTGAACCACATCATGCCGCAGGTCGCCTCAATGGGTGCGTCCGTTTCCATTGTGGATTTTGACCGTGATGGCTGGCCTGACATCTACGTCACCAACAGCGGCGAAGGAAGCAAGAACGCGCTGTATCGGAACATGCACGACGGCACCTTCAAAGATGTCGCGGAAGACATGGGCGTGGCCAACGTCAACCAACCCGGCGTTGGCGTCTCGATGTGCGCGGTTTGGGGCGATTACGACAACGACGGCTACGAAGATTTGCTCCTGGTGAAGTGGGGGCGCCCCGAGCTCTACCACAACGACGCGGGACACGGCTTCACGCGCGTAACCGATCAAGTCGGCCTTCCGCGGTGGGTCAACGCCAACACCGCGTTGTGGTTTGACTACGACGGCGACGGGCTGCTCGATTTTTTCATCGGCGGCTATTACTCGGAAGACGTCGACCTGTGGCATCTCGCGAACACCCGCATGATGCCGGATAGTTTCGAATACGCTAAAAACGGCGGTCGCAAATACTTGTTCCACAATCTTGGCGGCGGCAAATTTGAAGAAGTGGCCGAGAAAGTCGGCATCAACAGCCATCGCTGGACGCTGGCGGCATCCGCGGCGGATCTTCGCGGCACTGGCCGCCAGGATCTTTTCGTCGCCAACGACTACGGCATCTCGGAACTTTACTTCAATGACGGCAAGCGCTTTCGCGAGGTGGGCGAGCAAACCGGCGTAGGCTTCGCACCCAAGAGCGGAATGAACGCGGCGGTCGGCGACATTTTCAATCAGGGCCGCTACGCCGTGTATGTCTCAAACATTTCCGAAGAAGGCGTGCTGATCCAAGGGAATAATCTGTGGGTGCCGAAAGAAGGTACGTCGGGCGACGGAATCAAGTATGAGAACCTGGCGCGCGACCTGGGTGTCGAAATCGGCGGATGGAGTTTCGGCGCGCAGTTCGGCGACTTCAACAACGACGGTACGCTCGATCTCTATCTCACCAACGGCTACGTCTCGCTCGATCGCAACAAAAGTTACTGGTATGACTTTTCGAAAATCGCCGGCGGCCACAGCATGATCATCAACGACGCCAAAAACTGGCCGG
>Ga0157378_10000115_pt1 | contig 77083 bp, 130 predicted proteins | sample M65metaG_FD_115309 | JGI IMG/M metagenome (GOLD analysis project Ga0157378, IMG submission 115309) | Miscanthus rhizosphere microbial communities from Kellogg Biological Station, Michigan, USA - M6-5 metaG | ecosystem: Host-associated > Plants > Roots > Rhizosphere > Soil | place: USA... | reverse complement strand
GGTCGGGGTCGGGGTCGTGGTCGTGGTCGAGGTCGGGGTCGAGGTCGGGGTCGAGGTCGGGGTCGAGGTCGGGGTCGTGGTCGTGGTCGAGGTCGTGGTCGAGGTCGTGGTCGAGGTCGTGGTCGAGGTCGTGGTCGAGGTCGGGGTCGTGGTCGAGGTCGTGGTCGAGGTCGGGGTCGAGGTCGGGGTCGAGGTCGAGGTCGAGGTCGAGGTCGGGGTCTTATTAGACCATATCAAAACCTACTAGGAGCATCCCCATGGATAATCCTGTCTATCCATACAAACCCAAAAACCCTGAAAAGCCGTGGCAGTGCCTTGTGTGCGGCAAGAAATTCACGGAAGGCGAATTAGTAACTCGCCAAGGAAACGGCGACCGTCTTCGCCACATCACCTGCCAGCCAAAACGACAATCTAAACCAGCCTCAAATGACAAACGCCGTTTTGATCGAGGCCGTGTCATTTACAAAACAGGAGGTCTATAGCCATGAATGAACGCGAGCGCCGTAACTACGGCCAACTATATTATCCCAAAGCAGCGATCCATGAAGTCGTGGAACGTGGCCACCAGGACGAGCCTGTCCGGTCCCATTCGTCCATCGCATCTGTCTTCGCCTTCCTCTTCGATATGATCACCGGCAAGGGAGGCAGCAACAGGTTTACCTACAAGAAACGAGGTCGCCGATGAAATGCGTTGAATGCGACCAGCGCACGAAGGTTGGATATGAAGACCCGCGCGACCCACCAGTCGAAGAAGGTCCATGCCTGTGCGAAGATTGCTATTGCGGCGCTTTGGAAGGACGTATCTACGATCTTGAAGACGAGATGAGCACACTTCAAAAGGAATTGGACTCGTTTACCGCCAAAAAATCTGAAAATCGTGGCCGCTAACTGTGGCTGGCTCTACAATACCAAGGAGAACTACCTGTGCTCAACATTGACAAGATTAAATACCTGGACAGAAAGACTGCCGATCCCGACTACTTCGATTGTCATTTCTGTGGCACCCACGATTGCCTAGAGGCCAACGGGCCTTACGAATACGATCAAGGATTTCGTGAGATCGTAACTTGCCCATCTTGTGGCAAATGCTGGAGCGACATCTACACCATTACCGATGTAATCGAGGAGGAAATCTAATGAGCGACGAGATCGCCGTCCGCGAGCCACAGGGAACCGCCCTGGTGTCCGTGGACCAAATCCGGCAGAGGCTAGGCCAAATACAAGAACTCATGAAGGGAGCTATGGTCGAGAATATCGACTATGGAAAAATCCCCGGCACCGGCAGCAAGCCTACGCTCCTTAAGGCAGGGGCCGAGAAGCTGGCCATGATGTTTCAGTTCGACGTGGAGTTTGAAACCCAGAAGAACTTCCACAATGACGGCCACTTGACCGTCGAATCCAAGTGCATTCTCTTCCATGCCCCCAGCGGCACTCGCCTGGGCAGCGCCAACGCCGTCTGCTCCACCAGGGAGAGTAAGTACGCCTACCGGAAGGCTCAGAGGATTTGTCCGGTGTGCAACAAGCCGGCCATCATCAAAGGAAAGGTTGACTATGGTGGAGGCTGGCTATGCTGGAAAAAGCGCGATGGCTGCGGCATGCAGTTCAACGACGACGAACCGGCCATCGTCGATCAGCAAGAAGGCGAAATCCCAAATGACCGTGTGGCCGATCAGTTTAATACGTGCATTAGGATGAGTGAGAAGAGGGCCTTGATCGCCGCCGTCCGCATTGTCACCGGATGCTCGTCCATCTTCGATGAAGAGATGCCCGACATGAACGAACGCACGGGAGCCGAGCCGCCCAAACAGGTCTACCCCACCGACGACCCTCCCAAGGCCAAAAGCAAGCATCCTGGCGACGACCTCCCCGATTGGATTGATCGGCAAATGATTACCGCTTGGGACAACGAACTGGTCAGTTGCGGCACCCTGGCGGAGCTTAAGGAGGTGTGGGCCAAGATCGTCAAGGCCGACCCTGCCGTCAAGGGCGACCCCAAGAAGGGCGTCTACCAAGCCTATTTGAAACCCATCAAGGATAAACAAAAAGCGGCCATTGAGAGTATGCCGCCAACCCCAAAGGAGGAGCCTTGGTCATGATTCACTATGAAGAAGGATGTCGTGCCGCCCAATTCGAGCATATTATCTTGCCGGATGCGGTTGGCGGCTTTACCACCCGCCTCTTTGCCGTGGAGGGCAAGCCTGGCATCTACAAGCGTGTGCCCAAGAACCATGAAATCAAATTGGGCGAAGATGTGGTTGAAGCTCGCTTTGGCGGCTCCGTTATCCTCTTAACGAGAGCCGTTACCATTGAGGCGGAACTAGCCGAGGCCGGCTTTCATCTTCCACAGGTGGCCCAAGAAAGAGTGGAAGAGGATCAAACGGCTCAGCTTGGTCCTCTTGAGGTCGAACCGCATCACAAGAAGCGATTACGAACTGGATGATTCGGTGGAAGCGCCAACCGTGAGGCGCTAAGGTGGGAGCGGCTGCTTTTAGCTGTGCCTTTCAGTAGTCCGGCTTGCCACGATTCTCGGTCGTCCAAGTCAGCGCTGGCGTAGCCGACGCAGATGTGCATAGTGCGTTCCAGCCCAGGCCCGTCACTGGGTGGCATAAGCGCTGACAGACGGGATTTGGAAAGGTAGCTCAGAGTTGGATGGTGGAGGTTGCAAACGAAACCATCTACGGTAGAGCGGACGCCGCAAGCGTCAGGTCGCAGGTTCGACTCCTGCCCTTTCCACTGAGAGAAGCATCTGGATTCGTCCAGCTCTGCATCTCTCTGCGTTGCGAGGGAAAATAAATCGGCTGTGGCGGTCAGTCGCCGTTCTGGCTACTCCGTGGAAATCGGAGACATTAAGAACTGCTTCTTTGAGCGTTTCACACGTCCCATTTCATCTCTCCCAACTACCTGCCGCAGGTGGCCACCTCGGCAGGATTGGCAGCGTAGCTCAGTGGTAGAGCGCTTCTTTGTTAAAGAAGTTGTCGTTGGTTCAATTCCAACCGCTGCCTTTTCCCCGTGGCATGCAATCGGCTTTGTCGCCGATTCCTAGATGGATAATCTGGGCACGGGGAACCATATTGCGTGCCGACACGCTCATCCTGGGAGCGGTGGGCCTCGTCAACGCCACTAGGGAGCTTACTCCATCCAGGGCAAAGACGATGACAACCCAGGCTGCCGCCAATCTGAGTAAGCATTTTGGAGCACGGCAGACATGATCGCCCTAAGTCGGCACGCATTTAATCCTCCCAAGGAGAACGCATGAAGTCTCGTGAAAAGATGTTGGCCTTCATGCGCAAGCTCGTGAAGGACAACAAGGTCAAGAACCAAGTCATCGTCGCCGCCAACCAGCAAATCGCGGACTTGCAGGCTGCCAGGCCGCGCCGCGACTACTCCGAACTGGCCGGCATCAAAGCCTATATCCGCGAAATGGAGTGGAGCCACTACCATCGTCACTCACGGTTTACGCTGTGTATCGACTTCTTCCCGGAACTCATCGCAGGCGGCATCTTGCGCAATTGCTACGGCAACCCACGAAATACCAGTGGCTACGTCATGATGATGTGCCAAGAGGCGGCTGAGAAAATGGCAGATACGATCATGGAGCACCTAACCAAAACGGAGCGCGGATTATGAACGTCAACAGCGGCATTCAGGAGGCCCAGAACTTGGGCCATCCATTACTGATCGAGGCGATGAAGCGAAAGGGGCCAGCTGGATTTTCCCCCGCAAGGCAGTTCGCCTACATCAAGAACCTCGACAAGATCAAAAAGCAGCTCTATGCCCAGCACAAGAAAGAGAACGTCCACGTCGAGTTGGGCCACTTCCAGAGATTCAAAGACCATGTGGAGTTTATTAAGAGCGGCGCGATGATCTTTCTGCGCGACTCACGAAGAGCCAAGGTTCACAAGAAGATCGAAGTCAACGGCAAGATGGTTGAGGCGTCAGACCCAGATTGGTCCACAGAATGTAAGAACTGCGGTGCTTTACCTACGATCCCAGAAACCACCCTTTGCGGATTATGCCAGTTTGGAACCAAGGAACAATCAGGAGGTAATTGGTGATGAAGAATCTTGATGAAGACTTTATGCAAGGCGTCGAAATGGCCTGTGCGTGCATGAAGGGCGTTTCTGACACCCTCCATAAACGAGCACTCACCCACGGACCTGATTCCTCCAATACGACTGACACCGGACTTATTCTCTTCGGCTTGTCCTGCATTGTGGATATGCAGGAGATTTTGCTCAATTCCGTGGCTGCGCTCGTGGCTGACAAGCTAAATAAGTAATCTACCCCAACCCAAGGAGAATGTAATGGCAACCCTAAAGTGGGTCATTGATCCGAAAGCCGAAGCTCTACTGCGGCGCATGGGCGTCAAGTGGACCGAAGAGGATGTCTTTGTCAAAGACATCGACACAGAAGAGTCCCTGGCGAGGCAAGTGCGTCTGGGCAAGAAACTGGACACCGACGTGGTGCTTCAGTACGCCCTGGGCATGCTGGCTCCCGACGCCGCCTTCCCTATGCCAATTGTCAACAAGGTCAAGAAATACTGCTTCCTGTGGTCTGGCAACCACCGCATTGCCGCTTGCCAAGAAGCCGACATCGACAAGGTGAAAGCCTACGTCGTCAACATCACCGATCCGAAAATCCAGGACATCATCCCCAGGATTGTTAATGCGCTAGAGTCGCCGATTGGGCAGAAAAAGGATGAGTCCCTGATCCACGCTGCCTGGGTCATCAAAGAACATGGCGTTGAGCCGAAAGAAGCGGCTCGGTTGTTTAACGTCCAGCACACCGCCATCGTTCAGCACCTCCGCTCCATCGAAGTGGCCGAGACGGCTACTGCCCAAGGGGTGTCGATCAACGGCATGAGCAAAAGCCTGCTCCTGAAGCTCTCCCCACTCCTTGACAAGACCAATGTGCTCAAGGAAACGGTGCGGTTCGTCAAGAAGCACGACCTGGGATTCACCGAGGCCGACCGCTTTATTGACGATGTGAAGAAAACCAGCACCGAGGCTGACTCGCTCCGGGAGATTAAAAAGTGGGAGCAGGTCATGGAGGATCGCCGCTCCAAGAAGGCTGCGCCGTTTCGGACCAAGAACCGCTCGGACTTCATGCGGCTCATTACCGGCTTCGATAAGTTCTTAACGCCCATCAAGAGCGCCAGCCAGCTTCAGTTGGAGTCTGGCGATGAAGTTCTGGTGGCCCGTTACTGGGATAAGATTTCCACCAAAATGAAGGCCCTTCTGACAGGGGGTGAGTGATGAAGCGTTTTAGTCGACCTGGCTATGAAGGACCGGCCTACTCGGTCATGAAGACCATCGCCCAAAAGGGACCGCTCTCCAGGGAGGATATTTTCTCCCTGGTCGGTCCCATGATCCCCCCTGAAAGTGCTGTCCGCAGTTGCCTGCGTAAGCGTGGCCCCAAGAATCTCGACCACGACACCATGGTGAGTAGGGGGCGGCAGGTGATTCTCAACGAGTGCCTGCACGGCATGGTCAATAGCGAGGGGAGCTTAGAGGTCAATGGCGATGGCCTCCATTACCCCACCGCCAAGGCCCTCCACGAATCAAGCGAACTCTTCATGGGAACTCTCAAATCGCCTCTTCTGCGTGCGTATGGCCTGCGCCTGGCTGCCATCTACGAAGACAAATACCATAATCAGCAATCTGACAGTTATGTCATTGGCGGTCTGCGTACCGCCATGCGGGAATTGTTGGCCATCGACAAGGAGGAGCAATCCAATGATTCATGACGAACTGGACAGCGCCCTGGAGCACCTGGAACTGATTGCTGGAGCCGATGGCTACGTCATCTATAAGCAGGGCGTGGGCTATACCGTGAAACTCCGTGCCGCCGTGGGCCACTCCACCGATCTGGATGTGGCCATACGCTGTGCCATCCTGGCCGACCACAAACAGGCTGTAGAACTCGATGAAGAACTTAGTAACATGGAGGATGACGATTTGCAACCACCACCCAAATAGAGACTCCCCCATGAAAAAGAAAGGTTTTGCCGCCATGACCAAAGATGAGCTATTGGCCCACGCTGCCAGCGGCGGCAAGAAGGCCCACGAACTAGGCCATGCTCACCAGTTTACCTCCGAAGAAGCCGCCCAGGCTGGCAGTTTGGGCGGCATTGCCCTTAGTAAGAACAAAGCCCATATGTCCGAAATTGGCAGGAAAGGCGGTCTTTCCAGGGCCAAACGACATGGGCAGAAGATGCGCAAACCCAAGGGAGATGAAAAATGACCGTCAAAGAATTAATTACTTGCCTCAAAATGGCACCACAAGATTATCCTGTATGGATGACCAGTGACCCAGAAGGCAACGAAGTTCGTCCTCTCGATGAGATAACTGACGGTACGGACGGCAACGGCAAAAGGATTCTGCTCTGGCCCAAGGAGAAACCTCTTGATTAGGGTGCAAAACAATGGTCTGGGTGTTCAGTCAACCACTCTCTTTATCATGGCCCACGAAGGGCTGATTGAGCCGGTGGATTATTCTGTCTTTGCAGACACCCAAGAAGAACCTGCTGCCGTTTACGAGCACCTAACTTGGATGCGAACGCTGCCCGCCCCGGTGCCGATCATCCTAGTGGGCACAGCCGGAAAGTTGGGCGACGATCTGGTCAAAGGCTGTGACCACCGTGGCAACAAGAAAACCAAACCGGGTGCGGACGGCAGCACCCGGTTTGCCTCCATCCCGGCATTCATGGCCGAGCACCACGAAACCCGAATTGTCACCGGCAAGAGGGTGGACGAAGGCATGGTCAGACGCCAATGCACCAAGGAGTACAAGGTTGACGTGGTGGAGCGGATTATCAGATACCAAATCCTGGGGCTAAAATATCGCCAGAGGATTCCCAAAGGCACCAGCATAGTTCAGCTCTTCGGCATCTCCTGGGATGAGAAAGGCCGGGCCGAGCGCATCAGCCGCACCTTCGACAAGTTGCCCTGGGCTGTCCCGCAATTTCCCCTGATTGAACAGAAGATGACCAGGGAAGATTGCAAGGACTACCTCAAAAGCCGCGTGCCCCATGAGGTGCCGCGTTCGGCCTGCGTGTTCTGCCCCTATAAGCAGGCCAGTGAATGGAAGAAGACCAAGGACAGCCAAAAAGAATGGTCCAGGGCGGTGGAAGTGGACCGTTCGCTGCGGCTTGAGTCCTCGATTGTCAAGCACACCCTTTATCTCCATAGAAATTGCATCCCACTGGAAATGGTGGACATCGAGGATGAGATCAAGAAAGAGGAAGCTCGCAAGAAAAGGCCGCTGTTTGAACTGGCTCCGCTCTTGGACGACTGCTCCGAACCAGACTGTGGCATGGGCATGTGCGGGGTGTAAAACCACTGAGAATGGAGACTTGAAACCAAAAGAAAAATAGTTCTTTTTTTCCTATTGAAACGGTCCTAGAGCCTGTTAAACTAGCCTCCGCGTTTCTTCCGATTGGTAGACAGAAATACAGGCTCCCTGGCCCTGGCGTGGAAATCACCTCTTGGCGGCACCCGCCTCGGAATGAACGCACCCACGCCGGGGCCTTTTTTCTGTGAGGCTAGATGATGAAGTGGCACCCGTTTGCGGAAAAGTTTCCGCTCTTCGTTGGCGTCGAAGCTGAGCAATTCAAATCATCTCTCAAGAAGACCAAAGGCCCGGAAATCAAGGTCTTGTACCGGGTGGTGAATGGCGTCAAGGAGTACGTTGATGGCCGCAACCGCTCTACCTTCTCGGACGAGCTTGGTCTGCCATGGCAAGAGGAGGAAGTCAAACTAGCCGACGATGAGGTGGTTGATTTCATCGTCCGCCGCAACATCCGGCGTCGGCACCTACCTCCCACGCTGCGCCAGGAGATTGTCGCTGAGCTGCGGACCAATGGCCACAGCACCAGGGCCATCGCCGAAACGGTTGGCATCAGCCAGATGACCGTTCGCCGCGACCTTAAGGATTCAGGTGAGACAAATGACTCACCTGACATCAAAATCACAGGGAAAGATGGTAAGTCTTACGAGCCGGTAGGGAAACCTACCAATAAAAAGAAGACTAAAAAGGAAGAAGAAACGCCGGAGCCAGTGGACGCTTATGGGACCGTTCTGCCCGCCAAATGCCGTGACGCCTATAGCGACCCGTGGATTCAAAACACCATCGACTTTCTGGCCACCATAGGCGAGCAGTTTCGCCAAGAGCGGATGGCTGATGGCATGAACAAGAGGAAGCGCCACTACCCATTCTTTAATGCCAGCGACTTCATCGACGGCTGCGGCATGGTCTCCAACACCATTGAGCAACTGATCGACCACCTCAAATCCCGCCGTCCTGCTGGCGTCTGTCCTGCCTGCCAAGGAAATCGCTGCGACCAGTGCAACCTTTCTGGCTTGGTTTACCGCGACCTTTACACCAAACTGAAAGGCAAAAAATGATCCCCATTATCCGTCCCTTTCAGGAAGACCTCTATCACCGAGTTTGCGTCACGCGCCGAGCAGGACACCGGATTATTGTCGTCCAGGCCGCTACTGGAGCAGGCAAAACGGTGTGGGGCAGTTACGTTACCAAACAAGCAACCTTGAAAGAAACGCCGACCTTATGGCTGGTTCACCGTCGCCGTCTTGTAGACCAGATTTCCGCCACCCTTTACGACTTCCAAATTGACCACGGCATAATCATGCGTGGCCAGATGCGCGACCCCAAGGTCAACGTCCAAGTCGCCAGCCGTGACACCTTCATCTCCAGGGGATTCAATAACGACTGGATCGAGTTGCCCCCTGCTGGACTCATCTTTGTGGACGAAGCCCACCATGCCGCCGATCCACAATCGGAATACCGCCGTATTTTAGAACGGTATCCATCGGCCACCATCATCCTTCTGACCGCCACTCCAGTCGGACCAGACGGCAAAGGACTAGGCCCATGGGCACAAGCTATTGAATGCGCTGCCCCAACAAGCGAACTGATCCGACAGGGTTACTTGGTGCCGCTCAAGTGCTATGCACCAGACAGGAAAATGCGCGGCGGCAAGGCTAAGCGCGGAGTGGCCGGCGACCTCGTGGCTTCATGGCAAGATTACTCCGAAAACATGCCAACCGTTCTGTTCTGCTCGCGTGTCAAGCACAGCATCGACGCCGTGGAAGCCTTTAAGGAGGCTGGTATACCAGCCGCCCATGTCGATGCTGATACGCCCGATGACGTTCGGGACGAGATTTTCGACGGTATGGTCAGCGGAAAATACAAGGTGGTCAGCAATGTCGGCATTATTGGCGAAGGCGTGGACGTGCCTGCGCTAGGATGTTGCCAACTTTTTTGCGAGGTGGACAGCCGCGTGCGCCTTATGCAAGCCACTGGTCGCATCATGAGGCCATATGAAGGAAAAACACACGGCGTCCTGATCGATCACTCCGGCGCTGTGTTCCGACATGGCTTCCCCGACGAAGACATGGAGTGGACTTTGGAAGGAAACGCTGATGAGGCGTTTGCCAAGAAACACAAAGATGGCGAGACCGCCAAGGCTTGCTTCTGCAAAAACTGCGAACTTGTTTATCATGGCCAACTCGCTTGCCCCCAATGCGGAAGCCAGCCCAGCAAGCCACCCAAGTCGATCTTTGCACCACAAATGAAAACCTCCAACGAAATCCTCACGGAGGCTGAGCGTGGCGGACCTCTGGATCATTGGGAAAAAGACCAGAGGGTTAAGCATTGGTTTCGCTGCCTAGCCACTGCCGCCAACAAAAACGGCACCTTCGGCATGGCGTCGGTTATTTACAAGAGGAAGTACAACCAGTGGCCTGATCGCGACTTCCCGTGCATGCCTGGCTATCACCAGTGGAAAATGGCCGTCACCGCTCTTTACCCGACCTTCGGCAAAAAACGCAAGGTGGCCACATGAACGGCTATCTCCTGTGCATCATCCTTCGTCGCGGCGACGATGTGAGCAGCATCCCAGTTGGATTCTTTGAAACGATCAAATACGCTCGGTGGCACGCCATGCGCGATGTGAAGGTAAAGCCAGCCTATCGCCTTGGCTACGGAGGCTACAAAGCCGCCGAATACGTCACCCACATTGCCTATCCATTTGCAGGCGGTGTCCCACATGGCAAGAAAGTCGTTATCTTTAACGAGAATATCGACCAATGACCAACGACCCTAATATTGCCGACAAGGTGCTGGGCCTGTGCGCCGAGATCGTCTGCGCCGCCTACTATCTGGACCAGCATGAGGCTATTCCGTCCTTTATGTCCATCCAAGAGGAAGTGGTCCGACTGACCGACCAAGTGCGGGGCAACCGGCCCGTAAACACCCATATGTGCTTCCAGGATGTCCGGCTGATCTTTCTAGCCGCCCTGGAGCGCGCCCAAGACATCGTGGATGAGGCCCTGACTGCCGATTAACCCAAGGAGCATGGGATGCTCTTACCCATCTGCCTGGGTTTGCTCCTGGGCAACCGTACCCTTTTCAAGGAGATGGCCCAATGGGCAGAAGAACATGGAGTCAAGTTGTTCGACGGTAAAGAAGCGGCCATCTGGGAGGCCATGGTGAAGGGTGAAGGCGTGGATGAAGCAATCTCAAGCATAGCTAAAATACCCGAAGGCGTCATCCCTGCCCATGCTCTCTTGGAAGAACTTAAGGCTGATGCCCTCAATAGACGCAATAGGAGCCTCGTAGAGCGGTCCAGGGCCATGCAGGCCATGTCCAATCCAAATGAGTTCATGGAGTGGCTCAGAAGCGAACTGGAGCGATTTAAAATGCCTCCCAAGGAGACCGAATGATGGACGTAGCCAATCTGACGCCGGCACCGTGGACAACTGCGCCGTTCAAGATGGATTTGGAATCCGGCTGTACTTTCCTGTCGATAGCCGACGCCGAGTTCATCGCTCTCGCTCGCAATGCTTTTGACGTGTGCATGCGACGGGGGTGGACGGCAGAAATAACAGAATCAGAAGTGCCGGACGAAGAGGGCGAGAAATGGTACGTTCCCTGCCCGCAAAAAACTGGTGAAAGATGGCCCGCCGTGTGGATGCGAGGGGAAATGTATTTTGCTGACCCCTTCACCGCCCTCGTCGAAGCTGACCGCTGGTACGCCGAAAACATTGAAGCCCATGAAGTACAGGAAACGCCGTCGCCCTGACCTGACGCTCAAGCTCAAGATCGTCCTGACGACCCTGGAAGACCTGTTCTTTGAGCTTGGCTACATGCCCACGTCCAGGGACTTGCAGTTTGCCATGGGCCTCAAGAGCCAGAATACTGCACGGATGTTCATGGCCCGCTTGGCCAGGAGGGGATACTTGGCCCAGCTTGGCTCCTCCCGGAGGTATAGCTTTAACCCCGACAAGGTAACTTCGCCCATGCAGAGGATGAAGATGCGGGCCGAGAATGCCGAGAGCCTGTTGAGGAGGGCCTATGTTATGATCGACAAGACTGCGCCGGACGGCATGGAGTTGTCCATGGACATTGCCGGGCATTTTGTTCACTGCCGTATTTCACTGACCAAGGAGCAGGTATGAAGTGCGTTATCTGTGAACAAGAATTTACACCCGATCCCAAGAGGCGGAAGATGCTCCGCCCCCAGGTGGCCTGTAGCGCCGCCTGCGGCAAAGTATTACGAAACCGTAAGTCTCTGGCATTTATGAACCGGGCCACCAGTTACAGGAGGCCCAGGGCTACCGTGTACCAATCCCATAGGAGCTAAGAAATGAGCAAGGGTGAGCAACTGACGCTGGAAACCTCCAACGCCATCTTGGAGTCCATCAGGATTTTGTCTGCCGAAGCCCAGAAGCAGCCATGCGGATTGAACTTGGCCGTGACGATGGCCGTCACGGCCATCGCCAACTCCCAAATCAACATTATTCGCCTACTCATGGAGGATCGAAATGTACGGAATCAGCGCTGAGGAACTGCACAATAACGTGGTCAGCGAACTGAAGCGGCTTTGTAAGTATCACAAGGTCAAGGTGATGGAAGAAACCTTTGCTGAAGCCGACAAGAGGCCGCTGATCGAAACGATCTCTTTAGTCATGTATGAGTATCATGCATCCATGCTTGAAAGGCATGATTTCATCTATAAGGACTAGACAATGAATATGGCGGAATTTACCGAACTGGCCCAGGAAGTAGTGAACGTCGATACAGTCGATGACACCAATTTCCTCCGGCTGGCTTCCAGGAAGAATATCTCCTCGATCCTGGCCAAGCTCATCAAGGCCACCAAGGAGAACGTGGAACTCAAGATGAACGTGGAGGTTATGCAAACTGCCTGCCAAGAGGCCGAGGCATTCATGGAAGAACAAATGGAGATGATGGAGGTGTTTTGCCAAGCGTGGCTGGATGGCGATTTGCATGCCCAGGAGGAAGGAGTCCGGCTCCTGCGGGAGTGGAAGGATAAGGAGGTGAAATTTTGATCTTGCAACGGTGACAAAGATATATTCAAATCTGTGGAAATGACTTGGGCAGCAGCTCTCGGAAAAGAAAACTGCTGCCCAAAAAACGTGCCAACAGAAGAAAGCATATCCAGAAGCACCTCTGTTGGCAACTCCGAAAACAACTCCCAAGGAACACCACTGAGGATTAGTGGGTTCTCCCTGTGGCAAAAAGCCACAGGACGGTTTATGTTTCGATGCACCGCTCGCCGGCGAAAAAGCGGAGCACGTAGAGTCCCAGGCTTACAACCTCGCCTGGTGCGGATTCCTTGAGCGGGAGGATTTAGTCGGTGCTGAAACAGGTTTCCCTTTGTGGTTTTCCCAGGCAACGGGCCGGTAGTCGATCCGGCATGCGCAGCTACGTCCTGGTCCACCAGAGCCATCAGTAAAAAAACCTGGCATAAGGCCAACTGACTCCGCAGGCATACGACTAGCTTGACCCACTAAATTGTTTGCAGCAGCCTCTACCACCACACCTTCTCTCCTCATAGGAAAAGAAGATAGATGGCGGTGGGAAGCTGCTGCACCTACCATCTCCTAAGAAGAGAAAGAAAAAGCCATGAGCAACGAAGAAATACAGAGGTTGGCCTGGGAGATGGGGCCGCTGCCGACCGAGCATCCCAGGGAGAGAATCATGCGGTCCGCCTCGGTGGATTTTGACAACCTACTCCATCAATTGGTTTTGACGCACGACCTCACCTCCACCGAAATGGCCGCTATCGTGCTTGGCAGGCTTCAGCAGCGACTTTACCGACTCATCTCCAAGGAGAGAGCCACGTGAAATCCACAGGGATTGCCAGAGCGGTCAGCAAGGCGTTCGATCACCTTCTGGAGCTTAAGGGCTTAACCCCAAGGCAAGCGGACGTTCTCCGGGTGATCACCGCCCGACTGGCCAGCGGCATCCCCGCCAGCGTCCGCGACCTCCAGAGCCACTTCGGTTTCAAGAACCCCAACGGGGCCTACGTCCACCTAAAAGCCCTAGCCAAGAAGGGCAAGATCAGCCTCCGAGGCACCACCCGGAGCATCCTGCCCACGGGCATCACGATCACGCTATCCAAAACCCCCAAAGGAGAGTCTCGATGAACGTCTTTGACAAGAAGAAGATCAACTGGAAACGAGCTGCCAAGAACTTACGGAGGGCAGCGGACCGGCTGGAGAAATCCGGCTGGGTCAACGGCGACTTGGAGAAGAACGGCTCCTTCTGCGCCATCGGAGCCATTAGCTACGCGATCACAGGAAAAGCCATAACCGCCGACGATTACCAGAGCGAGAAGTTTCCCGACCTGGACGCCTACGGAATTGATTGTGATGTTGACGATGATCCAGGGGAGGCGGAGGAACGCGCCAAGGCCAAGAAGCTCCACTTTGAGATGGTCGAGGCGGAATACCTCCTGGTCAAGGCCCTGGACCGGCTCGGAGAGGTCGATGGCTGTGGTGCCGATCTATCGGGCCACAACCTGGAGAACGTCATTGCCGGCTGGAACGACAACGAAAACAAGTACCAGATAGGCGATAGATACTACCCAGGCGACACTCAAGAGAAGATTGATGAGCAGCGGGAGGCAGGCAAGAAACGGGTCTGTGCCGGCCTCCGTAAGGCTGCCGATCTGGCCATGAAAGAGTATGACAAGAAGAAAGAACTTGTGACCGCGTAGACTTGCGAGGTCAGCCAGCCGGGCAACTCAAGGAGTCCCGGCTGGCATCCTTTCCAAAGCCTCCCATGATCCCCAAGAAGAGCTACAAACTGAACTTCAAGGAAAAACTCCAGATGGCCCGTGCGTCCCGTCTGGAGGGCTATAAGAGCCTCCGTGAGGCAGCCCTGTGCCGTGTGGGCCAATACTTTATCTGCCTGGATGGCTCAGAGTGGGGCGTTTACCGGGACTCCACCTGTGGACGCCTAGCCTGCCTGGGCAAGTTTCCAACCTCTACAGCAGCCATCCGTTATGCCAAGGAGAACCCATGACCCCAGAACCACCCCTCGACATGCTCAAGCGGCTGCAAGAGCTAACGGAGTGCGACCCCAACGGCAGCCTGCATGGACTGAGCATCGCCGACATCGACGCTCTATACGAAGCCATCCGCCGCTGGCCGTTGGCGGATGAACGCGATGCGGCGGTGAAGCTCGTTGCCGACGAGCACAATGCTTGGGCCATCATGGTAAAGCGCAGATGGTACGTCGTGCCCTATCCAGACGGATCGTGGTTCGTGAGAGGCGACGACGGGCTTATGTCGGCGGAAGCTGATCGCTTTGCCGATAACCCGTTTGACGCTGTGATTAAAGCGGACGAATGGTTTCGAGAACACGTAGAGAAAGGCCAAACGCCATGAACGACCATGACCTGCGCATCGTCAGCAAAGGCGACGAGTTGCTCGTCGATAATCAGCGCGGCGGCGGTTTGCTCCTGCAAATCGGCGTCGAGCGGGACGGCGAGACGTGCTGGAATTTCATCAAGCTTCCAAAGCGACTTGCTGACCGGCTACGGAAGTTTATTGCAGAGAAAGGCCAAACGCCATGACCCAAGAGCAAGAACTCTTTGCCATTGTGATGTCAGACAAGCCCATCCTCAATATTCTCGCTGACCTACTCGTGAAGTTGGGCAGCCACCAAGCGGTGGAAGCGTATCTTTGCTCTTTTCTCAAAAAGCCTATTAAAGAGACCGCAGCACCGTAATGGCCATATCGAGGTTGTCAATCAAATCTTGGCTCCCTAGCCTCCTCGACCGCTTCTTGATCTTCTCAATCGACTGGATGAGGTTGTTAATCAGCATCTTACGGTTGACCGCCCTGGCCTGGCTGGTAAGCCTCTTGGACGAGCACTTGGCAATGGCCGCCTTGTCCTGGGGCTGTAAGTTGGAGAACATCTTCTTGCCAAGGTCCAGCGCAGCCTCGCTAATCACCGTGGCCGAAGACGGCCCCTTGAGCTGAGCCACCACCTTCTTCTGAAACTCCGGCGTAAATTGACTTAACTCCCTGGCCTGTGACTCTTTATCGACGGGAGACCAATTTGGTCCCCCCGTATTCTCGACAACCTCCGCAGCAGCAATGAGCCGGTTGGCATGCCGCTCACTAATGCCAAACCTTTCGGCAGCGTAATCTTCAAAGGATTCGTGTGTCTCCCGGAATAGCTTTCTCTCCCTGATCTCCAGGAGGGCAGCGCCAACCTCCATAAACTGTCCCAGGCTTCGTCGGACCACTTTTTCGAGTCTGGACAGGTCTTCCTCTTCAGCGCTCGTTAGCGTGGCACTGAGGCGGTTCATTTCAGTTCCTCGTAGGTGATGCGGCTGGTCATCTGGGAGATGGAGATATGGCCGTTCTTTAAGGTCTCGCTGGTGACGTGGACCCCCTCTGGGATTTTGACTACATCGTCGGGGCTGAAAAGCTGCTGATGGGCCTGGACGCGCAAGGAGTAGAGGGCCACCCGCTCTTCCTTCCTGATGGCCACGTCAGGCTCTGGCACCTCCAGGTCGGGGTTATAAATCTCCGGGAAGGCTTCCACCACGCAGAGCCACACGTCGTTGTCGGGGTCTTTGGCCAAGATGCAGGCGCAGGCCGGGACCACATGGGGACAGTCGCAAGTGCCCGTGGCCACCCTCTCCGAGCAAGGCCGTAGCCCAATGGTGCAAGCGGGCCTGGGAGGTTCCTTCTTGCAACTACAATCGGCAGGGGAATCGTAAGACAGGGCCATGAGGGCCAAGAACTGCCGCTCGGTAAACTTCCGGCAGTTACAGGGTTTTCCCTTGGAGTGGTTTTGTCCAGTCCATTGGCAAAAGGGCAACTTGGGTGATTTTCCCATGGAACCGACGCAGCAAGCCTTGTATACTTGTCCACGTCTTGAGATTTGAGGGCTGGCAGGAGCTTTGCGAGACCCTGCCAGCCTTTTATGAGCCTACCAAGCAGTCATTTCCACGAGCAACTCAAAAGGACTGGCCACGGCCATCCCCTGCCACAAGCAGCCGCAACCGCAGCCAGCCCCAAAGGCCAGTTATAGCCGGATTACTCACCGCATCATCACTGGCTCAGTAATAAAATCCCGCTGCCGAGCTACCCCATCGGTCAGCGGGAACCCAAGGAGCGTGAACTACTCGTCGTCCAAATCGTAGACGACCTTTTTGGGATCAATCTGCTTTCTTATAAATATCTCCACGGCTTGTGCAGAGGGACACTCGTGCGCAGCAAACCAACGACCCTCGATCTCCAGGACAGCCCAGGTCGGTCTGTGCATGCCTCCGTGTTGGATTTTTCTTTTACGAAGCTCTTGATGCGTGAGCACGCTTTGCACTGGCTCGGACATGATGGCGACTCGAAAAATGCTGCCCCGGAGAAGTCATCATCCTCTCTCTCAGTCGGAGCGAGGCAGCTTCAGCCCCACTTCTACGCCGGAACTGGGGTTGGTGTCAATAACCTGCGCAAAAGAGCGATCAGCGCCACCAAGTCAGGCAGGTGAACCTGCGCCCAGGCCCAGGCTTCCCTGAGAAAGTCCAAGATGGTGGTCCAGGCGGCGGACTGTTCCGCAGCGGTCATTTCAGGCATGAGAAGCTCCTAAAAGGGTTAAGGAAATTCTACTGGGATCAGGTCGCTCAGGGTGCAGCCCACGAGGGGCATATACGCGCCCACGAAATCCAGAATCGAATAGTAGTCAGCCGGCTTGACCCTACTGAGCCACCCCGCCGACTGAAGGAGGCTGGCCGCCGCCTCGTAACAAAACTGCGAAGCCAAATCCTCATCTTTTGGGACGAAGGGCAAAAACCTGACCCAGGGCACGGCACGCAAGAGGGCCAGCGTTGAGCGCTTGTAAGGCAAGCCACGGCTGAGGTCGCAGTGCAGTTTGATCTTGACCAAGATTTCCGGCGTCCTCTCGGCATACAAATGCCGGATCATGACATCACCAGCGCCGGGACTAATGACCCTCGATAAGAAATCGACGTTGGGCGTAGCGCAGGCTTCTGCGAAGTCCTTGTCGCCGACGCCCAGGCTCACGGCCTCCCAAACATAGAGCCTGCCTGGTTCCTTGCCGAGATGCTCTCCCCAAATGGCAATGGCCGCGTGGTCCAGTTTGTGGCCGTAGACGTTCTTGAGCAGGCCGGCGAACGTGCTGTTGCCCGACGAAAGTACGATGTCTCCCGTTTGGATCGTCGGTCTGATGTCTTCATATTTCATGGGTATTCGCCAGGCACCCAATCTGGCGGCTTGGGACGGGTGATTGTTTTGGTCTTCTTGCCCTTCCATTCCAGCGCCCAATCCACGATCCACCACAGCCCCACGACAATGCCCAAAGCGCCGATCAGCGTCCCCTGGAACACAAACCAGATGCTCCCGGTGAGCACTGTGAAAGAGAAAAAGACCACCCAGAGGCCCAAGAGGAGGTTTTTCATTCCTGCCCCTTGAATAGCAGCTTCTCCAGCGCCCAGCACCAACTGGGCTTGCTGGCCACGCGGCGAGTGCCGTCTTCGTACTTCTGGGCGTCGCCATTCTCGACCAAGAGGTGCCCAGCGCCGATCACCTCCTTACCCTTGTCGCGGATCACTTTCATCTTGTCCAGCGTCAATGTCGAGTCGGGCCGCTTGATCTTGAGGAACGCCAAGATGGCCATTAGCTCCAAGTCGCTGGTCGCCCCCAGCGCCTCGACGAAATCCACGGCGTGCGGGTCCAGTTCCTCGATGGAAAACTGGATGGTGTCCGCGATCTTGTTGAGCGTGTCCGGCAGCGGCTGGGCCAGCTCAGACTGATTCGACTTGACCGCAGGTTTCTTCTTTGTCATCTTCTTGGCCATGAGTCACTTCCTCCCCGTCGGGGTTGATGTCGTCGTCATCGTCGTCACTGCCTTGCGCCCGGATCATCAAAGCGCAAAGCAGCACTGTGAACTGCCACAGTAGCGTGGTCGCCAAACTGATGTCGTCGTTCATGAATCACCAGAAGGTGAATACGTTGCGTCCGCAGTGCTTGCACGCCCGTCTGTTTTCCTTGGTCACGCTGGGACGGCCCCACAGTGGCCACCACGTTCCGCACCAGATGCAGCGAATGCCACATAGGGAGAGAAGGATCATTTCTTCTTGGCCTTGGCCTTTTGCGCTTTGTTGCACTCGGCAATCATGCCGCGCACGTCCTTGAGTGTCAGCGTCGTGGCCATGCCCCAGAAGAGGGCGATGCAGCTCGGCTCTGACGGAGCCTTGCAGCCAGCGGCCTGGGCGGCGTCGAGCATCTGTTGGGCCTTCGCGCGGATGATGCTGTCCTTGTCAGCCTCGATGGCCAAGTACATGGCGTTGGACTCGTAATCAACTTCCTTTTCCTTCTCGGCAATGAGGTCTGTCAGTTGCTTCCTCTGCTTCTCGGTCGGATGGCGCATAGCCCAGAGGACGGTGACGCCACGCATAAGCACGCAACGCTGCCAGATGCCGATGATTCCGACCAAAATACTTATAATCAAAAGAATTGACACAGAGGTTTTACCTTTGTAAAATTTAGTGATGAAAACCTACACGAAAATAAAGCTGACCTGTCAGCAATGCGGCAAAGAGTTTTTCGCTTTCCCGTCCAAAAAATCCTCCAAATATTGCAGTCAGGATTGTTACTTTGCGCCTCGCCGCCAAGTAGACAGAACTTGTCTTCGTTGTGGAAAAACATTCCTTGCGTATCAATTTAACGTCAAAGTGGGACGAGGCATTTTCTGTTCTCGCGGATGTTTCGCTGCTCATGGTCCAGAAACCACTGAAGACAGGTTTTGGGCAAATGTAAACAAAAACGGGCCTATCCCACCTCATTGCCCAGAACTCGGTCCATGTTGGGTATGGACTGGATTTTTTGATGGAAACGGATACGGAAGAATCGGCTCCAACCGCAAACAAATTGCTGCCCACAGACTTTCCTGGAAAATTGCAAATGGCATGACCAAATCTCACGTTCTCCATGCTTGCGACAATTCTGCGTGCGTTAACCCAGCTCATCTGTTTATTGGAGATCAAGCCACCAATATGGCAGACAAGACAAAAAAGGGACGCCAGAAAAAGGGAGAAAGCTGCCATAATGCCAAACTAAATGAAGCCAAGGTTATTGAAATTCGCCGTCGTTACGCCTCTGGTGGCATCTATCAGTACAACCTCGCCAAAGAATTTTCTGTACCTCAATCCACCATCTCTAAAGTCATCAATCGCCAGTCTTGGAACCATGTCGAATAATGAGAATTTCCATTGGCTATTTCGGCCTCCGCAAGACGGCCACGACGAACCACCTGATGCGCAAGAGGCCAGGATGGACCTCGAACACGTCCAGTTCCCAGCCGCCCGTGTTCATGATGCCATCCAGCTCGGCCAGGAACTCCTCCATGCCGCGCCGAAAGGGCACGATCTTGGAAAGAGAGCGGTACTCGTAAACGGTGCAATCGTCCATTTTTCACCAGAATAAATGGCCAAGAAACAGGCCGACGCCCAGGGGGATGATCGGCCACTCGTGCGCCAGGCGGCTGAGCGTGGCGCTGATGGTGGCGTCCCTGCCCATCTCGGAACGCCAAGCGTAGTAGTCGAAGACAAAGACCGCCGCCAGGTTGATGATCACCATGACCATCAGGAAGTAGACGGCGGGGTTTTGGTGCGGGTGCAGCATGGTCAGAGGCTCGCTACGAATCTTATTGCGATGATAGCAATGACGGCGCAGACCACGATCCAAAAGATGGTGATGATCCAGTCAGGGATAGCCACGCCGAAAACGCGCAGGGCAACATACATGATGCCGACGCACGCCGCGACAATGACAATTAGGATGAGAATGTCCACAATGCTCATCGCACTGAGATTGAGAGCTAAAATCATGGTGTCACCTCCGTTTTGCAGCAGTCCAAGAGGCACTTGGCCTCCAATTCAATCGCTTCCCTGACTTTGGCCGCCGCTTCTGGATTGTGGGTCTTGAGATCGTCGAACGCCTTGACCAGATCGCACAGGCAGCGGCAGCACATCTTGCCGTCGCAGACCGGCTCCGAGGGCTGCTCGCCCGTGGCGTGCATGCCTTCCTTGTCCTTGAACAGCGGGAAATGAATGTCGATTCCCCATGGATTGCCCCACGGATTGTAGGGTCCATACGGGTTGTAAGGCCCGTAGGGGTTGTACCAGGGAGGGTACGGATACGGATGCGGCCAGTGCGGGTTCATGTTGCGCTCCACCTTCTTAAGTCCTTGGCCAAGTTTCCCAGCACCACGGCAATCTCTGGTGTTGGCGCTTTCAAGGCCATCACTTCAGCGCAAGCGGCGACTGCCGCCTTGCCGCTGCCGAACTCCTTGACTGCCTTTACGTACTCGTCAAGCAGGTACAGGACCGTCTCTTCTTCGGCGGTGTTGGTTCCAGTATTCATAGGGCGACCACCTCAACACAGTCGTCCGCCGCCTCCTTCCACGTCTCTTGGAAACACGCCTCACACAGCGGCTCTAGTCCATCCCGACTGTAAACGTCGATGGTCGTGTTCGAGCAGCGGACGCACTGAACGCGACCGGGAGGAGCTGGCTTCGGTTTCAGGCAATAGTCGCACATCAGTTCATCCGCAAAAACCCAAGCCCTCTACACGAACCGCAGCGGTCGTACTCTCCGGTGGAGACGCACGCCGCATGTCCCTTGCCGTCGCACGCTTCGCACACAACCCAACCGACCTTTCTCTCCATCAGCCAGCCCGGCAATGACAGGTGGACAAGCAGTGCTAGCAGCATCTCGGCTATCAAACTGTATTCGTCCATGGCTAGACCTAGCCTTTCTCGATCAGCGTCAGCCACCCCCGGAGCAGCCGCGCATGCCACCACCGCCCATCCGCATGCCGCCGCCCATGAAGCCGCCGAAAGGTTGAAACCCTGCCGGTTGCCAGCGCGGGCCGGCAGGGTTCCCGTCGCCCCACGAGGACGGCGGCGGCGCTGCGACCCTACCCAGCGCCTTGTCACAGATTTGCCTCATCGTCACCTCGCCCCGTTTGGCGCAGATGCGGTTGCCTCCGTCCACTGGCTCGATGACGATGGAGCCGTTCTCGGCGTCGTAGTTGTTCGCGCCGATCTTGATGGCCAGGCAGCCGTCCAGGTCCCTGGCATCATCCGGCCTCCAGCCAACGAACACGATCAGCGGTTGACCCTTGGCCTTGGCATCGGCCCGCGCATCGTCCAGGCCGTAGCCCATGCGCGGCTTCTCGGCTTGAACCTTGTCAGCCTGGGCGAGCTTGGCATGGGCGCAGATGCACGGCGCTCCGAACTCACAACCGCAGTCGCAGCCGGCGATGCCGCAGGGGCAGTTGGCCCTGGCCTTGGGTTTCTCGGCTTGCTTGTACTCGGACTGGATGCGCGGTGCCTCTGGGAACGTCTCTGGCAGCGTCGATTGCGGAGGCGGCGCGGCGAGAACGAAAGAAACCAGCATGGTTGAAAACATGAGAAGCTCCTAAAATAAAGCGGGCAGGCCGGCAGTTGTAGCTGCCGGTGCCCTGAACATAAACCACTCGGCAAGGAGCGGGTCATGTCTGAGGCTGATTCTACTGTCACATATCGACCTATCCAAGGATTTCCCGGTTATCGCGTTGGCGACGATGGGAGCGTATGGAGCTGCTGGGAACGGCACAGTCGCGGCTACAACCAAGGAACCTATGTAATTCCCAGTGACAATTGGGTTCAAAAAAAACGCAAGACAAAACGTGCCGGATACGTTGAAGTCTCGTTGGCTTCTCCTGATGGAAAGCAGCGAACATTCCTTGTCCATCGTCTCGTCCTCGAAGCGTTCATCGGCCCCTGCCCAGAGGGAATGGAATGTCGGCATTTGAATGGCATCAAAGCCGATTGCAGTTTGGCGAATCTTGCCTGGGGCACAAAGGCAGAAAACACTGAAGACAACCATCGCCTGAAAGTATACCCATGCGGTGCCGATCATCCGATGGCAACATTGACCGAGGCCGACGTACTGGCCATTCGTCAGCGATATGCAGCGGGCGGCATTACCAGACGCGAACTGGCCAGGGAACGTCAATTGCCGTTCGGGACTGTTGCCGACATCTTGTGTCGCCGCAGTTGGGGTCATTTGACTTAAACCACAGAGGGTAGAGTTACACGAGGGCAAACTAATCCATCAGGACGAGCGCGAGCGCCGGTTCCGATGTACAAGCCCTTACCAGGCTCATCGTTGCCCAGCCATGAATTGTCATAAACCAGCGTGAGCGGGTTCAGACTCTTGATGTCGATACAGGCCATCGAGTGGCTCATGGAATTGAGGTCCACAACGCACGGGATGCCCTTGAGCAGCATCGACACGCACTGCTTGGTTGCTATCGCCGGGTCGTCGCTGCCATCCCACCACTCCGTGACCCGGTGCAAGAGAGCGTTGGCTTCCGCTGCCGCCATGTCGCTTGGTTTGTGGTAGTCCGGGCAAAAGCTCTCCGCAGGCACGCCCGCCTTGACAATCTGCTCCAGTGACGCAGCACCCCAGCCGCCCTCGTCGCGCCAACCTTTGATAACACCGGCGACATACCACGCGGAAAGTATGACCTCGGATTGATTCTGAATCTTGCGAACATACATCGTCGCCTTCGTGCTGCTGAACGCCCAGCATAGCCCAAATCCGTCCTGCCCAAGCGACTTAAGGTAATTGAAGTTGTTCTCCCTCAGGTCAAGCAACCCGCTCTTGTTTTTGCGGTTCTCGTTGAGACGGTCGGCCCACTCGGATTCGTCGATCAGTTCCGAGGCAGGAAACTCCGGCGCAAAGGAGTAGCATCCGACCGGGTGCGAGTCGTAGTTGCGCGGGATCAAACCCGTGGACATGCCAGGAGGCACTGGAGGATTAACCGGCAAAGCATGCAGCGATGGATGGATCGGCGGATTGGTCATCATTCACCGTATTTCTTGAGCATGTTGAGCATGTCGGGGATGGTTTCTGGCATCGACCCTTCGTGACCGTCCTTGCCGTTGGAAATCAGAATCCAGGGATAGCTGGCCTTGGGGCGAGCGAAAGCGGCTTGCCATAGCTTGGAGTCGCCGGATGGATCGGTGTCTTTGTCCCACATCCGCCATTCTTTGGTCTTGCCGTCCAGTCCCATGGCGCACTTGGCGTTGAGGTAGTCCCTGACTTCCTTGGCCATCATCACCTGCTTCTGCTTGGCGGTGACACTGCCTGTCTCATAAGTGATCAGCACCCTGAACCCAGCATCCGGGATCGGTGCTGGTATCGGGGGTTCGGGCGGGTCTGGTGGAAACGGAGGCGGAGGCAGCGGCCCCTTGCCGCTCTTGATCTTGACCCAGAACACCTTGCTGGCACTGCTGTTGACCGTCGTGTAAGCGCCCAGCCAGAAAACGCCCTTGGCTCCCCCGCTGCGGAACTCGGCCACGCCGCTCTTGATCTTGAACTTGTCGCCGTCATTGGGCGACCACACCCATTCCGTCTTGCCCAGCGTCTTGACCCTGACCGTGCCGACCACGCCAACCTCGAACTGATATTCCGGAAACTCGAAGCTGACCGGCTTGTCCACAGTCGGCTCCAGCCAGTCAGGATGCGGCTCAGGCGGAGGCGGGACTGGACGCGATGTATGGAACAGCGCTATCGCCACCATGACGAACAGGAGCACGATGGCCCCAGCCATAATCGCCAGGAGAACCGTCAGCCACTTGGGTAGGGGCACGATGATCGGCGGAGGTGCCGGCGCATCGTGCTTGGCCTCGATGTGCGTGACCGGATGGGCTGGGTCTGGGCAGGTCGTCGTGGTGGTCGTCTCGGACATTATTTTTGCTCCTTCATTTTGTCCCAATCTGGACGGGCATCACCCCCGAACGCCCTGAGCAACTTGACCAGCGCATCCGCCTTTTCTTCGGTGGCGCACTGGAAGCAAGCATAGACTGACGCGCCGGGACCATATGCGAAGGCATTTGCTTTGGCTTCGTAGGCTAGAGCTTCTTCTTTCATCACCTTTGCTCCGTTGATTATTTCTGGTGCGTCCCTTCAACGCCACGCGCAAGACGCCGCTCCGTGCGCAACTTCAAGGCGTCCAGCGCGGCTTTCAAAGCGACTAGCGCGACGTGGTTGTCTTCGTTCGCATACGGGCCGCTCTGGAATCCTTCCATGCGGTCGATGAGGATGGCCAGCAATGCTTCGTGAGTCAGGCCATTGGTTCCCACTTCCTTAATCGGTCCATCTTGGAAGGCGATGAGGTAGTGGTTGTCTACCATCGGATTCGGAAAAGAAATCATGTACCGATGGCATGCACCGCCGTGGCCAGGCTCATCTTGCACGTCGATGGTCAACTCATCGTTGACGCCATTGACCTTGTGAGACATTAGCTGTCGCATCACCTTTGCTCCAACGGATAAATTTTGTGTTCTGGAGAGTCGGTGAGCATTTCCCCGACGTGCTTCGTGCATGAATGGGTGGAGTCTTCAAATCCTGGACCGTGCCAAATTTCCCATTCGGGCGGCTCTTCGCATTGCACACCAAATTCGGTTGGCGGCTCAAGATGACAGCATTTCAATGGACTTGACATCACCTTTGCTCCAGGGGCCAGTTGTCGAAATCGAAACGTACCACACCTTCCACCAGGATCGGAGCCGAGATTACGCCGTCGTCCCCGCGCCAGGACGTACCATAATCTGTCGAATCTCCGGCCCGCGAGTGACAGTCAGCGCATGTTTTTTTGAGTCCTGTGTAGCCAGGTGGCTTCACGCCGGAAACGTAGGCAACCCGCGAGTGCCATTCACCGCGAGCCTTCTTCCTCATGCGCAACTCGAAGACCTGGCGTTCGTAGACCAGCATGTCGGCGAAGATCGTCCCCTCTGGATAGGACCAGTGCAGCTTGGGGAGAAACTGCCGCTCCCTGCCGACTGGCGAGCGCTGCTGCCACACCACGATTGTCTTGCCAGGAGGCACGTAAACCGCCGTCCTGCTCTGCCATCCCTTGGCTTCATCCATGCCCCCGGAGACGCGAAACGGGAAGATGCGGTTGGGATTCACGACCGTCTCGGCGTTCTGCCACACGTCGTCTTGGTCCCGGTGGACCATGGTAATGCCGTCAACGCCGTTCGTGTTCGCGAACCGCTGACTATGCCTGGTCTGCCGATAAAACTTCATCCCCTCCGGGAACTTCACGTCGGCTGGCCAGTATTGCCGCAGCGTGGCCTGGTCCTCGTCGGAGTAGAACGGGGATTGGGCGCTGGCAGTGGAGGCAGCCAAGAGAACTGCGACGATCCATCGCATGACCCTACTCCTTCTTCATCATTTGCAGCATCGCCTTGTGCGTTTCCTTCATCTCCGCCTGAATCTCCTTGAGCACCGCCGTCCCCTCCCTGATGCTGCTGTTCGTCTGCTTGCGCACCGCCCGGTCGTGCTCGTTGGACGTGTTGATGTCCTCACGCAGGCTCTTGAACGACTCCTTGTGCACCTCGCGGCTCAGCCTGGCTTCCTCGCGGTGGTCCTGCCGCGTGTAGTAGCGGTCCTCCATCCACACGTAGACCACGATGCCGGCGAAACCCAGCTGGAGGAACGTCTTGAGCGCCGACGGCCAACTGTCCAGGAACGACTTGACCTCGTTGGCAGCCGGGCCAGTCTTGATCGAGGCCGGCTCGCTGGTCTGAATCGTCGTTGTGGTTGGCGCATCCATCTAGTCTTCCGTCCTCTTGAACTTCGGAGTGCGCAGCGTATCCGCCATGGTCGCTCCGGTGATCGACCCGTCCTTCTGGATCATCACGTCGTCGATCCACCCCCACCTGCCGACGATGACCACGTTGTCCTGGATCAGCGTATAGACGGACGGAGCCGGCTTGTTCGTGCCCTTCTCGATCCACATGAGGTAGACGCTTTCACCGTCCGGCCTGATCTCCCCGGTCGCGTCCCACTTCTCATGCCCGGTAATCGTTATCCGCGAACCGACTTGATAGATCGTTCCCCACTCTGAAGGCCCGGTGATGTCGGGGACGGCCTTGCGCTTGGACTGACCGAAGGCGACTTGAGATGCCGCCAGCAAGACAAACATGGCGAACAGGAACTTCTTCACGTCTACACCTCACCCCCCCCTGCCCGGCGCTTGTGCTTTCTCCCGCACTGTCACCACGTTCGCATCTATTTTTACCACTCCATCTGGTTTGGTCTTGGCCTCTAGATCGAACTTGTTTTGTTCCTCTTTGGCAGAAAAGTAAACCTCTTCTGCGGCCTTGGCCAACGCCTCATCCTCCACCTTGCCGGTTGCATTTGCTTTGCCGCGTGCCGAGGTTGCTACCAGAAACTTCTGCTCCAGCATGGCACTGTTAGCAAGCCGATGAGTCTTCTCACCCGTCTCCGCAATGCCGGTGAGCTGCAAACTGGTTTCGTCCTGCTTGATCGCCGCCGATGCCGCCTTCTGGTTCAGTTTGGCCATGAAGTAAGCGATCAGCGGCACGCCAATGGCCGTGATAGCGCTACACACCGCGATGACAATCTGGGCGATGTCGCTCATCACCTACCCCCAAACAAAGTGCCCGGTGGCCCCGAAGGACCAGCCGGGAATCGTCCAAACAGACTACGGACGCACGACGGGCGGGTCATGGCTGATGGTCAAGCCCGTAACTGGCCCTGGCGGCAACTGCTTGACGTGCACTCCGTCGTCGATGCTGAAAGGGCCAACGCTGCCGTCATTCCAGGTCGCAGTCGCGGTGACGATGGTGTCGCCAACGGCCACGGCGGACTCCTTGAACTCCATGCCGCTGGTCAGGCTCGCGGACACAACGGACGGATCGGCGGAGACGACAGCCAACGTCGCCACGCCGGAAATATCGACGGAACCTTGATCGTTGACGCCGTTGACATGGCAGGTGCCGTCTTCGTTGACGAACAATTCAAACGCGCCGGGGGCCGGGTCGCCGGCTTTGGCCTTCAGCGCTGGCTTGGGAGCCTTCATCCCCTTGCCGAGTTTCGTGAGTTTGCACTTCGTCATGACACGATCTCCTAAAAAAGGTGTTACACACTTTGGATTCTATGGAGCGGGTGGCTCATGCACCACCTCGATGCCGGTCACTTCCGGCTCGGTCAGGAGCTTGAGTATCTCCTTGACATCAGCCGCCATCTGGCAATGCTCTGCTTCGAGCTTTTTGACTTGGGCCTCCAAGCACTCGAACTGCTGGGAGTATCCCTGAAGCAAAGCCCAGATTTTCTTAAGTAAAGCAATCATGATGCCAAATCCCAAGATGAGTGTGGTTATTAGAGCCGCCATGGCTATCCCGGAGCAACTAAATGTATTTCCTGCCCTGGGCTAAAACACGGAACGTCTCCGAGACGTGCGTGTTGCCTTTGAGCGTGTGGCTGGTGCTGGGCAGACGAATGGGCCTGCCGTAAATCTGCACGAAGTCCACAACTCCAGAGAGGGCTGGAATTTGTGGGTACGTGTTTACGGGTGTATGAGGCGGAATGGGAACTTGCGCGACCATGACGGCGCTGGTTCCGTCGTGAACGAAGAAGCGGAGCATCCCTGCCGTAGTCGTTCCAGCCGCTTGCCAGATAACACACTCGATCTCGTCATTGCCGCCCGACGTGCCCGTGGCGATGGTGACGTTCGTTCCGGTGGTGCCATCGGTGTTGGTGTTGGCGGTATCGAGTACGGCATCGCTGGAAATGCCGTTCTGCGGATAGAGGGGGGAAGCCATGGAAAGTCTCCTTATGCTGAGTAACTGACGGCGATGGCCGGTATGGTGCCGCCCGCCGCCACGATTACGTCCGTGGTGGTCAGCGGAAAACTTGGTAATCCCGTCGAATAACTGCCAAGCGTAGCCGCAGCCAAGAATGAGTCAGCGAGCATGGTGCCGTTATTGCCCAAGAGCGCTTCGATTTGGCTTTGCGAGAGGGCCAGAAGGGTAGGCCCGCCCCCCGTGATCGAACCGTTGACGGCGAACCAGTAGGCCGTGCCCGCCGTGACGCCGACGGATAAGCCCGTGTACTGGACGATGGTGTTGCCCGACGTGATTGCCTTTTCCCCCAGGTCATTGCGAACGCTGCCTGTGCCCATGATGTTGGTGGTCGATGAGTTGGCGTAAAATCCCATTTGCACTTTGGAGCCAGCGCTGCCTGCAACGCCGACCTTGAAATACAGCGCGTTGATCGTCCCGGTGCGCCGGCAAATCCAAGGGAAGGCGGCGAACTGCTTATCTGGCAAAGCGAACGAGCCGGATGGTGCCGAGGATAATCCAGGCAGCATGCCGAGGTAGTAAAATCGGGCGGTGCCGGTGATCTGGTGGTAGCCGCCCGCAGAATAGGTGCCCACCACCCCGGACCCGCCGTTGGCCTCTGGCAAAACGCCCCCTACCTGAGCAGTCAGGTCGATCATCGAAACAGCGCCGCCAGGCTGGTAGCCAAGCGGTTGGCCTCCCAGCGGCATGTCGGGAGGCAGTTCGTGTCCCCACCTGATTCCGTGCGGCGGCATGTATTTGATCGGCTGCGCGGGCGGCAAATAGGGCGCTGGCTCTGGCTGATAAGGGCTATCGGGAATGTGCGCGATGGGCGGTGGACCCAGCAAAGGCGGCTGCACAATTGGAATGGGCCAACGGATTGGATGGCCAATAAGGTTTGGGTTGCGTGGAACCCTGTTAATTGGCCTGTCCGGTGGCGGGTCATTTCGTGGTATCGGCGGCGTGATGATGCCTGGGGGAAGCGGCGGAGGAATCCATAGGGGCGGCGGTGGTCCGGGTGGCCAACCTGGGTAGGTGATGACAATGGGCACGACGGGCACGATGATCGGTGGCAGCGGACAGGCGCACGATGGAGGGGGCGGCGGTCCGAAGATGATGCAATGCTGCCCGTCATCGCCCAGCCAGCCTGGACAATCATCGTCGGGAGGCGTATCGGGAACCGTCCCGGCAGCTCCATGACGGTTGTAGCTCTCCGTCAGATCGTTGAGCGGCCCCCGTTCCACCCTGGTCATGAGCGGCGACCACTCAATCAGGTCCGACATACCTTCAACAACGTAGGGGATGATGCCCGGATAGGTGATAAACGCCTTGGCCAGTTTGAAGCGGAAAAAATCCTTAGCTTGCGCAACCGTAAGGTTTGATAGCTCCGAGCTATTACTGCCGTTGTATATGGCAACGTCATGGGCGAAACGAACACCAGAATGCCCAGCAATGCCCTGATATTCGACTAGGGCGAGCGCGGACAGCGTAGCCGACTCCAAATGGGGACTATCGCTCGAAGTCTGTGGGAAGGCCAAGGAGAAGGTCGCAGGGGCAAGTGCTTGGAGGTCGTTGAGTGTGGTTGGCCTGAAGTCGAACGTGCCGCCATGGAGACGGCGGTAATAGTCAATCTGGGCGTCTTGGCTGGCCTTGGCCGTAGTCGAACTTTGCGTGATGCACTCGCCCGTAATTTTGCGCACAAAACGATGCCCAACATTGGCGCAGCAAGCATCGAGTAAATGGGGAATGAACTCGTAGTGGGCGGTGAGGTTGGCCGCAGGCTTTAAGTAGGCCGTGTCAATCGTGTCGGTCGTCAGGGTGATGCCCAGTGCCGACGCAATGGCAGCGAAGAGTTGCGCCCAAGTGGTGGTCCCTCCGCTCACCACGATGTCAGCGGATTTCTCATACCAGAAGTAGCGCTCGTCCACGAGGGTGAGCAAGTAGATTTGCTCTTCCCCCAGTTGCAAATGAAGGTTCTGGGCCAATGGCCTGGCCGGCAGCATAAAGAGGCTGGTCGTGACCTGACCGCCCGCGTCATCGGTCATGACCAAGGGCAGGGCGTTAAAGCGGGATACACCTCCATAGGCCAGCATTCTGATCTGATCAAGTTGGGCTGCCCCCACCAAGAATTGCCCAACCGCCCACCTCATGGCCCCGGTGGGCCACGAGAGAACGCCTAGCCTGCCCTGGTTGATTTCAATGTCGCCCCGGTGGCTCCAGGCGTCCCGGCGATTTGATGTTTTGTCTAGGGATTCCCAATTGACAAGCTCGTCAAGGCGCAGCCCGGAGAGGGCCGTCATCAGATCGACGCTGGGAGTTGCGAGCGAGATGCCACCGAAAGACAACATTAGAACGTGCCGTTATTCGCAAAGACATTGGTTTGGTTTTCGAGGAACCCGACTTCAAACTGCAAGATGGCATCAGCCCAGAAGGGCTTCCTCAGAGGCAATTCTTCCGTGCCACTCATCATTCTCATGGGTTCAAAGAGGAGCAAGTTTAGGGAGCTATCAAAGAGGTCGCACATATCGAGGACATCCAGAACCACTTCTTCCAAGGGGATAATGCCGTAGGTTGAGTCGGTCAAGTGAATGGTGTCTTCGTCCACCGGGTCCAATGAAGATCGGTCCACAACTAACACTTGGAGATACCTGTAAACCCTGGCAGCCACCCGGCCTTCGCCGTCACGCTCGCTCCTGGGAGTGCGCCACCGACCTGGGCGTATAAATAACATCTTCTCCGCTTGGAGGATCGGCACCTGGGTCGCTTCACGACCGGAAATGATCTTAATGCGGTCAGTGGGCAGGCCGGACTTTAAGACCAGACGTGCTTTGACCGCCAAGATGATTTCGGCGTAGGAGGTTCGTTTCGGTTGCCCTTCTAGCAGCATGAGAACTCCTAGAAGCCAACCGCCAGGGCATCCGTTATTGTTTCAGCGGCCCCAGTATCAGATGGAAGTTGAAGGCCCATGGAAGGGAGATCGAAAAGCGCCCAGAAGGCTTGCTGCAATTCTCCCGCATAATTATTGCTGACCGTGACGTTCCACTTATCGCCCTTGGCCACATCGGTGGAGCCACGGAATAGGGTCACGGAGGGGCCAGCGGCATACACGGAATCGGGGACTTCGTACATGGCCAGGTCGTCGATGTACATACTCTCGGCGGTGGTCAGCGCGGTGGTGACGCGCACCGCCAATTGCAGGCCCGTGGTGGGCAAAACTTTGGGAGTGACGAACGTGCCGCTGAAGGCCGCGTAGGAAGCCGTGGTGGCGCTAAAGGCAATGGAGATGGAGTTGTTGGTTCCCTGATCGTCCGCCACCACCGCAGGGCTGCCAGCCTGGTCCAGAAGCTCAATCTTGATCACCCCAGCCAAGAGGCCGGCTCCGCTGTCCTTGGCATAGCAGTTGACGAGGTAGCGCGTATTGGGCTTCACGGCGTAACTGGTGCCGCTGGTGCCCGTGGTGGGACTAGTTACGTTGAACTTCTGCATGATCGAAGTCAGGGTGCCGCCGCCGTCGCCCGTGATCTTGAGGGCTTTACCTCCGGTCCGATAAATGACCGAGGCTTCCGAGAAGACGTTAGTTCCGGCAGCGCCAACCACGACCCCCCAGTAGTCTGGGACGTTGGCCACCGTGAAATCGTCGAAGTCGGAGTTATAGAGGCAATTGCCCAGGCTGTTGTTGCCAGCGGCGCTGACCATGGTTCCAGAGGTCGAGCCGCCAGAGCCATCGGGCCAGTTCCAGTTGAGCTTGTCGCCTTCGGCAACTTCGCCAACAATGGTCCACGGCTCGCTGCCAGCGGTGCCTCCCAGGCCGGAATCATTGGTGACGGTCAGCTCCAGGACTTCGGCATAGGCGTATTCCGAGGTGTAGCCCTTATTGGTCCTGACCGTCGCTACGCAGGTGGCGTTTCCCGTATTGGCTGGTTGGGTTTGCGCAGCGGCGGAGACGGTGACGGTGCTCGCATCAACGTCGTTGTCGGCGTTGGTGAACGTACCGGCCCCAACCATCTGGCGGATAAGCTCTCCCATGGCCGTGGTTAAGTCTTTGGAGGTCAGGACCGCATCGTCGTTGACCATCTCCAAAACGGTGGTCTGGGCCTTCTGCTGGAGGGCCGAGAGCATGGACGACTGGTCTGAGCGAAAGCTGTCGCGGTCGGTCCAAATGGAGGCGACAATATCTTGGCGGGTGGAAGCGTACTGAGCCAAAATGTCGGTAACGAGTGTTTTGATGTCCTTGACGATGGCCCCGTTGGTTCCCCAGGTGGCCCCAGCGTCGGCGGTGCCCGAACCTGTGCCGTCGCCCACGGCCAGAGTCTCGGCCCGCATGCCATTTATCGCTTTGCAGCCAGCCCAGAGACGACCTACCCTGTAGAAGAGGCTGCTTGTCCCGGTGAGCGCTACGGCCATGTTTTTGTCCTCTTTGGGGGAATGTCCCGACGAAGAGTAACACGAGCTATCTTTCCTTAGCAAATTGGAGGTGACGTATGCGGTGGATCATCCCTGTGCTCTTGGCTTTGCTTCTGGCTGGTTGCGGACGCATTGATGTCCAAAAGACCAATAAGCAAACCGAGGAGCAGTTGAAATTCTATCTTGACACAACCAAAGAACTCGACCGCAAAAGAAAGGCCGAAAACGCCAAGAACCAGGCCGAATGGGAGAAAATGCTCAAAGACAACGGCTTTGACGACTAACTTTTGGGAATGATGACGGTGATGGGCGGCGCTGTCCCCAGGTTGTCGGTTGCCAAAATACCCTTGTCGTAGTTGGTTTCTGGAATGGTGTTGGCACCGGGAGTACCATTATCAAATGGCATCTTGCCAGTTGGCAAAGGCGCGTCTGGTTCGCGCGGGTTCCGTAAGGCATAGGTATACGTCCCGCTGACGCACCACGAATGGCCCTGCTGGTTGCCCATGGGCACCGGCATAACCGAGCCAATGTCTTTGGCCAAGAGGACGACATTGAGATTTTGAGAGAACGTCAGCGGGTGGGGAATCTTGGGCGGGCCTCCCTTGCGCACGGCTGTCCACGTCACCACCATTTGGTCCATGGGGCTGTGGACGCGAACCACCAGAGATGGTTCAGCCCGATTGGTCTTGCCATTGACCGGCACCTGCACAAGCCCTTCCACGGTGATGAAGGTTGTCTCCGACGAATAAACCGTTGTGTGTGCGCCGGGAAGGTTTTCAGGCATCAGGTTCTCCCCGTGATGTTTTGTTGGTTCAATGCGGCCAAGGTTGCCGCTGCTGGAACAGCGCAGCTACCTGTTAGCGCCTGGGCCACCACCATCTGTAGGAGCGTCCCCCGGCTGCCGTCGTTGCCAGTCCTTCCAGGTGGGGGAATATTTGGCCCGTCGAACCTGGTGAAAAATGGCAAGAGCGAGCCTTCTTCCGGGAAAACCGCCCTAGCTACTTCCAGGGGATTGACGGCATTAGCTTGGCCAATGCCTGGCAACGCCCCTCCCAAAAGTACATTCTCCCAGCCCCACTCAAAGGTCGCTTGCAACTCAACTAGCTTACCGTGCTGCTCTTGAGTAACCACGATATTCTGCGAGCAGTTGGAGATTTCCACAGGCAATGTTGCGTACACAAAACCAACCGCCACGCGCATCATTTCAAAACGTGTGGAATTGCGATTGCCATGACAGCGGACAAAGCGGTGAATGCTGTAGCGCGGCAAGACTGCCTGGGCGGTCCTCATGCCTTCAATCATCCCCTGGATGCCAGCGCCAATGCCAACGCCGGCGCTTCTAACTGGATCAATGCTGAGGTTGGCCAGCATATTGGCGGTGATGCCAGCGGTCCTCATAGCTAAGCGCGAAGTTTCAAGAATATGGTTGCCAGTTTGAAAGGTAACGGTTTCGTAGGCTTCAACGCGCGTCAGCCCAGGCACCGTTAGCCAGCCTGGCTGGTTGACCGGCAATTCTTGATCGACGAAGCTGTAGGTAACTCCTGAACCGTCCTCGATGGCGTTCACGGTAATACCGTAGCGCTGGCAGTTATTGGGAACCGGATGAAACAAGTCCTGCCGGAAGCTGTCCGGCGACCAGTTGTTGCGGGCCAATTCGTCAATCCTGAAAATCGCTTCGCCTTCGGTCATAAGAGCGGTGTAGTGGTCTTCATCGGTAACAGCCGACCGTTTCCACCTGTGCGAGAGCAGCGGGCTGACCGAGCGACGATTTAAGCACTCATTGACCCAGGTGGTGATTCGGTAGTGCATGGTCACGGTTTTGTCGCCGTGGACCGAGATAATGTCGCACCGCTCTGGGACAGGACCAACATGGGCGTCCCTGGTGTAGCCGTCCAGTGGCGACTTAAAGAAGTTCGACTCGCCGCCCAAGTCAATGATTAGCCGGCCCCTGGGCTGCATGAGTTGATGGCGCAAAGCCAAGTCGGTGCGCCCAGCCGTTCGGTCGCTGAAAAAGATTGGCAACGGTCCAGCCTCTTGGGCGTTGGCTCCGGTGTAGGTGGTAGCTCTGGGGTTGTACCGGCAGATCACATCGAAGGTAAATCGCGTGTACTGGTAGGTGGTCCTGTCCCTGGAATAGATCGCCTCACGCTCCACCTGGTTGATGTGGACCATAGACAGAGTGATGTCGTTGGCGTGGTTGGCCTGATCGACGCCTTGGGGCTGGTAGGTGATGGAGAGCACTAGACGCCACCTCCCAAGATACTGCGCCACTGATTGATGTCGATGGCTCCACGCTGGCGGCGTGGGGTGCTTGATGGGTTCTGCGCCGAGCCGACGAAGCTGGGCTGTGGGCGTATTACGCTAGGCTGAATTTGCTGGCCTTGGCCACGATTAGTCTTCTCTTGCGCCCGGTTGGATTCTTCCATCACATTGGTTAGCTTCTCTATCTTCTCGGCTAATTCCTCGAACGCTCGCCACGACGGGCTTTGCGGCACTTCGGAGACGGTCTTGGATGTTACTGGCGGCTTGAACTTGTCCGATGGCAGATCAAAGAGGCTCATAGTAGCCTCTGGCTTAGCCTTTGGAACTGGCGCAGGCAGCTCAAAAGCCGAGTGCTGTCGTGGTTTGGGATTGAATCCTTTAGGCAACTTGACACGTGGGCGAGTGCGCCTTGCAGTTCTTGGCTCTGCGAGTATAAGCCCAGCGCGATCTTTCATGCTGTGGCTAGGACTGAGAAAGCCTTCTTTCTGAAGCACAGGTGGCCTGGGCCGTGTGTCGGGCAGCACTGAGGGAATACGCGGTGGCGTGGGTGGTGGGTTTGGGGCGAATGAAGCAGCTCTCGGTTTCTGCTTGGGTGTTCGCCTGGTCTGGTTTTGCTGCTGGATACTACGCCACTGATTGATCAAATTTATGATGGCCCTGCTAAAGGCGTTGCCAACCATGCCGCCGCCACCATAACCTCCTCTACCTCTAAACATGCCTCCAAGAGACGGCATACGAGACGGCGCTGGACCTTTCGGCTCACGCGGAGTTTTCGGCTCTTTATCTGGACCGCCATCTCCAGGTGGGCTGGGCGGTGGTGTGGTGCCGCCTGGCAGGCCGCCTGTAATAGTAACGGGCAATGGAATAGGTGCGACGATCTGGACGCGCTGCACGCCACCTTTCGATTGGCCAGCCCCGCCCCTGGCTCCTTTCGGTGGAGAAGGAGGCGCAGGGGGCGGAACTGGCTGAGATTTGGGTGGTGCGCCAGATGGCGGCAACGAAAAGTCTGGTGGAGCGGCAGGTGGCTTCTCAGGTGAAGTTGGCTGTTTGCTTTGAACGGGCGGCGCAGGCGGCGGCTTTGGCGGAGCCTGCCGAAACTTGTTGATCGCATCAAACTCGCGCGAAGTCCACTGAAACGGAGCGTCAGGGCGTCCGCCTCTCTGAGGAGAATGTGGCGGCGGCTCTTCGTCTTGCGGTTTAAGGTCGATCTTCTTTTTGTTGCGGTCGCTATCGCGTTTCTCATTATCTTCCGCAATTTTAGCCGCTTCTAGGGCGTGCTCTTGGCTACAGAACCAAACCATAACCCCGTCGTGGCTCATGCCAAAGGCTGGCTTGCCATCGCTGCGAACAGCGATTTTCTTGTCGCATCCGGCTAGAGGGCATAGTCGGTTGAAATCGTCAGGTTGATTCTGTTCAGCCATAACTACATCCCGCGAGAACGCCTCATCTCTTCATATTGACGCTTGGCGTTGATCTCGACTTCCAACTCTCCTGCCTCTTCCTCGGTATGGCACTGAGAGTCAAAGTAGCCGAACGGCAAGTCGCCTGTTCCGGTGGCCACCTGATTGGCCCTGATGATGGGCAGCGCCCGCTGCCACAGTACCCGATCTACGTTCAGACTGATGGCAAAGTGGGTGTCGTAATCTGGCCTGGATATTCCAAGGATGGAGGCGACGTAAGGCCAGCCCCAGAGTTGGATGGCGTCGGCAAGCTCTCGTCCGAACTTTTTTTTTGCTCCATAAACTCCACGAAGTCCGTCCACACCTTCATGCAGTCCTCTTCGCCAGCGCCGGTGCCGGTATCGTCGTCCCACGGCGTCATCTTGAAAGCCTGGCGCACCGCCTCAACCAAATCGTTCTGGGCCTCAAAGATAGCATCGGGATTGGGCATCAAGGATGGCTGCGGATTCTTCTCGTCGCTGGCCATGTTCCAGTTGCGCAGGACTTCCACCGTCTCGGCTTTGAGATAATGGTTCATGCGCCGATCCAGGGCAGCCGGGTCGGCAAGAATGACCTTTTTGGTGCCGTCTGGGGAATAGGCGAAGATTTGCCGCTCTTTTTCAGGAAACATCGAGTCCACCGAGAGAAAGGATTAGTTTGGTATTGGCAGCCCCGCCAAGACTTGATCGTACAAGATAAAGCTGGTTTCCGCCGAAGCGATAGGATTGAAAGACCCAGCCACCGACAAGAGACTTGGACTGGTGCGGGACGCCACACCCCAGGACCGGCACGCATGCAGCACGACCTGAACCTTGTTGGCCTTGGTGCCAACGATCCTACGAGTGCCCATGTTGATGCAGGCCCAGAATCGATAGCCAGGAGGCATGCCGGCCATGGCGGGAATCGCAGGGACGCCAGGGACGCCGCCCGCCTTGGTGAAGCCCAGCCACACCGGGAAGGTAAAACCTTCGCTGCCCATCAAGGTGCCGATGTCGTATTGATCGTTAAAGCCATCGGCATTGGTAAACCGATCCGGCACCGACATGAGAGAAGACAACGGACCTTCGTTCCAGCGCGTGAGCAGCACCGAGATGTCCGCTTCAGAACCTACATAGAGCCGGTCCATGGGCAAGCGGTTGCCCGCCAAGTCATTCATGACGGGATCGTACTGGTAGTCCACGTCAATGTCAGGCGCAGTTTCGCCGGTTCCTAAGTAGGTTGGCGAGCCACCCGCCAAGGTGCCAACCCACATATGAACTGCACCTGTAGACCAGAGTTTGGCCATTATGACACCTTAGTTAAGCGGACCGACAATACGGTGTTGGCCAACATAAAGCTGGCACCCCTCCTGATGCAACTCACTCAGTTCGTAGACTCATCTCATTCCGTAGGCCCGCCAATGGGAGCATCCATGCGGTTGTTCCTTCTGCCAAAGAGGTTCTCGGCCCTGGTGGTGGGCATCTTCCTGGCTTCGACGATGGCAGCGGTTTCCATCTCCGAGTCGAGGTGGCCAGCCGTCATGGCTTCGGTGAATCCTAAGACCATCTTGCCCGAAGCCAAAGCGTTGAGCATGCGGTCCGCTTCCGCTGTCTCCGGGAACTCCTGCATCTCAGGAGTGGGCCGTCTACGGTAGACCGTTTCGATGGTCAGGGAGCAAACCAGGCCGATCAAAAACTCGCTGCCGTTTTTGCCAGCAGCCACCAGGGCCGCTAGATCGGCTGGCGAGTATCTTTCCCCCATGATGCAGGCGGCTTCGAGCCTGCCGCTGGCCTGGCTGAGAAGGGCTTCGATAATGTCGTTGCCGGGTAAACTGTCTGCGGCCACCCGTAAGCCGTCATCGGCAACCAAGTCGCCGATGCTTCTGGCGTCGTAGCGCCTTAAAAAATCAGCAACCGTGGCATAGGAGGCTGCCCCAGAATTGACGGTCTGCGTAGCCACAATTACCTCGGCGGACCATTGGCGGATACACGCTCCAGGGCAGCGTTCTCTTTCACGTCCTCTTCCTTCTTACGGCCTTCTTCGAGCTTCCTGATGTAAGCAATGGCCAGATCGACAATGCGAGAACCGCCGACCATCTCCACTTTCCCCTGAAGGGCGGCGTGAAGGTTTCTGAAGTCCTGGGCGATCTCCGTTAGGTCTTTGCCCTGGAGATCGCTTTTGGCTTTGAGGTCGGCGTAAGCGTCGAGAATCTCTTTCATGATGGTCCACCGAGAGAAAGGTCACACGTAATGGCCGTAAACATTGGTCGTACTGGCCAAATTGCCACTACCCCATGAGGGGTTGTTTATCACGATATTGGTGGCAACGGCGCTGGCCTGGAGAGGCGGGTTGAACCTGAATGGTAATCGAACCGGAACCGTAGCTCCAGCGGGGATGCCAACCGTGTAAGTCAGAGTGCCGCCCAAGAGGCCAACGATAGTCACGGAGATAGCTGAGCCAGCGGTAGCCCCAGAGCCGTCCAGATCAAAACCGTCCAGGAAGCCCATCTTGGCCGCTGGGATGGTCAGGGTGGCGTTGGCAGCCGCCGCACCGCCAGAAGAGGCGGTGGCGTAAACCGGCGTCCCTAATGGGCAGGAGGCGACTTTGAGCGTGCCCGCAGGGTCAGCCTGAAGTCCAACCTGTTGAAGGGTGGTAGCTGCCGGTAAGGAACCCCAGGCCGTGAAGGACGCGCCAACGAGTTCGCTCTTGGTGGCCACGGTGCCCGCACCGCCAGAGGTGCCGCCACTGGAAGTCAAGGAGCCGATCACCGCCGAACTGGTCGTCAGGGCGATGATGCCCGTGGAGTCGTTGGCAATGGTGACACGCTGAACACCCGTGCCCGAAGCGCCGTTGCCGGCTACGCCAGGAATGCCGCCAAAACTGGGCTGAATGACCAAAGCGCCAGAGCGAAGGCACCAGAGCTGCGTGGCGTCCCCATCCGCACTCACGTCCGTGGGCACGGCGGCGGAAGCGAAGGCACCAATCAGGTGGGGCTTGATCGAAGCAGCAGCAGCGTCGTGAGCGGTATTGCCACCCGTCATGCCAGTGACGCTGGTGACGGTCGAGCAGGTGGTAACGGTGGAAACCGTGGTGATAACGCCGGAATCGACGATGACGTGGCCAATGACGGCAGCGCCAGCCGTTAGGACCGTGCTGCACCACAATCGGCCAGCGGACATTTGCAGAAATTCGTAGTCGCCGTCCGTGCCGGCCACGTTGGCGGGGATGGCCAGTTGCTTGGCCAGCATGCCCACGCCGGTGTCCGTGGCCCCCACCGCACCATCTTGGGCCTTGCCTAGGCTGGTGGCCGCTGTTCCGGGGACCAGGGCGCTAATCGTGGCGTTGGCCCACAGCCTGCCGTTGGCGTCCACGACCAAGGCGCAGTTGTCGCCATCGGAGGTTGCGGTGCAAGCGGCGGCATCGGCCCTGACCACCATGGCCAAGATGCCCGTGTCGCCCGAAGCGTGAGCAACGTCCTCAATGACGATCTTGAGAGGGTTGGTGCCGTCTTCGCGGCAGATGGCGTGGTACGGCGTCCAGACGGAGGAATTATCCTTCGCCTTCATGACGACGACAGTTCCGCCGCTACTGACGAGGCTTACGTTATCCGCAATAGTACACCTACCTGGCTAGGTAACTGCCGTTAGAAGAACAAAAGAGCGTATCCTGAGTTCATTTCGTCGCTGAAGTCAATGGAGCCGCCCGGCGAAACCGCCGTGACGTAATGGGAAGCGTTGATCTTGCCAACAATGGCACCACCGCCTCCCTTGAGCGTTACCGTCATGAGCCTGCCGGAACGGCCTAATTTACCCTTGGACCAAGCACATCGCCCAGGACCAGCGGCAGTAATGGCAATGTCGAAAACGGTATCCGTGCCATCAATGATAAGCAACTCTCCACCCGTTGGCGCTGCGCTGTAGCTCCAGTCAACATCCCAAAGACCATGGGCTGCGCCAGCAATGGCTGTGTAGGTCAGGGACACGTCAGCGCCGCCAGCGCTAGTTCCTGTTTCGTTGGTGGATACCTGATCGCCGCCACCGCTGGCGCTTGTGCTGATAGGCGCTAAGTTGCCATTGGCATCCACTCCCAGGATGGGCATGCCGACGCCGGAAAACGCCGTCCCTGATAGTGAACTCATACCGTCCTCAGCCGGATCGCAACACGGATGGTGACTTCTTCTTGATCACGAATTGCCGCATCGTACCAAGCCCGCTCACGCAGAGCGGCACGGCTAACACCCAAGAGCTTGGCGTCGGGATGGTTCTCCAGTTGCGCCAGGCAGTTTTGCAGGATAGCCGCCGCCGACTTGGGTTTGGGCTTCGCCGGAGCCACATCCACCAAAGCCGTGGGCGTATCATGGTTTTTCTTGGCCATTGTCTCTCCACCGATCAAGCAGGCTCAAGTTTAAGTGATTATGTCAGTAGCCACCGCCCCAGTGTGACCGGCCACGATCTTGAAAGTGTTCCAGTCCACGACCAGACCTTGAACCTTCTGGTTCCAGTCGTCGGTCTTGGTCATGACGGCCATCTCGTACTTGTAGTAGTACATCTGGATGGTCGAGAAGCTCTTGGCTCCAGGGACGCCGTTGATGCCGCCCGGACGATAGACCATGGTGGCGGAGTCCTGGGCCTTCACATAGGCGCGGGTGCCAGCGGTCGCCGACTCATCTTCGATCATGCGGGTGGACACGTAAGGGGTGTTCTCCACGCAGATTTCCACGCCGGCCACATGGCTGGGCAGGCCCCAGAGGTAATTGGGGTGCGGCCCCATGGGGTTCTGGGCACCAGTAATCACCGGGTAGGAGAAGGGCGATCCCTTCATGTAGTCGTGCATCTCGGCAGACTTGCCAATCTTGATGGCGTCGATGGGATTGAGAATCAGGATGCAGTCTTCGGGGCGGGCTACGCCGTTGGTCTGGAAGTTGATCCTGCGAACCATCTCCAAGACGCCCTGCTGGAAGTAGGGAAGGAGCGAAGTGCCCACGTCCCACTTGCCGCCGCCAAAAACCGTTGCGGTATCGACGTTGACTGTCGGAAAGTTCGAGGAGGTGTCCAGGAGCGCCCAGATGCGGCGGGCACGGAGCGTCATGAGCTGGCTGGCGGTCTGCATGGACTCCCAGGTAATGGGGTCGATCTGGCCGTGCTTACGAGCCAGCTCCACCGTTTCGATGTCCATGGTGAACGGCACCGCTTTACGCTCGCAGCGAAACTCGGTGCTGGTGAAGCGCGACAGGTTGTGGTGGCCGGTGGGGGCGTCGGCTCCCGGTGCCCACTCGTAGTCGGCCAGGGACACCTCGCGGATCGGCTGATCGCGGTCCATGGACCAGTAAAGTCCCGTGGGAGCGCTGTGGCCCACGTACTGGACATAGCGGTTTTGGGCGAAGTCGCCCGGCTGCCTGGTGTACGCAATCACTTGCGAAGTCGGGACCGGCAGGTACGCATTGGTCGGGGAAAAGAACTTCGTATTGGCGGTCATGTGACCCTCAAGTGATTTTGTTAGACGTTACGTTGAGTAACAACACGTACTTTGGCCAAGCCACCCGATACGCCGTATTCCAGAGCAATCGCGCCAATCTCGTCGTTCTCCGCTGTGGTGGCCACACCAGCGCCGTCCGAGTCGCTCTTCAAATATTCGCCCGCGTTGACCGTGCCGCCCAGCTTCAAGAGACAAATGGCGTTTTCGGTGTAAAGAGCGATGTTCTCGCCGGAGATGGCGATGTAGCCGTCGTCCAGGTTGCCGAAGCCGGGAAGATAGCGCGAGCCTTCACGGGAGACGCCATAGCACTTTTCGCCGGTCGAAGACTGGACGTAGATGCCGTCGTTGGCGCTGGTGGAGCCTGCGGTGGTGGGGCGGCAGAAGCGGTGGGGCTTGATGTTGCCGCCAGCCTGGCCGGATTCCAAGTATGCCATGACAGAGACCTCCTTAAAGGTGTGGCCTTAAAGACTTAGATTTTGCCTTGATTCACGTCAGCCAGGGCTTTGTTGTAACGCAGGATGGCGGCGTTGGGGCCGCTGCCCAGGCCGGCGAACTCCGGGTCGCCTTCGTGGCGCTTCATGTACTGCACGACCTGTTCGGCCTTGTCCATGTTGGAGTCGATGGTTTCTTCCTTGCCCACGGCGGTCTTGACCATGGTTCCGCCAATGGGCGGCTCGTTTTTGCCCTTGCTGTTCTTGTCGAGCCGCTCGGCGTACTTCTGGAACTGGGAGACCTCCTTGAAGGCCCCCACGCAGAAGGCCAATTCCTCGGCCTCGTTGATGTCTTTGGTGACGCCGATTTCAGCCAGGCGCTTGGCGTATTGGGCTACGCGCTCGGTTTCGGCTTTGTCGGCCTTGAGGGTGTCCACCTCAGCTTTGAGCTTGGCAGATTCCGCTTTGGCCTCATCGCGTTCTTTTTGGTACTGAAGGACTTCTTCAGGAGTGGCGGACATCTGCTTCACCTCTTTGTTGCCGCCCGGTAGGGCAGTATTGGTTGTGGACATACAAGCACTCGAATACTGGCTCATGCCTTTGGACTTGCAGAAATACTTCCAAGCCCGTTCGTACTGCTTGACCTCTTCGGGGTTGAACTCGTTCTCCGTATCGGTGTCGGCCAGCGCCGGCTTGTCGATGCTCGGAGACTCCTCCGGGTCCATGGTGTACAGCAACTTATCGTCGGTTGCTTTCTGATAGCAAATTTTGCCGGAGGCGTCCTTAGAACACATGAGTAAGCCCAAGTCCCGTTCGGGACGCCTGCGTCCCAGAGCGATCCAGTCTATCAAGTTTTCCTTGTGCCAAAGCTCGATGGAGGGACGTGGGTATTCTTTGAGGGCCTGATGGCCGCTGATGACTTTGGGATTGCCGCGTTCGTCGGTGGTGTCGATGGCCCGCTTCATGTAGAACGTGGCCAAGATGCCGGTCTTTTGAGATGGGCCAAACTCACCTACACGAAAGTCGGTGGCCAGGCCCCAAATGGCTGGTTGGTCACTTTCTTTAGCGTCTTTAGCGAGAAGAGTGTGGCCTGGGCCGATGAGAGCGGGGGAGCCGTCTTTCTGGAACCTTTGATTGCAGACATCGACGATCTTTTGCAGGCGGTCTTTGTCAAACTTCCTGACCACCTTGCCATCGGCATTGGTCTCGTCGTGCTCATCGAACACAACTAAATCCCGGAAGCAGTCGTATTCCAGACCGCCCAGGATGGCCTGCACGCTTTTGGTGGCTGAGTCCATGGTTCCTCAGAAAAGGAAAAGGGGAAGGCGATGGATGGATCGCCTTCGTGGCTTGCGGATCAGGCCAGCCAGCCCCTTTGCCCAAGTGGAGATTTTGCGAGAAGTGTCTTGCCGACGGCAAATTGGAACGTAAAGTGACTCTGGTACGGGTAGATGGGCTGCCGTCTGCGAACCAACGGCTTGACAGGTGGGCGGCAGCCTTTTAGTACCAGTGCGGCTTAAAGGGCGTCACATCTTCGCCGTAGGGGCCTTCGCCAGCAATCCAGCTTTCCGGTGGCACACCCGACTCCGGGATGGCTCCATGCTCGGCTTCCCAGTGCGGCTGGCTTTGATATTTCGGCTTTGGCCCGGTGCCAGAGACGAGGTTGTAGTCTTTCTGGTGGCCAAAGGCGGTGCCGCGTCTACGGAGGTATTGCCACACCACCGTGGTGCCCAGGGTGGGGGTGTCGCCCGATCCTAGAAGAGAGTAGTACAGCCGGGCTTCTTGTTCGCTGATGGGGCTGTATTTGTAAATTGAGCCGTTGGTGTGGTAGGCGATGTAGAGGATTTCTTCGGTGTTAATGTACTGCATCCACTCGACGTGCTCGCTGTTGTTTGTAAAGAGCGGCTCGGCGTCGTAGATAAAGCGGTCTTCGCCGCTCTCCCGGCCCTGGAGCTTCTTTTCAGCTTCCTCCTCCATGAGGCGGGCAAATTCATCTTCCTCGACTTCATTGAGTTCGGATTTACCTCTTTCCTCTTGAGCAGCCCGTTTGGCCTCGGTGACGCCGGGGAAGTATTCCTCCAGGCGGCGCATGGCCTCCTTGGCCTCACGCTTGTCTTTGGCGCTCTTACCAGGGCTGGCGTACTTGCCAAATGGCTCGTCTTCGCCGTGAAAACTGCCAACATTGCGCACCTTGGCCTTGCCGAAGATTTTGCCAAGGTAGTTAAACAGGCCCATCAGTGTTTCCTGAGTAGTTCAAAATCGTCGTCCAGGCCAAGGAAGGACACACGCTTCTTTTTGAGAGCCGCCTTGACCAATTCTCTGGCCTTTTTGTCAATCTTGTCTTCCACCACGAGGACAGGCGGCTTTATGGCATAATCGCTCGCCTTCCTGCCTGCTGGCAAGAAGTAGCTGCTAAAGCGCCCAGAGCCTCCTTCCGGCTCGGCAATAACCACAATGTCGCTGGCACCTGCTCCCTGCGCAGAGAAGCTAAAGTTTACCGCTCCGCTGCCAATGGCGCTGATTGTGCCGCTGCCACCTGCCGTGATGGAAAATGGCGCTAAACCACTGCCTATCGCGTCTGCCGCGCCTACTGCCGCTGCGGTGAAAGAAAACTCTGCCGCTCCCGATGTAGTGTCTCCGCCCGTACTGATGCCAGCGCCGTCTGCCGTGAAACTGAACGAAGACGAACCGGAGCCAACCGCAGTGGCAGCCCCAACGGCGCTGGCGGTAAACGTAACTATTGACGCCCCGGACCCGACGGCATCGACCACGCCAGCGCCGGAGACCGCGAAGCTAACGGAAGCAGAACCGCTGCCGATCTCATCCGAGATTCCAGAGCCACCAGCCGAGATGATGAACGATACGGCCCCGCTTCCTACGGAGTCGGCCTTGCCGATAGCGCTGGCGGTAAACGATGCCGTGGCCGCGCCCGAACCGATAGCGTTGGCCGCGCCAACAGCAGTGGCCGTGAAGCTGACCGACGATGCACCTGACCCAACGGCATCGGCGCGACCACCGCCAGCGGCGGTAAAGGTAACGGTGCTGGCTCCACTGCCGATAGCGTCATCTTTGCCCACTGCCGACGCCGTAAAACTTACCGAGGCTGCGCCAGAACCTATTACATCGGCAACCCCAGCAGCAGCAGCGGTAAAGCTAAACGAAACTGAGCCGCTGCCCTGATCGTTAGGAGCACTGAGCGGCCTTATGCCATATCCGCCAATGGCCCACGTTGCCAGCGCCCCGACGTTCGTATAAGAGACTGTGACAGCGCCGGCTGGAGTTTTAGGTCCAGTATCTTCATCAGCGCCGGAGCCGCCGATGCCAGAGACGTTGTTGCGGCTGGTTTGATTGGCGGTGATGGCGGTGTCGTCCGTGGCAACAGCTCCATGGACCCAATCCTGGTCGGCAATGGACGTGACAGCGACGGTTGCATCCGCCGCGCCAACATTGGTTGCCTGCGCGCTATTAAACGCCTCTGTTGCAGTTGTTTGTTGGACACCGACATAAGAGACAGCGAGGCCGGTGCTGGCCACTGACGCTGAAAGTGTGACAGCGATTGTGTGAGAGCCGCTGGCAGGATTGGCCAGCCCCCAACACTCGATGCGTCCAGCCCCCGAAATCGTCGATCTAGCCCCAATAAAGACTAAGGGCACGCCATTATAAGTAATTCCTGTAACTGTGGTGCCTGGCACAGACAAGACTGCTATATCCACTGCCAGAAAACGATAGTTGCCTGTGCAGGTGTGGCTCCACGAATAAGTAGATTGGGCGGTTTGATAGCCAGAATTGGAGGCAGCGTCGAAGGCAACCTGCGGCCCAAAGCCCAAAAGCTCAAGTCGCTCCGGGTCATTGAAGTCGCCAAGTCCAAGTGTAATGACCTTGGCAACGCTCATGTTGCCCTCGTCTGCGAGGTCGGTGCCGATGCCGAATCAAGTGTGAAGGCCATGCTTGTCGTGGACCCGTCAATCTTCTTGGCAGTGAGTGTTGTGCCGCTGATGCTGCGCTCGGCCAAGAGCGACCAGATCATATAGAGGGCCTGGGCCATAGTCATAGTCGATCCGTCAGTGGCATAGGATTCGGTCATTGCTGCGGAGGGGACATTGGTGACATTCGTGGCCGTGCCTGTGGTCGTAACCGTGGCAACGGTCGTCGCCGACAGACTAACGGTACTTCCTGGCGTCCCCACGTTCGCCCAATCGATACCCGCCTCGCCGCCTGTAGACACGTCCAACATGCGTCCCGCCGTCGTCGGAGCCAGTCGGCTATAGAGCGAAACAGCCGCTGTGCCGTCCCATTCGATATTCCCCGCCCCTGCTACCGGATCACCTTCTGCCGGTGAGCCGCCAGCCTGCTGGTAGATCGTGACGCCATAGACACCGGCTGCCACACTCGCGGGCATGGCCCCGGCGTAGTAGCGAGACGCCGTGCCTTGCTCGGTGATCGAGATGGTATAGTTTGCCAGGTTCGCCGTGACATAGCTGACCAGTGTTCCATCGCTCGTCTTGACGACGGTTCCGACGCTGCTGCGCGCTATGGCGTAGAGCGTTACCGCTGTGGAAGAATGAGCAAGTTGGATTTCGCCGGCCAAGGGAAACTCCTAGTCAGTCAAGACTAGCTGCCACTGCGGAATGAATCGCCCCTCTTGGAACAGCAAGCCGACAAAGCCAACCTGACACTTGTTATCTTTGCAAAAGTTGTTGAACTTCTGCTCAATAGCCTTTTGCCGAGCCTGCCGTTCTTGCTCGATGACGGTTCGGGCCTGGTCGGGGGTAATGACCGGCACGGGGTCGGTGATGGGCAGTCCGTTTCTTTCTACTACAGCGTCCACAAAGCCTCCTAGTTGAGTATCTCCAACACAGCCATATTGCAGGTGATGGTGTGCAAGTTGTTGCCGGTCGTCGTTTGGAAGTCAACTAGGCTGCTCGCCGTCGTGTCCACCGTGACAACAGCGGGCGGGTCAGCGGAGTTGCCACGAATCGGCCAGCGCTGCCCGGCTGACGGAGCGGCGGCCATCTGGATGTTCAACTTGCCCTGCACCATGAACGTGCCGGACGCACCGACGGTCCGGCACGTGATTTCTGCCTCCGCTTCCCAGTACATATTGCTTTGGCTGACCGTCGGCGCAAGCGCCCCGGTGCTGGCAATGGTCGTGCCGGCGTATTTGAGAAACCAAGTGATCGTGCTGGCCGTGATGCCGGTCGTGATGACGCCGCGTGCCCTGAACCGCAGCGTCTGGCCAATGATCATGTGGTTGGCCGGCACCGTGAACGTCCCGGTGATCGTGCCGATGAGCGACTTGGTTTCCGCCGTGGTCGTGCTGGACACGGAAGTAATCGTGGTTCCCATGACGCTGGGAATGGCGGTGTTCAGTCCGAACTCGTCCAGGGACTTGAGCCGCTTCAAGGCGTCATAGAACACGCGTCCGTAGCCAGTCGCCGGGGTTGCCGGAGCAGTTTCAGATTGTAGTTCAATCGCCATTATGGTTTTACCCTCAACAAGGCGTTTGCCTGGACTGTGATGACCAGCCCGGCGTTGATGCGGTAAGGCATCCCCTCTTGGACCGACGTGTAATAAGCCGGGACTGTGTGACTCGCCGTGGTCCTGTTGTTGTTCGCCGCCATGCCATCGATGGAGTCGATGACGGCAGCCCCGGCGAGCGGATCAATGTAGATGGAGTAGCCGCCTAGCGTAGCCGCTCCAGCTCCGGTCGTGCCTGCGGCTGGTGACGCAAAGGTTACGCGCGGCACGTTACCGACGCCAAAGGTTCCTGCCGCATAGCCACTACCACCGTTGACGACGGTAACCGCTCCGGCAAGCTGGCCGCTGCCGTTGGTGGTCAGCGAGATGACGCCCTTGAAGTCACCGCTGTTGACATAGAGCCTGATCAACGTGCTGATCGGGTAGCCGCTGCCCGCTGCTGCAACCGAGGCCGTGGCGACTGCCCCGGCAGACACAGTGATCAGGACCGTGCCGCCCGTACCATCATCTCCAGTGCGGACATAGGCACCATCTCCGTCGTCGGTGATTTCAACGCGGTAAACTTGCCCGTAGAGTACGTGCGCGGTGGCGCTTGCTCCAGTACCTCCAGCACCCGTGTTGTCGAACGTGATGGCAGGCGCGCCTGAGTAGTAACCGTTGCCCGATGCCGAGACGGTTATGGCCGTCACTCCACCGGCGAGAACCGTTGTGTATCCCGTCGCGGTGGAGGTGGCCGGGGCTGCTACAGAAAGCGTCGGCGGAGACGAGTACCCCGCTCCCATGTCGGTTACAAAGAACCCGGTGATCGCTCCGACCGTGTTGATCACTGCCGTCATGGCGGCGGTCTTCCAGTTCGTCGTGGCATTAGTGCCGTTGACGTAGCCGGACGTGCCGCCGTTGAGCACAATCACTGTTCCAGAGCAAGTGCCGTTGGCATCCGTCGGCACAGAAACGATGCCGCCGACTCCCGTGGCCACGCTCAGGTACACCGTGGTACTGATCGGGTATCCCGTGCCTCCAGCCGCAACCGTCGCCGACGTGATGACTCCGCCAGACGTGACCAGCGTTAGCGTGCAGCCGGAACCCTGGCCGCCCGAAACGGTGACCACGGGAGGAACGGCTGACGAGTACAGCGTTCCCGAAACCGTCACCTTGGCATCGGCAACGACGCCGGACGTTAAGATGGGAGCTACCACGGTAGCGCCAGTCCCGGTCGAGTCGTCAGAGTTCCTGGCGACGGAGATGGTCGGCGGTGATACGTATCCCTTCCCCGGACAATTACAGCGAACGGACGCCAGCGAGGTGCCGGTGAGCAGCGTCTTGCCGGTGGCATCCACTCCCGACGCTGGCGCATCAATGGCGATGGTCGGCCTGGTCGTGTAACCCGATCCAGCGCCGCCGACCGTGAGCGATACTACCTTCCAATTGCTGATCGTGAAAGTCGCGAGCGTGCCGGTGCCTCCGGTCACGGACACCGGATTGGTCGGCAGCACGCTGTAGCTGCCCGCCGTAAGCAAGCTGACGGTGGCGACGATGCCGCCCGGTGCCGACGTGACGGTGAATTGGGCCGCCACGGAGAACGTGCCGCCCGTGGCCGTCAATACGTCGCTGACCGTGTAGCCTGAGCCGCCCGCCGCCACTGCCGGCGCGACGTTGACGCCCATCTTGGCCGTGATGGTCGCCGTGGTTCCTGAAGGAGTGGGCGGATCGACCGTGACCGCTGGGATGCTGGTGTAGCCTGAGCCGTTGATCGTCACGGACGCTGACGCCACGGTGGTCGCCGTCAACGTCGCGGTGAAGTTCGGAGTCAGCCCGCCTGACGGAGCAGCTGACGCGGTTACGTTCGGCTCTACGGTGTAGAGGCTGCCGCCGTTGGCGACGTACAGGGCGGTGATGCCGCCGTAACGATTGCGCACCCAGAGGGCAGCCGTGTCGCAGTCCTGGCAATCGATTCCCGTGCCGATGTGCGAAAACGCCTGATTCCAGTTGCTTCCTGAGCCGCCGATCTGCACGCCCAGCTCGTAGCCGCGCGTCGAGCCGCCCGAACTGTTGCCGACGACGCCGAACCCAACTCCGAGCGAATAGGAAGGAGCTGCGGTGTGGTAGGCCGTCTGCGTTGCGCCGCCGTTGTAGCCGGTGATCGCCCAGTAAGCTCCCGACACCGCATCTCTGGACGGCCCATTGTAATAATTGCGCAGGAAGATGTGCCAGCCACCCAGCGACCCCTGCTGCTGGTTGACAGCGCCAAGGATCGTGCTGTCCATGAGCCACGCGCGTCCCGGCGTGGTGTTGCCGAAAGCATTGTTGTTGTTGTCGTAACGCAGGAATCCAAAGTAGGCAGCGTGTTCGTCCTCGTAGTTGGAAGAGTTGTTTATTTGGATGCTGGACACGATGCCAAGCATAGTCCCCTTTGCCGCTATCGGAGGACTTTGCTGGCCGTAGGTCGTGCTGCTCGAAAATCCAACGTAGGTCTGCGTGAACGGGTCGATGGTGTCCGTGGCCAAGTATTTGCAGGTCAACATGACGGGCCTGAAGCCGCCGTTGGTCTGCACGGAGGCACCGTCGTACTCCACGTCCATGGAAAGCAGGCGGTCGGTGAACGTGTTGAGCGACTGCCGCTTAAAGATGTACAGGTCTGCCGTGTCCGTGTTCACGGACGCCGATGTTGTGCCCAACTGAACATTGCCGGCGAAGTAGGAACTGACCGTGCTGTCCGAGTAGAGCGCCCAATTGTTCGTCGTTCCCAAGCCTCCAGAGCCGCCCGCGCCGGTGATGCGCACTCCGTAGTTGCTGGTCGTGCCTGCGCCGGAGCCGGTAGGCACGCTGGATTGGACGCCGTAGTTGTTGATGATGCCGCCTGAAGCTGCGGCGGCTGTGAATGGGTTGACCAAGAGTCCCGTGTTGGTCACCGTGCCCGTCGTGATGCCGTTGCCGTTGGTCGCGGCGCTGGCGTGAAAAGCATTGTAGTTGGTCAGCGGGTTGGTGCCGGCAAGCGACGGGTTGGAGGCTTGGTAGGCGTCGGCATTCGTGATCGTGCCGGTGAACCCTGAAGCGGTGTCAACGCGGGAAAAGACCCCGTAAACAGAGGGGACAGTCAACGCCGACGTGTTGAGCGTGGCAATGTTGATCATGCCATACGCCACGCTCAGCGAAGCTCCCGTGGGGACAACCGTCACCTGGTTTTGCAGTCCAGCGATGGACCCCGTGTTCGAGGACGCAATCGTGCCGGTGACGCCGAACTTGTTGGCATTGGCGGTCGTGTAGGTGCCCGCAACATGAAGCTGGCAAGTGGGCAACGCGGTGCCGATGCCCAGGCTGCCCGTGGCGTTGCCCCAGAACAATGCGGCGTTGTTCTGGCTGACCAGCCCGCCGCTGCCCGCGAACAGGATAGAACCCTGCGTCATCGTCGAAAACGTGGGCGCGCTGCTGAACGTCTTGGCCCCGGCGAAGGTCTGGGTGCCTGTCGAAACAGCGCCGCGCACGGTGGCGGAGGCGTCAGGGAGGATGGGGATTAGCATGGTTCAGCTAACTGGCATCTGGGCGTTGGGGCGGACGGACATGGGTTCCTCATGCTTGGCTGGTCAACTCATGACGCCTTGACGATTCCAGTCAAGGTTGGAAACCGTTACAAAAATCTCACGAATAAGCTATTTCCGAGGTTGCCTGGTTGCCAGACTCAGCCGGAGAAGCCGTGTGGAGGCTAAGGTAGAGGCTGCCTGCTGCTGTTGATCCTACAATGCCAGTGACATCGCCAACACCGGCCCAAGTCGTATTGTTGAAGATCAAGAGCAACAAATTCGTGGCGGAAGTATTGGCCATGCCGTCAGAAGCCTGTGTAATTACCGAAGATGTGTCCAGCTTTGGCGTTACCCCAGCGACGACTGCCAGGTTAGGGGTCACTGTACCAAAGAATAGTAGCTCGCCGTTGCCGCTTGAGGCGCGACCAACGCCAAAGTGCGTCACGGTGCCACCAGCTCCACTGGCCATCGCCGGAAACGTGGCAAGTGCCGCTAGTGTTGCGGTATTGCCGGAAACGGTCCAGCCGGCACCAGACCGTGCTACAGCCTGCCTCGCATACGCGCTCATTATTCTTTCCTTTCAACAGGAGTTTCCCTGATCTTCTTGGGAATGGTCTTCTCCGCATCGACCCACTCGACCACTTCCTTTTCCGTGGCCACTGGCATGGGCAGGTTCACGTTCACAATCGGGGCTGGCGTGATCACCTTCACGTCCGCTGGAGCTAAGTTGACGGTGGGAGCTTCCACGGTTACGTTGGTCACGGCGGCAGCCACATTGACCACGGGCGCAGTTTGTTCTGGAACATTGACTACCACATTGGGAGTGGGAATTTCCATCTTCATGCTGTCCGGCAGGTGAATGTGGGTGTGCTGCGGCTGCTTGCCCATCGCTTCAATAGCCTGGCGAAATAACGCCTGTTCGGTGACATAAACCTCTGGATGGTATTGGTATTGCTTGGGCTTCTCGGCCACGGGCAAGCCCATCTTTTCGCCGTGCTCTTTCATGAGAGCGCCAACCGCTTCTTCTGGGGTGGTGCCGGTGGCGGCGAACTCGCCGAACTTGGCTTCGTAACCATCAGCGGCCTGGGTGACAACGATCTGAGGCTTCTGTTCCGGCCCCGTCACCGCCGCACCGCCACCAGCGCCCCCCTCTACTCCAGACTGACCCATCTTCTTCATGTCCTGCATGTCTTTGAGCTTGGCCCGCATCTTGCCGCCGTGCTTGGCATGTCCTGCATGTTTGACCGCTTCCGCTCCCTGGATGGCCAGAGCTTTGTCCAAGTCGTCGGAGTGGCTCTTCTTTAAGGCTCCATGGAGAGCATGGATGTTCTTGTGGCGGTGCTGGTCGTCTTCCTTGCCGCTCTTGGACAAGGCCTTTTGAATGAGCGTCGGATCAATACCTTTCTGCTGGGCCAGTTTGGCAAAGAGAACATTCTTGTCGTCTTGGCTCATCTTCTTAATGATGCCAGCGGGGATAAACTGCCCGCCCCGGAATGGCACGCCCATGACAGTAATTCCTCCTAGGGGAGCATGGACCTTGGCGTAGTCTTTACGGCCATTCTCGTGATCGACGATCTTCCACGAGTGGCCATCGAAGTCCACTTGGTCTTCGCCTTCGTCCAGAGCGGCGTCGGCCACGTCGTACAAATCCTGGCTGATCTCACCGTCCGCATCGTGGATGGTGTTAAACAGGTCGGTGTACCAGTCGGCGGTTATGCGGTCGTCGCTCATATATGCACCCTCAGCAAAGCGCTAATGTGATCGATGTGGCTTTGCAGGGCCTTTCTCGTTTTCTCGTTCTTGGCCGAACCAAGGGCTTCGCGCAGCTTGACCAAGTGTGGCTTGGAGGTCTCAGACAACTTTTTGAAGTCGTCTTTGTGCGGCAGCACCTCGCTCATGGCGGCTTGGCCCATGGCGTGGGCTTCGTCTTCGGAAACCTTGCTTCCAGCCTTGGCTTGGTCGGCAGGTTGTGCTTTGCCAGTATTTTCATGCGGCTCCAAGTAATACTTCAGCTCCCGGTCCATGGGCATAAGATGCTCCGGCTTTTCATGGGTTGCTGGAGCCTGGGTGTAGGGTCCAAGGCGAACCCGCTTCTCATGGTGCATCTTGCCCAAGATGCGATGGACGGTTTCCACGGGCAGGCCAGTCTTGTCCACAATATTGCTGATGGTCAAGCGACCGGCAAACGCGCCTTTCTTACTTTGCTCCTGAACAGCCTTTTCAATCTCGCCAACCTCTTTGGAGTGTGGTCCAAGATCAAAGTCTTTGGTCTTGTACGGGTCAGCGGAACTATTCCTGTCGCCGACTGATTTGTGGCCGTAGTCGAATAACTGCTCTTTGCTGAAGTTCTTCGGAGATTCTTCAGCCTTCGCGGCTTTCCCAGCTTTCTTGGACTGTGCTTTTTGTGGCTTATCCAATCCAACTTGTTTCTTCGACGTCTCGCCACTCAAGCCTTCCTTGGGGCGAATGGTGTGGAACGTGGCAAGGCCGTTCATCAGATTGATTTCAGAGTCCTTTACATCTTGAGGATGGTTGTAACTAGCCAAGTCGTTGCGGCTCAACTCCACATGGCCGCCCTGGTGGGCCTTCCACAGGGTTGATTTGAACTGCTCTTTGTCCATGAAGTCGGGATGCTTTTCTTTGATGGCGTTATAAACGTGGCTGATGTAAGCCTTGCCGCCATTGCCAGTCCATGCCCCTTGGCCATTTTTCGAGGAAACGCTTTTCGGCAGGCCAGCAATGGCTTCGTGGACAGCGCCAGCGACTTCTTCAGGCGTTGATGGCGCGCCCTTCGACTTGCCGCTGTCAAGTCCCACTTGTTTTTTCAGCGCCTTGATGGCTTCTGCTGCATTGGCGTGATCTTCGTGCTTGAAGGGCTTGGGAGAGCCGCTTCTGGATTCCGGAACAGGCTTGGGTTCTTCCTTGGCCGGTGGCTTAGCGGATTTAGCGGGCTTCTTAGCCAGTAGCTCACGAGCCATCTGTTCGATCTTGCGGGTGTGCAGGTCCATGGAGTTGGCCAGGTTTTCATCCAGGCCAACATTAGCGGCAGCGAGAGACTTTCTGAAGTCCGTGTGAGCGGATTGCAGGGCCTTCATGAACTCGTCGCCCGTGCCTTCGCCAAGTTCGGCCTGAAGGCGCAAATTCATTTGCGAGAGCATCTTTTTGTGCATGTGATTGGCCATTTGCTTGACCGTTTCACGCTGCGCAGGTGAGGTTGCTCCCTCAAAGCCCATTTTCACAAAGTTGTCAATGGCCATGTTCTTGCCGAACATGCCGCCACGATTGGCATTTTCTTTTTCTTGATCTCCTGGCTTTTGTGGTTTGCCTTCGCCGCCATTGCTTCCTGGTTGTTTCTGCTGGCTCGGCTTACCCGTCTGGTTCTTCTGCTGGGCACCTTCAGGCTGCTGCCCGCCCGTAATCGCCGCCTTCTCTTGAGGAGTGGCGTTGGCCATGATCTCGGCGGGGATAAATTTCCCACCGGGAAAGAACTGGCCCTGGATGTTAATGCCGCCCTTGGGAGAGTGGGCACCGTTGAAATACTGAAGGACATCCCCTTCCTTGATCTTCTGCGAGACTTCCGGCTCTTCGGTTGTTTCCTCAGTCGGTTCGCCACCATGCCCACCGTCCAAGTCCAACTCCTCGGACATCGACTCCTCTTCAGGAGACATGGGGCTAAGAAGTTGCTCCAGCGATTGCTGGTTGGGGTCGCCGCCTCCTGCGGGGTCGCCAATAGAGAGCGGTTGCTGGCTTTCCAGCACCTTGTCCCCTTCTTGCGGCTCCTTGGCCCCCAGGACGCTCCTGGCTTCGTCCTCCACGATCTTGCCGCCCAAACCGATAAATTGTCCGGCTGCCTGAAACCAGCTCGTAGGATCGGGCCTATCGACGTTAAACCGCATCCGCATGTTGACGTTCTTGTACTGCGGCCACGTCCACGTCTTGATCCGACTAATTACCTCCTGGGTCATGAACTCGCCCAGGTTTTTGGCGTCCAGCCTAGTAATCTGCGCCTTGGTCGATTCGGCGAATGCCGCTTCCCCGGTTCCGCCGATGCCGGAGGACTCCCTTCCCGCCGAAACATTCTGCCCGATGATAAACCGCTCGATGATGTCTTCCAGGTGCTTCCAGAGCTTGAGAAGTAGTTCAGCGCCGGTCGAAGCCGTATCGACGTATTCAACTCCCTCCACGGCCCGGTTTCCATCCCCGTACCGGGGAATGAGAATATTGGTCCGGTCCGACTGGGTTCTGGCCGCACGCCGGACCGCCTCTTCGGAAACCTTATTGCCACCTTGGTAGTACCAGAGTTTCACACCTAAGCCCGTGCGTTCGCACCAGTCGGCCACGTTGGTGATCCACTCCTGGCGCATCCAGTTCATCCAGTAGATGAAGTGGCGCACTCCCAAGCCGTGGATGGCTTCAGCGCTGTCCGCATCGAAGAAATCGCCCGCCCACGCCTCGTGGGTGTGAATGAGGAAGCGGTCCCTCCAGTTGCCCCTGAGAAGGACGGCGCGGCCCTTGTCGGTCCAGACGGTCTCCGAGTCGCCAACGTCGCTGGGCATATAGAGGAGGACGCCCGGAGTGCCGTCGAAGTGGTGGATGATCGAGTCGCCATTGACCGGCTGGTGCTGAGCGACGGTGGCTACCATCTTCTTGCTTTTGGCGGTCTTGGCCGGGCTGCTGGGCGGCATGCCGGGGATACTGACGGTCGGCATGGTCTGGGCTGGGTCGGGCAGGTTCATTTCCTGCCACTTCCAGATGACTTGCTGGGCCATACGGCCATACCAGATGGCTAAGGCTTGGCTATAGAGGAAGTTATGGAAATTAGGGAAGTTGGTGATGATCTTGGTCATGCCGTCTTTGAGGCACTTTTCGACCGGATCGTGTTCGTCGTCCACCTCGATACGCCATTCCTTGTTGGCTACGTCCCTCCTACGCTCGTTCAAGATGCCCATGACGAAGCAATCGCTGTTGGCCATCTCCACGGCGGCTTTTTGATCTTCGCGGTAGGCTTGGTCGTATCTCCTTTGCTGGTAGACGTTCCAGCCTGACTTGAGGACGCTGGAAAACTGAATAACGTGAGGGACGGCGTAGCCTGATTCAGGCCCGCCCGGCACCCCCATGCCGTAGGCAGCGAAGGCGTTGCCGTTGTGGTCTAGGAGCGTGCGCGGAGTGTTGCCCGTGGCCCAGGGGTAGGTGCCGTTGTTTTGCCCATTCTGCTGGCCGTTCATGGATGCCACGAGTGGCCCCTAGAACAACCTCCCCATCCGAAGGCAAATTTGACGCTGGTGATCAGCCAGAATCCTTAATTTGTCGTAATATTATCGGAGCCAATTGGCTCCGATGTTACAAAAACTCGCGGAAGTTAATTTTGCTATCCTGTTGCGGCGCAACAACTTCACTATCGCCGTACTCAAGAACTTCAACGCCTTCGCTGCCATCTTGGCGTGGAATCAAAATATTGATCATGTCAATGTTCTGCTCAGCGGCAGTTTCGCAGGCGGCTTTGGACTGGGCGTTGCCGGCCTGGTAGTACCACAGTTTAAGGCCAATGCCATGCTTGTCGCACCACGCCTTGCATTCGGTCACGGCCCACTCCCTGGCAATCTCCGCTGCCTTGGGGTTGAGAAACGGTCCATCGTCGATAATCTGCACATGGTCGCTCATGGCTCACCTGCCAAACATTTTGAGAAATTTGCTCTTGGGCCTCGTATGTTCTTCCGAGAGTCTCAATTCGGCCAATTCCGGTCCAAAGGCACTGGGACGGTCTTCGTTGTTCCTTGGAAGGACTGCCGGGGCGTCCCAGGCCCCACCTTCGTAGTAGGCCATGTTGAGGCTGTCGGCGTCATCGGGTGATCGACCTAACTTATCTTTAGTAATTTCTTTACGTTCGACCACCCGCTGGCCTTTGCTGTTTAGCCACCATTGGGGGGCCATGAGTTGGGATTTTAGACGCTTGAGGGTGATGGCGTCCAGTTTGGCCAGCGACATTTTACCAGCCGCAGCCCTGAGAGCCGACTGGAACCAAAGTTCGGACCGCTTTTCCGGGTATTTATCCCAGGCATGGGCGTTGTGGTTGGAGCGAATGGGGATGACGAACATTTCCGCTTCGTAGAGCATGTCGGTGATCCCGGCTCCAACCGATTCATCGTCAACCTTAATCGGCACTTGGCTATAAACCATCTCTTCCATGTCCGCCGCTCGGCGCAGGCTGTTGGTTAGATCAGTGTACTCCCTGGCCAATTCCACGGCCCGCCCAGTAATCCAGGTGAGCCGCCTGCCGTGGTGCGACTCGTGCAGGAGAGATCGGTCCCCCCAGCGAACGTGGATCGCGGCGAAATCGCAAGAGTTGTCGGTGCCTCTGGCCACGTCCACACCGATATGGGGTGGAGCGTCAAGAGGCGGAGGTGGAGATGGGCACCGAACTTTGCATTCGGGCTTGTTCTTCTTGCCACGGCATACCGGACAGACGGCATAGTCAAATAGGGCCTCGGACCAGATGCCGTACATCGACTGGCTGGGCCAGCGGCCAAGAACTCTCGCTTCCATCTCCGGGCCTGGGCGAACCCAAATTCCGCTTCCAAGTGGCCATTCCACGTCTTCAGCGCCGGCGTCCTTGGCGTCCAGCGGTGTTGACCAGGATTTGATCCAGTCGTTCACTTGGGGCAGAGAGACGGCGGCGGGAATGGGCGGGACTTCGCCAGCCACCTCGGCCAAGATGTTGGGATGATCCAAGGCTGAGAGAGAGAATACCTTCCACGAGTCGCCAGCGGTTTGTTGTTCAATGCCGGGAGGACTGCTCTGATTCGTTGGGTTGAAAATGGCCAGCCAGGCGTGGCCGGGCTGTGGCTTGATCATGGTTTTCATGACATTCCACATTTCCATGTCCACACCCAGGGCTTCGTCGAAGATAGCCATCATGCGGGCAGGGTGGCGACCTTGGAAGGCTTCGCCGGTGGACGAGACCAGTCCTTGGGCATAATGATCTGGCGCTGTTCGCATCTCAGCGGCGGCGGGTCCAATAAACACGTCAGGTAGGCCCGCCCTGAGCCTCTGCATCCTGATCTCGGCCCAGAGAACCTTTTTGATGTGCGTGTCGGTGGGAGCGGTGGTAATGACAACGCTGGGGTCGAAGGTGTCGAAGTGGTAATTCGTGAGCCAGGCCGCGAGCCAGGTTTTGCCCACCGAATGGGCAGACTGAACCATGACCCGGTAGGGTGGCTTAAAAAGGGCGTCGGCGATTTCCGCCATCTTGTCCCAGATGTAGGGAATCTTCAAAATGTCGCGGGCGTAGCCGACCGGATCGCCTTCGTACTTACCGGCCAAGCCGCTTCGGCGGATTCCGGTTGTCATTTCCTGGAAGGGACTCGCCGCGCGGGAGGAGCGCCGTGATGCCATGGATGCCGTCCATCACTTCCTTAAAGTTGGCGGGTTTCATGTCGTCGTCTTCCAGGGCGTCCAGGAGCTTCTGGCTGGCCTTCTCCAGAGCTTCGCCCATCCGCTTCATGACTACCCTGCCCTGCTCGCGGAGATAGCTCATGTCGTGGGCGTCGGCCCGTTTGACCCACTCCCACCTGTGGGCCACTTGCTGCCATTCGCGGATGCACTCCATGAGGGGAAGTTCGGGGGCTTCCCCGTGGCTCCTGGCTTCTTGGTCCAGTTCGTCGTGGAAGGCCATGGCGGCTTTCCTGACGGTGCGGGCGATGCCGGTATTGAGGTAGTATAAGAAGTATTTATAGTGCTGGGCCGGCTCGGCTTCCCACTGATCCCAGAGGACCAGTTCTTCTTCGGCAGGTTTTTTGTCGATGGCGTTCATAGGCGCAATGTAGCAGGTGGGAAGCTCTGGGTGCTAGGCGGTTCCGGCTCTGGCAGAGTTTGGCCGAAGAGGGAGCAGAGGGCCACGGGGTCATATTCGTGGGGATCATGCTCTTTTTTGAGCCACAGGCAGTTGGCCAAGGTGAGGTTGGCCAGGACTACTCCTTCCACCCGAATTTGGTGTCCTTCGGCCAGGCGATGGCAGAAGGCGCAGAGGCGTAGGAAGTTGGTGGGCAGGTCGCTCCTGCCGGGCTTCACAATGTGGTGGGTTTCCCCGTGCCGGCCAAAATGGGCTAGAAACAGGTTGTAGTGGCAGTGGTAGCAGCGGCCACGAGAGAGGCTCCACAGCTCGCGGCAGTCGTCGTCTTTGACTCGGTAGGGGTTCTTCATGGATATGAGTATAGCAGGTTTTTCCCTTATTGCCAGTTGGGTAACAATTGTGTAAAAAATAGGCCGGAGGTGGGCCGTGATCAAGTACGTTGACAAATCCGGCAACGAGATCACGAAGAAGCGCTGGGAACGGCTCCTGCGCATGCCCCATTATGGAGTGGTCAAGCGCCACCAACTGGAAAAGCAACTGGATGTCTATACCTCCTGGGTGGGGATTGTGGACCATGGCAGGGACGCCCCAGGGATGACTCCCTTGTTTTTAACCTGGGTCAAGAGGTGTGATAAGGGCAGGACGGACTGCCTCTTTGAGCACTGGAGCGCTAGTGAGAAGGATGCCCAGGAAAGCCACCAGATCGCTCTGGAATGGGCCAATGCCTTTTTGTCGAAGGAATGCACCGCATGAGCCGCAATAGCGCCAATGACAAGAAGGGGGTGCTTAAAAGGCAACTGGTCATGGACTTGGTGGTGGCCGCCCTGGAGGTGGATGGGGTTGGCCCGACCTTGCGGGAGTTAGCTGCGCACCTGAAGGTGTCCCTGCCCACGGCCAAGCGGCATGTGGAGCAGCTTATTCGGATGGGTCAGTTGAGAAGGTCGGGACATAAGTTAAGGAGCCTACTGCCGGTGGGGTTCCGCGTTCGCTTGGAGAAGGAGTAAAGCCATGCCAGGGAGAATCGTGCTTAAGTCCAAGAGCAAGTACCGGGCGGTTAGGACGCCGGTTGGCTCCATCACCTTTGCCTCAAAGAAAGAAGCCGCGAGATACTTGATTCTCAAGGACATGGAAAAGGTCGGGGAGATCATGGCTTTGAAGCTCCAGCCGAAATTCGACCTGACGATTGGCAAATCGGTGGTGTGCCGCTACATCGGCGATTTCTCTTACATTTGCCCGAAGCGCGGCTTCGTCGTGGAGGATGTGAAAGGCATGAAGACGGCAGTGTACCGGATCAAACGAAAATTAATGAAGGCTCTATTCAACATCGACATTACGGAGGTGTAATCATGCCACTTGAGCAAGTTTATGGCCAGCCGGGGAACTTGTACGTGAGGAACGAGCAGGGGGAGTTTGTGCCCCTGGGTGAAAATGTCGCCTTGGAAGTCGATCCAGACGAGGAAGAAGTCGAAGAAGAGGTGGATGACGATGCCGAGAGGCTTGTGGCTAGACAAGAAGAAGCTCGCGCCGAACTAACGAGGCCGCCTACGCTAACTCCAGAAGAAATCCAGGAGTTGACTGAACAATACGGTCGCCGTGAAAGGGAGATAACAGCCAATGTCGATCAGGGTGGCGTTGGCCAGCTTTTGCCGCGCGGCACGGTGGCAAATCCCATCCCTGGGTGGACGCACACCCAAGTGGCCTTGCCGCACCAAGTTGATCCAGCAGCTACCGCTGAAGACCGGACGGTGACGATCCGAGTCAACCAAGGTCCAATGCCCGGCCAAGAGTGGGCGTGGTCGGCGGTGAACACCTGGGGGCCTAGATATGAAGAACATGCCAGAGAAGTCCGTGAAGCAGCGGAGAGGATGAGAAACCAGCCCAATATTTTAATCCCAAGGAGAGGCGACATGGCGAGCAGTGTTAATGTGCCAGCGAGTGGATGGACCTATCCAGCCACCTATGGAGGCCCTGGAGTGATCCAGACCAATCCAGAGGGCTACGTGAGGGCGATGTTGGCCCCGGAGTTTAAGAGGGAGCTTCTGGACGAGATTCGCAAAATCGTCCAAGAGGAGTTGTCTAACAAGCTCAAGGAAGGAGTGTGCGCCCAATGTCTGTGCAATCCCAGGGTGAAGGATTCGAGCCTCTGCCAGGGGTGCCTGGAGAAGTTCAAGTAACCAAGTGGTGCAACCGCTGTGGCTGTAAATACCAAGAAGCGTTTCGGTGCCCGTGGTGCGGCTGCCCGGAGTTCAGCCTGGCCGAGAATGTGACCAGCCAGGGCTTTGCCAGTGAGCAGCCGCTTTTTAAGGAGTCCCAGTGATGTTTCAGTGGCTCAAGGATTTGTGGAACTGGGGAGATAAACCCAAGGTGGCTGATGAGCCGCCCGTCACCCCGGCGCTGGCCTGGCTTAAAGCCAAAGAGGTTAAAGTGGTTGACGTTCCGGCTGGAACGGTGAAGAAGAAGGTCGAGGAGAAAAAGATGACCAGCGATGATTCGAGCAGCCCGATGGGCACTGATTTGCTGAACCCACTCAATCCGCTCAGTCCATTGTGGGTGGGCCACCAAATGACGCAGAGCCATTCCTATGAGTCTCCAGCGGCCTCTACGCCGGACACGAGTAGCTCTAGCACGAGCGACTGGGGCAGCAGTGCCAGCGATGCTTGTGGCGGTGCGTCGTCTGGTTGCGACTCAGGTGGTGGAGATTTTTAAGATGCGGGCAAGTGGGTGAGGATCGGTGATTTTAGCCGATAACCAATCCCCTTCGGCCCGCCGCTTCGATAGCCTTGGGAATGTCCAAAGACTTGGCAAGCTCTTGGTTTGATGGGACCGGATTGGTCTGAACGTAGGTCGGCACCTCATCCTTGGCCATAGCTTGGTCGATGAGAGCCACAAGAGACTTCTTGGGATCGTCTCCAAGGAAGGCCAGGCGTTTGGCGTCCAAGTAAACCGATACGCTCTTTCCAGGGTCTTTCTTCGGTCTAGCCATGATTCGTTCTCCTGTAGAAATACTCAGCGGCAGAGTTATTCTACAGATTTACCGGAAGTATTTCTACAGATAAATCCCAGATGGAACCACAAAAAGGAGGCTCCCATGAAAGAGGAAGCCGAAGCACTCCTACAAACCCTCATCGACGGCGGCTGGCTCAGCGAACCCTACCGCGAAGAAGACAAAAGATGCTTTATCTCCATATTCCAGAATGCCTTAGAAGAAGCGTACAGCCAGGGACGTGAATACGAAAGGAACCAGAGAAATGACACCTAGAGAAAAAGCCGAGAACTTCGTGCAAAAGCTGATCGACGAAGGCTTTATCCCAGGAGAGTGTGGTGAGCCAGAAACCATTGAGCCGCTTATAGTCCTGGTCGTAGCCGAGCTAGTCCAAGCCTGGCACGAGGGTTATAACGAATATGCCAGAAAGGTCTCCAAATGAATAGCTTCCAAGGCAGATGCGATCTCTGTAAGTGCTTACGAGAGCTACGAGTTAAGTTTGTCGAGCACCGTCAATTCCGTTTCAACTTCATCTGTGCAACCTGCGAGTGCAGAGAGATATACGCACATCGTCTTGGGCAGTGGTTCAGCCAGTGGCGTATGTTCTATCTAATGATCGCCGACGAGCCAATCCTTGTCGATAAACACCAAGGATTGATGCAGTGGCCTTTCGTTCCAGTATTTACACCCAAAAAGCATGCCTGATGGAACCAGATCGAAAGTGAATGCATTTCTAAGAATCGACACCCCCACCCCGTCCAGAGAATGTCACGTCGCTGAACAGCCTCATCTCCTGCGTGGGGACAAGGGTATCCCTCCGTCCACTACTGGAAATCTGTACCCCTACTGGGCCGGCTGCCGGTCGCTCGGCTGCCGCGCCGTCAAGGCCGGCTGCGGTCCGGTCGCTCACACGAGGGAGAATGTTGACCATCGGGATCATAGTGGTCGTGTATCTGAGCGCCTGTATATTGACCTGTCTTCCCTATCGCATCTTGGCTCAGTACTTTTCCTAGTGTTCTCTTGTATCTTATACGTTGTTTCGGCGCTTGAGTTGCGTCATTCTGCGTCGTTGTTCGGCGCTTTTTGTAGGTCATATCCCTAGCCGAAATATCGTCAGTTTGGCAAGTCTTTTAACACCATGGGTTTAGGTCAATACTTGCTCACTTGTGTCGGTATGGCATGGTTCTAGCTAGAGTCTGCTTACCCGGCAAACCGTTTTTGCCGGTCCGGTCCGTGTCCCCTGTGCTGACGGGTTTCTCGTCTAGGTGCGGTGGACGCGAAGTCTCTCCGAGGTGTTCTTGGAGGGAGTAAGTCTGATTCTCTGTTTACTGGAAAGGTCTCTTACCATGGCTGACACAATCACCGAACCGATCAATGGCGACATGTTGCCCGGCAATGCCTCTGCCGTGCCTCACAATCGCTTGCCAGCTGCCGAACCGGACAAAACCCCGGTTGAGTATTCCATCCTCTCCGGCAAGGCTCTGAAGGCTCTTGCCAAGGCAGGGGACATGAAGGCTCAAGACGAGATTGCGGCACGCAAGCAAGCGAAGATTAGCGAAGATGGATTAACCTCCCCGGACCATGCGGCTACTCCAGAGGCTATCCAGGAGGCTATCGATAGCCTCAACTTGACCGCACGCAAGGCGAACGCGTCCTACGATGCGGCGGGACGCGTTATCCCCAAGTCGGTACTCTCCGGCAGGGGACACAAACCCGTTGCCGTGCGTGTCCGTTCCGCCAAAGTCTCCCTGCCGGGCAAACTGAATGGTCGCGTCTCCGAATCGTGCGATTACGTCTCCTGCCACCGGCCTATCACGGAGGCTGACGTTGTGGACGGAACGACACTGGCCGTTGATCCGGGCAAGGTTCTGGACGGAGCGAAGGGTGCATGCTGGAAAGTGATTGAACGCTATCCGGTCTCCGGCGCTAACCCTGTTACCCTCTACTTGACTCCGGCAGACTTCGCCGCGTTCCTCCTTGACTCGCAGACGATCTAGTTCGCAGTAACCCTTTGCTCCGCAAGGCGCAAGGGGTTACTTTGCACTAGACATATTGAGGGAGAGCGACGGGACAAACGTAAAGTTGTGGTCTCGAAAATGCTCTTAAGTGTAGCGTATCGTCCCTCTTAGGTCTTTTGAGGTTTCACCATGCCAGCAATCGACAAAAACCGGGATCAACCAACACACGCCAAACGCAATCGGCAACGCGGGAAACGTCGTCCCAATTGTCAATCGGCAGCGCGCAAGATCATTCGCGGGACGGAGTATGACTCCGCCTTCTACGGAACGAATGATCCCAACGGCGCACGTGAGATTCGCCACTACCACAATGGCGCAAACTCTACCGTGCATGCCATTTCCGGCCTAGTGGCCGATGAGATGGTTAAGGACAATGGCAGGGAACTAGCAAAGGGTGCGCTGACCATCCTCCTTGACCTACGGACAGGCGCAACGAGGGATATGTGGTATCAATGGCGCAAGCACAATCGTTGCGCCTTGTGCACCCAATTGACCGAAACCGTTCGCGTCAATGGCAAGGTTACAGAGGTTTGCGGCATGACGGACCATAAAGCAGAGTTTGAACCTGGTTGCGAGTTTTGGACAGTCGATTGCCCGGACACGTTCGCCCTATCCTCCTTGCTTGCCATGCGGATTGAGGGAACGGGCAATATCCACCATGCCGAACTAGTCAATGACACAATCGTTGTTTCTCGCGATACACGTCTCCCCCTAGTCCGCCTAGTTCGCCTCTCCCATGGCGAACAGGTTTCACGTGGAGCGGGCGCAGGCGAAAAGCCGATCAAGTCTAGTGGCAAGGCGAAGGAGAAGAAGCCGGGCGCAGTCTCCGAGAACATGCATTACAACCATGATCATGCTCGCATCGACGCGCTCAACTCCAAGACAAGACACGACTATCGCTCTATGCCATATTGGTTTATAGCCGATGGCATCTAACCCCTAATCGGAGAACGCTATGCACACTTCCCAAATGCCCACAAGGAAGGCAATCGCTTCCCCCGGACAATCCCAACTGGCCTACAAGATCGAACGTATCCGACCTACCACCATGCCAAACCGCCTAGTTTGGGCCGTATTCGCTTGCATGGGCTTTTGGCTAGCCTACGCTTGCGTGTTCGTCGGATAGCGTCTGCGTCGATTCTGGAACGATTACGCCCTATGCCCATGGTTTCCCCATGGGCGTTTTCATTGGAGTATGCACAAATGAGCGGACCAAAGTTTACCATCGGCCAAACGGTTTACACTCCCCTAGGTCATGCTGGCAAGGTTGTGGACTACGCAACCTGGCAAGCAAGCTTTGACCCATCCCTGACCATGTTCGCCTACATGGTCGATGGTCCTTACGCTTGCCCGCAAAAGCTTCATGGCCATGAGCTATTCGCAACCCGCGAAGAGTGGAAAGCTTACGATCTTGCCAATTACGCCCAACCATCATCGACCTAACCCACGGAATGGGCATCTAACCATCGTAAACCATTCACCATCACTCTTTTAGGGAGAATTGCACCATGCAGACCACCATCGTTAACGGCAAACTCGTCATCACCATCCCCCTTGCGGACAATCCGCAACCATCGTCCACCGGCAAAACGCTGATCGTGGCGTCCAGCCATGGCACCAAACAAACCACCGTGGAGCACAAGGGCCGTCCCATCTCCGTCAGCTTCAATGCGTTCGTCAAGCCGTAACCACCATCCACGGGCGCGGCCAACCATGCCGCGCCTTCTTTCACCCATGGAAACCATGCACACCGACCATCAAGCATCGACCATCCGCCAGGAATGGCAAAACGAGCGCGGCCAGTCCAAACCAACCATCACCACCAATATCGGACCATCGCTCGTCAAGCAATTGGCCCGCCATCACCTCTCCCGTATGTCCGAAATGCCACCATCGGCCCGCCAAGCCATCGCCTTCCTTGCGAGGTAAACCATGGACATTCGCGCTGAGTTGTTCACCTGGAATATGACCAACTTCATCGTTACCACCACCGGCCAATGGAAGGAATTGCGGTCCAACGACGACTGGGCCGATGCGGCCACCACCCTGGAAACCACCACCATTCCACTCGCTTTCCGGCGCGCCTTAAAGGCAGCCATGGATAAACTGAGGGACCAATGAAATACCTGGAATCGTTCGACCAATTGGTCGGCAAAACCATCTCCTCCGTCCGCCATTGGAATATGTCCAGCATGTCCTTTGGCGTCATCCTGACCACCACGGACGGCGACCGTATCGCCTTCTATGGTGATGAGTGTGGACTGGGACGCGGCGTGTTCATCGAAACCGATGGGCCAAACGATCTGGAGGGCTAAAGCCATGACCAAAGGCCAACCCATGCGGAAATGCGGCTGCAAGCAATGCCGCTTCGGCATGCACTATTACGCTCAATGCAAGATGCTCGTGCGCCGGGCCGTCAGACGCTTTCGCCACGAGGCCAAGGCCGCGCTCAAGGCCGGCAAGGACGTTGTTAAACCAATTCTCTGTGCCTTACACGGACTGACCCATGATTGTCTGGTTCTGGGCCTATTCGGCCATCACGCGAACACGCTACCGTAAGCAGTCCGAACCATTTACCACCACCCAGGCCGCGCGGCAATGGTGCAGGGATGCCATTGCCTCCGGTCTACACTTGTGCCACTAGGAGAAACCATGGAAGTCCGCTTGCAGCCCGGCGATCATTTCGACATCATCTTGCCTGACGGCTCCTTGCTGAACGTCGAGCAAACCCAAGACGATTTCAGCATGGTTCGCGCCAACGGCACTGTTGCCTACACCTGTGCAACCTCCGAGTCAGCCAAGACTGAAGACGCATGGGACCGTAAACTTGGCGAGAACCCCACGCCAGCAAGACAAACCACCGGATTCAATTAGCGAACACCACCCACCTTTTCGCGGAGAAATGCACCATGTTCACCCTCCTAGTGGCCAGTCCACTCACCGGCAATCCTGAACCTGTGCGAACCTTCGACACCAAGGAACGCGCCAAGCTCTACTACGATCTTGAGTTTGGCCCCTATTGGCCCGCCACCATCGTCGATGAACGCGAACCCGTGGCCCTGGACGATGACGATGATTTTGATGACCTGCCGTGGTGAGGACGCGCAGTAACGCCCAGGGCATCGGCTCTGGTCGTTGCTATTTGCCCTCTAACCCCAAGGAGAGATGCTGTGTACACCGTTCTCTATCGTCGCCCGGAATGTAGCCTCAGAAGTTACACCTGTGAATCGCCCAACAAACTTCTTACTTTGCTTGCGGACTTCAACCGTGAGATCATCAAGGATCGACTTGCTTACGGCTGCCCCCACCAGCAACTTGAGATCGTGGAATCCGTGAAAGACTTCACGGGCACCGGCAAGGACAACACCTCGTGGCCTGTCTGGACCGCTCTCATTCTGTGTGGCGACATCGTTGTGCCAACGCCAGTTCAGTCCGTCACCACCTACACGCTTGACTGAACCTAGACGATAACAGACCCATCCATAGAACTACGCACTGGAGAAATGCACATGGACCCGCACAATATCGTCGGCAGAGAGGTAAGGGCGGCTGACGGTGGTAATTATGGCCATCGCGTGCTGTCCTACGATGCCGACACCAAAGAATACTCTGTGCAGGCAATTTGCTGGTCTACGGGCGAACTGCTCGATGATGCTGACGTAATCAGGACCATTGATGCCTTCAAAATCAGCTACCGCTACGATTGCATCCACGCACGCTAAACTACCCGCTACCCGCAAGGAGAAACGCACATGCTTTACGCTCTGACTCCCAGCGAAGAAGGCGCGGCGGCTTTCGACCGGCTCATGGACGCCATCTCCGGCATGGAGCTACTTGCTAACGGCATGGAAGACACTGACCGGGCTGTCGAGTTGCTCAAGGAAGCCGCTGACGCACTCAAAGACCCGGATGGCAGCGGCGACGAAATGAGGCTGGCAATTATCAACATTCTGATCGTTTACCTCGGCTAATTCGCAACTACCCGCTACCCTGGCAAAGCGCCAACCAGGGATGGCATTCCAAGTGGCGCAAGTTCCAAGGAGTTCAGCAATGAACAGCTTCACGTTTCGGTACTCCGGCGTCGAACACCGCGACAGCTTCCCGACCGGCACCACGCTGGCCCAAATGAAGGCGGACCCCCGCCTCCAGGCCAACCTCCGCTTCGACGGCAAGCGCGTCGAGGGCCACATCGGGGGTTATCCCCAGGTGGACACCATGACCCCGCCTCCCGGCTCGGTCATCAGCTGGCAGGATAAGAGCACCGAAAAGCACGGCTAATCGGTGCCCATCCCCCTTCCTTGGGACAGCCAGTGGCCCGCCCGCGCTGGCTGTCCCTTTTCTTAACCACCAAGGAGAACCCGTGCCAACCAACAAAACCGTGTACTGGATCGAAGAAGACGAGAGCGGCCAACCCGCTGTTCACCGCGCTACCCTCCAAGGCCGCGTAGCTGGCTTTGATGCCATCGCCACCCAGTACGTCAACAACAAGCCCATCGCCGTCCCCATGGCGTTCCAAGTGGACGACCTGTGGATCAAGGCGTCCGTCCTGCGCAATCGAATTATCCTCTCGGCCCAGCTCCCTGGCCTGACGCTCAACACCAAGTTCATCTTGCAGGGCGGCAAGCTCTTGCCCAAGTTCGACGGTGCGCCCAATGCCATCCAGGCCACGCCCTTCTGGAAAGCACCGGCCAACATGAAACTCTACTTCGCCGTCCATGTTATGCTCGACGAAGGGTATTATCGGGCCGTCAATCCGTACCTGTGGGCGCTCCATGGCACTGTGGCCGGACACTGGCGTTTGCCATTACCGAACGTCTACGACGAGATGCGTGTTTGCCTGGGCGACCCGTTCTTTGAGATCAGGCACAAGGACTTACCCTCCATGTGGAAAGCCTGCTACGGGCGCTTTGTGAATAGCTCGTGGAACGCCGACCTGCTCGCTAACAAAATGGCCCTAGCCCAGGCCATGTTCCAGTTCTCGCCCCTCGATAACTCCAGCATCGACACCGGGCCGGGCTGGAACGCCTGGTGCGCCAGAGCTTCCAACACCGTCGTTGAGGAGGCTCTAGCGCCATGAACCAACTCTTCAAACTCCTGGCTGACGCTCCCTTGGATGAAAACCCCGTCCAAGGCGCACTGGACTACGGCTATGAGATCATGGCCAAAGCCAAGAAAAGCGCCAGGGATAGCAACGGCGACAAGATCGCCCTGTTTATCTACGCCCTGCGCTACGGCCCAGAAGAAGTGGAAATGACCGGGCCAGAAGCGACAGCCTTTCGTGCCGTGGGTGATGCCCTGGCCAGGCTCTTGGCCACCCGTGAAACCAAGGTCAAGGCGATTGTCAACTTCCTTGACCGTAACTACTAAGGAGAAATGCACATGATGGCTTATGTGATTGGCTGCGGAGGGGGTGGCGGCAAGCTCGCCATGATCCTCGCGGCCCTGGGAGAAGCCTTGTGGCTGGTCGATGGCGACCACATCGAGGAGAAGAACCTGGACCGCCAGTTCTTCCCCCGCGACATGATCGGCATAAACAAGGCCGAGGCTCTAGCCAGCCTCTTGTACAAGCAATTCGACATGGCCTGCGATTACACGGGCGAGTTCTACCACACCGGCAACGATGTGGCCATCGAGGCCGATGACGTTCTCCTCTGCTGCGCGGACAATCATCCGTGCCGCTTGGCCGTTATCGAAACCTGCGATGCCATTGGCTGCTTGGCCATTATCGGCGGCAACGATGAGTTCGATGCCGAGGCTTACGTCTACTGGCCCGCCCTCAAGGGGACGCCCAACGATCCCAGGATTTACTACCCTGACCTCGTGACCAACAAGCGCAACGATCCTCTCATGCCCGGTGGCTGCACCGGACAGGAGGCCATCGACGAGAATCCGCAACTCGTCGTGGCCAACGCGATTTCGGCGGATTTCATGGCCCAATTATTTTACTTCCACACCAGGACCGTCAAGGGCCTGGACCGTGACAGTAAGAACAGTTGGCCGGTCCATCTCAAGACCAACAAGTGGTGCTTTAACCGCACCATCACCTACGGCGAACGCTTGGCCAAGGTGATCGAGTTGTCCAGGGACGAGTTTGGGTCCACCCACATTCGCATCAACCCTGACGACCAAGGTTTCCTCAGCGGGCAGGAGGCATCCAATGCAACATGACAGAGACGAACAATCTGAACGAGAAAGCTGCGACAACAATGTCCAGGCGAAGCTCGACGCCATCAACAAACTGGTGGGCATCTCCGCCACCCTTGCCAATTATGCGTCCTATGGCGTACCAGCAAGCGCCCTCTACAAACAAGACGCTCTTAGCGCTATCGCCAAGATCGCCGGTTCTTACTCGTCATCTCTGGTTCTGGAACGAGAGATCGACGAAATCATGGCCAAATTTCAAGGAGTAGTTTCGTGAACAAGATGTTCCGCCTCACTGGCCATTTCCTGTTGCTCGTCTTCTGGCTCGTGGGCATGGCCACCGCCCTGGTCGTTCCCATCTTCATGATCTTGTGGCTCATTGGAGCCGGTTTCTGGATTTCCGCCTGTACCGCCGCCAATGCGGCGAAGGAGCTAACCAAATGACCCCACTTGACGTTGCAGTATTGTCCTTTTGTTGCGTCTTCACCTGCTGCGCCATTGCGTACATCTTTATGCCTCTCAAACCCGTATCTTTACCCAAGGAGTCTCCCATGTCCGAAACCCGTCTTCAGATCACCGATTGCCAGGGCAAACACCTCGGTTTCGCCGATGGTATTTGCTCGGAGTGCGAAACTGCCTACAACGCCGACCACGAATGTGAGTGCGGCACTTACGGCGGCACTGATGAGGTGGTCAACTTTGATGGCACGCGCCACGAGGCCCAGGAAAGCCTCGGATTGCCCCCAGGACGAGCGCCGGAGCCTCAAGGCGACCTTGATCCACTTGTGGCCGCTCTGCGTGCCCTGGGCATTCCTGTGCCCGGCCCGGCCACGCCCCGTGGACCGCGCTTTGCTTGGATCAAGCCCATCCTGAGCATGATCAAGAAGCACTTGCATGGCGCTGTCGTGTGGTCGCTAATGCTCGGCGTCCTCTTCGCCGACAAGATGACCACCAGCCCCTCGGAGAACCCGCTGTCCCACCTGATCGACTTCCCGGCCCTCGATGACCTCCCCTGGAACGTCATTCGCGCCGGCGTCATCGTGCTCGTGTACACCGTCTGGGCCATTTTCGTGACCCGTCGGCCCAAGATCGAGAACAAACTGTAACCTTTCCGCGCCAGGGGCAAGGACCGCCAACTTGCCCCGTTTCTTCCCCCCAAGGAGATAACATGCCTCATCCACCGTTTCCCTACATTCAGAAACTAGAACGCGTTGGCCCGTGGATTTATGCCGATGAATCCCACTGCCCAGACCACGGCCAAGGCTTTGTCGCTTGGGGCCAAGAAGACCCAGCGACGATCCGCCAAAAGGCCATGGAATACTTGCACGAGAATTATCCCACGCTGGTCCCCGCCGATCCGTCCTTCATCCCAATCTACACTCCAGAGCAACTGGACAACTACCAAGAGCCTGCGCCGCTCTTTCCCTGCATTGAGCGCTACCAGTCCGTCAACACCATCTACTGCCTTATCCACAATATCAACCAGCAAGGCAACGATCCTGTTGACAACAACTTCAAATACCTGGGCAACGACGAGGCTGTGGCCATCGAAAAAGCCGCTGAACTTGGCTTCCCCAATATCCGCATCTATGACTCCGAGGAAATACGCCTCTTGGCTGGCGCTCCAGTTGCGCCGCAACCAATACCATCTACCCAAGGACCACCCATGCTCACCAACCCGATCCCCTGCATCCTCGTCTATGGCGGACCGCGCCACATGCTGGCCCGAACGCCCGCTGAAATCACCAGCCGTGCCCACGACATCCCGCTCGGCTGCACCGACTCCGAGCGCCAAGTATGGTGCAAGGCATTTATGGGCATCACCACCACCGGCCCTGATCTGCCCGTCTTTACCCAAGAACAGGCCGAAGCAGCCTGGCGAGCCTATGAGGCGCAACAAGCCAATCCGGCTGCCAGACAAATCACCTACCCGCTTCTTTACAAATACACTCTTTCGTCAACGTATTGGCTGTGCAGAAACTCCGACGAAGCGAGAGCCGATGGCACCCACGGCGCTGTGGACATGGGCACCATCCATTTCTGTCAGGGCAATGCCAAGACATTGCTTGGTATGTCCATGACCGCCCCCGATCTGCCCGTGTGGAATCAAGATGAGTTTACCGCTGCCCTGCGCCAGACTCCCTATAAGCCCGTGTTTCCCTTCCCCTTCTTGGCCGACTATGGCGAGAACGGCTTCTTCCTGGTCATAGGCTTTGGTGCCGTCCGGCCCGATGGACGCTTGCAGGCAGGCGCTCTCGGCGTGCGGCACTACCACACGCTCTATACCACCGATGTGGATACGGCCCAGCTCGCTTCCAAGGAAATCTTGGCCAGCGACCATCCGGGCCACGATCTCCCTGTCTTTGGCAAGCAGCAGATTAAAGACTGCATGAACGGCATCCCGTTGCCCCCCATTGCCCCGCCCGGCCCCCTGGAACTGCGCCAAATGCTCCCGGCCACGCTCTATGAGATGGTCACGCAGTATCCGGGCAATCCCCAGGTCAAAGGGATGTGCTTGGCGCACTTCCACAAGAGCGGGTCGGACTTCTACATTCCCGAAGAAGTGCCGGCCATCGAAATCGCGGACTATATCCGCACCAACTATAAACCGGGCAAGGCCGTGCCGCCTGCCGCCCAAGCACCGGCCACTCCTCCCCAAGTTGCGCCTGTGGTCAACATAGCGCCCGCTCGCGTGGCCCCGGTGACGCATCGGATTGAAGTCACCTATACGGAGATCGAGTATGGCCGTTGCCGCTACTCACGCACCAATAGCATGAGCGCCAACTTGCGTGTCACGGATGAGCAACTGCGCGAGTGGCTCGAAGAGTCTAACGGCGACCTCGACGGCGCTTACGAGGCCATGAGGGAATATCTCGAAGAACAAGCCCGCGACAATGCCAACACGGACGAGACGCACGACGAAGACACGGAAGATCACGAATCGACCGATTCGGAAACCAACAACTTTGAGTTTGGCCAAGGATACGGTCTCCTGGAAACCTTCCTCGAAACCCATCCAGAACTGAACCCGGAGCATGAGACTCCTGCGCCTCCCGTTGACTTGCAGCCCGAAGTCGAAGACGAGGAAGAAATCGAAGACGATGGCGGCGATGAGTACGACAACGAACCGGAAGAGGAGGAAGAGGCGGAAACGCCAGCTCCCTTTTGATCACAGTGCTCTGGAGTCATACATAGCCGCCGTGCTCAATATGACTCCAGAGCAAGTTGAAATTTACCGCTCACTCCTCGAAACCTACCGCTTACCCCCAAGGACACCATGACCACCCTCCTGAAAACGTCGGATAACAAGTTCTACTCGGTCGCCAAGAACCCACGGATTTCTGGTCCGTGGCTGATTTGCGAACCCGTCAACATCGTCGAGGCCAAGGCCCCCTGCCACCGCTGGACCGGCTGGCGCATCCCCATTGCCACCCTCTGGCAAGACATCTTGGCCTTCTTGGAGTGGTCCTACCAAGAAACCAAGAGCGAGACCGTCGTCCACCTGTTCTACCACGAGGTCGAAGGCTGGCATGCCCTGGTCCTGCCTCAAGAAGGCTGGACCAGCATGAAGATCAAGATTCTGGAGGAGCACGCCAACCGCATTCCGACCTTTCACAAGTTGCCCCAGGTCGAGGGCGAATGGCGCTGCATGGGCACGGTTCACCACCACTGCTCCATGGGCGCGTTTCAGTCGGGCGGCGATGCGTCCGATGAGAAAACCAAGGAGGGACTGCACATCACGGTCGGCGGCATGGGAACCAACCGTTACAGCCTCGATGGCCGCGCCAGCCTGGCCCAGACCATGACCGAAGTGTGCTGGAGCGATTGGTTCGCTCTGGACCCCATCGTCGAGGAGCAAGTCCCGGCCAAATACCTAGACGAAATCCTCGACTGGAACATGAAGACGCCTGCGGCCAAGGATCGGGCCTTCCCCGCCTGGTGGAAGGATAACGTCATTAAGGTAGAACGCCCCGCCTACACGCCTCCTTACTCGTCTCAGGGCAACTGGCAGGGCAACTGGCAGGGCAACGGCTTCTCCACGCCTTACTCCCAAAGCGCCGGAGGCAAGAAAGGACGCAACCACACCGAATACTGGGCCACCAAACTGGAGAACGCCCTGGATGAGGTGCGCCGTGGTTACAACCTCACCTGGATCGATATGAGCATCGTTCTGGAGAACATGCACAAGGAGCCATACAAGGCCATCTACGCCGTGGCCAACGAGTGCTATGCCGATCTGGATGATCTGGGCGAGGCGGTCGAGGACAAGATGAGGGAAGAAGAGGCCAAGATGGACGATGAGCTGGAAGCCATCGAAGAGCTGGCCGCCTACGCGGATGGCGAATTGGCCTTGGAAGATAAGACCAAGGTGGAGGAGGCGCATCCCTTCAGGAAGAGCGCTGATGAGAAGCTTGACGATGGCTGGGCGAAGAACGCCGATGGCACCTGGACCAAGGTGGCCAAGCCAGCCACGCCTGAAGAACTCAAGGCCCTGGCCGATGACGACTCAGAATGGGCCAAGCATCTTGGAGCGGTCGATTACTAAGCGGCTTAACCACTAACAAGAAAGGAGGCTGGGCCTCTCGAAGTTTAGGGGGAGGCGCTGGGACAACCCAGCGCCTCTTTTTATTTGGCCCAATCCCCCATGACAATGAAAGAATACGACGCTGTTTTCTGCCATGGAATGGTGATTCAGATGCTCAATAATCTCCAAGTCATTCTGGACTCCGAGCGTCATGAGCCTTGGATTCCGCTCGTCTTTCTCAAGAACGTGATCGGTGAACTCAACCAATGGCGCGACCGACTTGAAAAGGACGTTCGCGTTGACGAGACCCCAACATGAGCTACCTACTACGCCTCTTTAACCGCCCGCCCAAGGCCCAGGCGGGGATGTGGCAAGTGCGGCATATGGCTGCCCTGGCCGACTCCGGCATGTTCAGCGGCAATGAGCACGAACGGGCCATGGTCAACTTGATTCGCTCCTGGCTCTCCTACGCTGATGCCCACCAGGAGCGTTATGAAACCGGCATTGGCGATGACGGCTTCCTTGGTCCTTACTGGGCCAAGATTGGCATGTCCCTCCGTGAACTCTTAAACGGCGAGCTGGGCCGCTTAGACGCTGGCACGCTCGATGGTGTTCTCCACAGCGTCCTGGAAGATGAAGGCTTCGATCCCAATAACCCTATCGAGGAGCCGCAATGAGCAAAAAGGAGCAGAAGAGAAAGGAGGGCCAGCAAAAACGCTTGGCATGGGTTCTGCGCGAATATGACTGCCACAACCTAGACCAAGCAAAGCAAGAAGCTGCGTCCGACCAAACTCTTCACCGCCTCCTCAGAGAATGCGGCGTTGATATGGCTTCTTGCCAGATTACAAACAAGCTCTACAACAACACCCCAAGGAGACTCTCATGAAACTGAAGATCATCCCCGATCAATCCCAGCAGCAACCGACTGAAAAGGAAACCCACTACTACCTAACGGCAGGCGGTGGCGGAGTCCTTTATCTCATGGCCAAGACAATCGGCAGCACCACGACCAGCCAAGGTCCGTGGTCCATTCTGACAATCAGACTCGATAATACCGTCGAGCTATCCTCGGCGCTTCCCACAGACTTCTTCCCCTCCGCAACGGGCAAGATCAAAGTTAACAATCCGTAACCCATCCCTTTCCCAAGGAGTCAGTAATGTCTTTCGACCTCGTAGACGGACCCAAGGCGGTCAAGATCACCAAAACTTTGGCAGAGCGCTTCCGCGACATGACGCCCTGCGAGCGAGATCGTCCCTTAAACGACCGCCGCATGACGTTCTTGGCTGCCGAGCTGCGCGAAGATCGCTTCCGCCCTCCCGAATGGGCCAGCGCCTTCTGCGAAGAAAACCGCCTGGAATACCGCGTTAACGGCAAGCACACCTCCACCCTGCTCTCCGGCAGCGATGTGGATGTCAACGGCCATTACGCGGTGGTGTCCAAGTACAAGTGCGCCACCAAGGAAGATGTGGCCAGTCTGTACGCTACCTTCGATGCCAAAATCTCAGCGCGTACCAACCGCGACATCAACTTGGTGTTCGCCGGCTCGCTGCCGCAGCTCAAGGATGTCGTAGCTACCACCATCAACCTGGCCGCTGCCGGCATGAGCTTTGAGAAGTGGGAAGCGAGTGAAGGCATGAAGCCTGTCGAAGAACGCGCCAGTCTCATCCTAGAGCACCCGGAGTTCATCCTGTGGCTGCACCACATGGTGGGCGCTGGCTCCGAGGGAGCTGGCAGGGACCGCGACATTCTGCGCCGTAAGCCGGTGGCTGCCGCCATGTTCAAGACCTGGAAGAAGCACCGCCAGCAGTCCGAGGAGTTCTGGAACGCCGTCCGTGACGCTTCGGACCCTTCCAACAAAGCGCCGTCCAGGGTTCTCAACAAGTACCTCCTGACCATCGGCGTCAGGACGGGACGTGGCATGATGCGCGCCCGCACCGCTCCGCCCCGTGAGATCATGGTCAAGAGCGTGCAAGCGTGGTGTGCCTACCGCCGTGGCGAAACCACCAACCTCAATTACTATCCCGATGCACGGACGCCCGCCGCTGTCTAACCTTCTACCCGGCACACGCTGCTCTCGTGTGCCTCTTTCTCTTTTCTTTGGAGAACCGCACATGACCATTGACGAACTCGGCCTCGAACAGGCCAAAAACCTGCTGCGAACCTTACTAACGGCTCACGAGCCAGCGACGACCAGCCCCTTGCCGTGGACCCTTGGCCAGAGCTACTTCATCCGCACCGTGACCCACCACTACACCGGACGACTGGTGGCGGTCTACGACAAGGAAATCGTCTTGGAAGACTGTGCTTGGGTTGCCGACGATGGCCGATTTGCTCAAGCGGTTGCCAACGGCAGTTTCAATGAAGTCGAGCCATTCCCTGATGGCGAAGTGATTATCGGTCGCGGCTCCATTTTGGACGCCACCATCTTCCGCATCCCCTTGCCCAGGAGCCAGCGATGAGCCAGGCGTTATTAGCCGAAGCCCAAGAAAGGTCGAGGTCGGGGTCGGGGTCGTGGTCGTGGTCGAGGTCGTGGTCGAGGTCGGGGTCGAGGTCGGGGTCGAGGTCGAGGTCG
>Ga0157378_10000114_pt1 | contig 77298 bp, 61 predicted proteins | sample M65metaG_FD_115309 | JGI IMG/M metagenome (GOLD analysis project Ga0157378, IMG submission 115309) | Miscanthus rhizosphere microbial communities from Kellogg Biological Station, Michigan, USA - M6-5 metaG | ecosystem: Host-associated > Plants > Roots > Rhizosphere > Soil | place: USA: Michigan... | reverse complement strand
GGCATATTCGAGAGCGTCGACAGGCTGCGGATGCGGGAGGCGGAACGCGCGGCGGGCCTTGGCCATAGGCTGGGCATCTTAGTTTCGGGCCGCCGGGGAGTCAACGCGCCGAACACGCGCCGAACAAGCTGCGGAGTCACCGTTGTGCATCGCGCCTTCCCCATGAAATTCCACAGGCAGACACGTCCGCATTCACCGCGCTTTCATCTGTGCGTAACACGACAGCGTTATTCTGTTGAGATGGCCTCAGTCAGAAAACTGAGTGTGTCTGCGTTCGTCTTCTGCTCTTTCGCGGCGTGCCCCCTTCGCGCACAGGAAAGCGTCGCGAAGCCGCCGAAAGACCCGGCAAGCTCTTGTTTTCGTGCTGCCGAAGGCAGCGCCGTCCCCGAACCCGCGGACCTTCGTAGTCAAAACGGTGTGCTGCGCGTGGACCTGGCATTTCGCGATTATCGCGACGCGAACGGGACCATGCGCTATTGCTATATCACTGAGAGCGGCGATGTCGCGCCAAATTTGCGCTTGCATCCGGGCGACACGCTTATCCTGCGACTGAAGAATGAAGCAACTCCTCCGGCTCCCAACGCAAGTTCCGGCAGCCAGCATTCGAATCACACCGCTTCGAACGATTCCAATGCGAAACGCGACCCTTGTGGCGGCGGAACGATGACCGTCTCCTCCACGAACCTGCATTTCCACGGACTGGTCATTCCTGCAACTTGTCATCAGGACGAGACACTGAAAACGTTGATCCAGCCTGCGGATACTGCCTTCGAATACCGATTCCAGATTCCGCCCACTCAGCCGGCGGGATTGTATTGGTATCATCCGCACCCGCATGGATTCAGCAAGGCGCAGGTGCTCGGCGGCGCTTCCGGAGCACTGATCGTTGAAGGCATCGAGCAGGCCAATCCAAAAATCGCGGCGCTTCCGGAGCGCGTGTTTGTAGTGCGCGATCAGGATCTCGTGCATCCCGACGCCGCGCCGACACATGCTGATTCCATGCCTGCGCCGCTGGTGATGCGCGACGCCGAGGGCGATATCCTGAATAGCGGCACGGACGGCGGCAAACCCGCGAAGGATTTATCGCTGAATTTCGTTCCCGTATCCTTTCCGCAGTATCAGCCCGCGCGTATCGCCATGCGCGCAGGGGAGCGGCAGCTCTGGCGCGTGCTGAACGCGTCGGCAATTACCTATCTCGATTTGCAGGTTCTGTTCGACGACAAGCCGCAGCTGGTCGGCGTTGTGGCGCTGGATGGCACTCCACTGAACGAAAATGGTGCTGTGGCGCCGAGGATTCTCTGGCAAAGCCACGTTTCCTTGCCTCCTGCAGCGCGAGCTGAATTCGTGGTGAAGACGCCGCCGAGTGGAACCAAGGCGACTCTGGTAACGCGAAGCGTCGACACCGGGCCAGCCGGAGAGAACGATCCGACACGTCCGCTGGCTGCCATCGTGGTGACGCCTGACGCGGCGGAGCCCAGATCCACGCTGCCCGCCGCGCCCGCGCAACCGGGCTCTGCGGCACGCCCCACTCCGGTTCCGGTGTCATTCACAGCCACGCCCAAGCATGCTGCAATCCCATTGGGTCCGACGCCGCGAGCATGGCTCGGCGACGTCAAACCCATCCGCGAGCGAAAGCTGTATTTTTTCGAAGAACCGCAGGACCCCAAAAATCCAAACAGTCCCACCAAGTTCTACATCACCGTGGAAGGCCAGCAGCAGAAAGTATTCGATCCAAACGCGATCGCTCCGAACATTACGGTGCAGCAGGGCGACGTGGAAGATTGGGTGATCGAGAACCGCACGCAAGAGCTCCACGCATTCCACATTCACCAGATCCATTTTTTGCTGACGGAATGGAACAAGATTCCACTCGACGAGCCATTCCTGCGTGACACCGTCAACGTTGCCTACTGGGATGGCCTCAGCCCGCAATATCCCAGCGTGCGCCTGCGCATGGATTTTCGTAACCCGCAAATCGTGGGAACTTTCGTCTATCACTGCCATCTACTCGAGCACGAAGACGGCGGGATGATGGGCACGATTCGCGTCAAAGGCGTCGCGAAAAATCGCAAACAGCCAAACACGCACTGATCTCGTTCAGTTTTGACCGTCCATTCACGCGCCAATAACAGAGAACGACTACAACGTTGCGCGCGGCTTGCCCACCCGCGAATCGGGCGCTGTGTCTAGTTCGGAATTCACTCGCATTGCTGAATTCAGTGAAACTCTAAGGAGATATGCCCTATGCACCCTTGCGTTACCAAGGCGATGGCTGTCATCACCGCTACGATGATGACGCTATTACCGGCGACCCCGGCGTTTGCGCACGACCCCGACCCCGCGGCCTCCTTCTCGACAAAAACGCCGATCAAGCACGTCGTCGTCATTTTCCAGGAGAACGTCTCATTCGATCACTATTTCGCGACCTATCCATACGCCGCCAACCCGCAAGGTGAGCCGCAATTCCACCCCAAAGATGACACGCCACGCGTAAATGGCCTCCTCGCCGCCGGCTTGCTGGATCAGAATCCCAATTCGACACAGCCATTTCGACTGGATCGCTCCCAAGCGGTGACCTGCGATCAGGATCACAATTACGCCGACGAGCAAGCCGCCTTCAACCACGGCCTGATGGACAAGTTCCCCGAAAAAGTAGGAGTTGGCAACAGCGCGAGCTTCCCATGCGCCGACTTCGGCAAGGGCAAAGGTCTGGTCATGGGCTACTACGACGGCAACACGGTCACGGCATTCTGGAACTATGCGCAGCACTTCGCGATGAGCGACAACTCCTACAATACCGTGTTCGGCCCCTCCACTCCCGGCGCCATCAACTTGGTTTCCGGCGACACCAGCGGAGCCACCATGCTGCCCTTCGCGGCTGATGGCGTTACTGCCGGTAGTGCCGGGGGGAATCTTGCCGGAGGACTAAATTCCGGCGCGGTCATCGGCGATCCGCGGCCGGGCTTCGACAACTGCCTCACCACTCCCGCGGTCGGAACCGCCAAGAAGACGCGCATCACCATGTCGGGGACGAATGTCGGTGACTTGCTCACCAAGAAGAACATCACCTGGGGCTGGTTCCAAGGCGGTTTCGGGCTCACTGGCAAGAATGCCGACGGTTCCCCCGCTTGCGGCGCGGTATCCACAGGTCTGGCCTCTCCCGGCGGAACGAGCGACTACATTCCGCATCATCAGCCGTTTCAATATTACAAATCGACGGCCAATCCCGATCACCTTCCTCCCAGCGACCCGAAACTCATTGGTCAATCGGATCAGGCCAACCATCAGTACGACTTGAAAGACTTCTGGACCGCGCTGTTTGAAGACCGCCTGCCGGCCGTGACTTTCCTGAAGGCCAAAGCCGCGCAGGACGGCCACGCCGGATATTCGGATCCGCTTGATGAGCAAACGTTCGTGGTAAACGTGATTAACGCCCTCCAGCAGACCAACGCGTGGAAAGACACCGCCGTCATCATCGCCTATGACGACTCCGATGGCTGGTACGATCACGCCATGGATGTGGTCGTCAATCAGTCCGATGTCTCCGACGACAACCTCACCGCACCCGGCGCCTGCGGAGTCACCGCTTCGGGCGGTACGCCAGGACGCTGCGGTTACGGCCCGCGCCTTCCTTTGCTGATCGTTTCGCCCTGGGCCAAGCGTAACTACGTCGATCACCACATCACTGATCAGTCCTCCATTCTTCGCTTCATCGAAGACAATTGGAGCCTCGGCCGTATCGGCGGCGAATCGCTGGACGTTAAGGCCGGCACGCTCGACGGCATGTTCGACTTCGACGACAAATCGCAGCATGGTCGCAAGCTGATTCTCGACCCCGGAACCGGCCTCGTCCTTTCTCACTAGTCACCCGGGGCGACGCCGAGTAATTCTCGCGCTTCGCACCAGGCAGTGCGATCTGAGTCTAGGCAAGAAGCCCGCCACACAAAATCGTGTGGCGGGCTTTTCCATGTCGCGCGGCTCGGGAGACAACCCCACTGCGCTTAGCGCCATCCGTGTGACAAGTAGTCATGCTCCTGGGTGCGAGGAGCGATGCGATTGCGACAGGTCATTGCGGCGATGCTCGCCCTCCCGGGTATGGTGTGTGCGGTCTGCGCTGCTCCGCGACATGGTTCTCGGGACGGCGACGAAGACGTCCAGCCGCGTATCCAAACTCGCGACGCGCCAACTATCGAAGACATTTCCTATGTGGGGCTCCGGCGGATCGCCCGCCAGGCCGTTGCCGCGAAAATCGCCACGCGAGCGGGTGACCGCCTGGATACAACACGGCTTGCTCGCGATGTTCGCACGCTCAGCCAATTGGAATGGTTCGAATCCGTCCGCGTCGAAGAAATGGATGACGACGGTAAGCGGCTCACGGGCGATTTTGAGGAAAACACCCGGCGCGTGCGGCTCCAATTCTTCCTCGAAGAGCGGCCTTTTCTCGCCAGTGTGGACTATGAGGGGTCGCGGCTGATCTCCAAGCACCACATCGAGAAACTTCTCGCCGACCGGAAGATCGTCATCAAATTTGGCGAGCCGGAGAATCCGTTGACGCTGCATCTGGCGATCGCTGCGATTCGGCTCGCGCTTGCTGAGCTTGGTCATCCGGAAGCGCAAGTGCAAATGAGCCAGAAAGCAGATGCAAACGGCTGCGTTCATTTGCGATTCGAAATTGCCGATGGACCGTATCTTCCTGTTGGGCACATCACGTTTGAAGGCCATACAGGTCTCTCGTCCAAGACCTTGCGTCGCCCGATGGAACGTCTGCGGCCGGACGCGATGTTCGCAGGTCTACGCGGAAAGAATGTCTTTACCCGAGGTCGCTTTGCCGAAGACCGCGAGCGAATTCTCGTTTATTACCGAAGTCATGGATATCCCGAAGCGCGAGTCGGGATCGCTCGGGTCTGGAAACAGGAGAGCACGTCTCGGCAGTGGCTTCCGTGGCCGCGACCAAAGTCGGAGATGAAATTATTTGTCTCGGTTCCTGTGGAGTCTGGACCTTACTATCGCCTGGAGTTGGTGCAAGTCAGCCAGGAACTTCGTGACGCAACGGCCTCCGCGCGGGAGAAAGTTCCGGCAATTCCGCGAGAGGCTCGACACGGTACACCTTACTCGGCGCAGGCGATCGAGACGCTGCGGCGTGATTGGCAGTCGCGAGTGCAGTCAAAGCTCAAGCACGCAACATTGGCGGAGAGAGCGCCTCTTGGCGGACCCGCAGCGATTGGCGTCGAGGCAGTTCGTACGTTCGATCCAGCGTCACACACCGCCCGCATCTATCTGCAGCGAAGCTCCACACCTCCCTACCTCGTGCGCCGCTTAGAATTTCGCGGCATCCGTCGCTTCCCCGATCGCTATTTCCGGCGGCGCATTCCGCTGACGGAAGGCACTCCCTTCGATGACAAGGCGCTCGAAGTCGGGCTGGCGCGACTCGCCCGAACATCGTATTTCAAGCCCATCAAGAACGAAGACATTCACGTGAAGGCGAACGATGTGAATCGTACGGTGGATGTCACCATCCACATCGAGGAGCTGGGACGGCAGCGAGCGTCGCTCGTGGGAGGGCGTGGACAATTTGGGAGCACACTCGGAATCGTCTACACCGTATTCAATTTGTTTCACGGCGAGGAATTGCTGTCGTCGCAAATCGAAGGCGGGCCCGAGAGCCTGCAATTGGCGCTCGGATTTGCCAGGGAAGGCTTGCTGGGCACACGCGGGTCGCTGGCCCTGTCTCTGTTCAACACGCTGCTTGGTCCGCGGCTCACCGGAAGTGCCAAGGGTCCGTTCTTCAAGCAGCAAAGTGCGGGCGTGAACGCCACGTGGAGTTATGCATTGACCCGTAGCGACTCGCTGAACGTCGGCTACGACCTCGCGCACACAAGTACGCGATATTCACCGATTCTTCCGGCGGGTTTTACCGGGTTGCAACCCAGCGACATCCCCGCGGAAACTTCGAGCCGTGCGACACGGTTGGGATGGACGCACGATACAGGCACGCAGCGAATCGTGATGACGGATTCGATTTCGGGAGGATGGCTGGGCGGAAAAGAAAACGCAGTGCGTTCCACGGCGGAGTATGGACGAATCTGGCACGACTCGTGGATCGATGGGCGAAATGCATGGGCTGTGCACGGCAGCTTCCATGGCGTGGGCAGCTATTCCGGTGATCTCCCTTTCTATGCGCGCTTGTTCGCGGGCGACGATTTTGTGAGAGGACTGCGCGCCGGAGAACTTGGCCCACGGGCGATGATCACTTCTACGTCTTCCAACGGCGGGATGAAAGATTCCGCCTCGCCCGCCGGCGCCAACCTGGTCGGCGCGGCGAATGCAGAATATCGCATGCCGATTGGCACCGGCGCGGAACTGAGTGGTTTCTTCGACATCGGCTCGGGAATGCTGCTGCCACAGTGGGTGGGAAGCACCCGCCCTGCGCTGATCGACACGACGAATCGAATCCTCCACGCTTCCACCGGCATCCAAATGCAATGGACCGTGCCGGGAATCGGTGTTCCACTGCGCGCCTATTACGCGGTAAACGTTTTGCGACTCGATCGCTGGCTGCCGATGCCTGATGGTTCCTCCTTTCATGCACACGACCGGCTCTCCGCGTTCGGATGGGCGCTCGCGCCGATGTTCTAGCCGCACCGCGCGTATTAAGCTATCGCCATGAAATCATCCAAGCTGATCAAAGAAGCGATGTGTGTCGCTGAGCCGCATTGTGTTACCAATGGCGAGAAATTCCGGCTCAAGGACTGCGATACCGCGGACACCAGCGGCGTCAAAAACAAGAAACAGGCCGAGAAGCTGCTCCAAGAAAGCAGCTCGGTCGTCAGCCAGATGCAGGAGCTATTGTTCGCGCAGGATCGCTGGGCGCTGCTGCTGATTTTTCAAGGCATGGACGCTGCCGGCAAAGACGGCGCAATCAAACATGTTATGTCCGGTGTAAATCCGCAAGGCTGCGACGTTCACGCATTTAAGCAGCCGACACACGAGGAGCTGGATCATGATTTTCTGTGGCGCTGCCACAAGGTGTTGCCGGAGCGCGGCAAAATCGGCATTTTCAATCGTTCGTACTACGAGGAAGTGCTCGTTGTGCGAATCCACCCGCAGCTACTCGACGCCCAAAGGCTGCCAAAGTCGCTGGTGACCAAGCATATTTGGGAAGAACGCTTCAAAGACATCAACCATTTCGAGCGATACATCACCCACAATGGCGTCGTGATACGCAAATTCTTTCTGCACGTTTCCAAGGAGGAGCAAAGAAGGAGGCTTTTATCGCGGCTGGATGATCCCGAGAAAAACTGGAAGCTGCAATTGAGCGACGCGCAAGAGCGTGGCTACTGGAAAGACTACATGGGCGCCTACGAGGAGGCGATCCAGAACACCGCGGAAAAACACGCGCCGTGGTACGTGGTACCAGCCGACAACAAGTGGTACGCGCGCTTAGTGGTCGCCTCTGCCATCGTGGAAGCGCTCCACGAACTGGATTTGCAGTATCCCGAGGCCGATAAAAGCAAAAAGAAGGAATTGGAAGAGATCCGCGCACACCTCGAAAAAAACGACAAATAGACCCGACCGCCAAGTCCGGTTGAGTGTCAATCCGGAGCGGATTCTATCAATGCGGCGACCCTTCGTAGTGATACCGCAGATCCAGCGGCAACCGATCCGACCGCTGCCGAATGTTGTAATCCAACTGATAGCCGAGGTGCTCGTCGTCCTCCGGATACTCGTTCCCTTCCGGATACGGATAAGGAAGCAAAGTATGCCGCGGCAGCGGTTCCACCGTGAATGCATGCGCGGCATAGAAATCCATATCCTTCTCAAATCCATCGGCGTAGAAGAAGTAGTCGCGCACCCAACCCGCGGGCAATGCAGGTAATTTCCGCGGATCGAAATCCAGCTTCACACCCTCGCCTGAGCTAAACACTACGAATCGATCATCTGATTTCGCCAGCAGCTCGTGGACATCCCCATAGCGCGTGTAATTCCCCGCCGCACGCGCGTAAGGGCCGGTCATGCTGCGATGCGCGTAGGAGTAAGTCGTATCGCTTGCAGGCGTGAGGCGAATCTCTCGAGGGTATCCGAGAAAATCGAGCGACGCATCCGCAAGGGGCACCTGTGAAACGCGGACGTCATGGGCATCCGAAGTCTGATCGATCCGAATGGCATCCCAATAAATCTTCAAATTGTTGACGATTCGAATGCGCCGCGTGCCTGCCGGAATTTTCCCGGTCAAGTCCGTTGTCATCGTGCGCGCTAACCCGGCAGGGAAACCCATATCCTCGATCACGCGCACCCACTTACCGTGCGCGTCCTGAGCCTCCACATAGGGCGCGATCACCTTGATGCCAGCTTGATCGGCGGCATACATCGAGGTTGCCGTGAAATAGTCCGTATATCCGTCAAGAATCAGCCGCAAAGGCTTGGCCGGATCCCAGGCACCCAGGTCGAGCTCCAAATAGTGCAATTTGGCGAAGCCGACGAACGGCAAATCCTCAAATCCAGTCACATATTTCCGGTCACGCCGCGCAATCAACGGCCGCACATCGCGGCCTCCATCGTCCCATGCACCCACCGGCGCGTGAGAATCGGATTGCGAAATCGCGATCACCCGAAACTCGGGAAATGGCGGCGCGCTCACAAATCGCTCGTTGGGATAGACCTCATACGCCGACGGATGATCCACGGCGACCAGCCGCACCTGATCCAGGTACACGGTCTCTTCCATTGGCTCCAAAAACCGGAAACTGAGCAAGCCATCACGTGGCCGCACGCTCCGCGCCGCCACCTTTAAGTACTCATCGGAATCGGGAACATTGCGCTGACCCGGCGCGATCCAGTGGCCCACGACGCCTGGGCCGATCATGTCGGCAATAAATTCGTATTCGTGCCCGTTCCACGAAAACAGCACCGGGCACGAACTACCACGTCGATCCAACTCTCCGATATTGTGTTCCTTTTTCGCAGTCAGACTGATTTCATCCTGCGGCACACCTGTGGGCCACAACAGCCTTACCACTTCCGCGCTTTTCTCCACGCCAAGCCCGGCTAGAATCGACGGTCCATTTTGTCCCAGATATCCGGACGCGCCCGCGACTTCCCATTTCTGATAAAGCGGGCCCGCGTACATTTCCACTTTTGTGCCGATGGCGCTCTTGTTGTCGTTGAGTCCCTTCAAATCGATGCGCATCCAGTTGTGCTGATTCGCACCTTCATCGCGAAGTAGCAGCGGCTCGCCGCCTGCCTGGGTCACCAGCAAATCGCTTCCACCGTTGCCATCTACATCGGCAACCGCCACCGCGCGCGGCTGCGTCAGCTTGATGGCATCCAGATGCACGGCCTTGGTCACATCGGCCCAGCCGCTGGTTCCTAGGTTTCGCAACAAGCGCAGCTCTCCTCGAGATCCAGATTCTCCAGCCGCTACGATGTCGAGCCATCCGTCGTTGTCGTAGTCGATCGCGGAAATTCCCCAACCGTGCTGCCAGCCAACATCTGGCAAGCTCACGCGCTCTAATCTCTTGCCTTCCACGTTGCGCCACAAACTGATACCCGGAGCACCCGTGTGTGTAAACGCCAGATCCATCCAACCGTCTTTGTCGAAATCGAAGGCAATCACGCCCACCGCAGGCGTCAAATTCTGAGACTTAAAATCGATCGCAGTGGATGCCGTAAACTTCCCTTCCCTGGGATTGATGTATATGGAGGCGCCGGCAGTGCCTCCGGCAAAAACAAAATCGATCGCCCGATCATTATTAAAGTCAGTGGTGACCAAGCCCCCGCCGGTAGCGTCAAATCCGAGCGCCGTCTCCGCCGTTACGTCGGTAAAAGTGCTGTCGCCATTGTTTCGCCACAGTACGTTGTGCGCGTTTCCGCCGGACGAACCGGCGGCCGCCGCGGTGATGTACAGATCCAGGTCTCCGTCGTGGTCATAGTCCACGAAGCTCACGCCAGCGCAGCCCTTTTCTCGTCGGATGCCAACGGCCTGAGTCACATCCTCGAACTTTCCGTCGCTCTTGTTATGCAGGAGATGTACGCCATCGCTCAAACACACCGCGAGATCGCTGCGGCCGTCATTGTCGAAATCGCCCGCAGCGCAACCCAACCCTGCGCCGCTCAAGGAGATCCCCACGCTCTGGGTGACGTCCGCAAAGTGGCCAGCACCCAAATTGTGGAGCAATCGGCTGATCCCGTCGCCCGCGGCGCTAACCAAAAACAGATCCGGCTTGCCGTCGCCGTCGTAGTCCAAAAAGCAAGCGCCGGTGCTCGGCCCAGGCAGTTTGCCGCTTCTGGCTGGCGACGCTTGGGCGCCGGACCCCACCGCGCCAATCAAAGGCTGCTCCTTGAACGTCACCGCAATCGGCGCCGGGGCCGCCACTGCAGGACTCCTCGCCAATTCCGCCAGCGAATATCGCCCCTGATCGCCATAACCCGCGCCAAACGGCGTACCCAAATGCTCCGACGTAATCTTTTGAAACCTCGCCAAGTGTTCTCGCGCGGACTTCAAATCGCCCTTGCGCTGGTACGCTCGCGCAATTCCAAATTCCGCCGACGCATGAAACGGAAACGCCGTCAGCGCTTTGTCAAACTCCGCGATGGCTTCCTCGTATTTCCCCTGCTGCGACAACATGTAGCCCACAAAGTAATGTCCGTCAGCCTCAGGCGTGAGAGCCGTAACGTGCCGGAACGCCGCCACGCCCTTCTCGGAGTCGCCCGAATCCTTGTAAGCAAGCCCAAGGTTGTACCAGGCCCACGGATCATTCGGCACTTGCCGCGAGGCCTCTTCCAGCGCCGCGCGCGCCGCCTCCACTTTCTGCTGGCTGAGCAGCGAAATCCCCAAATTCAATCGCGCAATCGCAAATTTGGGATCGATCGCCAGCGCTTGCTCGAAATTCTTCTGCGCATCCGCGAATTTCTGCTGGTTCATATACGCCACGCCCAGCGTATTGAATCGCAACGCGTCGTGAGAACTGGCCGCCGAGCCGGCGGAGGGTGGATGTGATTTCTGGGCCGGTGCGGCTTTGTTTTCCTGCGCGGAGTTCGCGCGCGAGCGCACCACCGGGACTGCTGCCGCGCAAATCCCAAGCGCACCAACAAGCACAAGCGAAATCGTTCGCCGATCAAACCGTGGCATGAAAATGAGTCCTCGATGCGTTCAATTCTCCCGGCCCTCTCAGCCAGCGTCAACCGAATTCGCTCCCGTGGCGACTCTCGCAAAGTTGACCTGCACCCAGCCTCAGCTTAGTCTCGCAACGGCCATCATGAGCTCCGCTTTTCACTATTCCACCATCTCGCGCCTTACCGCCGGCATCCGCTCGAAAAAGATCTCCCCCGTGGAAGTCGTGGATGCCGCCCTCGACCGCATCTCCGAATGCGACGGCCGGCTCAACTCGTTCTCGCACTTCGATCGCGACACTGCGCGCCGGCAGGCGCTTTACGCCCAAGCCGCGGCCCAGCGCGGCGACAACCTCGGCCCCCTTCACGGCATTCCGCTCACCATCAAGAGCAATATCGATGTCGCCGGCTGGCACTGTCCCGCGGGTTCCACGCTCCGTAAAGACTACGTGGCCCAGCAGGATGGGACGCTGGTGGCGCGGCTGAAAGCTGCAGGCGCAATTCTTCTCGGCAACACCAACACGCCGGAATTCCTGATGGCTTACGAGAGCAGCAACTTGCTCAACGGCAGGACTAGCAATCCTTGGGATCTCACGCGCACCGCAGGCGGCTCCAGTGGCGGCGAAGCTGCGGCAATATCATCGGGATGCTCCGCCGGTGGAGTTGGCAGCGACGGCGGCGGCTCCATTCGCGTTCCCGCGCATTTCTGCGGCATTTGCGGACTCAAGCCCACGCCCGGGCGCGTCCCGTCCACAGGCCACTTTCCCCCTGGGGCGGGTCTGTTGAACTGGTTGGGCGTGGTCGGCCCGATGGCGCGCACCATCGCCGACGTCCGCACGCTCTTCGCGGTGATGGCGGGACCCGACCCAGGCGACGCGCTTTCCGCGCCAGTTCCTCTCGAACCCACGGCCGATCCCAAAACCGTGGCGGGTCTGCGCGTCGGACTGCTGGAAAGCGATGCACTCGCCAAACCCACTCCAGAAACCGAAGCTGCCGTCAAACGCGCTGCCAGCTTCCTACAAACGCAAGGCATGCTCGTCGAGCCCTTCAAACTCTCTGGCCTGGATCGCGCCCTGGAGATCTGGTGGTTTTTCTTCGGCCCGCTGGTCGAGTACTTGTTTCGCCCGACCGTCGAAGGCCACATGGACCAGATCAGCCCCATCCTGCGCGAATACCTGGCCTACGCCGCATCTGAAAAACCGGTCACGATGGATGAAGTCATCGACAACTGTTCGCAACGCGACATCGTGCGCGCGGAAATCCTCCGCCAGGTTCAAAACGTGCCGATCCTGCTGTCACCCGTTTCCGCCAAGCCGGCCTTCCGCCATGGCGAAGGAACGTATCGCCTCGGCGAAGATCAGTGCTATCGCGAAACCATGCGCCACTCTCAATGGCTCAATCTGGCGGGATTCCCCGGGGCAACGGTGCCGGTGGGCTGCTCACCAGAAGGCCTGCCCATCGGCGTGCAAGTTATCGGCCGTCCACACGAAGAAGAATTGGTCCTGAACGTAGCCGAACAAATCGAACAAGCCCGCGGTCCCTGGCAACCTCCCCCGCTCTAACGGGCCCCGCCGTCCACACGATCACAACGTCTCCGTGCCCTCCGTGCTCCGACCTTTGCGTCCTCTGCGTTAAGCCTTTTCCTATTGCGGCGCCGTGGCCAACTCCGGATTCCGGACCACTCCATTCTTGAGGGCCGTCGCTTCCCGATCCTTCTCAAACGACACGTCGATCATCTTTTGCGCCGCGTCCATCTCTCTTTGCGCCTCTTCGCGCCGTCCCAGCTTCAGCAAGATTCGCCCGCGCACGAAATGCACGTTCTTGCTCTTTGGCGCCAGCCGCACTGCTTCATCGATCTCCTTCAGCGCCAGTTGGTATTTCTCCTGCCGCTGATGAATTCTCGCCAAGCCAAACAAGGAAGCCGGCATTTTCGGATTTCGCTGCAGCGCCTGTTGAAACGCCTTCTCCGCCTCCGCATCCCTTTCCTGTTTCAGGTAAAGCTCGCCGAGCTGTTCGTAAATGTCCGGCAGATCCGGTTCGACGGCGATTTCCTTCTGGAATTCCGCTTCGGCGCGTTGATCGTCCTGAAGTTGCAAATAAGCGGTGCCCAGGCCGAAGTGCAGAAACGGCATGTTCGGCGCAGCCTTCTCAGCGATTTCCAGTTCCGCGATGGATTTCTGCGATTCCTCGCGATTCAGGTAGGCTTTGCCGACAATCATGTGAAACTCCGGCGTGTCTGCTCCGACTTCCACCAGCCGGTTCATCGCCTTTTCGTCCAAATCTTTTTGTCCCGCGTTGTGCGCGGCAATTCCCAGCACATATAAATACATGAAATTTCCTGAAGCTTGCGCCCAAAGCGGTTGCAGTACTGCCACCGCATCCCCATATCGTTCGACAAACAGGTGGCACAACCCCAGCAGATATCGCGCCTGAAACGAATCCGGCTGATCCCGCACCACCGACTGCAACGGACCGATTGCGCCGAAATAATCTCCGCGCCGGAACTTCACCAATCCAATGTTCAGCCGAACGCCGGTCATGTTCGGCTCGAGTTTCTCCGCCTTCTGCAAATAATTCAGCGCGTGATCCCACTCGGTCCGCCGCATGGCGATCACACCTAGGTTCGCATATGCCGCCCCCGCGTTGGGGTCGATGGCCAATACCTTGCGAAACGCTGCTCCCGCGACATCCAGATCCCCTCGTTGCAACGCCGTTTGCCCCTCGGCAAAGTATCGCGTCGCATTCGCAGCACCGGCAGAGCGTGGGGCCGCACTGGCATCGGGCGCCTCTTGCTTGCCGTGAACTTCAAAAGGAGGGAAGGCTTTTTCGCTTGCAAACGCTTCAGAGCACGGCGTGAGACACGCCACTAGCAGCCACAAGGCGCTTCCTTGCAATCCAGGCCTTTGCATGAGGCTCAGTCTCAGGCAGCAACCCCTGAAATTCAAGCTGGAAGCACCCGCGGAGGCTGTTAACCAGCTTACATTCAGCCCACAATTGGTCCTTGACAAAGCCCTAGATATGCTTTATTAATCCGATTTAATAACACAGGTGCGGGTGCTTTTAGTCGAGTGGTGGGGGTTTGTGGCCGACAAGAGGTATTCGCTAATCGTTCTTGCCGCCTCAGCATTTTCTCTCCTCGCCTTTGTGTGTCCAGCTCAAAAATTTACTGGAGGTAATACCGTGAAGGGACATCGCACTGCTTTTCTGCACCTTGCGAATACCGCACGATTGGCACGGCCGCTACTGTGGGCGGCTCTGCTAACGCTGTGTATCGCTCTCGCCTCTCCGGCCCAGGACACCGGCTACATCGCTGGCACCATCAGCGACAAATCCGGAGCTGCCATCGTTTCCGCCAATGTCGTGATCACCAGTACCGCTGGCAGCCTCACCCGCACCACGACGACCAATGACGAAGGCGCTTACGTCATTGCCGGACTCCCCGGCGGCACTTACGACCTTAGCGTTACCGCTACCGGCTTCCAGAAATACAGCGCTCACGGCGTGGTCCTGGAAGTCGCGCAAAAAACTCGCATCGATATACAGATGACCGTGGGCGCCGTTACCGAAGAAGTCGTCGTCACCGGCGAAAGCGTCGAGCAAGTCGAAACCACTTCTTCCGAAATCGGCACCACCATCACCGGCAAGCAGATCAATCAGCTGGTGCTCAACGGCCGCAATTTCACCCAGCTCGTCAACCTTACTCCCGGCGTCGTCAATCAGACCGGACAGGACGAAGGCACCGTGGGAATCAACGGCAACGTCTCCTACAGCATCAATGGCGGCCGTACCGAGTACAACAATTGGGAGATCGATGGCGGCGACAACATGGACAACGGTTCCAACGCCACGTTGAACGTCTATCCGAATCCGGAGGCCATCGCCGAAGTTAAGGTGCTTACCTCCAACTACGGCGCGCAGTATGGTCGCAATGCTTCCGGTACCGTAGAAGTCGAGACCAAGTCCGGTGGCTCTTCCTTCCACGGCAGCGCTTTCGAATACCTTCGCAATGATATCTTCAACGCTCGCTCCTGGGACGAAGGCGCCGATCCAACGCAGCCCAAAGCTCCGTACAAGAAGCATGACTTCGGCTACACCATCGGCGGACCGGTGTTCATCCCGAATCACTACAACAGCGACAAGAAAAAGACGTTCTTCTTTTTCTCTCAGGAATGGCGCCGCGAAAAGAATCCGTCCACCATTCTTCAGAACGTCCCGTCTGACGCCGAACGCGCCGGCAACTTCAGCGAACTTTGCCCGGGCGACGACTGTCCTAATCTGAACGGTTTCAACCCCGCCGCGATTCCGGTCACCGCCGTGGGGCAAGCGCTGGAAGGTCTCATCCCCGTCGCCAATACCGTCAACAACGGTTTCCCTGCCGTGCTGCAAACCGTCTCGCTGCCCACCACCTGGCGCGAAGAATTGGTGCGCATCGATCACAACCTCACGAAAGATTATCGCCTTACCTTCCGCTACATCCACGACTCCTGGCAAACTCAGGTTGCCAATCCTCTGTGGGGCAACGGCACCACCAGCTTCCAGGACATCAACACCAAATTCGTTGGTCCGGGGTCCAGCTTCGTGGCTCGCCTCACCGCCAACGTCACCCCCACGCTGCTCAACGAATTCGTGGCCAGCTACACTTCCGACCACATCTTCTTGACCGCTCTCAACAATCCGGAACTTCCTGCCGGCCTCCCGATCGGCGCGCTGTTCGCCAACGGCTTCGGCGGGAAACTTCCGTCTGTCGACCTGTTCGGCAACAATGCCTACGGCGGTGAATTCGGTCAGGACACCGGCTATTTCCCCTGGAACAACGCCAATCCGACCTACACTTATCGCGATAACGTCACCAAGATTCTCGGCAATCACACGTTCCAGTTCGGCGCCTATTTTGCCGCCGGCCAGAAGAACGAAGAAAATTCCCCGAACGTTCAGGGCATCCTGAGCTTCGATCCTGCTTCACCTGTGAGCAGCGGTAACTCGTTTGCCGACCTGCTCGCCGGCAACATTGCGCAGTACAAGCAATGGAACTCCATTGTGAAATACTACAATCGCTACAAGATCCTGGAGCCCTATTTCCAGGATGACTGGCGCGTTTCTAAGAAGTTCACTCTCAACCTCGGCCTGCGCCTCAGCCTCTTCGGCACCTATCGCGAAAGATACAAAAACGCCTTTAATTTCGAACCCACGGCTTTTGCCCCGGGAGGTTCGCCGGTGATTGACGCCGACGGCAGCGTCACCGGATCATCGGGCGCCTTCATTCCCGACACGGGAAATCCGTTTAACGGCATCATTCAATGCGGCGGCAAGGGCGGAAGCTTTTCCGTGCCCGGCTTTACCGGCGCGACCGTAGCTCCCTCTTCGAACGCCGGCTGCCTCAAGGGCCATCTGTTCAATCCCGCTCCGCGTATTGGTTTCGCCTGGGATCCCAAGGGCGACGGCAAGATGGCCATCCGCGGCGGCTACGGCGTTTTCTTCGAACACACCAACGGCAACGAAGGAAACACTGAATCGCTGGAAGGCTCACCACCAGTCGTATTGACTGCTTCTCAATTTAACGTGGTCGGCTACGACGCCATCGGCGGCGGCTTGTTGTTCCCGCTTTCGGTGAACTCGATTCCCACCAAGGCCGTGTGGCCCTACGTGCAGCAGTGGAACCTCAACGTCCAGAAGGAGATCCCCGGGCACATCGTCGCGTCCGTAGCTTACGTTGGCAGCAAGGGCACACATCTCACCTTGCTCAGCAACAGCAACCAGTTGTTCCCGGTTGCCGCCGGTGCCAATCCCTATGCCCCGGGAGAGCCCATCATCACTGCCGATCCCACGGACTCGACCGTTCCATTCAACACCGTCTGCCCCGATCCCGTTACTCTCGCAGGCGGCACCGTGAATGGCCTTCCGATCACCGGTCCCACCGCTGTTAACTTGAATCTCGCTTGCGGCGGAAATCCCGACCCGTTCCGCTCCAATTTCCCCGGCTTTGGTAACATCAACAGGATTCAGGATTCCGCCAACTCCGTCTACCATGCCCTGCAGTTCACGGCCAAGCGGAGTGTCGGCGACTTGGACCTGAGCGTCGCTTACACCTACAGCCACTCCATTGACGATTCTTCCGACCGCTTTGACACCGCTTTCGTCAACGCCTTCGACATCGCGGCCAATCGTGCCAACTCCAACTTCGACCAGCGCCACAACTTCTCCATGAGCTATGTCTGGTCTCTGCCGTTTTTCAAAGGCAGCGGCCTGAGGCACACGTTGCTGGGTGGCTGGCAAGCCTCCGGCATCATCATCGCTCAGACGGGCACGCCTTTCACCGTTACCAACGGCACCACCTTCGGCGACAATGCCGGCATTGGCAACGGCACCGGCACCGGTTCGCGCCCCGACCTGGTTGGCGATCCGCATGCCAGCCTCTCCGCCACGGAGTTCCCGGATACGCGTGGGCCGCTGCTCTTTAACCCCGCGGCGTTCGCACTACCGACCGGACTCACCGTTGGCAACGTTGGGCGCAACACCCTGTTCCTCCCCGGCCGCGTCAACGTTGACATCGGCACCTTCAAGCGCTTCGCCATCAGCGAGCATGCCGGCTTCGAATTCCGGTGGGAAATCTTCAACCTCTTCAACCATACGCAGTTTGGCAATGGCACGGATTCGGTTGGCCATGAGATGGATACCAACGATCCGGGCTCGAACGCCAACGGCTCAGACTTCCTGCACGCCACGAGCGCTCACGCGCCCCGCCGCATGCAGTTCGGACTGCGTTTCTACTTCTAACTTCCTCCCTCCCGAAAAGGGGCGGCGCCGCACACACACGGCGCCGCCCTTTTTTTTCTGTCTGATGCCTTCCCCTGATTCGCGGAAATTGGAGTAAACTACGCGCCATGCATCGACGAACCTTCATCGAAACATCGGTTGCCACCGCGATTATGACTTCCACCGCAAACGCTCTTTGGGCCTCACCGCCAGCTCACGAAATCAAGAAGGTCGGCGTACAGCTCTACACCGTCCGCCACCTGATGAAAGACGATTTCGACGGCACCATCGCCGGCATCGCCAAGATCGGCTTCAAGGAAGTCGAATTCGCCGGCTACTTCGGCAAAACCCCGCAGGAAGTCCAAGCCACACTGGTCAAGAACGGGCTCACGTCACCGTCCGCCCACCACGGGATGGACGACCTCGAAAAGAAGACGCCGGAAATCATCGATGGCGCGCACACTATTGGCCAGAAATTCATCGTCTGCCCCTATCTCGATGACAAGAGTCGCACCGCGGATGGCTACAAGAAGCTCGCGGACTCCTGCAACAAAGTCGGCGAAGCCCTGCGCAAGGCCAACATCCAGTTCGCTTATCACAACCACTCGTTTGAATTCCAAAACGTGGAAGGTCTTGACAAACTTCCGCTGGACTACTTGCTCACCAATACCGACCCTAAACTCGTGAAGGTCGAGCTGGACCTCTGCTGGATCACCGTTGGCGACAAGGATCCCATCGCCTACTTCAACCAATATCCCGGGCGCTTTCCACTGGTGCACGTCAAGGACTGGGTCAAGCAAGGCTCCACGCCGGACGGCAACATCGGCGCCGTTGGCCACAAGGTCGAAGGGCACATGACCAACGTCGGCAGCGGCTCGATCAACTGGAAAAACATCTTCGAGCACTCCGGCAAAGCCGGCATCCAACATTATTTCGTCGAAAACGACGACGCCAAGTCACTCGACGACCCCAAAGCCAGCTACGAGTACCTGGCCAAGCTGCACTTCTAGCCGAAACGGCGGACAGTACAGGCGCGCCGATTTATGGGTGCCAGGATTCGCCGAAGGCGTCCGCTAATCCCTTTAGAGTGAACACTTGCAAAAACGCAACAAAAAAAGGACTTTAACGTCCTTTAGAATCAACACTTGTGCAAAAACAACTCTTCGTACCGGAGTTTTCTCGCCTAACCATCCATTCCCAATCGCTTTTCCATGTGGATGACTGTAAGAACTTCTCCGTCCACCAAGGGCACCTCAATCTGTCGAACCGCAACGTAGCCTTTGGCGCCAAACAACTTCGCTCCCGTTAACGTTGCCCCCATCTCATACCGCGTGAATCCGGCAGCAGCGGCCGCGCACTCGCACGCATCCAGGATCAAGGTGCCGACGCCGCGGCGTGCCCAGGCTGGATGAATAAAGAAGGCGCGAATCTTCGCGGCGTCCCGCGCCGGATCGAGCAGCGAGTCCTCGCGCTCGCTCCAAGCGTCGCCGCCGTACAAGGTTTTGCGCTTGCTCCAGCCGCCGCACCCAGCGATGGCCGGCAGGCCCGGCTCCGGAGCGGAGGATTCCGCGACAAGGTACGTCCCGTCGGCGATCAGCTGGCTGTCCACGCCGAACACGCTGCGCAACGCCGCCTCGCGCTGCGCTTCCGTGTAGTCCCCAGCCTGCAGCGTTCGCACCGAGGCGTGAATCAGCTCCGTCAACACTGGCACATCTGCGGGCACGGCCTGGCGAATGTAGAGGTTCATAAGAGGCAAACGGCTCCGACACGCGTCTATCATAAAGGCATAAGGGCTCGGAGGCCGGGTCCAGTTCCGCTCTTTCCCATTGGAACTTTTTCTGATTGGAAAAGCTACTTTGCGCCGGTACGATGATCTGCCGCATCTGCTCCGGAAAACATACCTGTGAAGGTGACCATGACTTTTGCCCGCGCTTTAGGCGCCTGCTTGCTGCTCGCCGCGCTTTCGATGTCCGCCGCCGCGCAAACTTCTCCGGCCACCGACCAGCAGCCTGCGCTTCCCTACTCGCCAAGCCTCGATCTCTCTTCCATGGACAAGTCCATCGATCCTTGTGCGAATTTCTACCAGTACGCCTGCGGCGGCTGGCAAAAGAAGAATCCAATTCCGCCCGAGCAAAGTTCCTGGAGCGTCTACGGCAAACTCTACGAAGACAATTTGCACTTTTTGCGCGGCATTTTAGAGCAGGCGGCCGCGAGTGGCGATACCAGCGATGCGACCACACTACTCATTGGCAGCTTCTATGCCGCCTGCATCGATGAAGCGGGCGCGGAAACGCGCGGGCTGAAAACTCTGCAGCCGCAACTCGAGGCCGTTTCGCAGCTCAAGTCCGCGCGCGACTTCGCCTCGCTCATCGCCCGACTGCAGCTGCACGCCGCGGGTCGGCGCTCGATTTTATTCGAAGCGGGCTCCGCGCAGGATCTGGACAACTCCGAGCAGCAAATTGCGCAGGTGGATCAAGGCGGCCTCGGCCTTCCGGATCGCGACTACTACACAAAAGAGGATGCCAAATCGAAGGAAACCCGCGAGCGTTATGTCCAGCATGTGCAGAAAATCTTCGAGCTGCTGGGCGACAATTCCGCGACCGCGAAGAAAAATGCCACCGCGGTGATGCGCATGGAAACGGCAATGGCCAAAGCCTCGCTCACGCGCGTGGAGCGCCGCGACCCTTACAAACTGAAGCACCAGATGGAGCTCGCCGGGCTCATGCAGATGGCGCCGAATTTCGACTGGCAGACCTACTACCGCGAGCAGCGCTACCCCAAGATCACGCTGCTGAATGTGGCGTCTCCGGAATTTTTCAAACACCTCAATACTGCTCTCCACGGCGAGCCGCTGGACGCGTGGAAAACGTATCTGCGCTTTCACGTCGCAGACAATGCCGCGCCGTATCTGACCGCTGCGTTCGTGAAAGAGAATTTCGAGTTCTACCGCAAATATCTTCTCGGCGCTAAAGAAATTCAGCCGCGCTGGGAGCGTTGCGTCATCAACGCCGACCGCGATCTCGGTGAAGCGCTGGGGCAGGCGTATGTGCGCAAAGTCTTTTCGCCTCAGCTCAAGCAGGAAACACTGCAAATGGTCCTGCACATCGAAGATGCGATGGCGACTCGCATCAAGGGTCTGGAGTGGATGAGCCCGGAAACCAAGAAGCAGGCGCTGGCCAAATTGCACAGCATTCGCAACAAGATCGGCTATCCGGACAAGTGGCGCGATTATAGTTCGGTCCAACTGGTGCGCGACGACTACCTACTGGACGTGCAGCGCGCCGCCGAATTTGAGGAGCGCCGCGACATCGCCAAGGTCGGCCAGCCTGTCGATCACGGCGAATGGCAGATCACCCCGCCGACCGTGGACGCCTACTATGACGCGCAGATGAACGACATCAACTTTCCGGCCGGGGTTTTGCAGCCACCACTTTATGACGCCAAGATGGACGATGCCCCGAACTACGGCGACACCGGAGGGACCATCGGGCACGAACTGACGCATGGCTTCGACGACGAAGGCAGCCAGTTCGATGCGCAAGGCAATCTCAAGAATTGGTGGACCAAGGAAGATCGCGAAAAATTCGACCAGCGCACCAGTTGCGTGCGCGATCAGTATTCCAAGTACGTGGTCGTCGACGACGTGCACGTCAACGGGGCGTTGACGCTGGGCGAGGACGTCGCCGACCTGGGCGGCGAGATTTTGGCCTATATGGCGTGGGAGTCGGCGACGAAAGATAAGGATCTGAAACCCATCGATGGCCTGACACCGGAGCAGCGCTTCTTCATCGGCTTTGCGCAGTGGGACTGCACGAACGAACGGCCGGAGGAACTGCGCGTGCGCGCGCAAGTCGATCCGCACTCGCCAGCGCAACATCGGATCAACGGCGTAATGGTGAATATGCCGCAGTTCGCCGAGGCCTTCGCCTGCAAGCAGGGCCAGGCTATGGTGAAGCCACCGGAAAAAGTTTGCCGCGTCTGGTAGCGGACCAAGGTAGGCCGCGCCTCATCCGCAATTCGTCATCCTGAATCGCGTACTTTGCGGTGAGCAATCTGTTTTTGACTTGTACCGCAGGAAATCTCCCGCTGCTCAGCTACTTCACACCTGCTTCGGCGCAGGGCAGCCTGGAAATTCTTTCAATGAGGTGTTGCCGATGTATTGCAGGTCGGCAATGCCGATTTTGCTTGTGTAGAAGCCGTCGCAGGTCATGTTGCGCAGAAACGCGAAGAACGCGATGCCCTGGCTCAAACGCGGAATTTGCAGGGCATTTTTGCGATAGGCGATCAGGTCGAGCGTGGCAGTGCGCTGTTCGGGCGTACATTCGAGATAGACCTTCCCATACTGATCGTTGCAATAGGTATCGAGCCACATCAGCCCGCCGCCGAGTTTGCCTTGAAATTTTTCATTTTCGCTGGTCAGCAAGTCGATAAATTCGGGGGCGCCTGCTTCGACGGCTCCGCCGGAATGCTCGTCCTTGGGGATGATGGTGTCGCAGAGGGCTTTGAGCGTTTCGTACTGGTGCGCGCTGAAATATTTCGGCGCGTATTTGCCGGTGAGCGACGCAGCCTTCTCCTTTTGAATGGCCTCGTGGGCGAATGCCGCCGCTTTCGCGGGGATGACCTGCAGCACCGATCCTGCGGCGGCGGTGATTCCCAAAGTTTTAAGAACGTCGCGTCGTGAGATTCCTGTTGCCATCTTTGTGTTCCCCGTTTCGCTATTGAGTCTTCCTCGTTGTCTTTCGATTCTCTGAAAGAGCGGGTCTAAAGAACCCGCCACTGCATTTAGGGCGAAAGCACCAGATCCTTCATATATTTCCCTTGGCGGCTTCGGCGAGCAGATAGTCGGAGGCTCGCCAGGAGAGGGCCATGATTGTGAGCGTCGGATTCTTGTCCGGATTGGTAACCAGCGAGGCGCCATCGGTCACGAACAGATTCTTGACGTCGTGGGCCTGGCAGAAGCCATTGAGGACGGAGGTCTTGGGATCGGCGCCCATGCGGGCCGTGCCGACTTCGTGAATGATCTTGCCGCCTTCGGCGATGCCGTAGGCACGCGGGCCGTCGATGGGTGCTTTCGTCAGATACGTGCCGCCGGCCATTTCCACAATGGCGCGGAACGTCTCCTGCATGTCTTTGGCCTGGCGAAGTTCATGCTCCGACCACTTGAAGTGGAAACGCAGAACTGGAATGCCCCACTCATCAACCACGTCGGGGTCGATTTCACAGTAGGTGTCAGGATTGGGAAGCATTTCGCCGCGGCCTGCAAAGCCAATCGTGGTGCCGTAGGTTTGCCGCGCACGCTTCTTCAGGCTCGCGCCGTAGCCTTCTTCTTCGTGGCACAGGCGGTTGAACATGCCGACGTTGGGTAGCTCGCGACCTCCGCCAAACTCGATGTGATAGCCGCGCGGGAAATCGTTCTTGCGATCAAATTTCCACCAGGGCATGTACATGTGCATGCCGCCGGTGCCGTCGTGATTGTGCGGCATCATTCCTTCCAACTGCGGGAAATAACCGTCGCCGCCGCTGCCCACTGAATCGGTCAGGTATCTGCCGAGCGTACCCGAGGAATTCGCCAGCCCGTCAGGAAAGAGCGCCGATTTCGAATTCAGTAGGAGTCGCGTGGATTCGCATGCGCTCGCGGCCACCACCACGGCGCGCGCATTAATTCGCTGCTCGGTGCGTGTGGCCTTATCAATGTACGAAACACCCGTCGCTTTCCCGTCTTTGCCCACCAGAACTTCGCGGGCCATCGCGCCGGTGATCAGCGTCAGCTTTCCGGTTGCCATGGCTGGGGGAATCAGCACTTGGCTGGAGCTGAAGTTGGACGCGGTGATACATCCACGTCCGCATTGACCGCAGTAGTGGCACGGCAAGCGGCCATTCACGGATTTCGTAAGAATCGCGAGGCGCGAAGGAATGCACGTGATATTGAGCTTGTCGCAGGCTTGTTTAACGATCAGTTCCGTGCAACGCGGCTTTGGAGGCGGCAGGAAAACACCGTCGGGAGCGCTGGATACATTTTCTTTCGTGCCGAAGACGCCGATATAACCTTCCACCTTGTCGTAGTAAGGCGCGACGTCGTCGTAACTGATGGGCCAATCGGAGCCCAGGCCGTCGCGCGAGTAGGAACGAAAGTCGATGGGAGCAAAGCGCAGCGCGATGCGGCCCCAATGGTTGGTGCGGCCGCCCACGATGCGCGAACGAAACCAGCGAAAATCGGATCCCGGCGCGGAGGTGTAAGGCTCACCGTGAATATCCCAGGAGCCGTTGGGAGCAAGGAACTCGCCGAAGTCTTCTGCCTGCTTCCCGGCGACGCCCACACCGCGATGCGGCAGGTCGTAAGGCCAGGCAAACATCTTGTAGTCTTTTTCGGGGTGAATCTGCGGCCCGGCTTCGAGCATGGCGACATTGAGGCCGCCTTCGGTCAGGATTTTCGCGGCCATACCGCCGCCGGCGCCCGAACCGATCACCACGGCGTCGTACATTTTTGGCGAACGCGTAACTTGCGCCATCCAGGGCCCCCTCAGTGGATCTGCAGATACCAATTTTCGACTCAGTTTGACGGAAGATGCAAATGCAACGCGATAGCCGCTGCGCTCAATCCCCTGCGAGCAATTCTGCGCGAATGTTCTTGAGCACCCAGGCGGCGCGCTCGACACCGAGAGGCCCGGGCAGGATTGGGTCTTCGTTCTCGATGCTGAGGATGCCTTCGTAGCCGACGTCCATGTAGGCCTTGATGACGGACTTCCAGAGGCTGGCGCTGTGGCCGTAGCCGACGGCGCGGAAGGTCGCGGAAGCCTCGGCGAGATCTTTTTTGTCCGAAGCGAAGTTCAGCACGCCGTATTTTCCGACATTCTCCGGGAACAGCACGGTGTCTTTCATGTGCGCGTGGAAAATCGCGCCCTGCTTACCCAGGAAGTGGATGACTTCGACGGGATCGCAGCCCTGCCAGAACAAATGGCTCAGATCGCAGTTGGCGCCGATCTCTTCGCCGACCGCTTCGCGGAGCTTCATCAGTGTGCGCGGGTTATAAACGCAGAAATTTGGGTGCATTTCGAATGCGAGCCGCTTCACGCCGTGATCACGGGCGAATTTCGCCGCTTCCTTCCAGTACGGGATGATTTTTTCTTTCCACTGCCAGTCCAGCATCTGGCCGTATTCCGGCGGCCAGCGATAGGTGATCCAGTTTGGCTGGGTGTCCTGAGGGGTGCCGCCCGGCGTACCGGAAAATCCGACGATGACTTTGACGTCGAGGATTTCGGCGAGCTGCACGGTTTTCTTAAAGGTTTCCTGATCCTTGGCGGCGTGCTTCGCATCCGGATGGACGGGGTTTCCGTGGCAACTGAGTACGGCGACTTGGATTCCCTTGTCCTCGAACTTCTTCTTCCAGGCCTTGGCTTTGGATTTGTCGGCGAGCAGTTCGTCGATGGGGCAGTGCGGATTGTTGGGATAGTTGCCGGTGCCGATCTCGACGGCTTCGAGCCCGAGCGAGTTCATGGTGTCGAGCATCTGGTCGAGCGAGAGCTTGTCGTATACGGGATCGAAGACGCCGATGGGAATCTTGCGCAGCGAGCCGCTGGGCTTGGCACGTGCGGGTTCGGACGCGGCCGAGGTAGTGGATCCGAAGGTAGCCGGCGGGCCAGCAGCCGCTGACGCGGGTACCGCGGCGGCGATCAGACCTGCTCCGGTGGCGGTGAGAAATCCTCTACGGTCGATCGCCGAGTTCTTGCCTTCGATTTTCATCCAGATCCCCCAGAAATGGAAAAAATGCATTGTGAAATGCGAGTGTAGCCCGCGGCATTATACCTGCTTTGCGAGGAAGGGAAGCGCGTTGGTCGCAGGTTCGCGGTGCTCGCTAGCGGCGGGGAACGAGGGCGTCCAATGAAGGAATAGAGCGCGGCGGGATGAGGACGCGCTCGGGCACCTGCTTTTTCTGCTGCAGGGCTTGCACGAGCATTTCTAGGGCCTGGCCGGTGTTGGGCGGAACGAACACCGTGGCCGCGAGGATGCCGCTGCGTACCCAGGCTTGGCCGGTGTTGGGCAGACCATCGCAGCCGGTAAACGGAAGCTTGAGCCAGCGCTCGCGATCCGCCTCGTTGCTTAATTCCTGAAAGGCCTTACGCGCGCCCATGGCCATGGAGTCGTCTTGCGCGCCGATGAGATCGATGACCGATTTCTGCGAGGTGGTGAGTTTCAGCCAGGAGCGAACCGCGCGCAGCGAGCTTTCCTCGGTCCATTGCGCTTTCAGCAGGATGACCTGGATGCTTGCCGGCTTGGTTTCCTGCATTCCGGCGGTGCGTTCTTTGGCGGCGGAGTTTTCCGACGGGCCCTGAACGTAGAGGACCGAGCCGCCGCGCGGGAGCAGCGCCGCGAATTGGCGGCCCTGGATACGGCCGATTTCGACGTGATCGGAACTGACGTTGAAGATCGGAGTATTTGCGATCTTGCGAAGCTCCGGGATGTAGCTGGCATCGCGGTTGAGGACCGCCCAGCCGATTCCCGCGGCGGCCGCCGCGCGCGCAACCTGTGGCAGAGCAGTGCCGCCCACGGGCTCGAAGACGATGCCATCGGGCCGGATTGCGGGTTCAGACTGCACGGCTTTCAAGATCTGCGTGCTTTGCGTGATGGCGTCATTGTCGGCGTGTGCGATTTCGACGGCGACACCTAGGCGCTTGGCTGCCTGCTCGGCGGATTGCGCCTGCTCGATTTGATAGTCGTTGTCGTTCGTGGTCAGCGAAACGAGAATGCGAAGTTTCTTGGTCATCGCGGTGTCGGATAAGCGCGTCCCTACATTACACCGGGACGATCGCTAGAAAGGAGAATCCTTTATGGGCGGTGCCTCGCCACTAACCACAACCGCGGAACTTGCCGATTTCCTAACAATCGGAAGCGAATCAGAACCAGCACGAGCGGAATCAGAACAGCGATGGACGCGCTGATCCGCCCAGCAGGCTGGTGTTTACGTTGGCGATGGTGTGCGTGCCTTCCTTGCCGCCCCAGGCGAAAAGGATGAACACCTGCGGGAAGCCCCCGGCGCGCAGCGTGAGCCCCGCCGAATAGCTGTGGAACCACGTGCTGGAGCCGAGATCATCGCGGTCGAAACCCACTTTTCCCTGGTCGGCAATGAAGGCGACACCGAGAGGGAGCTTGCCGAGGGAATGCTCGAAGTTTTCACGAAGCAGCATCACGTCGGGCGCGCGGAAACGATAGTCCTGATAACTGGCGAGCAAAGGATTGCCGTTGAGGTCGCCGCCCCCGAGCGTCGGCTGGAAGTAGAACGGGACGACCTTGCCGGACTGGGTGATCGATGTGGAAAGGAAAAATCGAAAGCCGATGCTGCCCTGGAGATCGCGGGTGATCTGTTTGCATTTGGATTTGTCGCTGGCGTTCGCGGCCTCGCAGTCGGCGACTTGCACTTTGTTGTCGAGCGAGCAGCCCTCATAGTCTCCGAGACGATTGATGGAACACTCATCGGGCCCATTGGCGTCGCGAGGCAGATAGAAACGCGTGGTGGATTTATAGAGAGCGAAATTGTGCGACAAATCGAGATTCAGGCGCTGAAACGAAAATGTGGAATTGGAGGGCGCGAAGAACTGCTGATAGGTTAGCTGGTAGTTCAGGTGGAGCAGATCATCGAAGAAGATCGGGCGAATGCGGAGGGCTTCTCCGAGTTGGAGAAAGGCCGGCTGAGAGGCCAGGCCTGGAGCGGTCGCGTCGGTGTAGAGAGCCTCGATGGAAGGACTGCCGTTGCCGGTGGCGGAGCGAAGATCGACAAAGCGGCCGTTAGCCTCGCCCAGAAACGAAGCATTGAGGCGTTGGTAGAACGGCTTGACCAGGCTGGCGCCGGTGACCACCTCTCGCATGCCGAAGTACGTGCGCGCGGTGTCGGAAGTTGTGGAGCCGAGGCCAAAGTACGCGATTTTGTTCAGCGATGTGGCTTGGGCATAGAGATTCACCACCGGATGCTCGGGCAGCTCAGTTTCGTTCGATTTAAGGTTGGGTTTGCCGTGGTGGACGATAATTTTCGGGCGATGCGTGTGCACGAATTTGAAGTACGCACCGGCACGCCAGGAGCCATTCGGCGTGGCAACGGCATCGAGGTTGTAGCTGGGCACCCAGTTTTCCGTCGGCGCGATGAAGCCCACCCAGGCGAGCCCGGCGCCGAAACCGTTTTGCGGCGCGAGACTCCCGACGGCGATGTGCAGGGGCTTGCCGGTGAACAGGAGTTCGGCGCATCCGCCAAGGCTGGAAAAACTAAAACTGGTGCAGGACTCTTTGAATTTGGAGGTTTCGGCAGGATTGTCCACGTTCGGAACGGGTGCGGGCGGCGGATTGTCTTGCGCGCGCGCGGCGGAGGATAGCAGCAGAAAGCACGCAGAGGCTGCCGTGACTAATGTGGAGCGGACGTTCACGATCAGCTCTTGCCTTTCCGTTTGGTGCGTGAGGCCTTTTTTCCCGGTTTGGATTTGCGAGGCTTGTTTTTCTTCGGCGGCTTTGAATCCTTGCCCTTCATGGAGTGCAGTTTCGCAGTCACGTGGCGGATGAATTCGCTGGCCTCGCCCTCGGTCTTGATGGAGTAGACGTCGGTGGGATGATGGTGCTCCCTTGGAAGATGGCGTTGCGCCAGGCTGAGATGCAAAAGCTGGTTGCGGACCAGGTCGGTGATCGGACGGTGCGGCTCAAAACGCTTGGCGTGAGGCCGCGGGACTTTCACAACGTAGGAGTGTTTCGCCATGTCAGTCTCCTATCTCAAACCATGGGATATCGTCATCGGTGCGCATCGCGCCGGAGAGCAGGTCCAGGAAGGTTTCGGATTTAGCCTCGCGGTCGGTGCGCTTGGCATCGCCGTTCAGGAAAAATTGCGTGATGGTGTTAGGGATGCACGCGTGTTCAAAAATGCGGCCGTCGACTACCGTGCCTTTGCGCACGAACGGCGAAATCAGGACCGCGGGTACGCGAACGCCGAGCCGGTCAAAGGCGAATGGCATTCCGGTACCGGTGTCGGCGGGTTGCGCGGTGAAACCGTCAGTCTTGCAAGCCGGAGGAACGACGTGGTCGTAGAGGCCTCCGTGTTCATCGTAGACAATCAATAGTGCGGTTGTGGACCACAAAGCATCATTGCCGCGAATCGCGTTGTACACCATGCTGATGAAGCGTTCGCCCTCGTACACATCGTGTGTGGGGTGCTGGTCGGAGGCGAGGATTTCTCCGCCGCCCGGACCGGTGTGATCGTTGTACGCAGGCTCGATAAAACTGTAGTCGGGTAATTTGCCGACCTTGCAATCGGCGATGAACTGGCTGAACGATCCGAAGACTTCGGGTTGATGCTGGAGGAGATTGACGATCTCCATCGTGGAGCTTTGCTGGTCGTAGTAGTAGATTTTCGCGGTTTTTCCGGCGTCGATCATACGGCCGTAAATACTTTCGATGTCCTTGCCGATGTAGAAGACGTTCATGCCGACCTGGCCGAACGACGTGCCGTAGTGCGCAAAGGCGCGATTGCAGATAGTCGGCCCGGGAATCGAAGAAAACCAGCGATTGAAGAGCGCGAATTCCGTGGCCAAGGTGGTCAGCACCGGAAGTTTTTCCGGCTCGAAGTAGTTCATGATCTCTTTGGCCAGATTCGCGTCTTTCGTCTGCGTGTAGTAGCTCTTGACGAAGCCCTGCATGTTCCCCACACGGCCGGCGCCGGTCTGGCCGCCGAAAATTTGAAGGTCCGTGCCAGGGAAGTGATGGTCGGGATCGTGAACCAGTTGATCGCGATAATCGGCTTGATCCTGAACGGTGACCGGCGTGCCATCGATGCCGGGATTGGACTCGTTGCCGTTCAGGCCATCGATGCGCTTGTCGGTTTTCTTGAGTGCGCCCAGCATGTGATCAAAGGAGCGGTTCTCCATCATGAGCACGACGATGTGTTTCAGTTTGTCGAGTCCGGCAGGCGGCATACACCCTTCCTGTTCAGCGTGAATTCATTTTTCGAGCGTTCACGGACGGCGCCTCAGGGGCCGGGCGACCTCTGCGTTCTAGCGTCACCGATGATGGCCGAAAGGGTAGCAAGTACGGAGGCGCAAAGCTACCAGACGAATATCTTACGTATGACTATCAATCATCACGGTAATCGAAGGCGGCGCCGGGCGGACACGGCGATCTGCTCTTTAACCGCTGCAGGTCGACAAATCTGTAGAGCAGCAAAACGCATTCGAACGGATGGCGAGAAAGTGATAAACTCAACATCGTGGCCCGGTAGAGTAACCGGTTAACTCGTCACCCTCTCAAGGTGAAGATTACGGGTTCGACTCCCGTCCGGGCTACCAATTCCAAGTTGCCTTCTCCCAGCGCTCATCAAAACCGGTTCCCCGCCAGTCACCACGATGGAGTCTTTCGGCATTGCCTGGAGGTGCCGAGCATGTGGCCGAGCCATGGCATTCTTAACTTTTTGGAATCGTTAAAAATTTGCAGCCGCCTCAACCGCGGCTGAGCAGTTCCCCGACAGCGCGATGCGCCTGATCAATGGCCACATTGGTGTAAGCATCCGCGCCGGCGTCGGAGTTGGCGATGGCGATCCGGCCGAACCGTTTGCGGCCAACGATCCACGGTTGCTCGCCGGGCTTCCACTGGGGATCGAACAGCGGGTTCGGCGTGTAAGCGTAGCCGTGCGCCCAGCGATTGACAGTGATGCCCTCGATGTCGCGCGCGGGATCGAACCCCGCTCCGCCGAGCATTCTGGCTAGCTGATCGCGGATGTTACCCTCGAATTTCTCGAACGGAGTGCCCATCAGCTCAACGCGCCCGGCGCGATATTGATCTCGCATCGGCAGCCCCGGGCTGCACGGGGTCCGCAGCATAAACAGCACCATCGGCTCTTCAGGCTTGGAGGAAAATTTGTATTCGCCCAGGCTGACCGGAAAATCCAGCGCGGTGTGGGTGTGATAGCCGCCGGGTGCGACGATCTGCCGAATACCCAGTTTCGAGAACGACGTCCAATTGCGCAGCGCGACGTGCGTGTACACCAGCGGGGCCTTCACCAGATACGCGAGCGCATCCTTTTGCTTCTGCGGCAGCTCCGGGCACAAGTACGGAATCATCATGTTGTAGCACGCCAGCACGCAGTGTTTGGCGCGGACAGATTGCAGTTTGCCGCCGCGGACGTAGGCGATTTCAATTTCTTTCGGCCCGGTACCCGGCGAGCCTCGTTTGCCATGTTGAACGTGAACGGCTGTGCTGTTAAGACGCAGACGGACCGGCGAGGATGCGTCGTCGAGTTTGCCGTATTCGGCGCGCGCGGTTACGACATCTTCCATGTCGTGGCCGGGAACGACCGCCGGTATCAGCGAGCGCACCAGCAGCCGCGCCACGGATGCGTTGCCATCCGGAAAATGAAAGATGTACGGCTCGTCTTCTTCCAGAGGGGGGAGATTGAGACCGTCGAAGCCTGGATAGGTAAAGGATTCGTAGTCGTCCGGATTTTTGTAGCAGGTGGCCGCGGAAACCGCCTCAATCCCAACGGACCAAAGATCGTGGGGAAACGCCTGGAAAAACGGCAGCGCTTCGGGAGTGACCTTGCAGAATTTTGTGAGGTAGTCGGCGTAGGTGATTTTCGCGAGCTTGGCTAGTTTTTCCCGGGGCGACAGTCCCGGCAGATAGTCGACCTTTTCCGTGTACACGCGCGCGATATCCTGGCGCGCGGCGTCGGAGAGCGGCGCCTTGGCGAGAAATTCCGGCCACGGCGTGACGTTGGTGCCGGTCAGCAAGCGATCTTCGCCGAACGTCACTTTGTCGAAGAACGTTGCCGTGCCCAGCTTGGCGTACAAATTCCGATCGTAGGCCTGGTAGAAGCGCTGCAGGCGGATACCCAAGTCAGCGAGCAACGCCTTGGAGACTTCGCTGTATTCGCCGGGACTCTCGATCGATTGCGTTCCCCCGTAGGAGAGCAACGTGCGGGCCCCGGCGCGGAACTCGTTGCGCTTGGCATGGCCGCCGAAATCGTCGTGATTATCGAGGATCAGGATACGGGCGCTGATTCCGGCGCGCTTGCGAAAAAAATAAGCCGCAGCCAGTCCGCTGATTCCGCCGCCGACAACGACCAGGTCGTAGAATTCGCCGGTGCTTTCCGACGGACCAGACGCGTCCCATTTCTGGGCGTCACGCAGGTGGTGCGCGGAAGCGAAACTCCCGTCGTGATTGCCGCGCATGCCGGTCAGCGCGGGCGGGTAATAGTTCAGAGATTTTTCCGGGGCGTCCTCGCCTCCCGCGAGGGAACTTAGCACTGACGGACGGATGGCCGCGCCGCCAATCGTCAGTGCAGCACCGTTCAAGAAATCCCGGCGCGAAATCGGGCAGTGCATCCCGAGTTCGTGGTCTCGTTTTTTCTGGCTCATATTCCGCTGACGCTAGCGCGCTACTTTGACCGTTGCAGCCGAGCGATTCATCCGACAGTGCAAGTCGACCATCGCGCCAATTGGGACCCAATTATAGCCGACACTCCGCTTGTGCAAGGCGCCGAGGGACGCGTAACATCGCCGCGCGACAATCGCGACGCAAAATTGCAGCGCAGCGTCCGATGATTTTTGTCATCGATGAATCTGGAGGAAGAAGTGAAAACACCCAAGGTCAGCTCGATTTTCTGGTCTTTTCCCGCGTTCTTGGTACTCAGCGGCCTGATCGCGTGTTTGATCCTCATTCCGCTGCGCGGGCTTGCGGGTCCGGGCACGAGCGTGTCGGCCGGGCCCGACGACGCGAAGGAAAGGCCGTATGTGATCGAGTACTACTACAAAACGAAGTGGGGGCATGCGGACGAGTTCATCGCTCTATTCAAGAAAAATCATTACCCGGTGCTGAAGAAAGAGATCGAAATGGGCCGCATCTTGAAGGTTTTCGCAGACGCTCCGCGGTATCACTCCACCGAGGACGGCCGGTGGGACTATCGCACCACGATCATCTTCAAGAATGCCGCCGTGGCCAACGCCGACGCCGATAACAGCGCGCTGTTAAAACAGCTTTTCCCCGACCAGGAAACCTACAAGCACGAAGAACAGCGCCGCTTCGAAATCCTGGAGGCCCACTGGGACGTGCCGATCAAGAGCGTCGATCTGGACGCCAAGTAACGCCCGGCGGACTTCCAGACGACACGGCAGGCGCCCAGCGCATCGTACAATGGTGCCAGGAGAACCTATGGCGGATTACACCGATGAACACGCCCGCGCGGGCATCGACGCGAAGCTGCCGAAGCTGGAAGCCTGGCCCAATCAATATCCCAGCTACGTCATCACCACGAAATTTCCCGAATACACTTCCGTGTGCCCCAAGACGGGCCTGCCGGACTACGGCGCGATCACCATTCAGTACGTGCCCCGAAAAGAATGCATGGAGTTGAAATCGCTGAAGATGTATCTGCTGGCCTATCGCGACCTTGGCATCTTCTACGAAAACGCGGTGAACAAGATCCTCCACGACATCGTGGAAGCCATTCAGCCGGAATGGTGCGTCGTGCGCGGGGAATTCACGCCGCGCGGTGGATTGACCACTTCGATCTTCTCTCGCTGGCCCTCCCCATCGCCTCGCGGCAAGGCCGCGGCAAAGGGCGGGGGCACGCGAAAGAAGGCCCGGAGGTAATGTGCGCAGGCCGAACACGTTGCTCGGGGTGATTTTTGAGTGATAACATCGCTGGTGGGGCCCATCCTAGGAGGGTGAATGAGCATTTCGCCGAACGTACCGACTCCGCAGGAGTCGTATCATTACGAAAACACCGGCACGCCGCGATGGATCGCGGTGCTGTTCGGGGTGCTGATTGTCGCGGTGCTGGGATTGGGCTACCTGGGCCATTCCGCGCAATCGCAACTGCAGACCGATCTAGGCAAAGCGCAGGACCAGAACAGAGTATTGAGCGCCCAGCTGGAGCAGGCCAATGCGCGCCTCGCGGACCTGAAGGGCAACATCGAAGTTACTCAACAGAAAGTGGGCCTCACGCAGGCCGAATTGGCCAAGGCGCGAAGCCGCGCAGAGGCTATCCAGAAGGAGCAGATCGCATCCGATCAAAAGCTGGCCACGCAGTTGACCGCGGTGCAGCAGGAGAGCGCGCAGAAGATCGGTGAAGTAGCCACGGATCTGGGCGGCGCCAAGAAGGATATTGATGCCACCAAGACAGATCTGGAAGCAACCAAGGGCAAGCTAGAGCGCGCCACCGGCGACATGGGCGTGATGAGCGGGTTGATCGCCCACAATCGCGATGATCTGGAAGAGTTGAAGCGCCGTGGCGATCGCAACTACTACGAGTTCAAAGTCACCAAGAGCAAGACACCGCAGCGCGTCGGCCCGGTGCAAGTCACGCTGAACAAGGTCGATCAGAAGAAGGCCAAATACACCATGACGGTGTTCGTCGACGACCGCTCGATCGAAAAGAAGGATAAAACCGCGGGCGAGCCGGTGCAGTTCTATCTCAAGGGCGCGGCACGCATGGCTCCCTACGAGATCGTAGTGTTCGACGTTGGAAAAAACGACATCAACGGCTACCTTTCGACGCCCAAGGATGCCGGCGCGGGCTCTACGCCTGCCCCGGCCGCAGCAGCAAAACCACAAACGTAGATTTTTCGTCCCGCTATTCGGTTGGGATCTCGAGCCTTGTTCGGCGTTCTGGAAACTGCACGCGGGACAAGGCTTCTGTCTTTTCCGGAGTGGGTCTAGCATTAAGTAGACGCTTTTTCCCTCCAGGGATTTGCGCGGAGCATCTCCATGAGTTCCAGCCGTCTGCGCGGTGTTGCCTGCATCTTCATCATTTGGGTTTTTTCCTGCGCACCATCCAAGGCGCAAGCTCCTCTGGAGCCGGCACGAATGCCCGCGCGTACTTCCGCCTACTTAATTTGGCGGGGCACTCCCGCCGGCGATGTGCGCAAGGTCAATTCCCTGCTGGCTCTCTGGGACGACCCGGATTTTGCGCCGGTGCGCGCCGCCATGTTCACAAATGTCACCGCGGCCTCGGAGAAGGACTCATCGAAGGCGGCGCTCACGCGCGAGGAAGCCGAGCAGTATTCGACCCTGCTCGAAAACGCGTTCGTCCTGGGCTACATCAGCAAGCCGGAAGCGAAAATGACCGTCAGCGCCGTGCCACCGAAACCCTCCGATCGTTCCTGGAACGGCGTGTTCTTTGTCTACGATCGCACCGGCAAAGAAAGCCTGCTCAGCAAAGCGGTGCTGCGCATGCGCGGCCAGGAAAAGGAAATGCCGAAACTTTCAGAAATCAATTTGTCCGGCATTCCAGTACTGAAGGTTGAGCGCGCAGCCGGCACCACGTATTGGGTCGAACACGGAAAATACGCCGCCAGCGCAAACGAAAAGTCTGTGCTGGAAGAAATCATCGCCCGGCTGGAAGGAAAACCCGCCGGCGCTGCGACTCTGGCGCAATCGGAAGCCTACAAGGAAGCGCAACCCCATCTGGGTGGAGGGGTGATTGAATTTTTCGCTCACCTGCCCAATTTGAAGACGCTCGCGCCCGACGCCAGCGCACAAGGGTTCAAGGTCGCGCCGGTTCTCGACGCCATGAAGTTGGACGCTATCCACTCGCTCTGCGGCCGCGTCACGCTGGACGGCACAAAAACCCGCATTCAAGGCGCGGTTCTTGGCGAAGCCGCTACCGGCACGCTATTCGATCTGTGGGGCAATGGCCAGACATCGCCGGCATCCCTCGCCCTTTTGCCGCCAAACGCTATCTCCTACAGCGAATCGCAATTCAATTTCGGCGCCCTGTACGAGATCGTGATGCGCGGCGTGCGGGCCATTTTCCCGCAAGGACAGCAGAACGGCGCGGCCATGATCGAATCGCTCGCGCAATCGCGTCTCGGCATGTCTCTTCCGGACGCTTTGGGCCTGCTGACCGGTGAATTCGCGTCGATGCAGCTTTCACCCTCGATGGATCCGCAGAAAGCCGTGTATGCGTTTGGCATTCGCAAGAAGCCGGAAACCGTAAAGTTGCTGCACACGTTATTCAGCGATCAGCTGAGCGCGGAACGCAACGAAGGTGACGCCACATTTCTGAAAGTTTCGCTGGGCGGCGGTCAGGGAGGGGCCGGCGTGGCCCAGTGGAATTTCTATCATCTCGCGGTGACGCCGCAATTCATCCTCGCCTCTGGTCGCGCTGAAACCCTCCACGATTTGCTGGCGACGAGAGGCGCGGCAGGGGCCGCGGCAACGGTTCCCGCTGCTTATCAAACCGCCCGTGCCGCCTATCCGGGCAAACTCGACAGCGTGAACTATTTCGATTTTCATGGCGTTGATTGGCCCGCCCTCAAGGATCGCTGGGTGCGGGAAGCAAAAAAGACCAACGCGAAGCAGCTTGCCGGCGGATCGCAAAAGGCGCCGTCCGCGAAAATTCCCGATCTCCTCACCAACGTCAACCCGCAAGTCTTCCCCAAGCATCTACACTTCATGGCCGGCGCCTCGTGGAAAGATGCCAAGGGAATTCACTTCGATCAGTGGCTTGAATAAGTCTGCGATGCGGGGTGTTGATTCCGCGCGCGGCGCACTGCGGTTGATCTTCGTTCTGCTGCTCTCGGCAGCCGGCACTTTGGCGCAGCAACCGCCATCTCCGCCGGCTGATTCCATCCGCGTCAGCGTGGATCGCGTCAACGTCGGCGTAATCGTTACCGGCGCGCGCGGCAAATTCATCGAAGGACTGCGCCGCGACGATTTTCACGTATTCGACAACGGCGCCGAGCAGCCCATCACCGATTTCGCGCCCGTCGACGAACCCGCCCAGGTTCTGATGCTCGTCGAGGCCGGACCGTCGGTCTATTTTCTCGAAGCCGGGCACACCCAGGCCACCCACGCGCTGCTCGCCGGACTGTCCGCTGGAGACCACGTGGCCGTCGCAAAATACGATACCTCGCCGCAAATCCTGCTTGATTTCACCGCTAACAAGCAGCTTGCCGAAGCGGCGCTCGCCAAAGTGCGCTACTACATGGGCTTCGGCAATCTCAACCTCTCGCGAAGCCTGCTTGCCGTGCTCGATTCGCTCGCCAAGGTTCAGGGCAAAAAAACAATCGTGCTGCTCTCCACCGGCTTCGATACCTCGCCACCGGATGAAATCTCCGCGCTACTGGCGCGCCTGCAAAACAGCGACGTGCGCATCCTGGCGATTTCCTTGGGAGCGGAACTTCGCAACCCGCCGCCCTCGCCGCAAAAGAAGAAGCAGCAGCCGATCGACAAAGCCGCGATCACCCAACAAGGCTTCGCCGAAGCTGATCGCATGCTCTCGGCGCTCACCGAAGCGACCGGCGGCCGGGTCTACTTTCCCAACTCGGCCAAAAACTTCGCCGCCGTATACTCCGAAGTTGCCGAGTTAGTCCGCCACGAGTACAGCCTGGCCTTCGCTCCACCCGCTCACGACGGAAAATCCCACACGATCGAAGTGCGCGTATCGCTATCGGTAGCCGCCGTTCCAAGCGCCCCCGTGGCCGCCTACCGCATCGACCATCGCCGCGCTTACACGGCACCGCCTGCGCCGTAACGCTATAGCGGCTACTTAGCGACCGTACCTTTCAAGTAGAATAGCTTGCAGTGCTTCTCGCGCTTCGGAATGGAGACTAGGTACAAGTCGGTGACCGAACTCCTCATCTTGTGCGAGTCCCTCCAGGAACTCGCCAAATAGTTCCTGAAGAACGCTCGGCCCGCTCAATGCCAGATCATCCAATAAAGTTGATGGCCGACGACAGAAAATACTCGTCGCGTTGCCGCCGTAATAACTGCCCGCCAATTCTGCATACGCATGGTCGACATCCACGTTCTCGAATCCGGATCGTCAGGCCCGGGAAGAACAGCAGTAAGTTCCGGAAATCGTCCTATGAGGAACTTCAACGCTCCGCGGTAGTCCATGACCGGAACCGGTATTGCATCGTATGGTCCCACTGGCCCAGCTGTCGGAATCGATCCTACTCAAATTCCTTCATCACATGCGCCATCTTGCTCAATCGCTCGTTCACCTGCGCGAAGACCGTGCCGTCGGCAAACGTCCCGTCGCCGTTGCGATGCCCCGCGGTCTTCCCCGTCAGAATCTCGATTCCCTCTTCGATTTTCGCCACCGGCCAGATGTGAAACTTCCCCGCTGCCACCGCCTCCAGAATATCCTCGCGCAGCATCAGGTCCTCAACGTTCGCCGCCGGAATCATCACGCCTTGCGTGCCGCTCAATCCCTTGATCTTGCAAACGCCGAAAAATCCCTCGATTTTTTCGTTCACACCCCCGATCGCTTGAATGTCCCCTTGCTGGTTCATCGAGCCCGTCACGGCAATATCCTGCCGCAACGGTAACTCCGCCAGCGCCGACACCAGCGCATACACTTCCGTCGAGCTCGCGCTATCTCCATCCACGCCCGAATACGACTGTTCGAAGCAAATGCTTGCCGCGAGCGACAATGGCTTGTCCTGGGCAAAGCGGCTCCGCAAATAACCGGAAATAATATGCACGCCCTTGTCGTGGAACCGCCCGCTTAAATTCGACTCGCGCTCAATATTAATGACGCCCGTTTTTCCCAGTGCTGCCGTCGCGGTGATCCTCACCGGCTTCCCAAACGAATATCCGCCAATCTCCAGCACGCTCAGTCCATTCACCTGGCCCACTCGCGTGCCCTCCAGATCAACCAGCAGCGTGCCTTCCTCAATCATTTCGCGAATGCGCGTCTCCACCAGGTTGTGCCGCTCCATTTTCGAAGACAGCGCCGTGCGCACATGTGCGGCGCGCACTACGGATTCGCCCGTGGCGGCCGCCGCGTAGTGCGCCTCGCGCGCCAGGTCCGCGATGTCCACGAATCGCGCCGTGACCTTATTTCGCCGCCCCGCCTGCCGAACACCGTACTCGAGGATCGCCGCAAACGCCCCGCGATCGAACGGCGACAGTCCCTCTTTCTCGCTCAAGGCCCGCAATCGCCCCGCGTATTCCGCGATTACGCCGTCGCTCAACGGCATTTCTTCGTCAAATTCCACGCGCACCTTGAAGATCTTGCGGAAATCCTCCTCGTACTCGTACAACAACTCGTACATCTGCCGGTCGCCGATCAAAATCACTTTCACATTGATCTGCACCGCTTCCGGCTTCAACGCGCTGCCGCCAAACGGATAGAACATTTCCAGCGGCTGAATCTCCAGCCGGTTGTGGTTGAGCGTGCGCTTCAAGGCCCGCCACACGCCGGTCTCAGAGATCGCTTCCATCGAATACATGATCAAGAATCCGCCGTCCGCACGGAGCAGCGAACCGCCCCGCAGATCCATGAAGTCGCTGGTCCACCCGCCGCGTGTGTCGTACGCGCGCTGAATGGTCCCAAATAAATTCGCGTACGTCGGCGTGGTCTCGAAAATCACCGGCGAAGTATCCTCTTCACCGTGCGCCAGAATCACGTTCACCCCATACAAGCGGAATGGATCGCGCTCCGGCCCTCCAGACGGCTTCTGCGGGCCGTCCGGCGACGGCGGCGGGTCGCTCTCGTGCTCGCCCTCACCCTCGCGCTCTTTGAACGGGTCCAAGTTATCCAGCAAGTGGTGCCGCACTTCCTCCAGATACTCCGCCACGCCCGTGCCCGGATATTTCTCTTTCAACTCCTCCACCACGCCATCCACCAGCACCGACGCCGCTTCCTGCTCCAGATAACTCAGCTCGCTCGCCAATTCGCGCGATAACGTCAGCGTCTTGCGATACACCACCGTAAATTCCTGCCGGAACTGCTCATACTCCCGTTCGATCTCCTCCGCCACTGGCGCGTCGAGCTTCCCCTCGTGCACCATCTTCGAAATATCCTCGATCGGCACCATCTGCCCTTCGAGCACCGGAAAAATCTCCGGCAGTGCTACCGCGCCGACCTGCATGTGACCCAGCGCGAATTGGTCGCGCGCGATTCTCCGCGTGAAGTCGTCCATCAACTCCTTCTCACGCACCGTGAACCGTTCGACGATTCGCCCCTTCTGCCGCTGAAAGGGCTCGCCCTCGAAGACCTGCGGAATGCGCCGCCGCAGAAAGTCGATTCCCGCCTGCATATCCTTCTTGAATGAATTGGCCTGCCCGCGCGGAAGTGAAAGTAATCTCGGCCGGTCGGCAATCTTGAAATTGTTGACGTAGCAGCGATCCAGCGAAGGTTTGGTCTGGGGGTGCAGCTCTTGAATCATCTGCGCGATCGTGCCGCCGCGGCTCGTTCCCGCCAGTCCGCACACGAACACATTGTAGCCCGGCGCCGAAAGCTCCACGCCCATTTTCAGCGCACGCAGCGCGCGTTCTTGCCCGATAAATCCTTCGCGCAGCTCCGCTTGTGCGGTCGTTTCGAACGGCAGCCGCGATGCCTCGCACCTCCACCGCAATTTGTCCGGCGCCAATTCCGCGTGAGCCGGGGCGATTTTGTACCCGTTGTTACTCATCTGAGCCGGGTACTCTAGCACACGCGCACGCCCCCGCACCTACTTTCGCCCACGTGCTTTCCAGAAATTGACAAAGAATGAGGCGCTTCTAAGGTGTTTACCTGAAGTTCGTCATTCCATCCGCAAAGCCTGCACCGCATCCAATCGCGACGCCCGCCATGCCGGAATCAAGCACGCCATGATCGCCACGCCGACTAGTACGATCGCGACGCCGGCGAATACGCTCGGGTCCATCGGTTTAACGCCGTATAGCAAATTCCGAATTAGACCCGCCGCCGCAGCGCCACCAGCCAGCCCGAATATCAGGCCGAGAGCGGTAGGCCGCATACCATCGGCCAGCGTCAATCGCAGCACCTGACCACGCTGCGCTCCCAGCGCGATACGCACTCCGATCTCGCTCTTCCGCTGCGCCACCAGGTACGAAAGCACGCCATACAATCCCACCGACGCCAGCAATAACGACAGCACGGCAAATCCCAGCGTCAACTCCGCACTGAAGCTCGTATCCGCCGTCGACCATCCAATCACCTCTTCCATCGTCACGATATCCGACACTCCCAGGTCCGGGTCCTTCGCCGCGATCAATTTTTGAATCGGCGTCGCTAGTTGCGTCACATCGTGACGAGACCTCACCACCAGTCTCGCCGCGTTCTCGCGGCCCGAATATATCGGATAGTAGATCATCGCGTCGGTCGGCCGAGTCAGCGTCTCGCGCACATCGCCCACCACGCCCGCGATCTCAAAATCCTGAAAGCTCGTATTGTCGAACGATACCCGCACGTGCCGGCTCAGCGGATCTTCGCCGGGCAAGAATCGCCGCGCAAACGTTTCATCGACGATCACCACTCTTGTATCCTGTAAGCGCTCTCCTTCGCGAAATGTTCTTCCGCCCAGCAGCGGAATTCCCATTGCCTCGAAATACTTCGGATCGGCATAACGCCGCACTCCAAATTGAAACTCTCCCGCCGGCAATGGAGGATGATCGGCGATCAGGATCATGTTGTCTCCGCCGTATCCTTCCCCCGGCAGTTCGGTCACCAGTCCGGCCCGTTCGACGCCGGGCGTCGCGCGCACGTCGCGCACCAAGTCTTCGAAAAACGCCGCCACAGCCTCCGGCGTCTTGTATCGCGCATCCGGCAACAGGATTCGGAACGTCAGCACATTCTCTGTGTCGCAGCCCAGGTTCGTGGCCTTTAACGCCTGGTAGCTCTTCAACAGCAGACCCGCTCCGATCAGCAGCACCACCGTCAGTCCCATCTCCGCCGCCAGCAGGAATTTCCGCAATCGCGCTCTGCTTCGCCCTCCGCTATGCGTCCTTGCTGCTTCCTGCAGCGAAGCCGCAAGCCGCTCTCCTCGCGAAGACCACGCCGAAATCACTCCCGCGATCACTCCGCTCAGCAACGAGATCCCTGCCGCGAACGCCACTACCGCCCCGTCCACATGAATCGCCTCAGCGCGGGCCAGGCCTTGCCTTGTCCGCGAAACCCACTGCACCGCCAGGAACGCCAACTCCAACCCTGCCGCTCCTCCGATCCCCGCCAGCACCACACTTTCCATCAACTGCTCGCGGATCAACCTCCTCCGGCTCCCTCCCAGCGCGCTGCGAATCGCCGACTCCTTGCGCCGCGCCGCTGCTCGCGCCACGAACAGATTCGCCACATTCAGACACGCGATGATCAGCACGCATCCCGTCGCCGCCAGCAGTACATACAACGGTGTCTCGTAGTCTCCAACCACGTCTTCAATCAACAGCCGCAAGTTCGCGCCGGCCCCCGCCGTTCTTGTCGGATTTGCTTCCTTAAGCCTCCTCTGAATGGCGTCGATCTCGCTCAATCCCTGCGCCCGCGTTACGCCCTGCTTCAACAAACCAATCACGCGAAATTCGTGATCGCCTACGTCCTCCATCGTTGCCGGCGGCACTTCGTGATGAACCGTCAGCCACACTTGCGTTGACTTGTCCGGATACACAAACCACTCCGGCATAACTCCAATCACCGTGTACGCCTGCGCATTCAGTTGCACCGTCTTCCCCACGATCTGGGGATCGCTGCCGAATCGCAGCTTCCACAACCTCCAGCTCAAAATCGCCGTAGCATCGGCGCCCGCGCGGTCCTCGCGCTCTTCGAATCCTCGCCCCATGGCTGGCCGCACGCCCATGGCCTCAAACAGATTCCACGAAATCGGCGCTCCCACGATCGTTTCCGGTAAATGGCCGTTCGACGCCGACACGTTGTAGCCCTGCTGCCGCCACGCCGCCAGCTGGTCGAAATTTCTGGCTTCGCGCTGCCACGCCAAGAACGCACCGCCAGCCACGCTGTTGTATGGAAATTTCCCATCGCCGCTCTGCTCGTATAGCATCACCAGCCGGTCGGCATCACCAAACGGCAGCGGCTTCAACAGCACCGACCGCACGATCGTGAACATCCCCGTAACCGCGCCAATCCCCAGCGCCATCACCACAATTACCGCCAGTGCAAATCCCGGCGCCCGCCGCAAGGTGCGCAGCACGTAGCGCAAATCTCGCCATAAGTCGTCAATCACGCCCACGGTGTTCCACTCCCACACGTCCTCGCGCACGTTCCGCGCGCTCCCGAACTTGATCTGCGCCCGCCGCCGTGATTCTTCCCCCGTCATGCCCCGCGCCACGTTCTCGTCAACCTCATGCGCAATGTGCGCCTCGATCTCCCTCGCCAATTCCGCGTCCTGGTCCGTCCGCCGGAAATATCGTCCCATCCCCATCTCTCACCTCGTCGCTCTTCGGGTGCTGCACCCTTCCGCTTGTAGAGGAATGCGGGTTTAGGGCCACCTTCCATGTGAATCAATCGGTGCATTCGAAAAACTACTGGTCACGTAGCCAATTCACTCCGCCTCCCGCATCACTCTCCCTATCGCCGCCACCATCTGCTTCCACCGGCTGGCCTCGACCGTCAGCTGTTTGTTCCCCGCCGCCGTCAACTTATAAAACTTCGCCTTGCGGTTGTTCTCGCTGGTTCCCCAGTACGACGCCAGCCACCTGCGCGCCTCCAAGCGGTGCAACGCCGGATATAACGAGCCCTGCTCCACCTGCAAAACCTCATCCGAGGTCTGCTCGATCACCCGCGCAATGGTATGCCCGTGCGCCGCCCCCATCCGCAAAGTCCGAAGAATCAGCATATCCAGCGTCCCCAGCAGCATCTCCTGCCGCTCCATCTGTTTTTTACCCATCAATTCCCTCACCTAGAACTTCTATGCAAAGCTCCACTCGAATGCCTATGGGAGAGACGATAAAACCTCGCAAAAGTTTGCTTGGAATTGGAAAATGAATCAAAAAAAACAACAACCGGCGGCCTAAGCCTAGCTTCTTCCGCTAGTTACGCACCATTCCAAACTTCGTCGTCCGCCTTACCTTCCACACATATGTTTTCTTTCTACTACGCTTCCCGGGCAATCCGATCGCGATGTTCCATATAAACCCGAAACACCGCCATGGCCGCCGCAATAATCGTCGGCCCGGCCACCAACCCCAGCAACCCGAATACTTCCAACCCGCCCAGCACGCCAATAAACAACAGCAGCTCGTTCAATCGCGTCCGGTTCCGCAGCAACAATGGCCGGATAATATTGTCCGCCACTCCCGCCACTCCTCCGCAAATCACCAGAATCGTCAACCCCTTGCCCCAATGCCCGCTGACCGCCAAGAACACCGCCGCGGGCACCCAGATCAAAGCCGACCCCACCACCGGCACCAGTGAAAAGAACCCAATCACCACCGCCCAGAAAATGGGCGACGAAATCCCCCCGATGGTGAACGCCAGCCCGCCCAGCAATCCCTGCAAGCACGCGATCACCAATCCCACCGCCACGCTCGCGAAAATCAGATCCTTCGACTCATCCAGCACGTCGCTCTGGATCGCCTCATCGAACGGCAGCAAATGCCGCACCCCGCGCACCACGCTGTCTCCATCCCGAAACATGAAAAACAGGGAAAAGATCAAAATGAACAGATCAACAAAAAATGTGACCAGGTTCTTTAACAACTTCCCGAAATTCCCTGCCAAAAACGACGCCACCCGTTCCGCCGCCTGCCGCAACGGCTGCGAAAAATCCCAGGACTGCCACTCCGCGGGCAAATGCGCCCGCACCCATGTAATAGCGTGCATGGGCAGGTTCCGGTCCGGATCGGTTAGCGCGTCCTGAATCTTCGTCATCGCATCGATCGCCTGCCGCGTCGCAAACACGAGCACCAATATGGCCGGCACGATCAGCAGCAGCGTCACCGCCGAGGTGCTCACAAAGGCCGCCGGCGTAGGTCGGAACTTCCGTTCGATCCGCGCATGAATCGGCGCAAAGAAAATCGCCAGCACCGCGGACCACGCCAGTGGCACCAGGAACGGCGCCGTAATCCGAAATACTAAGTAACCCAGCAACAACAACGCGCCGTACGAAAGTACGGTAGTCAACCGGTCACTCGTCGTCGCACGGGATGTCAAGGCGGGCTTCATGGCAGGTATATAATCGCACAGGAACGGAGGAGAGCGGCCACTACCCGGTGCCGCTCAAACCAGGCGCCTCTGCCGGCTCAGGTCCGCGCTCGCGCTCACCCATCGTGTCATTCAAGCCCGCCATCTCGCTCTCGTCTTACCAACTGCGCCTTCTCGCGGTCCTCGCGCTCATCAATTTCGTCAACTTCGCCGACCGCCAGGCCATCCCTCCACTGGTCCCTCTCATCCGCGACGAATTTGCGCTCACCAGCACACAGATCTCCTACCTCCAAGTCGCGTTGCAATCCGTCCTCGCGATCGCCAGCATTCCCTTCGGCTTCTTCGCCGACCGCTTCAACCGTTCCCGCATCATCGCCGGCGGCGTCATCTTCTGGAGCTTCGCCACCATCTTCACCAGCCACGTGCACACTTTCGCGATGCTGCTGCTCGCGCGCGCCTTCGTCGGCATCGGCGAAGCCGCGTACGCCCCCGCCGCGCAATCGATGATCTCGGGCGGTTACCCGAAGGCAGACCGCGCCCGCGCGCAATCCATTTTCGCTGCGGGCATGCTCATCGGCGGCACCGCAGGACAAGCCGCTGGCGGCATTATCGGCCAGTGGCTGGGATGGCGCGCCGTCTTCTATGCCATCGGTATCCCCGGCCTGCTGCTGTCCTTCGCCATTCTGGGCCTTGCCGAGCCGCCACGTGGCCCGCGCAGCGAAGTCATCCCCTTCAGCAAGCTCCTCCGCGTACCCGCATTTCTCACCTTGATCTTCAGCGGCGTGATGATCACCTTCGCTAGCGTCGCTTTCCTCACCTGGGGCACCGACTTCGTCGTCCGCTACAAAGACTTCAGCCTCAAAGAGGCTGGCGTCTCCTTGGGTCCCACTCTGCTTGTCTCTGGAATTTTCGGCGTGCTCGCCGGCGGCTTTGTCGCCGACCTGCTGCAAAAACGTTTCGCCTACGGCCGGATCCTCACCGTCACTTCCGGCTTCTTGATCGCCGCGCCATTCGTCTTGTGGGCCATCACCGCCGAGGAAAAACACATCATCATCGGCGCCTTCTTCATCGCCGGATTCTTCATGTCCTGGTATCACGGCCCGCTCACCGCCGTAATCCACGACATGATGCCGCGCCGTGCCCACGCCTCTTCGGTCGGCGTCTACATGTTCGCCACGCAATTGTTCGGTGGAATTCTCGGGCCCTACGTAGTCGGCCGCCTCGACGATTTCGCCGATTTGATCCTCGGCCTGCAAGTCGCCGTAGTCGTAATGGTAGGCGGCGCTCTTCTAATGTTCCTGGTGATGTACTTCATCCGACGCGACGGTCTCTGCCACCCCGAACTGGACGCCTTCCGCGTCGAACCCGGCGACTAGCGAGTCACCGAGCGCCGATTTTGACCTTGTAGCGGCGAGCTTCGCCTCGCCACGCGATTTCAACCTCCCCACGCCGCATCCGCCAGCCAAAATGTAAACAACGTCATCCTGAGCGAAGCAAGAGATATGCTTTTCTCTCGCTGTCATCCCGACCGGAGCGGCCCGCTTTTTCCTGCGCGCGGTGTTTGCGCGCGGGCCGCGCAGTGAGAGACCGTGGCTTGATCACTAACTTGCCGAGCCCCATGAGATCGGCTCGCGATTTTTTTGATTTGTCGGTGAAGAAAAATCGCGCCGAAAGCGCAACGTTGTCATCCCGAACAAACGAGGGACGTGCTTTTTTTTTCGTTACTTCCTTACTTCTTTACTTCCTTCCGCGCCGTTCTCCCTACTTGATCCCCACCTGCTCGATCAACCGCAACACCTCATCGTAAAAAACATCATATAGCGGCCGCTCATCCTCTTCCTCCAGCCGCTCCCGCAGATATTCCGCCGCGATAAAACTCGCTTCGCGATCCGTCAAATCCCGCCCGCTCTGCTCGCGAAACGTCACAAACGCCGGATGCGCCAGTCCCACCACGTGCGCTCCGCCGTCCACATAAAATTTCGTGTCGATCGTATCCGCATGCCGCGTCGCGATCCCGTTCCACATGTGCGAGAACCGGCACTGATACGCCTTCCCCGTCAGCTTCGAAGTCACTTCGAACGCGCCCACAAACGTGCTCATCGCGCCGCTGTTCGGCAGCATCGGCCGGATAGTCGCGCTGCTCTCGTGCTGCGATGTGTGTGTCACCACTTCGCTCTCAGTCCTCATTCCTCTAGCCTCGCTCCCGTCGCGATCATCACGCCCATGACGATTGTTCGCGCCTTTACCCTTCGCCTTGCTCCCAGCCTTACCGGCTGACCGCGGCCGCGGTATCCACATTGGTGTAGCTCCGCACGGCTGCCCCGACCCCCGCGCCTGACGGTACGCGCACTCCCTGGTCCAGCAGCACTTTCTCCAACGCCGCGAGGAACAATAGAACATACGGCTTCTGGCTGCAATGCCCCATCAACCCCACGCGCCAGATCTTGGCCTTCAGCGGCCCGAGTCCTCCAGCAATCTCGATATTGAATTCATCCAGCAGTTGGTTCCGCACCTTCACATCATCCACGCCCTGCGGAATCATCACCGCCGTAACGGTAGGCAGCCGGTCCGCCGGCCGCTTCACCAGCATCTCCAGCCCCATCGCTTCCAGCCCCGCCACCAGCGCCAGCGCATTCACCCGATGCCGCTCCCACCGCGCCTCCAACCCTTCCTCGATCACGATCCGCATCGCCTCGCGCAACGCAAAGATCAGCGACACCGGCGGCGTGTGATGGTACAGCCGGTCCTTCCCCCAATAATTCATCGCCGTCGTCAGATCGAAGTACCAGCTCTGCACCTTCGTCTTCCGCGTACGAAACGCCTCTTCCGCCCGCGGGCTCACCGTGATCGGCGACATTCCCGGCGGCGCGCTGATCGCCTTCTGCGTCCCGCTGAAGCAAATATCCATCCGCTGCCGGTCGATATGCAAAGGCACCGCCGCTAGAGAAGCCACGGTGTCCACCACCAAAAGCGCACCAAGCTCGTCGGCGACCGCGCGGAAGCTGTCCACATCGGTCAGCACGCCCGACGAAGTCTCCCCCTGCGCAAACCCGATCATCTTGATCTTGCGGCCCTTCCCCGCCCGCCGCACATCCTCCGCATCTACGGGCTTGCCGTACGGAGCCTCCACCTTGGTAATCTTCGCCGCCGTGTGCCCGCCAATCACCGCCATGCGATCCGAAAACACCCCATTGACCGCAATAATCGCTTCATCGCCCTCTTCCAGCGAATTCACCACCGCCGCTTCAATCCCGCCCGATCCCGAGGCCGACAACGGCATCGTTATCCGGTTCTCCGTCTGAAAAATTTGCCGCAGCAAAACCTGCACATCGTCCATGCACCCGCGAAACCACGGATCCACATGCCCCACCAAAGGCGTAGCCAATGCCCGGTAGACCCGCGGGTCCATCGACGATGGCCCGGGCGTCAACATCAACCGGTTCGGCGGATTCAATTCCCCAATCTGCTCGGTCATGGAATGCTCCTACTCATCGCAAGAACTGCGCGGGACCTCAATTCTCCCGCACTGAGCCGCTGGGTCGCAACCGACAAATTGGATGGCAGGGTAATGCCGAAAAATCATCGAAGATACTAAGCCGTCAGTTGTCCTTGCGCAGTGCCGCGGCTGCGTGGGCTCTCTCATTTCCTTGGCCGGCAGGAGTGACTATTTATGGGCGAGATGCGGCGCAGCCTCGCCTAGCTTGTCATCCCAGCGCACCCGAATTTGCTCGCGCCTGGCTGGCTGCGCAGTCTCGCTGAACAAAAGTGACCGTGCCCACTCTACCGCTCGCATGGCGAACGCTTCTCCAACGTTAGGCCTATCGGTGGTTTCAGCGTATGGCATGTGCCCCTCCCGATTTCCGGTGAATGCGAGTTCAAATCCGCCCAGATAGCGACTTGACCGCGACCGGCGGAGTTGTCGCCAATGCCATTTGCGGATTCCCGGGGCGGAACTGACTCCGTATGAAGTCGAAGCCCAGGCACCCGCCGGCAAAAATCCACAGCGCCCATTGCGGAACCCGCGGATCAAGTCCCAGTGCATTGTTCGCAATCCACGCCAGCAGCAACAAAATGCCGATCACTCCGAACATTGGATCTCCGTGAATTCCCTGGCTTCCCATAAGTCTTCCTTACTTAACCAGTTTAGGTTAATTGACTGGACAAGTCAAGCAGGCTCTGGCAAGCTAAACATCGATTAAATCGACTAGTTAATCGAGCTGAGGGTTCATGGAAATTGGGCTGCTCATCAAACGGCGTTTGGAAGAGTTGCAAATGGAGCAGCGTGACCTCGCGGCGGCAGCGCAGGTCACTGAGTCCTACATTTCTCAGCTGCTGACCCGCAAAAAACTCCCTCCCGCCCCAGCGCGCACCGACATCTACGAAAAGATTGGCTCTTTTCTGAAGCTGCCCGCCGGCGAACTCGCCAAGCTCGCCGAGCACCAACGCATCGCGGAGCTCAAGAAAAACATTGCTCCGCCCGCGCCCCTGTTCAAGGATGTTCGAGAGCTGATTCTCCAGAAATCCCGGCCGGTTAAGCAGAAGCAGATTCGCGCTATTTTTGAGAAAGAACCGTTCGGCGAACTCGAACGGTTGGTCACGCAAAAGCTACTCGATATCGTAAGACGCGTCGCCAAGGAAGAGCTGGACAGTGAAACCTGGCTACGCTCCGTCGCTCGCATCACCGGGCGAAGGTATGAATCGATGCGTGTTAGTATCTTGGAGTTTCTCGATGCGGATGTGTTTGACTTGTCTCCCGAACATTGCGCCTCTTTCCTCGATCCACTGATCGAATCGTGGGACATCGACTTGTCCACCTTCGCGCTGGAGGTCGTTCTGAATCGACGACTCAATCCAGGCGTCGCCAGAAAGATCGAGTTTGTGGAGAAGGATGTTCCCCAGCCGGCCGAGGAAGCCGGCCTCAAGGAATTTCTCCTTCATCACGCTAAAGCCGGCGATATCACCGAAGACGAGATTGCCTTCCTCCGGAACTTGCGATTCAAGGGCAAAATCCCGACGCCTCTTTACTATTACCGTGAGTTGCAGAACCTTCGGGACCCTCTTCATTTTCGCGCCCCCGCCAATCGAACGGTTCACAAGAAAGCCTTCACTGCTTCTCAAACACTCGGTTTCGGCACCCCTATGCCCACATATCTAGACGCCAAAAGTGTCGAGAAGCAATTTCAGCTCGATACCAGAAAAGACGCCATCCGCCGTTGGGAAGGAAAGCGCGGTCGGCACAACAAGAAGAGAGCTTAAGACGTAGTCCATGGAGACGATCCGGATGATTAGCAAAGTGGATAAGGCCAAAATCAGCGTTCAGTACGTGGGGTTCCAGGCCAAACCTCGAGCTCGGGAGTACACCTTTCACGTGCGCCAGGAAAGTGGCACTCGCGAATTCACGCTAATGATTCTCAACGAGGCATTCACATCTTCGCGGATCTCCTTTCAGGATGCTCCCGGTTTCTGTTCGGAAAAGCTCCATCGCGAGCTCGCCACCTTCTCCAACAATCCTCCCCACACCGAGTACAAGATCAGCGAAGTGGAGTTGACCCAGTATCGCGACGCCCATGCTCCACGGTCCTTTGGCCGTTTCCGACCTCGCAAACCCGCGGCGGAGATCTAACCGCACGGATATTCTCCTCGCGAATTGATCAGCAGAAACGCGCCAGAAAAGGGAGCGATTTCCATGAGTATGCAAGCACTTCAAGATTTTCAATCCGCCGCTCGCGAAAACGGCTTCGTCGAAACCGGCGAATCCGAGGGTGGCAGCACGCTCTGGTTCAGGAACTCCGCACCCGACCTAGGTTCCCAGGTCCATAAGCGTCTGTGCCTCGACAGCCTCACCAACAGCGCCACCGTCTTTTGGGAAACCGTTCCCGCCAAGCTCAACTCGATGACCTTCCGCTCCCCTTCCGCCCTTCGTGCCTGGCTCGCCCTCAAGATCGGCAACACCGCCTAGCAAATCGTGGCCTGGTACCCCACCCCTCGGATTGAGGGTGCGGTCTTCGATTTCAATTGTAGCGATTGCGCAAACGGAGACCGCAGGAGACGAACGGCCCAAAGCACAAAAACGCCCGGCGGGAATTTTCCGCCGGGCGTTTTACGCAAATCTGCAAATCAGCACTACACCACGACCACCTCAGGGAATCACCAGCTGCATCCCCGCACGCACCTTGTCCGGATCGGCCAGCTTGTCCTTGTTGGCCTCGAAGATCTTCATGTACTGGTTCGCCTGCCCGTAAAATTCCTGGCTGATCTTCGACAGGCTGTCGCCCGGCTTCACCGTGTACGTACGCGCTCCCGAAGTAGACCCTCCGGCCGCCGCCGCTGCTGCGGCCGCTGCCGCGGGAGCCTGAATGTCCGCGATCAGATCCGAAGAGCTCGGATCCACCAGCTTGATCTGGTCCCAGATCTTGTTCTTCACCTCCTGCGACGGCGCGTTGGCGCGGATCAACAGCTTGTCCCCTTCCATGTTCACGTTCTGCAGCTGCGTGTTCGGTTGCTGCTGGATAAAATTCATCACCGACTGGTATTTGGCCTTCAACTCCGCAAATCGGTCAGCCATTGACGTTCTCCTTTCAAAGCTTCTCTTGGAACTTTGCTGCGGCTATCTGAGCTTGCGACAGGACGTGGGAGGGAAACGAGCGTCGGTTGGTCGAGGTTAGCATACTTCCCCGTTCGGCTGCCCCAAATGAGGGTCGCTGCAGGATCCGATCACGCGGTCTCCAACGTTGACGCATTTGCGTCCAGCCCTTCCATTGACGTTGCGCCAACACCAAACTGAGGCCAATTTAGAACCACACACTCCGCACGAAGAACAGAAAGGAAATTGACGTGGCCAAGCCCGTAACCATACTCGCGGCCCTTACCGCCATTTTCGCCTTCACCGTCGGCGCGCAACCCGCGCCCGCCCAGACAGCCCACACCCTGAAAATCGGCTTCTCCATCGAAGCCATGAACGGCGAGCGCTGGCAGACCGACCTGGACGCCTTCCAGACCCGCGCCAAACAACTCGGCGCCGAGGTCATCTCCGCCGACGCCAAGGGCAACGACGATCTCCAGTTCCAGCAAGTGCAGGACATGATCAAGGCCGGCATCAAAACCCTGGTCCTGCTTCCCCACGACACCGCCAAAGCCGGCCGCATGGTGGACGCCGCCAAAGCCGCGCATGTCCATGTCATCAGCTACGATCGCCTGGTCCAGAGCAGCGACGTCGATCTCTACATCACCTTCGACCGCGTCGCCATCGGCACCATGCAAGCCGAACATCTGGTCACCCACGCTCCCAAAGGCAACTATGTCCTGATCGCCGGTTCCCCCACCGACGCAGGCGCCAAATCCATTCACGACGCGCAGATGAAAGTCCTGCAGCCCTACATTGACCGCGGCGACATTTACGTCATCGCCGACAGCTACATGAAGGAATGGCTCCCCTCCGAGGCCTACCTCTTCACGCTTAAAACGATCGATTCCTCCCACGGCGACATCGCTGCCATTGTCGCTTCCAACGACGGCATGGCCGGAGGCGCAATTCAGGCCCTCGCCGAACACCATCTAGCCGGCAAAGTCCAAGTTTCCGGACAAGACGCCGATCTCGCTGCTATCATCGCCATCGCCCAAGGCACTCAGGCCATGACCGTCTACAAGCCCATCACCAACCAGGCCGTAACCGCCGCCGAAGAAGCTGTCCGCCTGGCCAGAGGCGAAAAACCCCACGCCGAAGGCGTCACCAACACCACGAAGGTCCCCCGCATCCTCCTCCAACCCGTCCTGGTCACCAAAGACAACATCAAGTCCACGGTGGTCAAAGACGGTTTCCAAACCCTGGCCCGCATCAACCAGGGCCTCCCCAAACCCCAACAGATCAACTAACCCGGTTCTTCCGAGAGCACTCTCACCTCATTCAGCCAGGAACGTAGAGCCTCCGGCTCACGCATCGATTTGCCGTCGTGGGTTTTGGCTCATAAGGGGTCGGAGCTTCAGCTCCGACATTGAAGGCTGCAAAAAATTGGGCTTCAGACCCTGAGGAAACTCTCATTGCGGTTATATGCTTTTTTGGAGGTACGAGCTTCAGCCCGTATGCGATTCGCCTCGCTGTGGGCTTTAGCCCCTGAAGAAAGCTTTCCCCGCCGCCAATCTCCACACCCCGGCCTCTATTTGCGTATATAGTCTCTCGAATCGAGGACAGGCCCTACGCGAACCGATGAACGACCCCATGAGTGACACGACGAGCGACCCCACAAACCCCTCGACCAGCGAGCCGCTGAATCCGCAGCCGGAGCCACCGAACCAGGCGCCGCTCGCTCCGGCAAAAAACTTCACCGCCCGCAGCATCTTCTTCGGCGCTGACGGTCTCCGCGCCGGCTGGTGCCTGCTCATCTTCATCGCCCTCATGGCCGCGGTGCTCAAGGGCGTGAGCGTCATCGGCAACCTCCTGCACTTGTTCCCCAAACCAGGTGCAGGGATTGGAGAAATCCCTCTTGCCTTCGCATTAGTCGGCGAGTCCATCCCCCTTCTCGCCACCTTGCTCGTCACTTGGGTCATGTCCAGGATCGAGAAACGCCCGAACTCGGTGTATGGTCTCGGTGGACAGCACGCTCTTCCCAACTTCCTGGCCGGCCTGACTTGGGGAGTTGTAGGTCTCTCCCTTCTCATCCTCACTCTGAGGAGCGCTGGCCTGCTGGTCTTCGACAGCCGCCTGCTCTTCGGCGGCGATGCCCTTCGCTACGGCGCACTCTGGCTCCTGGGCTTTTTCGTGGTCGCGCTACTGGAAGAATATCTCGGCCGCGGTTACGTGCTCTTTACCCTCACCCGCGGCTTTGCGGGCATCTATGCGTGGTTGTTCAAGACGCCTAACGCCAAAGCCTTTGGCTTCTGGACCGCCGCGCTGCTGCTCTCCCTCGGCTTCGGTCTGGGACACGGCAAGAACCCCGGCGAATCTCCCATCGGTCTGGTGTCCGCCGGCCTGGTCGGCTTGGTCTTCTGCCTGAGTCTCTGGCGCACCGGCTCGCTCTGGTGGGCCATCGGATTCCATGCCGCGTGGGACTGGGCGCAATCTTTCCTTTACGGCGTCGCCGACAGCGGCATCCTGGTCCAGCATCGCTTGCTGGCCACGCATCCCGCCGGCAGGACTCTCCTGAGCGGCGGAACCACCGGGCCCGAGGGCAGCATCTTCGTGCTCCCGCTCCTGGCTCTGCTCTGCCTCATCATCATCTTCACCCTACCCCGCGCCACCTACGGCGTCGCAACTTCTGCACCAGGCCCAGACCGACCGATTCCACCTCTTTAGGAGGTGGGAGCTTCAGCTCCCACGTAACAGCCCTCCCTCGAAAAGGGCTTTAGACCACCCTGGAAAGCCGCGAAGACGAAAGCCCACGCGGCCAGTTAGCCAACGACGAAAGCCCGGCCGCAATATCAACGATTCGCCGGATTCAATTCTCAATCGCATTTGCGCAAGTCCGCACTTGTAGCGGTGAGCCTCGCCTCGCCATCTTCGGTTTTTTCTTGCCCTTGCACCCCTAAAATCAGTCAATTCCGGACACCCCAGCAAATGCAATGGAATCAGTATGGTACAGAAACACTGGGGCTCCCCCTCGTCACGACTCGATGGGCGCGGGTCACGGGACACGCGCCACGAACCACGGCCTCAGACTGTCGCCTTTTGCACGAACAGGCTGGCGAAGTATTGGCGGTACCGCCAGAAGAGGAAGACCCACAACAGCGCCACCACCACCGCGATCGATCCGCCGAAGTGGTCCAGCAACAGGTGGTATAGCAGGATGTTCACGATCACCGGGCCAAGGATTGCCAGGGCCAGAGGAATGTAGAGTCCGCTCAGCAGCAGCGCCCCGCCGATTAGCTGAAAGGCGCTGACGAACAGGCCCCAGTGAGACTGCATCAGCACGGCCACGAACTGCAGCGCCAGTCCCGTCGGCATCCGCGTGATGGGAATGAATTGCAGAAAGCCGTTCAAGCCAAAGATGACAAACACCAGGCCCAGCAACACCCGGACAATGATCGTCGCGATTTTCATCGATGCCCTCCCACAAGAGTGGACGCCAAACTGCGACCCTGGATGAGCGGAGATTATGCCACGTTACTTCCCGCAGAACGGTCGAACTATGCAACTTGCTTACGGACGGCTTCTTCCAGCATCTCGTGAATCATCGTTTGGTATGGCTTGCTCTGTCTTGCTGCCAGCCGCCGCAGCTGCTGTAGAAGACGAGGAGAGATACGGATGGCAATAAGTTCCTTGGCGTTCCCGGTCCGCGGACGGCCTACGCGCCGCGACCGCTTCATTTCGTCCGCGGTCATTTCCGGTATATCGACCAGGTCCAATTTACCGTCCGGCATATATCTTACGCTCGCCCCGCGTCGCCTGCCGGTCACGGATGATGCGGATCGTTTCTTCTCCATTTTTCAACCTCCGAAGCGTGTAAACAATGAGCAGCAGGAGTCGTCCTCTGAACGAATATGCCACCCGCTTCCATCGCCGCTCAGACGGGTCTACATGCTGCAAATCCTCGACTTCAAGCGCATGCGGATCGTCGAAGGCAGTGGATGCCTCTTCAAACGAAACGCCATGCTTTTCGTAGTTCTTCAGGGCCTTGGCGGCATCCCAGGAGAACATATTTGTGTATATACGCTAATCCAAGGCAGGTGTCTACGTTCGAACCTTCCAGCGCTCAAACCTGGGGGGCAGCAGGGGCGCTAGGCGGCGAGTTCTTCGGTTTCGGCTTCGTCGGAATGCAGCAGGTGCTCAGGCACCTGGCGCAGGTCCCAGACCAGGCCGAACATCGCCAGCAGCTTCAAGGTGTAGTAGGTGATGTCGATCTCCCACCAGAAGAAGCCTTGGCGCGCGCTGGCCATGAAGTGGTGATGATTGTTGTGCCAGCCTTCGCCCAGTGTCACCAGCGCGAGCAGCCAGTTGTTCTTGCTGGTATCTGTCGTCTGGTAGCGGACGGTGCCGAACAAGTGCGAAAGCGAATTGATCGTAAACGTATCGTGCCACAGCAGCACCGTGCTCAGCACAAAGGCCCACAGGAACAGCGGCAGGCCGCCGATCAGGTACATCGAAACGCCCAGCAGCGTCGGCGGGATGAAATGATACTTGTTGAGCCAGCGCAGCTCGGGAAATTTGGCGAAGTCCGCGATGTAGTTGGTGCGCGTGTCGTTGTACCGATCCGAAACGATCCAGCCGATGTGCGACCAGAAAAAGCCGAACAGCGTCGGCGAGTGCAAATCCTCTTCCTGATCCGAAAAACGGTGATGGTGCCGGTGATGAGCGGCCCACCACAGCACACCCTTTTGCGCCGAGGTCATGGCCATGAACGCAATTACAAACTGAAACACGCGGCTGGTTTTGTAGGAGCGATGCGAAAAATAGCGGTGATACCCGGCGGTGACCCAGAACATGCGCGCGAAAACCAGCGCGACGCAGGCGATCAGGTACGACCATTTGAAGGGAACGAAGAAAACTCCGAAGGCCAGCAGGTGCATGATGGCGAACGGCGTGGCTCCCATCAGGGAAATGCGGGCGCCATTCGGCAGGGGTATCGACAATGCTCGCGAAGCTGAAGCCATCCGGCGAAATCCTCCGCAGGTTCGGTCGCGCGCCCGCTGGTCTGTTGATTCGCACCGATGAACCGGCCAGAAGTTGCGCGTACTGAATGTTTTGCGAGCGGGAAATCGCGGTGCTCGGCGCCACGAATCAGCTTAATCAGTGTACGGAGCCGCGCTCGGAAGGGTCAAGACGTACCGACGTACAGGTGTGTAATAGTTTTGTATGCGCTTCAGGCCGCAACGCTTAGATTAACCGGGCGGCCACTCGCGACCGGAGCCGCACCAGAGGAACGAGAGACACCCGGCAGTGTGTTATCGTTCCGCAGACGGAAATTTCGAGCGAGGAAAAATGGCTGAACGGCCGGTATTGGTGGGACTCATTCCGCAGGCGGTGGTACTCGATCCTGGCGATCAGGTTTCGTGGATTTCCGACGCGGGGAATCTGCGCGTGGAATTTGATGTGAACCGCTGTCCGTTTTCGTCCAACGTGTTTCAGGCGCCCGCGGGGATGCGCCTGCTGAGCGGCCCGCCGCGAACGGGCGCAAAGGCCGCATCGTACAAGTATCGCCTGTGGCTCAACGAGCAGATCGTTGGCCAGGGCGAAGTGATCCTGCGCGACAAGTGAGCGTCACGCCCGGGTGAGCACGCAGTTTTCCCGCGCGTTACTTAGAACAAAATGTTACTGACGCATGCTTCAATGGTACGACATCGATTTGTGGCTTCCGGCGATTGTGTTCGTCGGAGCACCAGCAGAAATGCCTATGCTACTTGGAGCCGCTGCCGGCAGCCATCGAGCGCGCCGCTTGAATCAGCTCCTGTAGCGCGTTGTTGTCCGGTACTTGCCCGGTCGGAGTCAGCTTGTCTACGACGCTCGGGAGCACCGACGACATCACGGAGGTGAGCTGGCTGGGATCGATGCCGTATTTCTGCGCAATTTGCTGCAGCGCATCGCAGTGAAGCACGTTATTCAGTTGATCGGTTGAGATCGGGAGATTCTGTCCGGTGCTGATCCAGGACGAAACAATGCCGCCGAGGCCTTTTTCCTGGAACATGCGCTGCAGGCCGGAAATGCCGCCGACTTGCGGGCTGTTCACATAGTCCAGAATCGCCGACAGCGCGCCCTGATGCTGGCCCTGTGACGCGCCGCCCATACCTGCGGCCGCTTTGATGTCATCAAATATTCCCATGTGCCCTCCTCTTATGATTTCTAGTGGGTCAATTTTTTGTTTTTCGCGTTCCCTTTTCAGGCTCATTTCGCTACGTCAGCAAATCTTTGACGAAGCAAGAACGCGCTGAGCTTGCCGGGCTCGGGCGCGGCATCGCCGCGCCCCACCTCAAACCTACTTGCGCACGCGGCACTACTTTGGCTGCTTGGCGATGATCTTGCCGGCAATCTTGTTGTAGGTCGCCTGCGGGATGATCTTCTTGCGAACCAGGTCAGTCTTCTTCGCGTACGGACGGCCATCAATGATCTTCTGCGAATACTTTTCGCCGATGCCGGGAAGCGCGTCGAGTTGCTCCTTGGTCGCCGTGTTAATGTCCAGCAGATCGGCGGATGCCGCGCTGGCCGATGCCGCCGGCGCCGACTTCTTGGCCTGCGGCTGTGCGACTGCCAGTGAAACTCCGAAAATAGTAACGAAGGCGATCAGCAATGCATGACGGAATTGCTTGTTCATTTTTTTCGCTCTCCTTGGAACTGAGTTGCTGCTTCTTTTATCGACTGCGTTGGGGAACGAGCAGAAAACGATGAGCCGGGTTGCTCGAGACTACTCTCTTTCCGCGGCGCGATAACCGGCTTTCTTGGCTTCCTCTTCGGTCATGTATTTGCCTTCCTTGGTCTTGCCGTACCAGCGAGTGCCGGGCTTGTGGTAGATGCCGGAGTCGGTGTTGACCCAGACAGTGCCTGCAGTATTGGCCGGAGGCGGCGGATTCGAAGGGCTTTTGGTGGTTGAAGCCGGCGTGGTTTTGCTGGATGCGCTGGAAGTGCTGGATGAGCTCGATGGCGCCGGAGAGCTCGCCGGCGACGGCGCGGCGGTCGGCGTTGGCTTGGGCGCAGGAGCGGAGTTCGCACTTGCCGCTGAAGTGGAGGGCGCGGGCGATGAGGACGAAGGCGTGGAAGCCGATTCGCTGGCATCGCTCTTTTTCGAACGGCTCCTTTTCTTGGTGGCGCCGGAGTCCGTAGCCGAGCTGTCCGCAGCCTGAGACTGATCTGCGTCGGCGCTCTTCTTGGACTTTTTCTTCTTCGTGGAGGTGTCGCTGGAAGAAGTATCCGCAGCCTCGGCAGAGTCGGCAGAGTCACTCTTGTTGGTCTTTTTCTTTTTTGTGCTGGTGTCGGCGGAGTTATCGGCAGACTGAGAGGGCTCGGCGTCAGCGGATTTTTTCGACTTTTTCTTCTTGGTCGATGTATCGCTGGAGTCGGCCGCCTGGCTGGAGTCCGTGGCATCGCTCTTCCTGGTCTTTTTCTTTTTGGTGCTGGTATCGGAGGAATTGTCGGCTGTTTGAGAGGAGTCGGCGTCAGCGGTCTTCTTGGACTTCTTTTTCTTGGTGGAAGTGTCGCTGGAATCGGCCGTTTGACTGGAGTCCGTGGCATCGCTCTTCTTGGTGGACTTTTTCTTCTTGGTCGTGGAGGTGTCCGGACTGGCTTGCGACGAATCGGAGGAAGCGCTGTCGTCGGTGGTCTTCTTCTTTTTCTTCTTCTTGGTAGTGGTGTCGGATTGCGTATCGGACTGCGAAGACGCCGATTGTGGCTTGGGAGCCGCTTTGACAATCGCGTTGGTGGCTATCAGCAGCAAAGCCAGGAACACAGCCAGGTGCGAAGACAGGCGCAAGCTTCTGCTTTTGTTGTTCATGGTGTCGTTCTCTCCGTCGCGCGGCATGCCCGGGTGCCGATTGAGCTCGGATGAACGAGCGTTGGGTTGGGCAAGAGGCCTCGGAAGTGTCGCGGACTTTCGTAGAAGGAATGGGCCGCATCTTGGCGAAGAATGGAGGGAAAGTCAAGCTGGGGAGGGAACAGCTGGGGAGGGAACAGGCACGTAGTCAGTGTCTTGGTAGCCCGTAATCCGTCCAGGGTCAATGCCAGGCGTGGAGATCGCTTCTTACCCTACTTCCCGTTACTAATTGGCCGCTTTTGTCACACGCAACCTTCGGTTTGCCGACCACCCGCCCGGAAATGCGGCGGCGGGGGATGGCCAACGTCTCTAGTACAAGCCCGTTACACGGCCGCTTGCAAGATCCTTTTTGACGAAACTAAGATCAGCGCGGAGCTGAACAATTCTGTAATCAGTTAAAAGTACTCGCATGCGCAAGGTAGGATCGCGGATCGCTATCACCCTGACCCTGGTCGCCATGACTTGGACCCTATCAAGCCAGCAGGTCAGGCGATCTATTGGGAGCGACGCACTTCGGATCCAGCGTGCAGCAGCACCAGCCGATGCAACCAGCCCTTGCGACGCGACAGCACTTCTTAGAGATGTTTGCTCGGGCATACTTCCCGGGACGAACCGGCCAACTCCTGATCGCGCCGCGCGAAGGCCATTTCATGACGCGGGCTGACGCGAACGTGGCGTACATGTACGGTTCGCCGTGGACGTATGACGTCGCGATTCCGCTGATGTTTGCGGGCCCGCGGTGAGAACGGAAACATACTCGATGCTGGCTGTGCAGCAGGACGTTGCGCCAACCCTTGCGGCTGCGCTTGGCGTGCAGATGCCTCCCACGACGGCAGGCAGTGTATTACTGGTTTTATACACAGGTTTGGCTCGACCACGAGTGGTCATGCTGCTCGTCCTAGACGGCATGCGCCGGGATTACTTCAATCGCTACAGCCCGTCCATGCCAACGCTCACTGCCCCGCGCCAGCGTAGTGCCTGGTTCACTCGGGCGCGGGTTAACTTTCTTCCGACCAACACAGCCGTTCCTTTTTGTGGTGTTCACAAACGACGATGTGCGCTCAGCCGCTAACGCGGTGAAGCCTGCGACGCCGAGGCGCAGGCACTCGAAGTGTAAATAGAGTCAGCCTGACAACGTGTCGCACCGAGCGCTGGCAGTTCCCTTGTCACCAGTTTGTTCAACACACTGACAATTCCGATCCGCGACGTGGCGGGGCTGAATGATGTCTTGGGAATTGAGACCATCAACGGATTTTGTGGAACTTGCCACGATTCGCCCAATGTTGGGGATCATTCGGTGCGGGCACCGTTGAATATCGGCCTTGTCGACGTATCACGGCGCACTCCGGACCTTCCGCTGGTCACGGTGATGTGCAACGCGACGGGGAAAATCGTCCAAGTGACGGACCTCGCTAGGCCGAGCGATGGTCACCGGAAAATGCGCGGATATCGGGAAGTTCAAAGGACCGATTCTAGGCGGCCAGCGGGGCGAGCGCCGTACTTCCACAACGGGTCGGCAGCGACATTGTTGGATACGCTGGACTTCTACGACACGCGATTCAGCCTGAATCTCTCGCAGCGGGACAAAAACGATCTGGTGGCGTTTCTAAAGACGCTTTAGGTGCTGTAGATGTGGAGGGGAAATCAGTCGCCTGCGGCGGCGACGGCGCGGCTGGTTAGTTCGACGGATTCGGCGAGGCCGCGGCGCACGGGGCCGAGGGCAAAGGCCGGGACGGCGCGTTCGGGCGCTACCGTGAGATTTGCGGCTTTGCGCGGGAATTCAGTGCGATTGTCGAGGCGCATGCCAGCTTCCTTGAGGAATTCGGCGGAGAAACCCATGTCTTCGGCGCGGTCGACGCCCCAGAACCAGAGCTTTTCTTCATTGTGCTGAAGGAAGTCGAGCGACTCCTCGAGTTTTTTCATGGCGCGATCGAAGGAGGATGCCAGGAAAAAGACACCCAGCGACCAGGCATGGCGAGGGTAGTGCACGCGGATGCGGACACAATACTTGCCGCCCTGATTCTTTTCGATGCTGCAGCGATAGTCGTTACGAACCAACGATGTGCGAGCCGGCATGTGCGTTCACCAAGTCCTGAAGGTAACGGCGTCAGGCATTCATGAGAGATTGCAAATCGGATTCCAGCCAAGTACCCGAGAAGGAGCCGTTTGGCAACGGCGGCCTGGCCGAAACCCCACCTAGGAGACACAAATAGGGTAGCCGGGAGGCGGAGGAAAGGCAAGAGTTGGCCCGATCAAAGTTTACAACCTCTATGTCTTTTGTTATGTGATAGTTAGACTAGCCGAGATCGCCGAAGGTCTTGAGCTTATCGGACATGATCTTGAGCTTGCCTTCTTGTTTCAGGCGCGTCTCGAGGGCCGTCTGGAAGGCGCGAAAGGCGACACTGCGCTTGGTTTGGAGGACCTGATCGGTCAAATCTTTCTTTTGTTTGTCGAAATCCGCCGGGTTGGGCTCTTGTTTCTCGGCCACCCGGTAGACGAGCCAGTTCGAACCGAGATTAAGAGGCGCGCCGAGTTCGCCGGGCTTCATCTGGAAGGCAGCGGAGAGTTGCTTGCCACTGGCGGCGCCCGAAATACTACCGTTGCGAGCGAAAAGGTCGCTGGCTTTGGGTTCGAGACCCAGCGCTTTAGCGGCCGCGTCAAACTTTTCGCCGGCTTTGACACGTTTTTCCAAGTCGAGAGCCTTCTGGCGGGCGAGTTCTGTGCCCTTTTCCTGTTTCAAATCGGCAATGACCTTATCGCGGACTTCCTGAAGACTGCCCTGGTGCGTGGGCTGAATTTCTTTCACGGCGACGACGACATAGCCGCGGTCGATGTGGATGGGCAGGCTGAGGTCGCCGACACGCTGGTCGAAGATGGCGTCTTTCACGTCCTTGGAGTTCCCCAGCTCGATGACCGCATCGGTGGCGCTTACCGGGCGCGTTTCGCCGACGCTGAGGTGATATTGCTTGGCCAAGTCGTCGAGCGTGACCTTGTTGGACTGGCGGATTGCCGCAGAGAGCTTGTCCGCGATGCTGCCAGCCGCTTGATCGGCTTTGCTGAGCATCAGCGGAGCTTTGATGGAATCCTTTACCTCTTCAAATGGCTTGGTGTGGGCGGTCTCTTTGTCGAGAACCTTAATGATGTGGAAGCCGTATTCGGTTTTGACGAGGTCGGAGATGCTGCCCTTAGGAAGCGTAAACGCGGTGGTCTCGAATTCCTTGACGGTCTGGCCCTGGGTGACCCAGCCAAGATCGCCGCCCTTGTCCTTGGTGCCGGGATCTTCAGAGTATTTCTTGGCGAGATCCTCGAACTTGGCGCCGGGCTTCTTGGCTTGCTTGAGGACGTCTTCGGCTTTTTGCTTGATTTCGGCGATTTCTGCGTCGGTCTTGCCAACGGTCATGAGCAAGATGTGCTCGACCTTGACGCGATTGGGCACCTGATATTGCTGGATGTCGCGCAGATACTGAGCCTTTAGGTCGTCGTCAGAGACCTGGGTGTTCTGCCGGACCTGATTGGCGTCGACCAGCGCGTAGCGGACCATGCGCTTTTCCGGAACCATGTAGCGGCTGCGGTTTTTGTCGTACGCGGCTTTGATTTCGTCTTCGGTGGGAGTGATCTTGGCTTCCAGGTCTTCGGGCTTGATCAGGGCGTAGTCGAGCTTGACCTTCTCGTTGCGATATTTGAATTCGTCCTGCAATTCCTGGGGACCGACGCTGATGCCATCGGTGACCAGCTTCTGGAATTTCTGCACCAGCAAGGACTGGCGGATGGCTTCTTCAAAGGCCGGCACGGTCATCTGGGCGCGTTCCTGCACAACCTGCGCATAGCGGTCGTTGCCGATGAAGGTATCGCCGTTGTAGGCCATCGGAAGCAGCTGGCGGATGCGTTCGGCGCGTTCCTGATCAGAAACCTGGATGCCGAGACGCTTGGCCTCGTATTCGATCTCTTTCTGGAAGAGGAGCTCGTTCAAAATCTGGCGGGCGTAGTAGGCCTCCATCATTTTGAACTGCGGGCTGGGGCTGCGCTGTTCGTATTCGCTGAGCCGCTGACGTACGTCATTGGCGGTGACCGTTTCGCCGCCGACGGTGGCGACGGCATCGGCGGGCGCATCGCCACCATTGCCAGGCATGGAAGGAACGAGATAGAGGAGCATACCGCCGGCGAGGACGAGAACTACGGCGCCGAGAAGAATGCGCGAGAAAGTTTTTTGCTGGGTGTTTCCTGAACCGGCCATTACAAGATGCTCCTGAGACGCTGCTGTAACACCTCATTATAAGTCAAAGAGGGGAAGAGTAAAGAAAGGAGAGGAGGTTAGTGAGGTCCGGGAACCGGTTTTGTGGATGGGCGCTCTTTGGAGCGCGGAGCTGTCGAGCGTCTGAATTGCCATCGTCCTGAATTCCCTTCGTGAATGCTAACTTCAGGCGCCGATGCGCTATCATCTCGCACGGTGAGCCGGGAGAAAGAGAATGGCCAATCGCCACTTTCGTGTTTTGGGTATCTGGGGTGTTGTGAGTGCCTTGCTGCTGTGCGCGTCGGTGAGTTGGGGGCAGGCCGATCAGGCGGCCAATGCGGAGAAGCAAAAGACGGCGACGGGGCAAGGCAAAGAGGCTCCGAAGAAGGAAAGCGCGGGCGATGCGATTGCAGCGCTGATGGGCGGCCCACCGATCGACAAGGAAGCGGTAGAGCGCGGACGAAAGATTTTTGTGCCGACCTGTGGGTTTTGTCACGGGAACGACGCGCATGGGAAGAGTGGACCGGACCTGGTGCGGTCGGCGGTAGTACTGCACGACAACAAGGGTGATGTGCTTGGTCCGGTGTTGCGGAACGGGCGGCCGGAGCGGGGGATGCCGGCGTTCTCGGCGCTCTCCGCGGAGCAGATTGCGGACATTTCGACCTTTTTGCATTCGCGAGCGGCGGACGTGTCGAATCGGTTTGCGTACAAGATCGGGGACCTGATTACGGGTGACACGCAGAGGGGCGCGGCATTCTTTAATGGCGACGGGAATTGCGCGAGCTGTCACTCGACGAGCGGCGACCTGGCGCATGTGGCGGCGAAGTACGAGCCGGTGGAGCTGCAACGCCGGATGTTGTATCCCGCGCCGAGCCTGATCGATGTGTTCCTGGGACGCGCGGTGGCGCCGTCCGCGCCGACAAAAGTTACCGTGCAGCTGGCTTCCGGGGAACGGATCTCGGGGACGCTGGATCATCTGGATGAATTTACGGTGTCGATGCACGATTCGGCCGGCTGGTATCGGTCGTTTTCGCGTGATGGCGTGACCGTGGATGTGCAGGATCCGCGGGCGGCGCATGAAGCGCTGCTGCCGAAATACACCGATCAAACCATGCACGACGTTCTGGCGTATCTGGAGACCTTGAAATGAGAGCCTGGGGCCTTACGCTCGCTGCCTTGTTGCTTCCGCCGTGGTTACTTGCGCCCGTGGTGCTTTGCGGGCAGGAATTGACCCCAGAAGTGCTGGTGAAGCCGCAGACTGATAGCTGGCCTACGTATAACGGCGATTATTCGGGGCGGCGTCACAGTTCGCTGACGCAGATCAACGCTTCGAATGCAACTTCGCTGACGTCGGCGTGGATGTATCGGGCAAGCAATTATGGTGCGTCGGGATTCGGTTCGGTGATCAAGTCGACGCCGATCTTGGTGAATGGGGTGCTGTATTTCACGATGCCGGATAACGTGTGGGCCGTGGATGCGCGCAACGGACGGGAAATCTGGCACTACAAGTATCCACAGAACGAAGGCAACCACATCGGCCAGCGTGGCGTGGCCATGCTACGTGATTCGATCTATACCGAAACGCCAGACTGCAATCTGGTTTCGCTGAACGCCAAAGACGGCAAAGAGCGCTGGCGCAAGCAGATCGCCGACGTGAAGCTGGAATATTTCTGCACGATGTCGCCGCTGGTGGTGGGCAACCACATCATCACCGGAGTAGGCGGCGATTCGCTGGACAATCCCGGATACCTGGAATCACGCGATCCGGAAACCGGCGAGGTGCAGTGGCATTGGAACACGGAGCCCAACCCAGGCGAACCCGGCTCGGAGAGCTGGCCCGACGCGGACTCGCGAAGCCATGGTGGCGGGATGACGTGGATGACCGGCACGTACGATCCGGATCTGCGACTGATCTACTGGGGCATTGGCAATCCGAATCCGGTACACGCAGGAGCCGGGCGCAAGGGCGACAATTTGTGGACCTGTTCGATCGTAGCGTTGAACGTGGACACGGGAATGCTCGCCTGGGGCTATCAGGTTTCGCCACACGATACGCACGACTGGGACGCCACGCAGACACCGATTTTGTTCGATGGGGAGTTCAAGGGAAAACGGCGAAAATTGCTGGCACAAGCGAGCCGGAATGGATTCTTCTTTGTTCTGGACCGAAGCAACGGAGAGCATCTGCTGACAACGCCGTTCATCAACAGCAACTGGACATTGGGGATCAACGCGAAGGGGCAACCCATTCCGAATCCGAAGAAAGAGCCGACGCGCGACGGTACGCTAGTATCGCCCAGTTCGAATGGGGCGTCGAACTGGTTTGCGCCCAGTTTCAATCCGCGGGCGGGTCTCTTTTATGTGGTGGCGTCGCAGAGTTACAGCGTCTTTTATTTGACCGCGGAGGGAAAAGCGGAAGGATTCGCGGGGCGCGACGATTTTCTGAATTATCCGGGGACTATCAAGGCGATCGACTACAAAACGGGAGAGATTCGCTGGACGCATGACCTGGGCGGGATGGGCAGCGGGCTGCTGACTACGGCGGGGAATCTGCTGTTTGCCGGGGACAACTCGGGGCATATTTTGGCCATGGAGTCCACGACTGGGAAGACGCTTTGGCACACGACCGTGGCGGCCAATCAGGCGAATGGCGCGATTACCTACGAACTCGACGGCAAACAGTACGTAGTTGTGGGGGCAGGCGACTCCCTGTATGCGTTCGCACTTGGCGCCAGCCACTGAGCTTTGTCAGCGTTCTAGACAAACGACATCCGCCCACCTGTTCGACTGGTCACGCAGCCTGGCCTTGGAGCCAAGTTCCGCTGAGGAACCTCCCGACGTCGCCACGCTTGCTGCATGGTAACAGCCCCCTCATCATAGTAATGGTACCACGCGGGTCCTAAAGCAAAATCTTTGGAGGGAAAGATGCGTAAGCTACTGATTGCATGCGGGTTGCTGTTCATCGCGGCAGCGTCCGCTAACGCCCAAGAGGGCCGAGGGTTTGAGGTTTCCGGAAACTATCAATTCGTCCGGATCAACCCAGGCAGCGGCGCTTCGGGCATCAATTGCCAGGGAGGTTCGGGTTCTTTCGGCGCCTACTTAACCGAACGTATCGGCATCATCGGCGACGTGGGCGGCTGCAAAGTCACCGGCCTGCCTTCGGGCGTTACCTCGCATGAGATCAACTACCTGTTCGGCCCCCGGGTGTACTTCCCGACTCGCGGGCGGGTCTTCCCGTACGTTCAGACGCTGTTCGGCGGAGAGCAGTTCTCGGCCGGAGCGACGGGTTTCGGTTCGACCTCCAGCAGCGCGTTTGCCATGACTGCCGGCGGCGGCGCCGATGTCACCTTGACAAAGCATGTCTCTTTCCGGGCGATCCAGGTGGAATACCTGTACACCCACTTTGGCGGAGCCAGCCAGAACAACCTGCGAATCCAGAGCGGCCTGGTGTGGCGCTTCGGGCGGTAGTTCTGAACATCAAGCACATTAGATAAATCCGTGTTGATGGGGGCGTGCCAGGATTATCGAGGGTGCGCCTCCTTTTTTTCGCAGCAGTCCCAGGCGTCGGCTGAAAACGGTACAGACTCTTCTCTGAGGTACGAGGATTGGGCCTTGCTGTCGATTAGCCTTGTAAGCGCATGGCGAAACCCAAGTCGGATAATTGGCACACTAGCCGAGCGGATAAATGACGAGGTCCGTAGCACTATTGCACCGAGTCAATGAGAAGTTACCTTGACGGACGCGAGGCAATGAGAGAGGTTTCGCAGCCGCAGATGTATGGCGATCGGAGACGCCAACATGGATGCCACGGTTTCTTCGCTGATTGCCGCGGCGGAGAAGGGTGACAGGGGCGCGGCGGATGCGCTGTTCAGCGCGCTGTATGCGGAATTGCACCGGCTGGCGAAGCGAGAGCTCGCGCGGCAAGGTGCGCCGCCCAGCCTGAGTGTCACCACACTCTTGCACGAAGCCTACCTGCAGATGGCGGGGCGCAACGGCATTTCGTTTCCAGATCGACCACGGTTCATGGGCTACGCGGCTCGGGTGATGCGCGGGCTGATCATCGATCGCGCGCGCAGCAAGTCTGCGGTGAAACGGGGCGGGCAGTTTGAGATTACGTCACTGGGCACAGAGGCCGGGGACAATCTGCCGGACGTTCGGGAGCTGACGTCGGTGAGCGAGGCGCTGGACCAGCTGGAAAAGATTGAGCCTGCGCTGGCGGAGATCGTGGACCTGAAATTTTTCTGCGGGTTTTCGTTCGCGGAAATCGCGGCGATGCGCGGAGTTTCGGAGCGCACGGTGCAGCGGCAGTGGGAGAAGGCGCGCATCTACCTGCACCGCAGCATCCGTGCAGATTTGCCAGCATGAGGTAGCGAGATGAGTGCGCAAAGTCCTGATTGGTGGCAAGAGGTTACAACCTATCTGGACCAGGCGCTGGAATTGCCGGAAGCGGAGCGCGGCGCGTGGCTACAAAGGCTGCGCGACGAAAATCCGGCGCTGGCGACACAACTGCAGACGCTGCTGCATGAGCACAGCGCGTTAGAGGAAGCAGGATTCCTAGAGGGTGGCGCGGGACCTCAGTTTCGCCCTTCGGTCCCTGCGCACCAAACCATCGATGCCTACACGCTGTTATCGCCCGCCGGCCAGGGCGGCATGGGCAGCGTGTGGCTGGCGGAACGAAGCGACGGAAGATTTGAGCGGCAAGTAGCAGTGAAGTTCTTGAGCATCGGACTGACCGGGCGAGGCGGCGAGGAACGATTCAAGCGCGAAGGCAGCATTCTCGGCAGGCTGGCGCATCCGCACATCGCCGAGCTCGTAGACGCGGGGGTGTCGGCAGGCGGACAGCCTTATCTGGTGCTGGAGTACGTCGATGGAAAGCACATCGACGAATACTGCGATGAACACAAGCTGGGTGTGGAGGCGCGCGTTGGGCTGTTCCTCGATGTGCTGGCGGCAGTGGAGCATGCGCATACTCATCTGATCGTGCACCGCGATCTGAAGCCATCCAACGTGCTAGTGCGAAACGACGGGCAAGTAAAGCTGCTGGACTTCGGCATCGCGAAATTGCTGGAAGGCGAAGGCGAAACCGGCGCCGCGACCATGCTGACGCGCGAAGGCGGCGCGGCGTTGACGCCGGAATATGCGGCGCCGGAGCAGGTCACCGGACGCCCGGTTACGACGGCGACCGATGTCTATGCGCTTGGGGTGCTGCTGTATGTGCTGCTGACGGGACGCCATCCGGCGGGGGTGAACCGCACTTCGCCGGCGGAACTGGTAAAGGCGATTACGGAAACCGAGCCGCCAAGTATGTCTGCCGTGGTGGAGACGAAATCCGCCTCCGATGCGGATATCGCTGCGGCGAATGCGGAAAAACGCAGTACGACGGCGCCAAAGCTCAGCAAGTGGTTGCGCGGTGACTTCGACACGATTGTTGCCAAAGCACTGAAAAAGGACCCGAAGGAACGGTATGCGTCTGTTGCGGCGTTGGCCGATGACCTGCGGCGCAGTTTGCGGAATGAACCTATCAGCGCGCGGCCGGACTCGCTGGCGTACCGCACGGCGAAATTCGTGAGGCGGAACCGCGTGCCGGTCGCCCTGGCGACGCTGACGTTGCTGGCGGTGATCGCGGGCGTGACGGGGACGCTGCTGCAGGCGCGGACGGCACGAGCGCAGCGCGATTTCGCATACCGGCAGGTGTCGCGGGCAGAAGTGATTAACGATCTGAATTCGTTCTTGCTGTCCGATGCCGCGCCGTCGGGCAAACCCTTTACCGTAGACAAATTGCTGGGCCGCGCGGAGCACATTCTTGAACGGCAGGGCGGGCAAGGCGATCTGACACGGGTCGAACTGCTTCAGTCGATCGGGCAGCAGTACGCCACGCAAGAGGAGACCGACAAGGCTCGCCGGATACTAGAGCAGGCTTATACGGTTTCTCGCAGCGTCCCGGACAGGTCTGCGCGAGCGAAGGCCGCTTGCGCGCTGGCGCAGGTGTTCGCCGTCGCCGGTGAGATTCCGCGCGCGGAGTCGTTGGTGACGGAAGGACTTGCGGAATTGCCTGATGCACCTCAGTACGCGCTGGACCGCGTGTACTGCTTCGCACGCGGGAGTGACGTGGCGCGCGAAGCGGGATCCGCAAAACAGGGAATCGAGCGCATCCAGAGCGCACTGAAGATACTGCGGGCTTCACCGTTCGACACTGAATTCCTGGAACTGCGAGTGCATATGGATTTGGCCGAAGCCTACCGACAAGCAGGGGAACTGCGCGAGGCGATCAGCGAGTTCGAGCAAAGCGCGAAATCGATGACGGCGCTGGGACGGGACGAAACGCAAACAGCGGGGACGCTCTACAACAACTGGGGAATGGCGCTATATCAGTCTGGACGGTCGTCAGAGGCGGAAAAGATTCTCCGACGCGCAGTGGATATCAGCAGCGCAGATTCCAGCGAGCAGTCGGTGTCGCCCATGTTGTTGGTCAACTATGCGAGCGCGCTGCGCGATTTGCGACACATGGACGAGGCCGCGAGCTATGCCGAACGAGGATATGTGGAGGCGAAAAAGGCGGGCCACCACGTGGCCATAAATCAGGCGCTGCTGCTGCGGGAGAGAATCTATCTGGATCTGGGACAGCCGGACCGCGCGGAAGCGATGCTGAATGAAGCCGAACCGAGGCTGAAACATGATCTGCCCGCCGGGCACTACGCCTTTGCGTCCGTGACGGTGGAGCGCGGCGCGGTCGCCGACGCGAAAGGCGATCACCAGACGGCCCTGCGCCTAGCTAATCAGGCGATCGCCATGGACGAAGCGGCGATCAAAGCGGGCGGACAAGGCAAGGTGATGTTGCCAATGCTGTTCGCGAGAAGGTCGAAATTCGAAGTGGCGCTGGGGCACACGGATGACGCGGTGGCAGACGCGCGGCACGCGCTGGAGCTCTGGCAAGCAATTGAAAAACCTGGAGTAATGTCCACCATTATTGGCCGAGGCTATATGACCCTCGGCCGGGCCTTGCAGGCACAAGGCAGAGCCGAGGATGCGCGGGCGGCATTTCGGTCGGCGGTGGAGAACCTGACGGGGACGTTAGGGGTGGATCATCCCGACACGCAGACGGCGGTTCAGCTCTCCGAGGCGAACAGCCAGGCTAAATAGGCAAATCGTTCGAACTTTTTTTCAGATGCCGGTGTCGTCTTTTGGCCGGCATTTCCGATATCCCATATAGTAGGTAAATTCGTAGAAACTGCGCACGCTTTGCGCTGAGTGGTGCCCAGCGTCGCGCAGGTATTTTGCCCAAGCACCGGCAACCCGCAGGCCGGTGGTTCTCGTTGTTGATCGAACAACAAGTTCACTCAAGGTTGGCCTCGGAGGTACTAATGTCTGCGACTCATAGTCCGCTTCAGCGGCAAGTCCCCAAATCTGCCTCTATTACGATCTGTAAGCGATTGGACGGTTCGCGTTTTCGTGTCTGGCGGCGTGTCTCGTTGTCCGCCGCGATGCTGGTGGTGGGAGTTGGAGCGGTTGCGGCGATCGCGAATGGTCCGGATCAGGAGGTAGTGCCGCGGTACCAGGAATTCACGGATTCCGAAGGGCGGTTCGCCAATTTCAATACGGGCGGGCCGACGAATACAAAGAAGAATGCGTTCTTTGAGGACTTGGGAACGAATGGACGGCGATGCGTGACCTGCCACCAGGCGAACGAGGCGTGGTCGGTGACGCCGGGGCATATTCAGGCACGATTTGAGGCCACGCGCGGCACCGATCCGATCTTTCGCGCGAACGATGGATCCGGCTGCCCGACGCAGGACGTCTCGACAGTGCATGCTCGGCGCGAGGCGTATAGCTTGCTGTTGAATAAAGGGCTGATCCGGATCGAACAAAATGTGCCCGAGAACGCCGAATTTACAGTGATGGAAAACGACAATCCGTACGGCTGCAATAGCACGACGGCAATCTCGGCGTACCGGCGGCCCCTGCCTGCGACCAATCTGCCGTATCTGAGTACGGTGATGTGGGATGGGCGCGAGACCCTGAAAAATGCGGACGGCACGTTCAAGCCAGTGACCGCTGATTTGGCGCAACAGGCGGTGGACGCAACCACGGGACACGCGCAGGGCGCGGTACCCTCGCCTGAGAAGGTGCAGGAGATCGTTGATTTTGAAACGAAGATCTTCACCGCGCAGACGCACGATCACGACGCCGGGGATCTGGACGACGATGGCGCGGAGGGGGGCGCGAGAGCGCTGTCCAAGGAGAATTTCTTCATTGGCATCAACGATCCGCTGGGCGGAAATCCCACCGGAAAGGCGTTTTCGTCGAAGATTTTCACCCTTTACAACAGCTGGTCGCACATCGACGATCGCCGCTACAACGAGCGGACGGCGGCGAGACGTGCGGTGGCGCGGGGAGAAAAATTGTTCAACACGCTACCAATTCCTATCATCGGAGTGGCGGGCCTGAACGATGCGTTGAATATGCCGACGATCAACGGCTTTTGCGGCACGTGTCACGATACGCCGAACATCGGCGATCACTCCGTGCCTGCGCCGCTCAACATCGGGCTCGCGGACGCCTCGCAAAGGACGCCGGACCTGCCGTTGATCACGGTCATGTGCAACGCCACCGGAAAGATCACGCAAGTTACGGATATCGGCCGGGCGATGGTCACCGGCAAGTGCGCGGACATCGGCAAGTTCAAAGGGCCGATCCTACGCGGGCTGGCAGGTCGGGGGCCGTACTTCCACAACGGTTCCGCCGCGACCCTGGAAGATGCGATTGACTTTTACAATACGCGCTTCAATCTGCAGCTCTCGCGTCGCGACAAGGAAGACCTAATCGCGTTCTTGAAGACGCTATAAGCCGCTGACGCCTTAAACCCGGCGCGTTGGCCGCCGCGGAAACGTTTGGGATGGAATAACCGTCCGACAGAGGAAGGCATCCAAAACTGCGGCAGATTTGACTCGCCCGTGACAATCAGGGCGCGGGCAATCTGCGATAGTGAGTCCACCTAAAACGGGACGTTGGAGTCGGGTCCCAGGTCGCGGAAATTTTGCTTGCAGGTAAAACCTATTGATCACGCCGCGCTGACATCAACTAGCCGGTGATTCGCGCCATAGATAAGAACTGGCATCTTCAACCCGCGATCTACGACCGCCTCAAGGAACGTCAAAAAAGGCTAACGATGAGCACTACTACGGTCCACGTTCGGCCGGAAGCACTGATTCGCTACCTCGCGGAAGGCACCGCTTCGCAAACCGGGCAGGAATTTCTGCAGGCGCTGGTGCGCTCAGCGGCGCAGGCAATGGATGTTGCCGGCGTGTGGGTAACCGAATACCTCCCGCAGCAGAAATTGCTGCGCTGTCTGGCCTTCTGGATGAACGGTGGGTTTATCCAGGACTACGAGTACCGCACCGAAGGAACGCCCTGCGAATTGGTGGTGGAGCAAAAGCGCCTGGTGCACATTCCGGAGCGGATTATCGAATTGTTTCCCGATGATGCAGATCTGGTGACGCACAACGCGGTCAGCTATGCGGGCGTGCCATTCCTCAGGCCCGACGGCACTGTCCTGGGACATCTTTCGGCGCTCGACACCAAACCATTCGAACTGTATCCCGAACTGGAGTCGGCGTTCCGCATTTTCGCCGCCCGTGCGGGAGCGGAAGTGAACCGGTTGCGCGCGGAATCGGGCGTACGCGAAAGCGAGCAGCGCTTTTCGCGGCTGTTTGAAAGCGCGATGGATGCGATTTTCGAGATGGACGATGAATTTGGCGTGCAGCGTGCGAACGGGTCGGCGGCTACGCTGTTCGCGCTTTCGGACCAGGCGCTAACCAAGCGCAAGATAACCGACCTGTTGACGAGCGGGAGCGCACGGAAGTTGCGTTCCGTGGCAGAAGGACTGGATTCGGCGGGGCATCCGTTTGCATGGGTGGCGGGAGGATTGGACGCGGTGCGCAGCGACGGTTCGTCGTTTGCCGCCGAGGCCAGCGTGTCGCGGTTTCATGTGAAAGGCGAGCGGCGCTTCAGCTTGATTTTGCGCAATGTTCAGGATCAACTGGCGGCGGAGAATCGCCTGCATCAGTTACAAGAGGAAACGGCGTACCTGCAGAACGAGATCAGCGAGCATCGCTACGTCGGAGAGATCGTCGGGACCAGCGCCGCGATCCACTCGGTAATCACCGCGGTGGCGCAAGTGGCGACCGCGCCATCCACGGTTTTGATCACCGGCGAGACCGGAACGGGCAAGGAACTGGTGGCGCGGGCGATTCATCAAGCCAGCCACCGAGCGTCGAAGTCCTTCATTCGCGTGAACTGCGCGGCCATTCCAACGGCCTTGTGCGAAAGCGAATTTTTCGGGCACGAGCGCGGCGCGTTCACCGGCGCTGCGGCACGCCGCACCGGACGGTTTGAGCTGGCGCACGGCGGAACAATTTTCTTGGATGAAGTTGCGGAGCTTCCGCTGGAATTGCAACCCAAGCTGCTGCGCGTTTTGCAGGAAGGCGAGTTTGAGCCGGTGGGCAGTTCTCAGACGCGCAAGGTGGACGTGCGCGTGATCGCCGCAACGAACCGCGATCTTTCCGCCGAGGTTGCGGCCGGGCGCTTCCGCGAGGATTTGTACTACCGGCTGCATGTGTTTCCGATTTCCGTGCCGCCGTTGCGCGAACGTGGCAGCGATGTTGAACTGCTGGCGCAAAATTTCCTAGAACGCAATTGCAAACGCATGGGGAAGGCGCCGCTGGAACTGACCTCCGATTGCTTGCGGCGGCTGCGATCGTATCATTGGCCCGGCAATGTGCGCGAACTGGAGAATGTAATCGAACGCGCGGTGATCATCGCCCGCGAAAATCATCTGAACCTTCGCGACGTCCTGCCACTGCACAACATTCCGCAGGCGGCAGAGCGCCGATGTACCGAAGCGGCAGCCCCGGTGCCGGTGGTGCGCACCAAGGGGGAGCTGCGCGAAATTGAGCGCGAGACACTGATACGAGCGCTGGAAGAAGCCAAGTGGAAGGTGGCAGGCACACAGGGAGCCGCCGCCAAGCTGGGAATCCCGCCTTCCACGCTGACCTCACGAATGAAGGCGCTGCAGATCAAGCGACCGAGCTGATTTTGGTGTTCAGGTCACAAACACCGTACCTGGCTGTACCTGTCGGACCTTGAATTATCTCGAAAAATCGAGAATGACGAAAAGTCGCGTTGCGATCAATCCGCGACCATCCCGCAACAGATAGATAAGAAAACACTTACCATCGCCACATAATGGCCGACGCCTTGCTTTCTGACGACCTGACACGGGTCGGAATCGGAAAGCGAGGACGGCAATGCCATGGGTGCGGCACCACGACAACGCAGGTCACAACTCCATTTCTGTTCCCCTCGAGCTTGAGGATGGCGGCCGGAAATGTCGTGGACTTCTAGGGCGAATACTTCGAGCTGTTGGCATCGCCGGAATTCTCGCCATTGCTGTGTATCCCGCACGGGCCCGGTCCCAAGAATTGCCGCGCGACGACGATCGGATTTCCGCCGAACTAGCTTCGATGGGAACACGAGGTACCACGATCGCGCGTGCTCGCGAGCGCACCATAATCATTCTCCGAGCTGACAGTGGCTGCGCGGCATGGTTCGAGGATTCCACTTCGGACGCAGCGGACGTCTTTCAATCGCTGCACTACCAGCTCGTGGAGGGCACGGCTGAGAGCGCCAGTACCGTGCATCTGCGAGTCGGCTTGAACGCGGAACTCTGGAAGAATCCATGGGCAGCCATGTCCTTTGAAAACGGTGGAAATAATTCGACCATCCGACTAAACACCCATGGAGCGTTCTTCAAGGGTGTATCACCGGTGATCGGCATGGATCCGCAACGGTGGTTGCAGCCGGGCAGCGCGCATCGCGTTTTGCGGGTAGCGTCGTACTCCGGCGACACTTTGCAGGCGCAAGTCACGATCTTGCTGCACGAACTAGGGCACGTCATCGGCAGGATTCCCGAGGACAGCGATTCGTGGGACGGGCGCTCTGGGGAAAATACCGCTGAAGTGTTGCGGCATTGCAAGGACGAGATTCGGATGATCGCAAAGAATCGGAAGCGGGAGGGCGACTGACATGAGCTTCGCGAGCAAGCTAACGAAAAATCACGAGCAGCGAGAAGTCGTTAGCGATCCGGGCCCCATTACGCCAGCTAATCTGCTGAAAAGGAACGACTAATGAGTGACGCTCTGTGGCACTCGGGCTGCCTTTCTTTTCTGCCGGGAACGCAAAGTACGCCAGGTTCCCAGATCAACTCAAAGGAAAAGACCATGCCAACCAAGGTCGCAACGACCATCAACGGCGTCGATGTGCAACGGCTAAGCGATACGGTAACAGCAGTAAAGGCCTCGCCCGAGTTAGGAAGCTTCCATTTTGAAATCATCAATCAGTGGATCGGCGGTGGCGAGAACCACTCAGAAGTGCTGCCGTTTTCCCACGCCGGGAAAGTCGTGCCGCACAAGACCGGTATGACGCTGGTGGCCGACGAACCGGACGCGCTGCTGGGCACCGACAAGGGCGCAAATCCCGTGGAACATCTGCTGCACGCGCTGGCATCGTGCGTCACGACTTCGACGGTGTATCACGCAGCAGCGCGCGGGATTGAAGTACAGAGGGTGGAGTCGACGGTGGAGGGCGATCTGGATCTTCGCGGGTTTCTCGATCTGGACCCAAGCGTTCGAAACGGCTTTCAGAACATTCGAATCAAGCTGCGCATCAAAGCTAATGCGACGGACGACCAGATGCGAGAGCTGGCGCAACTTGGTCCGCGATTTTCGCCGGTATTCGATACGGTGACACGGGGAGTGCGCGTGGCGGTGTCGGCAGAACGAATGTAGATCTAGAAACAACAGTTCGCTGACTCTCGTAGCGGCAATACCTTCTCCGAGGCGTCGCTCGCTGAGCAGCAACAAATCCCCACCCTGCAGCGCTGCAGGGTGGGGATTTTGTTTTTTGGCGGCGCGCAGGCCGGCGACTACGACTTATCCGCCCCAGGTTGAGTAGAATCGGAAGCATGAACAGAAAAAAAGGCTTCCTTCATCGCCACGCACTCAGTATCTCAGCTACCGGCATTCTTCTTGCCTGGATTGGTCTTTACAGCATGTCCGATCCCGGCACGCATCTGGGATCCTTCTTTGGGAACGCGATCGCCGACTGGTCCGGCGTCGTGGTGATGGTGCTAGCTACAAAGCATTTGTACGAGCAAGGCTCGGCGGAGAGCCGTCCGCTGCCGAAGAGTTTGCCATTGCGCCCGGCGCTGGGGTTCCTGCGCAGCCATTCGCTGAGTATTTTCCTGCTGGTCACCGGTATCTTCTGGATTGGTTTGTACGCGCGACTGGATTCGGAATCGAAGTGGGGACAGGTGGTCGGGAACATCGTTTCGGAGTGGACGCAAATCCTTGGCTTGGTGCTGTTGACTAAACGACTGATCGAATGGCATTCCAAGGAAAGCCACCGATGACAGTTTGTGGGCCAAACGGCGACATCGTCGTGTTTGAAAGGGCCGACATTGTTAGAGATGTCCGGTTACGCGGGTGGATTCTATAGCTCGATGCAACACCATCTAGCAGACCTCTTAGCACCTCTACTCCTGAGGCCTTTTCGATAGTGAACTGCTTCGCTTCGTAGTCCGCGATCAAGACGACCAGCAGTTTGGCCGTTTCTGTTTCTTCCGCGCTTCGATGTACTTTGCGTTGTAGTTTTAGAAGCCTTTGAAGATAAGCTTCGTGCTGCTCACGGGACGCAATGATCTTCGGAGCCTCCGCTTTGACAAGATATTTGGCTGGCAGTCGTTCAGCAATTGCAGGCATTTTTCCAACCTCCTTTGTCGTACTCTTTGTGGGTCAACACCGCCAACACAGTAACTGTTCCCATCTCGTAGCTTATGTAGGATATCAATCTGGCTT
>Ga0157378_10000113_pt1 | contig 77834 bp, 65 predicted proteins | sample M65metaG_FD_115309 | JGI IMG/M metagenome (GOLD analysis project Ga0157378, IMG submission 115309) | Miscanthus rhizosphere microbial communities from Kellogg Biological Station, Michigan, USA - M6-5 metaG | ecosystem: Host-associated > Plants > Roots > Rhizosphere > Soil | place: USA: Michigan... | reverse complement strand
GTCACCGCCTTCGTTCTCGGCGGACACGGCGACACAATGGTTCCGCTGCCGCGCTATTCGACTTGCGCCGGAATTCCGGTGACCGAGTTACTCTCGAAAGAACAAATCGGGGCGATTGTGAAACGCACGGCGGGCGGCGGTGCGGAGATCGTTGCCTTGCTGAAGACCGGTTCCGCGTACTACGCCCCATCCGCCGCAGCTGTCGAGATGACCGAATCGATTCTGAAGGATAAGAAAAAGATTCTACCGTGCGCGGCGTACCTCGAAGGTGAGTACGGTGTGAATGGGTTGTACGTCGGCGTCCCGTGCAAGCTCGGCGCGAAGGGCCTCGAGCAAGTGATCGAAATCACTCTTACATCTGAGGAGCGAATTGCTTTGCAGAAAAGCGCCGCGGCTGTGCAGGAGTTAGTTGACGTGCTCGGAATTTAAACTCAATCGGCTTAAAAAAATAGAGCAGGGACACGGCGTAACCGTGCCCCTGCTTTTTTGCGTTTAGCGCACGGAAGTGTTGCGCGTGCGCTTCTTTTTGCGCGCTGATGAAGAACGCGCCTTGTTATTGCCAGCACTAGTCCGGCTCCCCGAAACATTCAGATAAGGAATGTAAACGGAGCCGCGGTTTGCAGCAGGCGTAGCAGTTATCGGGGCCGTCACGTTCGATGTAGTTGGCGCCGATCCTGCCGAGCCAGCCGAACGGGACGGGGCGAGACCTGTACTTGAGCGCGCCTGGCTCTTCGGCACGTTGACGGTAACCGTCTTGATGGTGTGATTGCCTGCGGCATCCACACAATCAATTCTGATCGTGTAAACGCGACCACTGCCTTTGCCTGAACGTTCTGAACGTAACAGCAGGTTGTGAGCGTCAGTGATCGACCAATCCGGCGCGGTGTCGCCATCCCCCAGCCCGTTGATCGGCTCGTTACTTGTCACCGACAGAGTGCAGGTAAGCGCATTGCAGTTATCGGCCGTACTGTAACTGACCGCAATCGGCACCATTTGGTGTTCTGGTGGCCACAAGGAGGGCTTGTCAACTGAAACCGTGCCGACCTGTGGAACGCCGGTGTCGTTGACTGTGACGTTGAACTCGCAACTGTCTTCAGCCTGGCTGGTGCACTTGACCAGCGTCGTTCCCACTGGGAAGAACGAACCCGAAGGATGATCACAAGTCACCGTGCCACAAACACCGCTAGTCGGATTGGTGTAGTTCACGATCGCGCCGCACTGTCCTGGATCGTTGGACTTAGTGATGTCACTCGGACAAGTGATGTCGCAGTAGTTCGGCGTGCACTCGCCGCCACCGTCGGTATTCGAGATTAATCCCGACACCGTCGCCGTGTAACTCGCACAGCCGGTGGTCGCGACTTCGTGGAGGACCAGGACGAAAGTTGCTCCAGCAGCTACGTTGAATGAGAAGGTTGCGGTCCCGGCAAAACTCGCTCCCGCATCAGCCAGGAAGTTCTGCTGGACATTAGCCGGATTGTAGCTGCCCGAATACGCCACATAGTACAGGTTGGTGCCACAACCCGATGTTACGTTTACCGTAACGCAGGTAGCGGTTGGACCATTGGTAAAGGTGTATGCGTCGTACCGCCGCACGGTTGAGTCTTGTAGGCCTGGGTTCGTTTTGGGTGCAGCGCAGGTGCTTGCGATGCCATTGCGAACGAGTCGCCCCGTTTGGGTCGTGTCGCCGGCAGCAATACTTCCGGTGAGCGTCGTTGTGGCTGCGGTGCAGGTTGGTACCTGGAAGTTACGAATAAAGGTTCCCTGATCGGACTTGATCTTCAGTGAGAAGTTGATGACCGTTCCGCATACAAAGCCTGGCGCCGTGCTGATGTTGAACGGGGCCGAATTTGCGGCCACTCCGGCACCCGGAATGTCTGGATACGGCGAGTTTGGTTGCGTGACCGTGACACCGGGTGTCGTCGTCGAAAGAATCCCAAACACATTGGTTAATTCCAAACAACCCGTGTCTGCGATCGTGAGGTTCAAATTATTGCACTCATTTCGATCGATTACGCCGTTGCCGTTACCCCCGGATAAGGCCTGCGACTGAATTTGCGCATTGGCAGATCCGCTTAGGCAGGTATCGTAGTTGGTTGTTCCAGCATTGGTGATCGACACATTAGTCAGCGAGCCTGCGTTGCAACTTTGGCCCGGCGCGCTCACTTGCACAGAGTGCCCGCCTGGCGGCAACTTGATCGAATAGGTGCCGTTGGCCAATGTAGCTGCATAAAGATTTCCATCGACCGTAATCAACGCGCCTGGAACCGGCGTACCTGAATCGCAGAAAGTAATCGTGCCTGAAAGCGTCCCCATTTGGGGCGCATTACACTGCGCGAATTTAAAGGAACCGATCCTCGTCTGCCAGCCGACCGTACTGGCCGCCTGGCCCGCCGCACTGTAGTACTCCTGCGTGTACCAGAAGGTGCAATCATCGCTTGGGTCAACGGTCAGGGCGCTGTAATCGCCCCAACGATTACCCGTGCTGGTCTGTACGCCGGTGCCGGCAATTAAAGTCGCCTCGCCCTGGAACAAACCGTTCGGTGGATCGGTTGCGAGCCGGCCCGCATAACGAATACCCGGAAAGACATTTCCTCCGGCCGCGCCACTAGTGGCGCTGTATCCTACCGCCAGATTTCCCTGATTGTCCTCAGCCGCGCTGGGCACCCATCGGCTGATGCTGTCTCCGGGACTGCCGCCGGGGGCAAAGGTCGCCTGCTCGTCGACTGAGTATCCTGCCCCGTTATTGCGCAACTCGTAGTAACGCGGCGCCGCACGGAACGTGCCGAACACCGTCGAACCCGGCGCGCCGACTGTGTGACTAAGGACGAGAGTCTCGTAGCCGCCGTGATTTCGATACTGCATCCGATGCATGAAGCGGTCGGATATCGAATCCAACGCGGCTGTGACAGCCGAGGCCGGCGCCGGTTGTGGCACATCACGCCTGCCCGAGGGCGTCACCAGACTGAACGCCGCTACGGGAACCGGAACCGGATAAGAGCTCTCGGGCCTCTCAATGAAAGTTGAGTTCGCCGGCACGTTAAAATCCGCGTGAAAATTAAACAGCCGGATGCCATTAGCAGGATCACCGAAATCCGTGGCGGTGAGGTACCCGAAAATGTTAGGCGCGCCGGCGGGCGGTGGGTTCAAACCATCAAGATCTGCAAATAAGCCGCCGCCGATTCCTTCGGGGTGACTCGCCAGATTCAAGTTGAAATAAATGTAGTTCGCCGTCGGATCGCCGGCCAACATCTTGGCACGATTGAAAGAATAGGCGCCCGTGCCGTTGAAAGGGCCTCCGAGCGTAAACTGGTGGACCATCATGTAATAACCATCCGGCCAGACTCCGATATGCGGATAATCAGGAAACTCGTTCCCGCCCGTGGTGCCGCCGGTGACGAAGTCGTACAAGTAGTACGCGCCCGTCGGATTGGGCGTCTTTGAAATGGCGATGCACTGATGATAGGGCGCCGCGGTTTGACTAGCGAAGGCAAATTGGCTGAGTAGCCAGCGGTCAGCCATTGGATCATAGAGCACAATTGGATCGCCGGCATCAGGAGCCGCGCACTGTCCACCCGGGCCACCATTTGAGATTGCCCAAAGGCTGCTTAAGCGAAAAGGCGCTGTTAGCGGCACGCCGGCCTTGTTCCAAACGCGCACTAGCAGGTTAGTCTGCTGGACATAATGGTTCGGGCCGACATCTCCGTTTGTGTCCGGCGGCGACAGATTGCCAAATCCCGCGGCGATGTTTTCCGTTCGACCATTGCCTTCGAAACTCCCCGACGGACTTGGGATATTGACGGTCGGGGCGCTGGCTTGAAGCGCTTCGTCGGTGCGATTGAGTTCAGCCTTACTCATTCTCTGAGCTTTAAGCTGCGCCGCTTCCGTCACAAATCGAACCACGCGGTTCTCCGCTGTCTCATGCTCCTCATTTGACTCAACATCGGATTCAACGGCGGACGGCTCGGCGGCAATCTGAGTTAATGGCGCTGACTCGCCAAAACTGCTGGCGGTGATGGATGCTGGTTGAAGTGATGCATCCTGCGGCACAGCCGATCTCGACGTTGCTTTATTGTCTTTCGCAGTAGTTTTATTCTTGCTTCGAGCCGAGGATGGCGCTACTTCGCGCCTGGGTCCGTTGGGGTTTTGACCTCCTCGACGGGCTGCAGTTATCGGCAAGACTATAAGCACAGCGATTAACGCACAAAGAGATCCAAACAGCAGTTTTTTCATGGTCGGGTCCTCCAAGGTCAGGGCTTGAATTGATACTGCACAGCATCTGGTTCGAACGAAGATCCAGCGATGTTGGTTACCGGATCTGTAAGTATATGGAGACCGCCGCGGTCCCGCACACCGAGGACGATCACTTAGGAATTAGGCGCTACGTGCGTGGCCGTATTTGCCCGGAAAGCTTGTTGAATCGCCGCACACAATATTCCGGCAAGCGGGTAATGTCAAATGAATCTCGAATAGGCTAATCTGGGTAAATCATAACGGCGGCGGACAGTTGAGACAGCGATAAGGAGGTCGGAGATTATCCTTCATGAACACAACTACATATTTTCACACGGCTGCCCTTGTGTTGTTGCCGCTCCTTGTCTTCGTGGGACAGAACTCCTCTTGCGGCCGTACCAACACGAATGGGACACTGAAAACTGTGAACGGCGGTGGCACAAATCAACCGCGAGAATTGAAAGGCCAATGGGGCGGCGCAGGCATTGAGCTTGAAGTCACATCAGACGGCATCGACATCAACTTTGATTGCGCGCACGGACACATCGACAGATCAATCGTCCCCGACTCGGCGGGAAACTTTTCCGTCAAAGGAGCCTACGTGAGAGAACACGGCGGCCCAATGAGGACTGATGAAAATAGTGATGCGCGCACGGCAACCTACAAGGGCGAAATTACCGGCGACAAGATGACGTTAAAGGTGACGTTCGCTGACGGGACTGACGATGTCGGGCCTTTCACCCTCGAACGCGGCAGAACAGCCCGAATCCACAAGTGCATGTAAGAGCGCGTCTCTTACCCGGCGTAACCCGATTCAGGAAGGCTTCAGGAATCGGACCCAGCCTCAGCCATTTCCTTCATCAACTCGTAGAGCTTTCGCGTTGTGTTTGGATTTCGCACCGTCATGTCCTGAAAAACTTTACGGCTCGAGAGTTTGTTCATCGTGCTTCGCTTTATGTCACTGCGTCGCGCGGACCACAACACTGCGCCGGATCGGTAGACGACTCTTTCTATGTCTGGTTTCGGCGGCAACTCTTTCAGCACCTCTCTTGAATCGATTGAGTGGCGCAGAAACATCACGTTGTGCGCCCACTCTTCGTCACCTTGCCAGCTCGCCGGGAGACTCTCAACCAACTTCTTCATTTCAGACAGATCGCGCACCACCACTTTGCATTCCAGTTTGTGTCCCCTAGCTAGCAGTTGCTCGATTTTTGTTTCGAGCTTTCGCGGATCGGTTTCTGAGCTTGTAAAGATGACGTTGCCGCTGTTGATATATGTCGTGACATTCTGAAAGCCGGCACTGATAAGATTAGCCTTCAGCGCACTCATGCTGAGATTATTCTTTCCCCCAACGTTTACGCCGCGGAGAAGCGCAACAAATATATTCCGACGCTTGGCTTTTGGCTTTGGCATTTTTGCCGCAGGTTGATCCAAGTCGAACGCTGGCTACTTCAACTTCTCATACTCGTTGTGAGCGTTCACGAGCAAGGGAATATCCACGTCGGCGTCTTTCCAAAGCGCAAAGAAATTCTGATAAGCGTTACGCGCGGCAGCGGTGTCACCTTTTAGAGTTTGCGCGCGCGCGAGCCCAAGATAGGCCGTGACGTAGAGCGGAGATCGAGGCGCCCAACCTCGATGGTTGGTAATAGCCTGGAATTCTGTCGCTGCTTCAGCCCCCCTGTTCAACTTCAACAGAGCCTGACCGCGAAAATATTGTGGCCAGTAACTGCCAACAATCTGGTAGCGATTTGCCCCTTCGAGCAACTGCACGGCGCGCGCAGGGTCACCCTGTTGCATCGCGAGCAAGGCATGATTCAATGGCCAGTACACCACATTTAAGAGCGTGTCATTGGGGAATTTCTTAGCGAGTTCGTCCATCAAGACCTGTGTCTGGGTGGTATCCCCGCACACCGCGAATGCGCCAGAGGCGGCTTGAACTGCGGCCGTGACCCGCGAAGTCTGAAATGCTCTTGCGGCCAATGGCTTCAACCGGTCGCAAGTACCGAAAAGACTCTCAAGCTGCATTTGCGTCGCCAAGATCGTGGCCGCCCCATCGTTTTGTTGATGCCCGAGCGCCGATTCCACCGCTCGATCATTCAACTCGCGCGCCTTTTTCAACTGGCCTGAGAATGCTGCGACCTCGGCCTGCCACGCTAGTGCGTTGTACTCGCCAGGCTTTCCACTCCACCAATCGAGTTGCTGTTTCATGCCGGCGGCGTCGTTCTGCACAAAAGCGATCGCGTAGAGGTTGTTACGAAAGAAAATTGAATCGAGCTTCTGCGCAAGTGCTTGTTGATAGACTTGCTTCGCTTCATCGAAACGATTCAACTCCATCAACGCGGTCGCAAGATTATCGCGGGGTGGCGCGGTGTTCGGATTCAGCCGGATCGCCTCGCGCGCTTCCTCCATCGCTTTATCCAATGCCCCCGCATCCGCGATGTAGAGATTCGACAACTGGATGTGCGGAATCGGATCGTTGGGATAAGTGCGCTTCCAGAGCTCCAAAGTCTCGATGTATTTTTCGCGCTCGCGCGTCACGAGCCCGTAATAGCTGACAGCCGTGATGTAAAACTTTTCCCGTTCGCTAACCCGGTCGCGCAACTCAAAAGCTTTCTGCGCCGCAGCCGTGGCGAGATCACGTTGCCCGGTGTTCGCATATGCAGTCGCCAGGCGCGCGTAAGCAATCGCGAAGTTCTGATCGAGTTCAATCGCGCGCTTGAAAAACGGAATCGCCTCTGAGTAACTGCCTTTCAAATGGTTATCGAGGCCAATCGAGTACGCATTGAAAGCTTCAAGTGATGGTGTCGTCGCCTGCTCGATCGGCGCGTCGAATTTTTTAATCGAAGATAAGGACTCGCCCAGCTTTTCACGCAGCCGCGTGGCGACCTCGCCCAAACGTTTGATCACTAACTCCTTGCTTTCTGCTTCGACTTGCTCGCGCGCAATCGCATCGCCGTTTTGCGCGTTCACTGCTTCAATCGTAATCAAGTAATGACTGCCGACGCTGGAAATTGAGCCACTGAGAAAAGCTTTCAACCCTTGTCGAACACAAATATCGCGAGCGAGATCGCGGGTGATTCTCTCCGAGGGTGAGCGATCAAGGAATCGCAGTGCGTCACGAACGCGCTGGTCGCCGAAGATGTTAAGAAATGGCGACTGCCCGAGTTGCGCGGCTAACGCCTGCTTCAATGTGCCATCGAAAACAGCGTCCCCGGTGTCGTTCACAAAATCAGCAATCAGAATTGTATCTTTATCCGTGAGCGGTGGCGCCTTTTTGAAAAAGGCGAGGTAGCCAACGGCAATCGCCAGCGCAATCACCGCGACACCGACACCGATCGCGGCCAGTCGATGCCGGCGCAACTCGACACGAAGGTAACTCGCGGTAAATCCTCGCGTGGGAACGGCGCCGGAAATCGTGCCGGTCGAAGACAACACCGGGTTTTCGGAAGGGTAACGACCGATCTCGCTGAACGTCGAAGCAACACCAGTCGTTTGAAACGTTGCGCCCTCGGCCAGCTCGCGGCGCAACTCTTTCAATTCAAGCGCGACGTCTTTAATCGATTGATAGCGATCGTCAGGATCTTTCTCGAGACATCGCCGCACGATCTTTTGTAATTCGGGCGGCGCTTCGGCGTTGAGGTCTGTCACGGGAGGGACCGTTTCGCGAATTATCTTGTTAAGTCGCTCGATGCGATCCTTACCTTCAAATGCTTTTCGTCCCGTGACTGCTTCAAACAGAATGCAACCGAAGGTAAAGATGTCTGATCGTTGATCGATCGCGGAGGTGCGACCCTGCGCCTGCTCCGGCGACATATAGCCGGCAGTGCCGAGCACAACACCGACCGTCGAATGCGAGCCGGACAGGTCCATCGTGTCGTATTCACGTTCAGCACTGCTTAACAATGAACCGCGCGACGGCTCCATCAGTTTCGCCAGCCCAAAGTCGAGAATCTTCACCTGGCCATCGCGCGCAATCATGATGTTTTCCGGCTTTAGATCGCGATGGACTATTCCTGCGGCGTGCGCCTTCGCTAATCCCTCGGCGACATACTGGAACCAGCGAAGAACTTTCCGAAGCTCAGGCGGGACATCGGCGAGACAATGCCGGAGCGTCTTTCCATCGATATACTCGAGCGCGATGTAGTTCAGTCCGCGCTCTTTCCCAATCTCGTAAATCTGCGCGATGTTTGGATGGTTGAGGGCGGCCGTCGCTTTAGCTTCCTGTACAAAGCGACGCATACGATCTTCATTGTCAGCGAGTTTTTCGGGAAGGATTTTTAGCGCGACCCGGCGATCGAGGCGAGTGTCAATGGCGAGATAAACCTCGCCCATGCCTCCGACACCCAACTGCGTGCCGATTTCATATTGGCCAAAGCGTGTTCCCGGTGGTATGGCCATTGATTCGCCATCGCTTGGCCGCGCAGTCTATCACCCGCTGAAATGATTTGCCACGATTGCAGTGTGAAGGTCGTCGCCTAATTTCAGTTCGCTCTGCGTTTCTCTGCGTGGCGCTCCGTCTTATCCTCTGCGGTTTATGCCCAAACGTTCGGAATAACCGCAGAGGGCGCGGAGGATTTCGCAGAGCACCGCAGAGGAAATCGAAATTAGATACCGCCTAGTGAAAAATTTCGAAGCAGCGAACTACTTCTTCAACCAGCCGAGCAAACCGTGGAGCACGGTCTCGCGGTTTTCTTCGTAGATCGCTTTGGTGAGTGGAATATTCATCGGACAAGCTTTGACGCAGTTTTGCGCGTTGCCGCAGTTGGTGATGCCGTCTTCTTCCATCAGAGCTTGCAGACGTTCGTCTCGATCCATCACGCCGCTGGGATGCATGTTGAAGAGACGAACCTGCGCGATCGCTTGCGGCCCGATGTAGTGGTCTTCGTCGTACTGCGGACAAGCTTCGAGGCAACAGCCGCACGTCATACAGCGCGAGTAAGCATAGCGCTCCATCACGTCTTCCTGATCCATGCGCGGCCCCGGCCCAAGGTCGTGACTGCCGTCGAGTTCAATCCACGCGTGCACACGCTTAAGATGATTGAACATCTGCGAGCGATCGACTTGCAGATCGCGCACGTTCGGAAACTTCGACATCGGTTCGAGTTTAACGGGCTGATCGAGATTATCGATCAACGCGGAGCACGATTGGCGCACGCGTCCGTTGATGACCATCGTGCATATGCCGCAGACCTGCTCGAGACAATTCATGTCCCACGACGGCGGAGTGGTTTGTTTTCCCTGCCTGGTGACCGGGTTCTTGCGAATTTCCATCAAGCACGAAATGACATTGAGGTTCGGACGATAAGGAATTTCGAATTCTTCCCAACGCTGAGGCGCGTCGGGGTTGTCGCGGCGCTTGATGTGAATTTCGACAGTTTTCATTGATTCATTTGATCATTGCTTCATTGCTTCATTGATTCAATGGATCAATGAGTCAATGAAGCAATCGCTAACTCACTTTCACGTCACCTGCTGGTCCACTGAGGTTCGCGGGCTTCTGTTGCATCTCGCTCGACGGAATTTGCGGACCACCGCCTTTTTGCGAAGAGCCCGATGCGGCGGCCGTCTCTTTCTTTTCGTGCGAATAGTCTCGCTTGCGTGGCTCAATCAAAGAGATGTCCACACCTTCATACGAGAATACGGGGCCTTCACCCGAGTATTCGGCAATCGTGGTCTTCAGCCAGTTCGCGTCATCGCGATTTGGAAACTCAGGTTTATAGTGCGCGCCGCGCGATTCATTTCGATTGAGCGCGCCCATCGTGATTACCCGCGCAAGTTCGAGCATGTTGTCGAGGTGGCGCGCGTGCGGCAAAGCCATCGTCGCCCAAAGATTCGAATCGTTGATCGAGATGCGGCGATAACGATCCATCAACTCGAGCAACTTCTCATCAGTCGCTTTGAGACGATCGTTGTAGCGGACAACCGTGACATTGTCCGTCATCCACTTGCCCATCTCTTCGTGAAGCTTGTACTGGTTCTCGTTGCCGTTTTGCTTGATCAGCGTGTCGTTGATTTCCTGCTGGCGCTTCGTTTCGCCTTCGTAAATGCGCGAGCCGTTCGTGCCGTTACGCTGTACGTTCTTCGCCCATTCGATTGCCGCGGGCGCCGCGATGAAGCCGCCATACACGCAGCTAACTAGCGAATTCGCGCCGAGCCGGTTCGCGCCGTGAATCGAGTAGTCGCACTCGCCGGCCGCCAGCAATCCCGGGATGTTCGTGCGTTGTTCGAAATCGACCCAAAGGCCGCCCATCGAATAGTGCACGCCCGGGAAGATGCGCATCGGCACATGCTTCGGATCGTCGCCAACGAACATCTCGTAGATTTCCAAAATCGCGCCGAGCTTTCTGTCGAGAGTTTCAGCCGGAATATGAGTGAGATCGAGATAGACCTGGTTCTCGCCATTCACGCCCAGGCCGTCGAGACATACCTGAAATATTTCACGCGTCGCAATGTCGCGTGGAACGAGGTTTCCGTAAGCCGGATACTTCTCTTCGAGAAAGTACAGACGCTCTTTTTCCGGAATCGATGACGGCGAACGATTATCTTTCTTGGCCCGTGGGACCCACACCCGTCCGCCTTCGCCGCGCGCCGACTCACTCATCAAGCGCAGTTTGTCTTCGCCCGGAATCGAAGTGGGATGCACCTGAATGAATTCACCATTCGCGTACTTCGCGCCTTGTTGATAACAAGCCGAAACCGCACTGCCAGTGCAAACCATCGAGTTCGTCGACTTGCCGAAGATAAGACCTGGCCCGCCCGTAGCGATGATGACGGCGTCGGCGGGAAAGGCTTTCAGTTCGAGCGAGCGCAGATTCATCGCGACCAGTCCGCGACAAACCTGATGATCGTCGAGGACGAGAGACATCATTTCCCAGCCTTCGTATTTCTTAACTTTGCCGCCGACTTCGTGACGACGCACCTGTTCGTCGAGCGCGTAAAGAAGTTGCTGTCCGGTCGATGCGCCCGCGAATGCAGTTCGGTGATGCTTGGTGCCTCCGAAACGCCGAAAATCCAGCAGCCCTTCGTTGGTGCGCGAGAACGGCACGCCCATCCGATCGAACAGGTAGATGATTGATGGGGCCATCTCGCACATGGCTTTTGCCGGCGGCTGATTTGCTAAGAAGTCGCCGCCATAAACCGTGTCGTCAAAATGCTCCCAGGTAGAGTCGCCTTCGCCCTTCGTGTTCACGGCGCCGTTGATGCCGCCTTGCGCACAGACTGAGTGCGAACGCTTCACGGGCACGACTGAGAACAGATCGACTTCGTGACCCGCTTCGGCGATCTTCATCGCCGCCGCGAGTCCTGCGAGACCGCCACCAACAATTGCGATTTTGATCGGAGTAGCCATAAGTCCAATCAGCCACTGAGACACAAAGGCACAGAGAAGACCAGAACAGATGACTGGCTATTCGCTGCTTTACCTTTCATGTTCTCTGAGTCTCTGTGTCTCTGTGGCTTAATTCTTCCGCTAGAGAATTCCTGGAATCAATCCACCGGGATGTATAAAAGCAACCGCAGCGTTGATGCCCACGGCCAGCAACAGCAAACCGATTGCGATGCACGCGTAACCGGTCAGGCGCTGCGCGCGCTCGCCGATGGTGATTCCCCAGTCAACCATGAATAGCCAGATGCCGTTCGCCAGGTGCCAAACCGTTGCGGTAATTCCGATGACGTAAACGATGAATATCGGAATCATGCGAAACTCGCGCGCGACGATATCGAACGATTGCTCCGGATGATGCGCAACCGAAAGCGTATTCAATCCCGGGATCATCCCAAATCGGAAATTCAGCACATGGAACGTGATAAAGAAAAACAGAATGATTCCCGTGACCCTCTGGATCGTGTAAAACCAATTGCGCGGGTACGGGTAAGCAAGATTGTTCGGGCGCGCTTCAGCGGTAATCACTAATCCGTACACCGCGTGGTAAATCAACGGAATGAAGATGCCGCCGATCTCTAAAAAGAGAATGTACGGAATTGATTGGAGATCTTTGACTGCGCTATTAAAGTCGGCCGGGCCGGTCAATGCTTTGGAGTTCGTATAAAAATGCTCCAGCAGGAAAAAGCCGAGCGGCATGATGCCGGTTAGTTGATGGAGCTTTCGCAAGACGAAAGTCCTGCTCAGACGAATCGCCAAAGGGAATCTCCTTTCCGGAATTGCTCAAACAAGGCCAGCAGACTCAGCGGGAATTTGAAATTGTGTAATAACAAAGGAAATTATAGAGCGGCGACGCGCAAATGCAAACCGCGCGCGGTTGTACTTTGGGCTTTGAACTTTGTACTTTGATCTTCGGACCCGGGCCTTTTGTGCTTACTGGGATCGACATCAAAGTACAAAGCACAAAGTACAAAGCACAGCAATGTCCGAAGAAGACTACAACCCCTTTCCTGAACCGGTCGTGATCGAAATCACAGACGTTTTCGATCTCCACACCATTCCGCCCAAGCAAGTCAAAGCCGTCGTCGAAGAATACCTTCGCGAAGCTCACGCGAAAGGCTTCTCCGTCGTTCGCATCATCCACGGCAAAGGCATCGGGGTGCAGCGCGAGATTGTGCGAACGATATTAGGTCGAACCCCGTTTGTTATCGACTGGACCGACGCACCACCTGACGCGGGTCACTGGGGCGCGACTATTGTGAAATTGGATCTATCCGCAAACGAGACGCGCTAACGCACTGTCAGAATCACTTATTCTGGTGGCGAGCTAGTTTCAAAAGTAGCACGGGCGTCCCGCCCGTGAATCCACGCGCAAGATGCGCGTGCCACCTCCAAGTCGTCTAATTCTTTAGCTCAACAAGGATGAGTCTAATCGTCGTGTCGCCAATGTTCTCAGCCCAGTGAGTGAGCGGGTCGCGATAGATGACATCGCCGGTTTTGAACTCGGCTTCAGTGACCGTCCCGTCAGCCGCGTGACTGCGTGTCTTGCCGCCTTGAATCACGTAAATCACATACGCCGGATGAGAATGCGTTTTCTCTTTGTCGCCAGGCTTCAGCGTAGCTTCGAGAACCCTGACTTTCGAATTCTCAAATTTGAGCGCGATGGTTTTTGAATTCACCACGAGTGGGTCCTGGCTAACGCGAGAGTCGCCACGCACAAATCCAACTACCGACAGTATCAGGATCAGAAAATAGATTCGTTTCATGTTGGTTCCCTTTCTCGTCGCTGTGATGTACTCAAAAAGGAGAACAGTGCGAATAGCCTTTATCACAGGGTGAAGATTCCTACTGCCTTCTGCTCACTGCTCACTGCTCACTGCTTACTGATTTATGGTGCCCCCGGCGCGATTCCAACGCGCGACCTTCCGCTTAGGAGGCGGACGCTCTATGCAACTGAGCTACGGGAGCCCGCAGAAATAGTACAATGTCAGAGGTCAGATGTCAGTCCTTATTCCAACGATCCGTAACGTGAAATCATAAGTTGTAGCCTTTGTTTATGACGAGTTTGGAAACCGCAGTAGAGATGTATAAGCATCAGCACGACCGCTGGAATCAGTGGGCTCTATTCTTTTTCGGATCGATTATTTCAGTGTTTGTGTTGTGGGGTCAGGTCAGCACTTATGTTCCATTAGTTATTCCCGCGACGCTGGCGTTTGTATTGAGCATATTCTGGGTCCTTGTAGCCATCAGCATTCGAGCAACGACTCGGGCATGGCTAGAAACCATTCTGGAACTCGAAGAAGCCATGGAAAATGTCCAGTCTGCAAAACCGTTCCACATCTTCAAAAAACATGAGAGCAGTTTCTCAGTGCGCACGGACTTTCTGGACACGCTCCGACTCTATCGCGCCGAGCCATATCGACGTGTCACAAGAATCCTAACTCTCGTAGGTGTATTGTCCGTAGTCTTGTTTGGCCTTTTGATCGTTATATGTGTTTGGAAAGGTCCCAGCTTCGGTCGTCCGCTGACAAATGGCGTAGCTCAACCGCAGACAATAACGGGACGCTAGTGTTGGAACGTCTAAGATTGCTCTACGCAACTGAGCAAAGGCCACTGACTACTGCCCACTGTTTTGTGATAGGCTGCGCACCGCTTTTTCCGATTCCACAGGAGTACTCTGTTCGCGCATGCTTATTCGTAGCCTTCTCGAAATAGGTGAGCCGAATCACGCCGCATTAATTCTCGCCGACCGTGCAATAACTTATCAGCAGCTTTACGAACAAGTCGATCACGCAGCAGAGCAACTAATCAATCTCGGTTTCCGCAAAAGTGATCGGATCGGTTTGGGGTTTCCCAATGGTCTGGAAATGATCGTCTCGTTCCTGGCCGCGTCTACAGTGGGAACGGCAGCGCCGCTCAATCCCGCATATACGCGCGACGAATTTAAGTTTTATCTGGAAGACACGGCGGCACGCGGTCTGATCGTGCCGCGCAACGGTGCTGCCGAAGCTCGGGCCGCCGCCAGTGAAATCGACGTCACCGTCATCGACTGCGCGATTGATGAAAATGGGCGGCTGCAATTGTTCAGTCAGGAAACCTTGAAAGGAACTTCCGGTGACGAGGCAAGAGGACCCGAGGACATTGCGCTGATCCTTCATACGAGTGGCACAACCAGTCGTCCCAAACGCGTTCCGCTGGCGCACGACAACCTGCTCACATCGGCCCGTAACGTTGCGCACACATATCAACTGACCGCTGCAGATGTGTCGCTTTGTGTGATGCCGCTGTTTCATGTCCATGGTTTGGTAGCGTCGACGCTCGCGACGCTCGCCACGGGCGGAACTGTCGTTGTGCCGCTGAAATTCAATCCGCTTTCATTCTGGTCCACGGTGCGCGAACACCAAGTCACCTGGTATTCAGCCGTACCAACGATTCACCAGGTTCTCGTTTCCAGATCCAAAGGCACTCGTCCGTCGGGCGCTGAGCAATTGCGGTTCATTCGTTCGTGCAGCGCGTCGCTTGCTCCTCAATTGATGTCCGACATGGAAGCTATTTTCGGCGCGCCGGTGCTTGAGGCGTACGGCATGACGGAGGCCGCGCATCAGATGGCCTCGAATCCTTTGCCACCTGAATCACGTAAGCCTGGTTCAGTCGGGTGCGGCACTAACGTAGAGATCGCGATCCTGGACGAAGCAGGAAACGAACTGCCGCCCAAAACAGTTGGTGAAGTCTCGATCAAAGGGCCGAACGTTTTCCTTGGTTACGAGGGCAACGCCGAAGCCAATGCCGAGTCATTTTCCAATGGTTGGTTTCGCACCGGCGACCAGGGGCAGTTGGATAGTGAAGGTTATCTCACGTTGGTTGGACGTATTAAGGAATTGATCAATCGCGGCGGCGAAAAGATTTCGCCGCGCGAAATCGATGAAGCTCTGCTGACTCATCCAGCCGTGGCAGAGGCTTGTTGCTTCGGAATCCCGGATCGCGTGTACGGCGAGGGCGTCGCTGCTGCCGTGGTTCTCAAAGCTACCGCGACAGAGAAAGACCTTATCGCACACTGCCGCTCATCATTGTCGGATTTCAAGTGTCCAACGACGATCTACATCCTGGATGCAATTCCGCGGACCGCGACGGGCAAGATTCAGAGACGTAATGTGGCCGCGGCGATTATGTCAGAAGCCCGACCGTAAGGGAGGGCGCCGGACATTCTCTGGCTTCTCAATCGCAAGGCGGGCCTCCTTACGATCGGGCTTCGGACACGAACAATCTCATGAAATTTGCAATCGTTGGCGCCGGTGCAATCGGCGCTTTCGTGGGCGCGATGCTCGCGAAGTCAGGCGAAGATGTCACGTTGATCGCGCGTGGCCCACACTTGCGCGCGATGCAGGAGCACGGCGTGCGTGTCCGCGGCGAGATCGGAGAGTTCGAGGCGCATCCCGCCGTCACTGAAGATCCGGCTACCGTTGGCGAGGTCGATGTCGTCTTGTTGACGCTCAAAGCGCACAGCTTACCGGCGATGGCGCCGCGTCTCGCTCCTTTAATCGGCCGGGAAACGGCCGTGGTCAGCGCGCAGAATGGTATTCCCTGGTGGTATTTCTATCGTCACGGCGGCCCGTGGGAGAACACCCAGCTCGAATCAGTCGATCCCGGCGGAGTTATCACGCAACACATCGATTCCGCGCGCGTGATCGGCTGCATCGTTTATCCTTCAACGTCAATCATCGAACCTGGGGTCATTGAGCACACTGAAGGTAATCGCTTCGCTATTGGCGAGCCCGACGGAACGAAGAGCGACCGCTGCCGTGCGATTGCCGATACTTTCATCAAAGCCGGTTTGCGTTGCCCAATCCGCACCAACATCCGTCACGACATGTGGGTGAAGCTAATGGGAAACGTCGCCTACAACCCGATTAGCGCGCTCACTCGCGCCACGCTAATCGAAATTGTGCAGTTTCCCAAGACGCGCGAACTCGCTGCGGCGATCATGCGTGAAGCTGAATCAGTGGCGCAGAAACTCGGCATTGAAATGGGCGTTTCGATCGAACAACGGCTCGACGGTGCTGAGAAAGTTGGCCATCACAAAACCTCGATGCTTCAGGATATCGAGAGCGGGCGACCGCTGGAGTTGGAAGCGATTGTCGGCGCGGTGGTTGAATTGGGTGAGAAGATGGAGCTGTCTCTGCCGAATACGAAAGCCGTCTACGCCTGTGCAAAGTTGCTCTCTCAAAGTTGAATAGTGCCCTGATTGCGCTGCTCTGTGTCTTCTGTGAATTCTCTGTGCCTCGGTGGTGAGTTCGTCCTTAGCTGTTTTCACCACAGAGACACTGAGATCGCACTGAGACACAGAGAAAAACCGAATTAGCAATACTCAAAGTCCATCATCACGAGAGAAATGGCTGCAGTTCAAAACAACAGTTCAAGATGGCTAATCCTCATCGCTTGTTCGGTCGCGATGCTGGCTATCGCAAATCTCCAATACGCCTGGACCTTGTTTACTACCGACCTGACAAAGAGTCTTCATGCGCGACTCGATGCAGTTCAGTGGACGCTGACCTTTTTTATCATTGCCCAGACCGCGCTGTTTCCGATTAACGCTTACTTTGTCGATCGGTTCGGCCCGCGTGTGGTTGTCGCGCTGGCAAGCCTCTTCGTCGCGGTAGGTTGGATCGGCGCCGGCCTGGCCAATTCGCTTCCGGCTCTTTACGTTTCATACGCGCTCGGCGGAATCGGCGCCGGGGCCGTTTATGGTGGCTGCGTGGGCGTCGTCATGAAATGGTTTCCCGATCGACGCGGCTTGTGTGTCGGTATTGTCGCGGGCTCGTACGGGTTCGGCACTGCGCTTACCGCGCTCCCCATCGATCACATGATCAGGTCGAGTGGTTATCGCTCGGCATTCACCACCTTCGGAATCATCCAGGGCGTAGTCGTACTAGTCGCCGCGCAGTTTATCAAGATGCCGCCAACCGGTTGGCTGCCCGCCGGATGGGAAGCAATTAAAGCCAGAGTGCAACGGAAGGTGCAGCAGTCGATGTGCGACTGCACGCCGCGCGAGATGCTGCGCAGCGGATCGTTCTACCTGCTCTATTTGATGATGGCGCTGGTTACGGCCAGCGGCTTGATGTTGTCCGCCCAACTGAAACCAATCGCCGTCAGTTACGGATATGACAAGTACGCGCTGTTTGCCAGCTTCACTGTTTTGACGTTCACGCTCTCGCTCAATCAAGTGCTGAACGGTTCAGCGCGACCATTCTTTGGTTGGATCTCTGATCGCATCGGCCGCTACGACACGATGGCCCTCGTCTTTGTGATGGAGGCAATCGCAATTGTCGCGCTCACGCTGGTCGTCGCACGACCGTTCTGGTTTATCGTGACCTCGGCGCTAATGTTCTTTGCCTGGGGAGACATCTACTCTCTATTCCCCGCCGCCATCGCGGACATTTTTGGGAGCCGTCACGCGACGACGAATTACGGCATTCAGTACACGGCGAAAGGGGTCGGCTCGATCCTGGCGGGACCAGGCGCAGCACTTCTGATGTCGGCTGCTGGATCGTGGGTTCCCGTATTCTGGGCGGCGGTTGTTTGCAACGTGATTGCCGCCGGGCTGGCAGTTGTTTGGTTGAAGCCGAGAGTTGAGCGAATGATAAAAGAACAATCTACCGGCGCATTGATTACTGAAGATCCAGGCGCAACCTCGGAGCCGGTGGCTCAAGCGGCAACGGCGGAATAAACTACCTCCGCGGCTTCCCCTCCCGCTTCGCAACTGAATCCTTCCGTCTCAAGCGCGCGACACAGCGCATCGAGGACGAGTAAAACATTCTCGCGGGTGCTGCCTGATCCCATCAGACCGATCCGCCAGATTTTTCCTTTCAACGGACCGAGCCCGCCGCCGATTTCGATATTTTCGTCCAGTAAACGTGCGCGCACGCGCGCATCGTCTACACCTTCCGGAACACTGACGGCGTTCAAACTCCACAACCGGCTCTCCGGCGCGACGGCCATTTGCAAACCCATCGCCTCAATCCCAGCAACCAGCGCGCGATGATTTGTTTCGTGACGGCGCCACCGCGCCTCCAACCCTTCTTCGTAAATCAGTCGCAAAGCTTCGCGCAACGCATAGTTCATCGAAATCGGCGCCGTGTGGTGATAGGTACGATCGTCACCCCAGTACTTCTCGACCATTGTGATATCGAGATACCAGCTTTGCACCTTGGATCGGCGCGAGCGAATACGGTCAAGCGCGCGCTCGTTGAAAGTAATCGGCGACAAGCCCGGCGGCGCTCCAATGCACTTCTGTGTTCCCGAGTAGCAGATGTCGATTCCGTTTCGATCAACGGCGACGGGATGTCCGCCGAGCGAAGTGACCGCATCGACGATGAACAACGCGCCGTGCTGATTCGCCATTTCCGACAGACCAGAAAGATTCTGAAGCACGCCAGTGGATGTCTCCGCGTGAACAATCGCCAATGCCCGGGGATTCGATGCTGACTTCAACGCGGCTTCTATTTTGTTGAGGTCAAACCCTTCGCCCCACGTCGCTGCGACCACGATAGGTTTAGCACCCGCGCGTTCAATGATGTCTCGCATGCGTTCGCCAAAGACGCCATTGATGCAGACGACCACGTCATCGCCGGGCTCGATCACATTGACCAGGGCCGCTTCCATCCCTGCGCTGCCCGTCGCCGAAATGGGAATCGTCACGCGGTTCTCGGTTTCAAAAACGTACCGCAGCAACGCCTGCACATCGTCCATGCATTGCAGAAACAACGGATCGAGATGCCCCAGCACAGGCGCGGCCATCGCCGCCAACACGCGATCGTCAACCGGGCTCGGCCCGGGACCTAATAACAGTCGCTTCGGCGGATTAAATCGTTCGTAAGATTTTTTCGTTGATTGCTTCATGGTCGATTAGTTCATCGGTTCATTGATTCATTGATTCATTCATTCAATGGATCAATGGATTCTTATGACTGGTATTTGATTAATGACCTCACGTCGTAGCCTTCCAACTTTTTCCGTCCGGGCAAAAACTCAAGTTCGACAACGAAAACAAGTCCTTCGACTTTGCCGCCAAGTCCTTCAACCAAATCGCACACCGCTCTGGCTGTTCCGCCGGTGGCCAACAGGTCATCGGCGATGAGCACGCGATGGCCACTGCCAATCGCGTCGCGGTGAATTTGCAACGTGTCCTGGCCGTATTCCAGATCGTAGGAAATTGAAGCTGTCTCAGCCGGCAGTTTCTTCGGCTTGCGCACGGGAACAAAGCCCGCGCCGAGGTGATAAGCCAATGCCGGTGCAAAGATGAACCCCCGCGCTTCGATGCCAACGACGGTATCGATTTTCGTGCCTTCGTATTGCGCGGCGAGCGCATCGACCGTTTTGCGCAACCCTTCCGGGTGCTTCAGCAAAGTTGTTATGTCGTAAAAATTAATGCCTGGTTTCGGAAAGTCAGGCACTTCACGAATTAGTTTTTTGAGGTCGTCCATATTCTTTGTTTCGTCCGAGAAGCTTCAGCTTGTCGATAGGCGGTGCGACAAGCTGAAGCTTGTCGGACACAGAGCGCGGCATGATACCATGCGCGCGATTTTCTTCGGCAGTACACATCCTTAGCGAGGTCCACTGAAAAATGAAACGTCGTGACTTCATGATTAGCGGCGCTGTGGCGGGCGCCGCACTGGCTTCGAAACGCGCGGGCAAAGCAAACGCGCCCACGATGTTGATTCCCGCGGCGGTCAAACCGCTTGTCATCTCGTCCGCAAACGGCAACATGTTCAGAAACGGCGGCGAAGTAACGTGCGTGCAGAAAGCCTTTCAGATGATCACGAGCGGCAACGACGTTTTGGACGCGGTCGTCGCAGGCGTGAATATCGTCGAGTTGGATCCGCTGGATGACAGTGTCGGCTATGGCGGATTGCCGAACGCGGAAGGCGTGGTGCAGCTCGATTCATCCGTGATGCACGGGCCGAAGAAGCAAGCCGGCGCCGTCGCGGCGATCGAAGGCGTGCGCACTCCTTCGCTCGTTGCCAAAGCAGTGTCCGAGCAGACCGATCATCACCTGATCGTCGGCAAAGGCGCGCAGGAATTCGCGCGCAGCATGGGATTCAAGATCGAAGACGACCTGAACACACCACACTCGCGCGAGATGTGGCTCGAATGGAAGCGACGCGTCGATCCTTCGCACTATCTCGATCCCAAAAAACGTGCCGCGGCTGGCTTCAAAGCGGCCGAGCAGATGGTCGCCGAAGGCTTGCTACGGCCAGAGAACCTGCATGGCACAATCAACTGCGATGGCATCAACTCGAAAGGCGAGATTTGCGGCGTCACCACGACGAGCGGCCTGTCCTGGAAAATTCCCGGCCGCGTGGGTGATTCACCGATCCTCGGCGCTGGTTTGTACGTCGATGGCGCAGTCGGTGCCGCCGGTTCGACCGGTCGCGGTGAAGCGAATCTTTTTAATCTCTGCTCATTTCTGATCGTCGAAGAGATGCGACGCGGCGCGCATCCGAAGGACGCAGGTATGACTGCGCTCAAACGGATCCAGGCAAACACCGTTGAGAAGCGTCTGCTGAACAGTCGTGGCCTGCCAAACTTCTACGTCAACTTTTACATTCTGAACGCCAAGGGTGAGTACGCGGGCGTGACCATGTATCAGGAATCAAAGGCGCAGTTCGCGATCTGCAATCAGAACGGACCGCAGACGCTTCTGTGTGAAGGATTATTGGCGGGGAAACAGGACTAAGGAAGTTTCGAGTTCGAGTTTCGGGTTTCGAGTCAAGAATCGCGTTGTCGAAATCCTCGTGGAACTGATCTTCTGAGAAAACCGAACTCGAAACTCGAAACCCGAGACTCGAAACTACTTAATCATCCACCGGCTCGACCACAATTTGTTTCTTCTCTTTTGCGCGCACGACTGAGAAGGTGTGCTTCTCTTTCTTGTTGAACGGATACATGTAGATCCAGGCGCCGCGTCCCACGGTGCGGCCGTCGATCGATTCGATGACGTCACCCTCTTTTAAACCGGCGCGCCCGGCAGCGCTCTCCGGTTCGACCGAAACGACCAGCACTCCCTGAATACCCCACTGAGTCGCCGACTTGATAGAAAGCGGCACAGCTTCAACTCCGAGATTCTTCAAGCCGCCATCGATTTTCATTTTCGGCATCTCGGCCGGCCAGTCGAACTTCCATTCGAAGTCTGGCTGGAAAGCGCCACCGAGCTTCACTTCCAAAGATATTGGCGACTTCACGTTTGGCCGTTCCACGGTGAACTTCACATCTTCGCCCATTCCCGCTTGCCGCAGCATTTGCGAAAACTCTTCCGCGCCTTTCACGTCTTTGTCATCGACACGAACGATGATGTCGCCGGGATGCAAATTCGCGAACGCGGCGGGCGTGCCTGGCAGTACGGATTTCAGGACAATACCAATCTGTCTTTCGAAGAGCCTTTCCAATTGCTTGTCATTCCAACCAACTGACAACAGCCAGTTCTTGGACGCCGGGTCAATCTCTTCGCCGCGAATTCCGAGAAGTGGGCGCGGCACGCTCGATTGTCGTTCGAGTACGCGGCGAGCGGCGGCGCGGACGGCATCAGTCGTCACCAGCTTCGCATTTGTTCCTTCTATCTCGTCGACAATGCCAACCGTCTGGCCCGTTTGATTGCACGCGACACCGCCGAGCACATTTGGCGAGAGTTTCGCACCACGCAGCATCACCCGGTCGGCTTCAATTTTGGTCTTGGCAAGTTTGGTAATCTTCGCGTCAGTTTTTCCGATCCGCACGCGAATCTCATAAGGCAGTTCGGACGACACTTGTTGCGGCGCGAACACGCGCACGCTTTCACCGTCTGAGACTTTCCGCGGCGAGGGGTCGGAGATATCGGTCAATGCTTGTGTCACTTGCAGGACCGAAAGACCGGTCTGCCCATCGATGCCGACGTACCGCGCGCGAAATGTTCGGCCGTCTTGAGTCATCACGGTGAGATCAGGCTGAATGCGAGGTGCGCGTGGCGCGGGTGCGGAACGATGCGCGGACGCGGTTGCGCTATTGTCGTCAGGCTTATCGACCTTCGGCACAACTACGGTCGAGCGAAAGACCTCCATATCCGCAGATACTTGCGGCAGACGCGCAAGAATCGTGCGCCCATCTTCCAACGCGAGACCAGCAATGATGCTCGCATGCACGTCCGTCGTCACCGCGTCGGGATTGATTGTCGCCACCGTGCCCGGCTCGCCCTGTTCACGAAGGACCTTACGCAACAACGTCAGGCCGTTCAAACGATGAATGACAGTCACGATCTGTGGAGAAACGGGCTCTTGATCTTGAACCATCTTCACGCGCGTTTGACGAGTCGCGGCTACTGGCCGTCGCTTCTCAGGCTTGTCGGGCTTGGGCTTGGCGACCGGGCCAGGCGTTTGCGGCAGATCTACTGTCGCTGGCGAAGTCGGAACGGCGGGCGGAGTCTGCGCAGATACACTGACGGCAAGCGAAACGGTGGCAGCCACGCCAAAAATGGATAAAACGAATGGTTTCAAAGTACTTCTCATTTGCAGGTACTACCAGACTCGACTGCTGGCCGAATAAACTACCGGCGTGCGATTGTCGCCAACCAAATTCTGCGCGCCAAAGCTAACGGCCGGCAGAGAAATCTTTCGCGTTTTTCCGCGCTCATCTTGCAAAGCAAACTCGACCGGCCGGCTCGGCACGTAAGCCGTATCTGAATCTGTTTGGCGAATGGAGTTTGCGCCCGTCGAGAGCGAGTCTTCAGAATTGCCACCCCTCGGCGTGTGTGTTCGATGAACCGGTCTGGTCAGGTTCATGGCCACGTTGCTTCGCGGAAGCGTGGTTGCCTCAGTGCCTGACTGATTGACAGTTGCTGGAGCCTTCGATTCCACGTTGTTCTTTGCAATCTCTGGTTTACTCGGCGGCGCAATTGGCGCAGATGGTCTGCGCGAAATCCAAAAGACTGATCCCGCTACGATCACGAACAATGCTGCCGCCGCCAACGCCGGCGTGCTAATCAATCGCGCGAAGAATGGTTGCCGGCGTTTGTCATACTTTTCAGCCGCGATACGCGCGCGTAAGCGCATGTCGAAATCGGGCGGCGCGACGACTGGCTCAAGACTGCCCACCAGTTCGCGCAACGAAGTCCGCTCAGCCTGAAAATTCCGGCAAGCTGGGCACGCGGCCACGTGCGCCGTCGCCTGGACGCTTGGCCGGTGTCCCAATTCGAGTTCGTCGATTTCTCGCCGCGTGTTGCGGCATTCTCTATTCGTCATAATTACACCACCTGAACATAATTCCGCATTTTGTCGCGCAGGAAATTCCGCGCGCGATTTATCCGCGACTTGACCGTGCCCTCACTCGTGCACAGAATCGCAGCAATCTCGTCATAGCTCTTCCCTTCCACATCGCGCAGCACTAGTGGCGCGCGATACCTTTCCGGCAAAGTGCTAATGGCGCGCTTAACGACAGCTCGTCGCTCAGCATCCACGAGGGTCACATCCTGCAAAGGCTGTTCGTCCGGCGGATTGAAATCGATCGCTTCTTCGCCATCTGACCCGCCCATTAACCCAGTCAACGAAACCAACCGGCGGCGCTTTCTTTTTCGCAACTCGCTTATCGCCAGGTTCGTCGCAATCCGATAAATGTACGTCGAGAACGCATGCGTCGTCTGGTACCGACTGGCGGCGCGATAAACCCGGAGGAAAGTTTCCTGCGCCAAATCTACTGCTGTGTCGTAATCGTTCACGATCCGATAAATGTAGCTCGTAATCTGGTTTCGATAACGAGCGACCAATTCAGCGAACGCATCTTCGTCACCGGCCAACGTACCTTCCAACAGGGCGTGGTCTGTTGCTGGCTGCATGACAACCGCCGTTGCTCGCCCGGCGGCGAAATCAAATTGCTCAACTGAACTTAGCGCCCTCATTGGCAGGCAGGCTCTTCGCTTGGTAAGCGACCAATTTCCTCGGATTTTCGCCCGGTTTCGCGAGCAGACATTATACACCGCTGCCTGCGACGCTCACTGGTGACACGCGTCAGAGGTGCCCGGGTTCCAAAAGGTAGTAAAAACCGGGTGAATTGGTTTCCTCGAATCGAATTTACAAAAATTGTCGCGAATGTAATGAGACTGGGGGATTCCGAAGACGGCAACTCTCGACAGTTATTCCATGCCGCTCGTGGCGTCTGGCGATTGAAACGTTGCGTCTTCCATTTTTACGCCGTAAGTGACTGTGAGGATGCGTGTTTCGAGTGTCTGTTTGCCGTCCACGGTGAGCACCGTGCGGTAGGGCACGAGAGTGCTTTGCGCGTAACGATAGTCGTAGAACCGCTTCATGTACTTCACCGGGGTGGTTTGATCGGGCGGCGTCTCTTCGTACTCCAGCCAGAGCACGCGGAAGAATTTCGCACTGATGAAGTATCGCGTTTTGTGGTTCGCTTTGTCGGTAAGGTCAATAACGTAGAGATCGACTCCCTGGTGTTTGTCTTTGCCCGCTGAGGCGAGCTTCGAATCGTTTTCTTTGTAGCGGAGCAGCGCTTCGATGCTGTGGGTCTGCTGCGAAAGAAACTCGGCCGCGGTGTCAGCGCGTGGGGTAAACGTCGAACCGTTGATGACTCCGAACAGGCGATCTTCGTTTTTGATCAGCGAATATTCAGCCTGTGGCGTTTTCTGATCAAGCCGAATCTTGTCCTTTTCAAGCTTGTCGCCATGAATAAATCTGAGCTGATAGCGGACTTCTTCGGGTCGGCCATCCTGGTTCATGCGAGACATGCGGCCGTTTTCCAAGCCGGTCTTTCGAACTTGTGCCAAGCCATTACGCGTGCCGGAGAAAAGGATCAGAGTCTCAACGACCTGCTCCGCGGTAAACTCCTTTTGCTGCTCAGCTGCCGCGTGAGGCGCAAGAAAAGTCGCGCCAACTAACAGCGCGATCAAAACGCTGGGGATAATAATTCTAGAAAACTTCTTAAAGCTCATGGGGTGTTTCTGCTGTCCTGCCGGCTTGCTCTGGCGACTACATGCTCCGTTTTCGGCGCGGATTGTAGCACAGGCCATCATCGGACAGAGATGGGAGACAAGGAATAGATGCCGCACGTGAAGCAGATGGATGTCTCGAATCGAGCTTAATCCGTCTGACGCCGCAGCCAATCCGCATCGGATCGGAGGGCCGGGTTCGACGACACAAGGCGCTCAAGCGCATGCTCGATTTCTGCAGTGGTCGCGGCCGTGTACTTATGCTGACTCCACCGGCATCTCGACTGATTTCGATAGTACCCAAAATCCGCGGTTATCTCTCGCGTTATTCTCACGCCACTTCCTGGATAGTCACGCGATTTGGCACTTATCCACGCCGCGGCATTTCAGCAGCTCGCGTTTGACATTCGCCAAGCCTGACGATAGCTTGGTTTCGCTTCCGAAAAATCAAAAATCCAAGGGAACGCCGCTTCATTACGCAGAAGAAAAGCGCGCGTTCGCAGTCTGGAGCCGAGTATTTCATGAAACGTGTGGGCATTCTGGTCGGACGGGAAAAGACATTTCCCGAAGCGCTAATCCGCAACGTCAACGAGCGTGGAAACGGCGAGGTGACGGCTGAGTATCTTGTGCTCGGCGGCATTCGTCATGATGAGCCGCCGCGGTACGACCTGGTGATCGATCGCATCTCGCACGAAGTGCCTTTCTATCGCGCAACGCTTAAGCGCATGGCGCTCGAAGGAGCGACCATCGTTAACAATCCGTTTTGGTGGTCGGCCGACGACAAATTCTTCAACTATTCACTGGCCCTGAAACTTGGCGTGGCGGTGCCGAAAACGGTTTTGCTCCCGCAAAAGGATTACATTCCCGGCATCATCAGCGAAAGTCTGCGGAACCTTCAGTTTCCACTCGATTGGAAAGCAATCGCGGATTACATCGGCTTTCCCGCCTTTCTAAAACCGTTTGACGGAGGCGGCTGGAAAAACGTTTCGAAAGTGAACTCACTTGAAGAGCTGATTCACGAATACGATCAGACAGGCACGCTCTGCATGACGCTGCAAGCGTCGGTAGAGTTCGAACAGTTTGTCAGGTGCTATTGCATCGGCCAGGAGGACGTGATGATCATGCCGTACGATCCGCGTAAGCCTTACCTCTCGGGCGAACAATACATCTACGATCCGAATTATCTGTCGCCCGAACTGAACGCGCGGGTCACGCACGATGTGCGCACTTTGTGTTCCGCGCTTGGTTACGACATCAACACGTGCGAGTTTGCGATCAAGGACGGTATTCCATACGCAATCGACTTTATAAATCCCGCGCCGGACGCGGAATTGGCGTCAGTCGGAGAGTTCTATCACAACTGGGTAAGCGAAGCGGTGACGAAACTGATCTTCAAACGATTGAGCCAGCCCGCGCGCAAGCCAGAGTATCGTTGGGATGGATTCTTGAATCCCCTGCCGGACCGTCTCGATGCAGTGGCGTCAGCAACCGAACAAGCAAGCCGAACCGTAAAGTCAAAAGCTGTATCGGAAAAGAAATCGACGAAGGCCGGTGGCGCGCAAAAATAAACAGGCAGCCGCACAGCGGCTGACACGTTTATAGCTCCGGCCCCCGTTTCAAACTTTAACGCGCAGCGAAGTGAATCTCATTTCGCTGCGCGCAATGCTTTTGGAGAATGACTTCCGGGCTATAAACATCACGCGCTTCCGGCGCTTTCCATCTCTCGTCGCCGAGCGAGAATCTTTCGCAGGAGCAATGACCCTGACCAACCGATGATCGAAGATGAAGCTACTGCCCAACCGACCCCAGCAACTATTTGATCCAGGAACGAACCTGCCAACGCGACGAACAGAGCAGCGAAACTGACGCGCGCCGAAAACTGTTGAATTCGCCCGGCGCCTTCCAACCAGTTCATCCGTCGTAACTCTGCCGTCAAATAATCATCGTCGTCGTTCAGTCGTGCGTAATAATCAGCCTCTCGCCGGGCCATGCGCGCGCTCGCCGCATCAGGAGCTACTCTCGACGCGTCACGGTAGTGATGAATCACATGCGCGAGTTTCCCTTCGCTTAATGCTATTTCCGCGAGGGCCGTCGACGCGCGGTATGAATTGCGATCGAGATCCAATGCACGACGGAGTGTCTTCGCCGCACGTCCCGGTTGTCCAAATTCAAAGAAGCTTTCGCCTACACGTTCCAGGAGCCTCGCATCTTCGCTACCACGCAGCGATGAAAGTTTCAGTGCCGCACAGGCGCGCGAAAGCAAATGCGCGTTGCCAAAAGCGGACGCCTGCGAACGCAAAAGACGCGCGTATTGATAAAGCAGCCACGCATCGCGCGGTGCGAAATGCAGGGCGCGTCGAAATGCTTCACCCGATTCGCGCAGGCGGCCCGCGACTCTCAAGCGATTTCCAGCTTGCGCCAACGACTTCGCACGCCCTTCGTCTTCGACCGTCGAAGGAGCTGTCATGGCATCTTGTTTTTCGATGTGGCGGCGCGCACGTTCATCCATTGCCCCAAGCACGGCGTCGGTCGCAATCTCAAGCGTAGCTAGCTGCTTGTTAAGCTCCTTTGCGTCACAAAGGTAATCGCGCAGCTCTGTAGCGCGCGCATCCAACTTCTGATCTGCCACAAGCGGCAAAAGCGCCTGTGCGATCTGGCGAAACTTCTTGCCGCCGGAAGCAAACACAAACGAGTGGCCGCGGCCAGCGATTTCGACTGAGTAGCGATATCTGACACTTCCGCCGCGCCGCAACGTGCGCACCGTTGCGACTTCCACCGACTCAACATCTGCCACCTGCAGTTCTGGTCGTCGCCCTTGCACCACACGCGAGACCAAAGGAACTAAGCCGGAGCGAAATAGCGTCTCGCCGGCAAAGTAGAGACGATCGGTTGCAACAAGAATTGGCGTCAGCACCCAGGTGACCGTGACTATCGTGAGTGCCGCGAGATCGTTTTTCGTGCGCAGCAGAACTACCGCGACAAATGTTAGCAGCGCGGCCAGCGCAAGGTAGCCACTCGGAGAAACACGAATGCCTATTCTTCCCGTACGCTTGTCTGCATACGTATGCGTGCGCGGTGTCTCGCGCAACACTTCGAGCAATTGTTTTTGCGTTGATTCGTTCATTAAGCCAGGTACCGGGTATCGGATATCAGGTGCCGGCACCCGGCACCCTAACCCCTCATTTAGATGCGCATTCCACCTGCACATTCAAAGAAAACGTGCCGCGCCCTGAACCGGGTTTAGTGTAGCGCAGGTCAGAGAATTGCACGATTGTTTGACTCACGCAGTCTTGCTCCGGCACGTGCGCCACGGGAAATCTCGCGAAGTCGAGAAGTATGCGCGCGCGCCGATCCTGAGAGGCGAGGGCCGTCAGTGCCGCCGCTTGATCAGTTGGCTTCGCGTACCGTTCGACTGCTTCGGGCGCATCAGTGTGATAACCATCGACGACCTGCAACGAGTCTGTTGCCGATCCCGTTCCCAGCTTCACCGAGAACCGATAAATCGCCTGGTCAGTTTCGAAGACGCAGAACCAACGCGTTGGATTTGCGAGTGTCGGCATGGCAACGACGCGTAAAACTCTTTCGTTGAATTGTGATGCCGAATGGTTCGCAATCAGCGTTGCAGCGTTCAGCGCACTGCCGTGCGCCACAGCGAGGCCACTCCAATAAAAAAAGACGAGTGCCAGCGCACTTGCCGCGATGATCCTTTCGCGCGCACGCGCAACTCCGACGACTCGAATAGTAACAAGGACGACAACTCCGGCAAGCAGAGCAATCCGCGCCACGCCCGCACCTTCCAAACCGGGATCGCGGCGTCCGCCGACGACGAAACTTAAACTCAAAAACGTTGCGCCGAGCAAAGCCCACAAAACGATCTTTGGCCAACGATTACTTGTCGCCAGAAACGCCGCGCCACCTGCCAGCAAAAGAATGTAAGGATCTACGATGAAGACAAGATCGCCGTAAAACCAGCGACCACTCCAAGGCAGAAACGGACGCACACCATAGTTGTTCGTCCAGTCCATCAACGGATGTGTCGCAGTTGCGATCGCGGAAGCCAGCAACAAACCTCGATATCGTGGCTTCGCTCGCCGGTGGCGCAATCTTGCCCATCCGCATTCGATCAACCATACCAACGTCGGAACGACGAGAACCAGACCTATTACTCCAACGATCGAATGGGTGATTCCGCGATGATGATGCAGATAGTTCCACCGATCAGTTGTCAGCCCCACGATGACGTCAGAGTCAGGACTATTCGCGGCGAGGACACAGACGGTTGTGGCTAGCGGTGATAGCCGTTCCAATCCGGCTTTGGCTGCGGTTAAGCCGACCAGCGTGTGCGTAAACGGATCCATGGCCGACGTCAGCTTACGCTAGATCTGCACGAATATTCTTGGAATTAAAACTCAGCGAGTGGAGGCGCCGGCAGTTGCTTGTGACGTTCTGGGTCGAGCTTTAGCAGTTCCTGAGTTGCATCGCGAGAAGCTGCTGATTCCGGTATTGGCTTGCCATCTTTATCTTTCGCGGCGCGCGCGGAAGAGACGAGATTGAAGAGCAGATCGGCGGCTTCTTTGTTCTTTCCCTGTCTCTCGTAAACTTTGGCGAGGCGCAGATTCGCACTCTCCGGCGTCACTAACTTTGTATTCATCTTCACAATTTCACTGTAGAGGCCCGCCGCTTCGTCCAATTTTCCGTCCGATTCCCTGGCTTGAGCCAGCGCGAATTTCGCAAGGACTGCAGTATCTCCGCTTCCAGTGCTGAGCGTCTGCAACTCAGCCACGCCCTTATCATGATCGGTTATCAGCAGGCTTCGTGCGATGAAAAGTCTAGCCTCACTCCGATAAGGATCGCCGTACTTGGCTTCGACCTTGCGAAATTCTTCGATCGTTCTTTGCGCGCGCTCCTGCTCAGTGCTAAACACCGGATCCTTTGAATTTGCGGGAGGATTTGCGTTGATTTCGGCCCGCGCAATAGCGATGGCGCGTCCCATTGCCGCTTCCGCTTCATCCGACTTCTTATGCCACCAGCGGTAAATGCCGTAACCGGCGGCAGCGACCAGAACCACACCGAGGATGATGTAAAGAATCTGGCGGCCCCGCCCGGCAACGCGGTCAGCCATGCGATCGGCAAGCAGCATCGTGGTGTCGCGGAACTTATCGTGCTTCAGTTCGCGCGCGCGTTTCTTTTTGTATTTAGCCAAGGGACTTCCTTTTGCAAGTACGCACGGTGACGCGCGTTCAAAATCGTGTATGATCGCAGAAACAGCGAATTTAACGGCGGGTCTGGAGGATGTCAAGGAGGCAGCCGCCGCAACTAACATCCGCCGCGGATCATCGAAGTAACGGGAAAGAAGCCCCGAATTTTTTTATGTTTGGCTGGGAACAACGGACAAGCTTCGGATGTCTAAACCGGCGTCGGCCCGAGAAGCAGTCGCGGTCGAACGGTTTTGAGCTTCTCGAGGAAAGCCGTCCCGAAGGGGGCGCAGAGTGAGCTACGGAGAGCAGATCGCCCTCCGCACGCAAGCGGAGCTAAACGAAGTTGCCCCGGCAACTCTAGTCGGTGACCGTTCGACTGCGGAATATCCGTTCCTTGAAAGGGCCGAAGATCAGTTCCTTGAAAGATTGAAACGCCACGACGCGGCCGCCTTTGAACAGTTGGTCGCGGAACGAACGGGCGATATTTATGGCCTGCTCTTCCGGCTGACCAGCGATGCTGAGGAAGCTCGGGACTTGACCCAAGAAACTTTCCTGCGCGCTTTCCAGGCGATTCAGAAATTTCGCGGCGACGCCGATTTGAAAACATGGCTCTATCGTATCGCGATCAACCAGGCCCGAAATCGCTGGCGATGGTGGCGACGCCGCAGACGAGATGCGACGGTTTCGCTGGACGCCGCGGTCGGCGAGCGTGAACAGACAGTTGCGACGCGATTGGAGGACACGAACGCAAGTGACCCGGAGCAGGAAACACTCGCGCGCGAACGCGAGCAGCAGTTACGCCAGGCGCTTCAGGGATTGCGCGGCGCGTATCGGGAAGCAGTGGTATTGCGCGACATCGAAGGGCTGACCTATGAAGAGATCGCTGCAACGCTGCAAATCAATATTGGAACTGTAAAGTCGCGTCTGGCGCGTGGGCGCCTGGAGCTGCGACGAAAACTTGAAAGCTCTTTGTAAATCGAAGTGAATGGTTGGCCTGCCCCGGCTTCACGGAGAACTCGGTGCCAAAAGGGTCGAAGTGACGGCTCGGCAAAACGGCCGGTGAGGAAATCGGACGAGTGAGTTTGAAAAAACGTGCCAGCAACAACACGTGGTCACTCGAACGGTCGACGAACCAAATTGCCCCAATGCTTTCGAGCCGGCGTTGATAAGGGAAGAGCAGCCGGGGTTGGTCAGCCATTCAACAGCATTTGGAGGATTTTGGATTTGCGATTTTACACCTTGCATGCGATGAAGCAGTCGCAAATCAAAAATCAGAAATCAGAAATCAAAAATGCAATGTGACGAAATCCAGGAATTGCTTTCGCTCTATTGCGACGACGGGCTAGCCGAGAACGAGCGCGGTCGTTGCGATACTCACATGGAAGTGTGTCCAGTTTGTCGATCAACAGTGGCGCAGTTGCGCGCGCTTCGTCTTCGTCTGGCGACCATGGAAGGTTCCGTTGCGTCAGCAAATCTGGTGTCAACGATCCAGGATGCGGTCCGCGCAGAGGTAGTTGTGCAGCGTGCGCGGCGCCGCGCGCCCAAGAGCGAAATCTTTGTCGATTACATTTCTGTGTGGCTGCAGCCCCGCATAATGCGTTACGCGTTCAGCTCGGTAACGTCGATTCTGCTCTTTAGCCTCGTCTTTTTAGCTTTGCGGCCGCATATGATTGCGTTGCACGAAGCGGCCGGCGCGCTGAATGATTTCACTGCCGCCGTCGAACCCGGACCTTACAACATCTACGAGCCGATTACGCCAAGCAACTATGCGGCTTTGCGCAAACCGTACAATGCCGAGTCACCTAGCCTAAATCCTGACGGCGGCATTGCGACGCTTAATCTGGCGAACGACCACTCGAATGAGAACCGCGATGAAATGGTCGTGGTGGCTGACGTTTTCAGCAACGGCGCGGCATCTTTGGCCGACGTCATGCACGCGCCGCGTGACCGGCGCATGCTCGACGACTTCCAGGCGGCGCTCAGAAACAACGCGGCATTTGTGCCGGCCTCAATCGATCGGCGACCTGAGACTATGCGTGTGGTGTTTTCGGTTCAGCGGGTGGAAGTACGGGATACGAACTACTAAGGTTAGAGATTCGAACTTAGAACGGCTGGACGGAAACCAAAAACTCGACGCTGAACCACGAACTCACAACAACGAACTTTCAGACGTCCCTTCTAACCTCTTCTAAATCTCGCTTCAATAATTCCCTTCCGATTTTTCTTTCCGAGTTGCGCGGTCATTGCCGGATAAGTCTCGGTGACTGCTGGAAGTTTTTCAGCGTCAATTAGCTTTTCTACGCGCTTAATCTCTTTCTCTGACGCTTCTATTTCCATGAACAAGCCGTAGGGCAGCTCATCAATTACCACCTTTGCCCTGCCCACGTCCCAGCGTGTGCGCCGCTTCTCATAAACCAGTGCAGGCTCAAATCCAATGCCGCGTAAGATCGCGTCGGTTGCGTCGGCGTTATTTACTCGCGTCTCATTTTCGTTCTGGTGCTTGATTGGTGAATCCGTCGGGATACGCTCTTTTAATGTCAGAATCGCTTCACCATTCACGCGTCGCAAACGCAGTGCCCGCAGCCCAAACCCCAAAGTCCCGCCGCAATAGATCGTATTCTCTTCGTGCTCGAGCGGTTTCGGCTTCGAGCCGAGCGCGCGCAAATGCCTCTCAATCGCGCGACGATCCTTCAGCGTTAGTCGATATTTTTTCTCGATCTCAATCGGCATGGTCAGAGTGAACTCTTCAGCGGCCTTACCGCCGCGGCGCATAGTAACCGATTCGCGTCGACGTTCGATCCTGTGGATTTCTTGTTTCCACGCGCACGCGACGAAAGCTCCCATCGCGAGTTTTGTTCGAGGGTGTGTAGTAGATGGCGTACTGGTGACGCAGCTCCTCAGCAACTTCGCGATACGCATCGTCCAGCCTGCTGAAGCTCACCGGTTCATAAATTCGTCCACCGGTCGCATCGGCCAACCGCGTGAGTTTTACTTCGCTTTCGTCCAAAGCGCGCAATCCCTCGCGTAAATCATCGATTCGAATTTGGTTGAAAGTAACTGAATCGGAATTGAGGAGAGCATTCAATTGAGATCGCTTTGCGGCTCGCGAAATCTCGCCGTTGCTAACAACGTAAACTGACGCCTGCGCATTGAGTACCGCCTGCAAAGCCTGTTCAGCGGTGCTTCCGCGACCACTGTCAACACCATCAGTGAGAACGATGATGGCGCGCCGCGACTGCGTGCTGCCGAATTGTTCACGCGCTGCAAGCACCAGGGCGTCGTTGAGACGCGTAAACATTCCCGGCTCGATGCGATTCAGCGCCCTCTGCAACTGAAAGCGGCTCTGGGTCCATCCCTGAAGTAGTTGCACTCGATCATCGAACTTTATAAGACTAATCCGATCCTTGTCGTCGAGTTGTGCGGCAAATTCCTCGGCAGCCCTGCGAAAATCATCGAGGTTTTCGGCCACTGACGAAGAAGCATCGACCATGAGGATGACATCAACCGGCACCTGCCGCAGCGCCAATTCACTGAGTCGTTCTTCACGATCGTCTTCAAACACACGAAAGTCTTCGCGTTTCAAGTCCGCGACCAGACGGCCACTTCGATCGCGCACCGTGACGGGCAGCATGACCTCGGTCGTATTGACTGAGATTACTTCTGAAGGTCCAACTTCCTGTTCTCGTTTTTCGAGGATCGGCGCGGCCGGTGGCGGCCCCACGCGCTGAAGATCTGAGTTTGGAGTTGGTGAAGGCTTGGGCTGGGTGTTCGACTTTCGCTTCTGCCCAGGATTTGCGGGCACAACAGCGTAGATGACGGCGATCAGAAAAATTCCGAGAATACAGGACTTTAAAAGAAACGGATTCGGATTATTGCGGCTTAGCAGTGCCATTGGAAGTTCCCGACGCATTCCTGGTGTTCGCGTCATCGCCCATCGCGGCTCTCATTGCGGCAATAATCTTGTCGCCGACACGATGTTTCTTTAAGTCCGAAATCTTTGCTGGGGAAAGATCAAATTCGACCGGCGACTGCTCAATGCGCCGGACGATGGTGCCTTCAGAAAAACCGGCTTCCACCAGTTCAATAATCGAATCGTTGGTCAGCGAAGCGGTCTTCTCCAGTTTCATGGGGGCGCCGCCTTCGGTCGGCGGCCGGATGATTTTGACGGTGGCGGTGCCAGTTGTTTCGGTCTCGCCCGACTGCTCTGCATTTCCGCCGCGCGTGCGGCTGTTGCTCTGTCCACTTCCGCTGGATCCGAAAATGTCCTGCTGGTTTTGATTTTCCGACTTTTGATTGTCGGTTTTAGATGGTTTGCTCTGAAAGAACGGGTCGTCACCCCAATTGTCGTCGAACGCGCTTAGTCCCTGCTGTCGATTTACCATGGCAAGAATGATGCGCTCGCTGACGCCATTTCGCTTCAGCTCAATCATCCGGTCAGTAGAAAGATCGAAGGCCGGCGGACGAACATCGATAATTGACACGATCGTTTTCTCTTTGAACCTGGCGTGCACGAGCTTGAGGACTTCCGCGTTTGTTAGCGGCGCGTTGCTGTCTCTCGATTGGGCAGAGACAAATCCAACAATCAACATACTCAGAACGAGGACCAGAAGACTTCCCTGGGCACATCGGCTCATGATTCTGCTCTTTCTACTCCGGCGAAACTGGCCGCCGTTCCTGACTCCGACCCGGATCGACTCCATAACGATTACTGATTCGTCTTACGTATTCTCTCGTCTCCCGATACGGAGGGATCTTGCCTCCGTATTTTAGCACCGCTCCTTCGCCCGCATTATAACTGGCAAGTGCCAAGTCTACACGGCCGAACATCTTCAAGAGTTCTTTTAGATACTGCGTGCCGCCGTAAATGTTCTCCGCGGGATCAAAAGGATTGCGCACACCAAAGCGTACGGCTGTACCGGGCATGAGTTGCATCAGGCCCTGCGCGCCTTTGGGGCTAATGGCGCGACTCTTGAAATGTGACTCATGTTCGATGACGCAAAAAACCAGATAGGGATCGACGCCAAATCGATTGCCGTTCGTTTTGATCAATTGATCGATGCGCGTATTACCGGTCGTCCAATCTCGCACGCTCCATCCGGGCCGGATAGTGAGGTTCGAATCTCGTTCGATTCGATCGATCCGATCACGAGCAATCAGAAACGAGAAATTTCCTCGCCGGCACCATGCACCCTCTTCGTTTTCATCCACCTCATCGACTTTCAGGCGCGCGCCCCCTTTGAGCATGACCCAAAAGGAATCAAGTTTGCTGGCTATCGAGTTGGCGGCGACTGTTGTCCCCCCGGCAGCAATGTCGGGAGGATTTTCCACAATCGGCTCGACCGATTTTACTGAGCGCCCCACGCGCTGGGTTACACCGCCGAGGCGATACCAATAATCATCGCCACTCTTCCAAACTTCTTCGGCCTTAACGGTGGAACCGTCTGCAAAATGGATTTCTTTTCCAATGACTTGAGGTTTCGGCGTCTCAGCGGCTGGCTTGGTGTTTTCGGGCTGCGGATCAACGACGCCCTTTTTAGCGTGCGATTTGCGCTGGCCCGCAGCCGCGCTAACGGTGACTAGTAACAGGCTGGCAATCGTCAGATGCCGACCGAGCGATTTTATAGTTAGCAGAGACATTCAATTCGACCTCACAGTTCACATCTCCAGCGAAAGCCTACCCGCCTCATCAAATCGTTCAGAAAACTCTGGCGCAAATGCGTGGGATGATCCGAAATAATTTCGCCAGGCAACATCAATCAATGCGGACGTTAGCTTCGGCTCGATTGCCTCGAACAAACAAATATCATTAATCCGGTTCAAGAGATCGCGGGGCTCACACGCTTTCATGAGGCGCTTTTCACGTTCATATCTTCGCGCCAGATGATCGAGGCAGCCAGGTTGTAACGCGATTCCGCGTTCACTGGCTTCTCGTCTGAAAATTTCCATGTAGGCGTCCCGGTTCGGTGGGTCAATGCGCGCGCGGTAACCCATGCGCCTGAGAAATGCCTCATCAACCAAATCCTTTTCGTCAAGGTTTGTTGAAAAAATAACCAATTGCTCAAAAGGAACCGCAAATTTCTTTCCATTGTGCAACGTCAAATAATCGACTCGACGTTCCAGGGGCAGATTCCACCGATTCAATAGATCCTGAGGAGAGACTTGTTGACGCCCAAAATCATCGATCACCAGGGTTCCGCCATTGGACTTGAGCTGGAATGGAGCCTCGTAAGATCTCGAAGTTTCCGACCAGGCAAGATCAGTGTCTTTCAGTGTTAACTCACCGCCAACCATCACGAGCGGCCGCTTGATACGCACCCACCGGCGGTCGTACTCAGTGATCTCCGGTTCACGTGATACAGCGCGGTGCACGTGCGGATCAAAAACGCGAATTACGCTACCGTCGATCTCGAGCGCGTAAGGAATCCAGAAATCCCCGGCCAATGCACCGTTGATACGTTCTGAGACTGCTGTCTTACCGACACCCGGCAGACCGGTGAGAAAAAGCGACGCGCGCGAATTGATCACGCAGCCCAAGGTCTGAAGCAATGATTCGGGAAGTACCAGGTCCGAGAACGCTTGCCGCACCATCTCGACTGACGCGGGTTTAGCGGGCAGGGCTTGCAGATGGACAATGTGCGTATAGTCATCCAATGAAACGGGAGCTGGTCCTTCATACGCACATTGCGAGCGCAACCACATGACACGTTCCCAACCGTGGTCGAGCATGGCGTAACGCGTGGCGCCGACCGCGCTTTGCAGGCGCATCTCAAGAAACTTTTCCCGATAAAGCTGGTACAGCAGCTCTTCAGTCAGTGAGCGCGGGAGGTGAAGGCTTTCGGCAACTGAGGCCGTCGTCGGGTCAGGCAGGCTGGCCGCGTGTTTCAAGGCAAGATCGACAAGAAAAGCCTGTGAGACGCCCACGTCCGCCAGCTCTTCCGGAATGGGCGGGCCCAAGGTTTCAATTTCATCTCTGCTAAGAATACCCAGGGGACCCATCGTTTGCTCCCAACGCACCTGTGAACGCACCGTTCAAATTATTTTTGTGGCGAGGCGTTCGCCACGCTTTGTAAAGACTCCAATGCTCGCCGCGCACTCTGAGCCTTTTCCTCCTGGCCGTTGCCGGCATAGAGCGTCGCCAGATGCGAAAGCACCTCCGTCGATTCAGGGCGCAGGAGACGCGCCTTTTCCAGTTGTTTGATCGCATCCTTCGTCTGGCCGTGCCACTGCAACCGGTCGGCAATTTTCACACGACTATCAAACTCGCCGATTACATGAACGGAACTCTTGTAAGCGTCGTCGAACTTTTCCGAGGCTAGTTGTACCAGGACAAGGTTATTCCATATTCGCACATCGCCGGGACTTAGGTTCGCGGCTTTTTTCAGGTGCTTGATCGCATCGTCATACTCGCCTTGCCGGTAGAGGAGGAAACCAAGGTTGTTGAGGTGCATCGCCTGATCATTCGGATCGTGCGCCGCGGTTTCGAATTCATCGCGCGCTCGACCGCCGAGTCCTTTCCGATCGTAGGCGACACCCAACAGCATATGCACCTCGCCCGATTTCGGGTCGAGCGTTGCAGCGGTTGTCAGCTCGGTAATCGCCTCGTTTAGTTGACCGGCGTTGAGCAACTCGCGTCCTGTTCGTATGCGTTCGGCTAGTGGTCGATCATCGGTGCTGGTGTTGGCAGTTGGCGCAACAGGTGCGACCACTGGTGTCTTCGCATCGTTTACTCGCGTTACTTCGGAACTTTCAAACTTCTTGATGTCTTTGTCGGTGATTCTCTCAACTGCTTTTTTCTTTTTGCCACCGCCAAATATCGCTTTGAAGATTTTACCGATGCCAAAGGAGGTCGAGACCTGCGTTTCGCTTGCGCTCGGCGGCCGGCTCCATGCGCCAACGTCGCTGAAACGCGGAGTCATTAATGTAACCAATAGCATGGCCGAAATGATTGCGCTCAATAAGACTTTCCTCTTCATGTTCTTAAACCCTCCGGGGCCGACGGTCAGTTGAACAGCATGTCCGACAACGCGAACAGCGAAGGCGCCAGGATAATCAGAATGATCACCGGAAACAGAAAACAGGTTAACGGAAACAACAGTTTCAAAGAGGCCTTGGCAGCCGCCTGCTCCGCCCGCTGACGTCGCTTGGTGCGCAGCGAGTCGGCAAACACACGCACCGCCTTGGCTATTGAAGACCCGAAACGATCTGCCTGGATCAGGAGAGCCACGAAGCTGCGAATGTCGTCAACACCGGTCCGCTCCGCGAGATTCCGCAAAGCCTCTTCACGGCCGCGACCCACGCGGATCTCCAGGTTGACGATGTCGATTTCGTAATGCAGCTCCGGATGCAAATCTTTTATTTCTTCCCCGACACGGTTGAGCGCGGCGTTCAAGCCGAGACCGGCTTCGACGGCGACCACCATTAAATCCATGGCGTCGGCCAGTCCCCAGGTAATTCTTAATTTTCGTCCTTGTGTCTTTTTTAGCAGAAAGTACTTTGGCAGATAGAAACCAGCGGCGGCGCCGAACAACCCCCAGATAATGAAGTTGTTCAAGGGCCGATCGAGCAAGAAACAGATCACCGAAACGAACGTTGGCAGAGCAATCAGCATAACGATCTGAGTGGCCCGAAACGCTGCAGCTGCATCTGGAGATCGATACCCAGCCTGAAGTAACTGTTTTTGAAGCTTCGCCGCTTCGACCGCGGAAATCGGAACAATCCGATTGATCGGATCGGCTACGCGTTCAGCCATCGCAGTCAACGGACTGTTTTCGATAAGCGTGAGCGACGGATCCATCGTCTCGAGTCGTGCATTGACGGTACTTGCTGGTTTGGAAAAAACCAGGTACAGACTCATGACACCGAGCGCGAGAGAACTGAAAACGAGAATGATGATCAGAGTTAGCATCTCAGTACCTGTTTCCCCTCGCGGCTTAGACTTTGATGTCCAGAATCTTCTTAATCGTGACCATGCCCAGCACCTGCAGAATGGCGGCGGCCGCCAGCACGTAATGGCCCCGCTGTTCGTGCAGCAGTGAAAACGTGTGCTCGGGATTAAGTGCGGTCAAGATGGCGATAATCGCGATTGGCAGTGCGCAAAGAATCCACGCCGATCCACGCGACGCGGTCGTCAGGGTGCGAAAGTCCTCCATCAGCTTGTAGCGCTCGCGAATCGTGTGTGAAACCTTCTCGAGAATTTCGCCGAGGTTGCCGCCGGTTTCCCGTTGAATGTGCATTGCGGTAACGCAGAGGCGAAGGTCCAGAAGCGGCACGCGTTCCGCCAGCCGATCCAATGCGGTCTTGGTTGGTAGACCTAGTTTCTGCTCTTCAAAAGTGATGCGAAACTCAGTGGCTATCGGTTCCGGCATCTCGCTGGCAACCTGATGCAACGATTCCGAGAAGGCATGACCGACTGACAAAGAGCGGCTTAATAGATCGAGGGTATCCGGAAGTTGGGAATTGAATTTCTCGAGCCGCTTTTTACGTTTGCGCGCCGCGAAAATAATCGGCAATAAGGCGGCGACCGCCCCGGCGATTATCGCTAGCAGCCCGTTCGCAACCGTGTATGCCGCCAGCCCGGCCATTAGACCGGCGATCGCACAAAAAATCAGCAGGCGACTGACGGTGATATTCGTGTCGGCCTGGCGCAGCATGGTGTCGAGCTTCTTCATCACGTTGAGCGATGAAAGCAAGTCGTTTACGAACGGCGATCCGCCGATCGTGTCTTCACGCATGAGCTGGATGGCGTCTTCCGGCGAGCGCGTGGCTGAGGCTTGTAATGCTTCGGTGACACGCTGCTGCAAACGCGCGTGGCGCGCATCTGACTTTCGCGACACAAACAGGAATACTGCGTAAGTGGCGAAAAGGAAAAAGAGGAAAACGAAAGTCGAAATTATCATGTGGCGAATCCCTCCTAAAAGAACGCAGGCAATTGCATGCCGTACTGTGCCAGCCGTTCCGCGAAACGCGGCCGGATGCCGGTGTGGCGAAATCGTCCCAGCACGTGGCCTGACCCGTCGAGACCAGTCCGCTCAAACTGGAAAATCTCCTGCGTGGCAATCGTCTCGCCTTCCATGCCGGTAATTTCCGAGATCGAAACGATGCGACGCGTGCCGTCGGTCAAGCGCGCCACTTGAATTACGAGATTGATCGCGGACGCAATTTGCTGCCGCATAGCCCGATCGGACAGCCGCATGCCGGTCATTTGAATCATGGTTTCCAAACGCGCCAGAGCATCGCGGGTGCTGTTGGCGTGAATGGTTGTTAGCGAACCGTCGTGGCCGGTATTCATGGCCTGAAGCATGTCGATGGCTTCACCGCCGCGGACTTCGCCCACGATGATCCGGTCCGGCCGCATACGCAGGGAGTTCTTGACCAGCTCGCGTTGTGTGACTTCGCCCTTGCCCTCGATGTTCGAAGGCCGCGTTTCCAAACGAACTACGTGCGGTTGCTGCAATTGCAGCTCGGCTGAGTCCTCGATGGTGACGATACGCTCGTCATGCGGGATGGATGCCGAAAGCGCGTTAAGCAGAGTGGTCTTGCCGGCGCCGGTGCCGCCAGAAATGAGCATGTTCAAACGGGCGCGCACACACATTTCAAAAAGGATCGCGACTTCCTTGGTCAACGCACCGTTCTGAATTAGCTGCGCCATCTTCAACGGGTCGGTTCCGAAACGACGGATCGAGAGCACGGGTCCATCAATAGCCAGCGGTGGAATAATGGCGTTAACACGCGATCCGTCCGGCAAACGCGCATCAACCATCGGTTGTGCTTCGTCGATACGCCGCCCGACCGTGGAAACAATTCGCTCGATTACGCGGCGCAGATGCTCGTCATCTTTAAAAGCGATTGCCGTTTTCTCGAGCTTACCTCGCCGCTCGATAAAGATGTTCGAAAACGAGTTCACCAGGATGTCCGAAATGCTTCCGTCTGACAGCAGTTGTTCCAGCGGCCCCAGCCCGAACAATTCATCGTGAACTTCACTGACCAGTCGTTCGCGCTCGACCAGCGAGAGCGGCGTATTCTCGGCAATCAGCAGATCTTCCGCCAGACGCGAAACCTCCGCCGTCACGCGGTCAGGCGCGAGGTTATTAAGTTTGGTGAGATCCATCCGCGAGATAATTGCGCGGTGCAAGCGCGCTTTCATCTCCTGAAACGACTGATTGGAGTAAAGCACGTCATCAAGCGCACCGGTCGCGCCGTTGCCGTTTCGCTCTTTAACGTATCGTTCTCTTAAGGCCATTCTGTTTCCCTTAGTGTTCCCCGCTTGTTCGACACTCCTAATTACTAACCAAAAAACATTGCTTTCTATGAGCTACTGCTATTTGTCGCCAGCTCAAGCGTCGTCGGCGTGGGCTGTCGACTAAACAAACCGCGCAGAGACCGCTTGCGTGGGTGCGCAGTCAATGAATTTGTGTTATCCGTAAACAGCGATGACGCAAGTCGCTTTATCTCCAGCGCAATTCGCGACGATGGATCGGTATAAATATGCGGACGGCCGAGGTTGATCGAATCCATTACCTTGCGGTAATCGTTCGGCACGAAACCGATGAATTGTTCTCCGAGATGCGCCTGCACCTTCTGTAGTTCCACGTCCGAATTCTTGGTCCAGCGATTCACGACAGAGTGAATTCTGCTGCGCGCATATCCGAGTCGGTCAAGCACGTCGAGCGCGCGCTTCGTCGCGCGGATGCCGGGAATGTCGAGCGTCATTACCAGCAGAATCTCATCCGCCATATCGAGCGCGGCAATCGTTATCGGATCGAACGTGTGCGGCAAATCCAGGACTATTCGTGAGTATCTCTGGCTGACGAGGTGAAGGATCTCCGTCACGTGGTCGGGTTCGATCTGTTCGGTCTCGTGTGTCTCGAGTGGCGCCGCCAACAACGCCAGATTTGCGGAGTGCGACGTAATCAGACTCGTCATTAAGGCATCGTCCAACCGCGCGCGATTAACGACGAAGTCCGCGATCGAATAGCGCGGCTCGAGGCCGAGAAACGACGCGGCGTCGCCGCTTTGTAAGTTGAAATCCGCCAGGAGGGTTGGCTCGTCCATTGCTGCCGCCAGATTAGTTGCCAGAAACGAGACGCCTGCGCCGCCTTTGCCGGAGAACACTCCGATGATGCGGCCATCTGTTTTCGGCTTCGCTTCTGAGGAACTGCGACGCTGCGAAATGCGCTCCAACACTGTCTGGAGTTCGCCTTTGTCAATCGGCAATTGCAGAAACTCGCGAGCGCCGGCGCGGATACTTCCCAGGATGATGGCGGGGCTCGCATCGACGGATGCAGCGATGATCGCAGTCTCGGGCGCCGCCGCTGCCAGTTGACCAATGAGATCGAAGTGATCGTCTGGTCCGTGCGCGTCCAGTACGATAATTGCGGCGCTCGGACGCACGCGGGTCACATCCGCAATCAACTGGCGTCCGTCGCTGCACTCGGTCAAGAGTCGCGAGTACGCACTTCCGTAGAGAGCATTCTTGACCTCTGTGCGACCCGGCTCGGTACTACCCATTACGCTGAAAGTAATTAAGTGCATGTTTCCCTGTTTCTGAATTCCTGACTTGTCTGTTATGGGCACGTCTGGGGAAATGCGCCCGCACTTTCTCCCGGAACTGTAGTGCGATACGCAGGCATTGCAATCACGCGGCTCAGACCCGGAATCACAAAATTAAAGTTGTAGTTGATTACGCTCACCGTCACTGTTCCCGTCTGCACTCCGAAGTTTGAATATTCGACGCAGATATTGCTTGGCTGAAGACCGGAAACATTTGTTCCGGTGCCGGCTGCATTTCCATAGATCGCGTAATTCTTGATTGCCGTCAGACTGGGGCCAGTGGTATCGCAGCCAGTGGTGGTGCGAATCGTCCCCGCCGGATTGGCCGCCGGCTGCATTGATGCGTATCGTGCCCCCCGCCGCGTCGCGTCAACCAACGCGTTATGCGTAAAAAAAAGATTTCCACCAGCGACAATTCCGACAAGCATCGTGAAAAAGAACGGCGCGATCACCACGAATTCAAGCAGCGAGCCGCCACGTTGTCCGTGGTCTTTGAACGGGCACGCGCATCTTGCGCATGGGTCCATGGGCGGGACGCCCGTGCCACTGTTCCAAACTGATTTGCGGCTGTTCATTGCGTTGTTGCTTGTTCCTCAATAACGCATGTAACGCATCGTCGTGCTCGGCGTCAGCGTCAGGTTAAAGTTTCCCCCGGTCATCGCGTTCAAGTTAAAAACCAATGGCTGATAGCTGTAGCCCGTGATGGCGACGGTGAAATACCGCGGCCCGACGGCATTAGCGGGTGGCGGCGTAATCACGATGTTGTTGGCTTGCAGATGTGGATCGCTTACCGGCGGTTGACCGGCGCCGCCACAGCCGGCGGCGTTACCACACAACACCATGTTCTGTCCTGCGGTTGTACAGGTAATGTTCAGAGATCCGCAGGGGGCCACCGACCAATCTGTTTCTTTCACCAACGAAAGATAGCGTGCGCTGCCGCGGGTGGCTTTGGCCAAACTCGTATATCTATAAAACAAGCGGCCCATCTCCGCGGTGCCGGCAAACAGAAGCAGCAACACCGGGAAGACAATCGCAAACTCAATCATTTGGGTGCCGCTATCACGCCCAAAAAGATTGCGAAGCTTGTTTATCAACGACGACATCTTCAGAAACCTCACTGGTAAAGGACCGGCACTGCCAACGTCGTGCATCCGCCGGCCGGATTGTAACCACCACGCCCGAGCACTAACTTCTCGTCGATCCATTCGACGTGCAGCTCACCGCAAGTGCTGCTCTGATTGCAGGGGTTGGTCACCAACGATTGGTCCTTCAGAAAGAAAGCGGCCCACTTCTTTATTGGCGCATTCGGACATTGCACACTCGGCGAGCAGTTCGAACCGTCATAAGCCGCAGACAAAGGCGGCGGCCCATTCGGATCGACGATTGGAACAATCAAAATGCGACGCTGATCCTGTCCGGGGGCGTTCGGATTCGGCGCCGTCACCGCCGTGCGGTTGTCGTACTGCTGGAATGTAATGTTCTGTTGAATATTGCTGTCGGGCGGATATGTCGACGGCTGCAAGGCATTGCCGTAGCCATTAGCGTAGGTGTTGAATCGCGTGTTTATCCCATCGGTGATTTGCCGCGGCCCGTTATTCTGATTTGCGCTCGGTGTCATGTGGAAAGGCACACTGGCATTGAGCGTTTGGCAAATACTCGTCAGGCCGGCGGATAACACTGCTGTCTCTGGGGAGCCGTTTCCACTGATATCAGGCACTTCGAGAACGATGTAATCCTTGTTGGCAAGCACCGCTGAGTTTCCGTTGCCTTGCGTAAACCGAAGGGTCATTGGGGTGTTCGCCATTGGATAGCAATTGGCGGTACAGGTTGGATCATCGCCGTCGGCGGCGTTATAAGCAGGATCCAGCGCCACCGCGATCGGAAAGAAATCGCAGATCGTATTGATTGGCGCTGAATAGCCGGCCGTAGCAGTGCGTGATTCGGAGTGGCTGTTACCTAACGCCTGCACCGCAAACAAAACCGGCGTCACAGAGACCAGCGTGGTTACCCGCACATAATTGATGGTCGATTCAGCACCTGCGGGAACACCGCCCGCACCTACATACCACGGCCCGTTCAAAGTCGCAGCAAACTCCACGCTGCTAATGGTGACTGCCGGCGCGTTTCCACCTGTGCGATTCAGCCCATATTTGTTGGTTTGAAGAGCGGCCGATTGGGCAGCCGCAACCGCATCCGTGAGCCCACCCGTGCCGCCGTTGAGCTCGCGGGCAGCGGCGAGAGCTGCCGCATCGGCCGCATTCTGCAGCTCGGTGCGTGTCATGTAGATGCGCGCGCCATCGATGCAGAGTCCAACGGCGAGCACGAGACCTACCGCGAGAATCGCGGTCATGATCATGACGTTGCCATGCTCGCCTTTGCGTCGTTCAAATTGTTCGGGAGTTAGCGTCATGACTGATACCTCTTCCCCTTACTTTCCCCCTTACCCTTTTCCCTTTTTACCCTCTTGTTCGTTCTTTAGGGCTTGTCAGGGTTTGCCTTCGCGACCGGAGCACCTTCAGTTGATGTTTGTGTCTTCACTGGATTTGGCTCGGTCTTGCTGCCGGGAGCCGATGAGCCCGGTGAATCCGGCTTCGCCGGCGTAGTAGGCGTGGTCGACGGCGCGGCCTTGTCCGTGGAGGGCGGGTCGGTGATGTAGCCTGTTTGCCCGTTGTCGCTCGTTCTGTTGTTCGTTGGTGGAGTAGGTCCCACGCCGAGCAGCGATCCTTTCTTCAGACTTTCCACCGCCGGCATCGCCGGTAAGTCATCGCGGTTAACTGGATGGACCACGTGAGTCGTAACGATAAACATCAACTCGCTCTCGTTTGCCTGGAAGTCTCTCGACTTGAACAGGTTTCCAATCACCGGCAGGTTACCCAAGCCCGGAACTTTCGAAACCGAATGCGACTCGCTGTTGTCCAGCAACCCGGCTAACGCGAAGCTCTGACCGTCGCGAAGTTCAATGCCGGTCTTCGCGCGACGTGTGCGCAGCGCCGGAATGATGAAGCCGTTCAGTTTCACCCCGTTCACAAAGTCCAGGGTGGAGACTTCCGGTTCCAGCTCCAAACGAATGTGGTCTTCGTCCAGGATCGTCGGCTTGAAATTGAGCCGGACGCCATATTCCTTGAATACAATGCTCACGGCCGCCGAATTACCACTGCCGTTGTTCTGTACTACGGGAACAGGAAACTCGCCGCCTGCGAGGAAACTTGCCTCCTGACCGTTCATCGCAATCAAGTTTGGCTCAGCCAGGGCACGCAACGCTCCCTGCTGCTGCAGCGCGCGCAGGAAAGCCAGAGAGTTGCCACCCATGACAAAGAGATTCAAGGCACTGCTGAGTGTCCCGCTCAAAATTCCGTTTTCAACGGATGAGAGCGAACTTGGTCCCCCCCCGCTGTTTAAATAGCCTCCGACACCGGGTGAGGCTTGATACCCGTACGAGGTGCCTAGTTCCCGCATGCGTGTGCGATTCACTTCGGCCACGCGCACCTGAAGCTGCACCTGCACGAGGCCCTGCACTGGTGACTCCAGCATGTTCACGGTTTTGAAACCTGCCGCCTGAATGACGGCTTCGGCTTGCGATGCAACTTTCGGATCCCTCACCGTTCCTGACAACACGACGGATCCGTTCGCCTGGCTTAGTCGAATGTCATCTTTCGGAAACAGCGCGCGAATCTGCGAATCAATCAACGAAAGGTTGGTGCGGACGTAGACGTCAAAAATAATGAAACGCGTAGAACTCTTTTCCCACGCAATCAAATTGATCTGGCCGAAAGCCTTGCCGTTGACGACTACCTGATTGGCTGATACCAGCACCGCCTCAGCAATCTCAGGATTGGAAACTGAGAAACGCTCAAGTGAACGATCGAAAGTAATCAACCTGGACTGGCCGACGAGAACGTTAATGGCGATTGGCTCTTTCGTCTTCGCGAAAGATGCGTTGTAGGACAGCTCCTGTCCGTGCGCGATCGTTGCAATCGTCAGAATCGCGGTCAGCAGAACCACGAAACCGAGCGTCTTTGTGAATGCCTTTTGCATCCGGCCTGCGGCCGCCACAACTGTGGTTGACGCGCCGCACAGCACCGCGAACATTTCAACTGGAATGGTGTTTGTCATCGTCTTCTACTCCTTCGGCAAATTGCGTTTTCGTCGTTGCATCGCCGGTTATCAGTTTTGAATCTCCACGTCACGCCGTTTCGAGCCCTCGATCAACTCGACCGAGTGTTTGGGCGCCACGGCCGGTGCTAACGGCTTGTCGACTCTCGGCTTGGTCACCGGAGTGTGCCTAACCCAGGTCGTCTTCGGCTTCTCCGGTTCACTCGCACTGGGCGGCGGCGGCTCAGGATTTACGTTGTCGCCCCGCAGAAGCTTGTTCTTGTCGGTGCCTGTGGTCGGCGCGTTTTCATCGTCACTGTAATTGCGCATGACGAGTTGCAGCTTTCCTTCATTCGCCGCGAGCACCAGCTTCTCAGCCTGCTCTGGCGTGACCATTAGGGTGACTGCCTTGACACTCGTTGGCTGGCGCTGGTCTTCGGGCGAGTCGATCTTCGGACCACTGGCGAGCACCTTTATGTGCTGCAGTACGATCTTTGAGATAGGTCCTTGCGCTTGCGCATCCTGCCCTGGCGGGACGATCACTGAAACTACGTCAACGTACGACCCCGGCATAACGAAACCAGAGACGCCGACGACGTCATCGACCTTGACGGTCACCGCTCGATAGCCTTCGGGGATAACCGCCGACAGACCACCGCCGGTTCCTTCCGGCGCCAGCTTCATTGTTGTGATCGTTTCACGCACGCCGATGGCTTGAATTGCCACCCGGCCGACGACTAGGTCTAACTTTCGAAAGATGCCATCCGGTAGCGAGCCGTTTGGAATCGGCGCCAGGGTGACCTGGTCCGCCGTGATCTTCGCGCCCAGAGGAATCTCCTGTTTCGCGACAACGACATTACCCAGATCTTTGGCGAAAGCATTGAGCTGTGACAGGTAACGAGTGACCGCGAAGACACCGAGCAGGCCGCAAATTACCGCGGCGGCAAGAGCAATGATGAAGCGTTTGTTTCGCATGATACTTCTCCGTTCCTTAGAGCAAACAAATACAGGCGTCCTCAGACGCTAAAGGTGAACACTGAAACCAGCGCGCCGAGACAGATTGGAATCGCGTAAGGCAGTGTGTTGCTGCCGTCCGGCGGCACTTCAAGGCGCGGAATGGTCTGACCGGGCAGCAAGCCATAAAAGAACTGAGCTACACCCAACATCGTGCGGCCGACACGCCGCGCATAAATCATCTTGCCCACGGCAAGAACTCCGCCCATCAGGGCAACCACCAGCAGCGTTTGCAAAACGCTGGAGATGCCGACAATTGATCCCACCGCCGCAAACAACTTCACGTCACCCGCGCCCATCGTTCCAACCAGGTGAAGCATGAACATCATTACGAATGCCACGGCCATTCCCTCGAGACTGGAGGCCAGTCCATGCCATCCGCGGAAAATCAAATTGAGAGCAATGCCCGCAATGAGTGTCAGCAACACCAGGTTGTTCGGAATCCGACGGTAACGAATATCCATGTAGATAATGGCTGCTGCTAAAGGTATGAATAACAGTGCGATTATGATCTTCGGGCTCGTTATCATTTGACGCTTCTCGGTTGAAAGCTTGTCGGGCAACTGGTTCGGGATCACCTTGCTGCTTCGCAACTCAGCGATGTGCAGAATCGACAAGGACGTGGCGCACGGAATGACGTCCGCCACGTCTCCTATCTGAAATAACCGGACTAACTGGTCGTGGTCGCAGCATTCAGCCGGTTCTTAAGGTTGTCATCCCAACTACCGCCGACTGCGTAGACAGCGATCGCAACTGCCGCGATAAGACCGGCAATCACCGCGTATTCCAGCGTTTCCATACCGGACTCATCCTTTAGAAAGTTCTTGATCATCTTCATCTGAGTTTTTCTCCTTGGTTATTGATTTAGGTTCGCACCCGATAGAAATTTGGATCGGGGCATTACTTCCGGAAGTGAAGGCGTCATCCCAGGAAACCTGAGTGAACGCTTCCTCGCCGATCACGGCAACATCTCCGGTTCGCAACCAAAGGGCAATGAGCGTGCCGCGGATTTAGAAGTTGAATTCGTCGTTAAGCCAAAGCTTTGCCGTGGCAATTTAAGTGCAAGTGGTTTCGCCTTTTACCAGCTCCTTGCACTTGAATCGTTGAGTCAGAATGGGAGGTGGATGTTTGTTTTTCGACCAGCTTTCAAGTGCTCACCAGCGAGCAGTTGTGGTGGAACGCGATAGCGATTTCCTTCCCGCGTAACCGGAGTTTACCTATTGCGGCAGACCTGTAGCTTTGAGAGTTTTTATTTTTCAAAGAAGGTGAAGTATTCGCTACAATCGCGCATTCAATGACCCCTGCATCTATCGCAGCCAGATGGAAGTGGTGTCTTGTGGCCTCACTCGCAATGGGCCTGCTGTCGATCGTTCCGCAGATCCATCTCTGGGTCATTCGCGGACGTGATTGGAATGGTGCGTACGTTCAGATTCAGGGCGACGAACCACTCTATGCGGCCTACGTCAATTCCCTGCTCCACGGACGTACGCGTAAAAACGATCCTTATGGAGCGATCGATGACAACCCGAGCGCGCCGGTACCGGAATCAACGTTTTCGATCCAATTCATTCCGCCATACGTCGTTAGCTTCTTTGCGCGGTTGTTTGGCGCGTCGGCATCGACGGCAATGATCGCGCTGCTTGGCATTGGGGCGTTGCTCGCGAGCATTGCGATGTATTGGCTTTTGAACTCGGTTACCGACGACCGGGAATTGGCGACGGCAGGCACGCTGTTCGTCTTGTGCCTGGGCGGAATGGCCGGCGGCCACGCACTGCTCGGGCTCTTGCTCGTGACGAAGGATTTGTCGATGCCGAGTCTGCCGTTTCTCAGGCGCTATCAACCTGCCGCGTCTTTTCCCTTGCTGATTGTTTTCATCGGATTGGTCTGGCACGCGCTGGTCGCACAGACAAAACGTCACGCTACGATGGCGGCGACGATTGCCGGCGTTACTTTTGGCCTGTTGGTGCTCTCTTATCTTTACCTGTGGACGGCAGCGGGGGCCTGGCTGGTGTGTGTCAGTGGACTTTGGCTTTGGCTTCGCCGCGATGACAGGTGGAGGCTCTTCGGTACGATCGGCATAGTTGCGGCAATTGCCGCGGTCGCATTCGTTCCGTATTTCTATCTCGTTTCAAAGCGGCCGCCCACGCTTGATGAGCAGCAGACGCTCACCCACATGCATCGACCCGATCTGTTTCGGATGCCTGAATTGTTGGGGCTGATTGTCTTGATCATCTTGGTTAGCGCCATTCTCCGCCGCAAAGTAGAACCACGCGACCCGCGATTTATCTTTGCGGCGTCTTTGGGCTTGCTTCCGCTGGCTGTCTTTAATCAACAAATCCTCACGGGTCGAACAATGCAGCCCTATCACTACGCCGCCTTCGTCGTTAACTACACGGTGCTCATCGGGCTGGTCGTAACGGCAAGGCTTTGGTGGAAGCAAGTTTCGCGGCGCGCGTTGGTCTGGATTGCCGCGCTATCTTTCATCTGGGGATTCGCTGAGGTGGGCCTGCCGTCGCGATTGAACACCGTGCCGCAAGCGGCGGCTTACGATCAGATCGTGCCGGTGCTGCGTCGGCTCGATCAATTAGCAACCCAGGACGGCACGATGGCGGACCTAAAATCCCAAGGCCGCGCATCAACCATTGTGTTTTCGCCCGAGCTAAACCTGTCGGTGCTGCTTCCGGCATGGACATCACAACCGACGTTGCTCGATGTCGGTGGGTTGGACTTCGGGAGCTTAACGCGAGAGGTGCGCCGGGAATACTTTTTCATGCACCTCTATTATTCGAGGGCGAACATTGACGCACTGCGACAGGCGGTCAAAGGAGATCCGAAGGATCCGGCAATGAACTATTATGCGCGCGCAGTTTTGTTCGGCCACGAACGCATCGTGCCTGCGCTAGCCGGTAACTTTAAGCCAATTCAGGAGGCCGAGGTTGAAGACGAGATTGTTGCTTATCAGACTTATGCGCGGAGTTTTTCACGCGAACAGGCTTCAAAACGCCCACTCGCTTATGTGATAACCCAAGCGAATAGTGGCTTCGATTTCGCGAATATCGATCAGTGGTACGACCGTGATAGCGGAGAACGCGTGGGGAGTTACATTCTCTATCGAGTTAAGCTAAAGCCGTGAAAACCGGCGTCCAACCGCAACCGCGACGCGGGCCGTCGGAAAGAACTCACTTCTTAGCCTTCCTGATGAAGATCCAGGCGATGATTAGGACCACGATCACTACGATCGCGCCTATTAGCAACGAGCTGTTCATAGGGGAACTCTCCTCTTAGTGACTGGACGAACGCCGGCCCTTATATCGCAAGCAGGCCCAAAAGCATATTTTCTCGGCTATGTCTTTTGTCAGGGCCCGCTCAACGGGCCGGCACGTTTGGCTTTCGGTGGGACAGTAACTGCATTCCGTCCTGCTCTTCCTGTTGAAGGAAGCGCACAGCCATTACGCCATATTGTTTCAGGCGGCGATAGAGCTTGCTACGGTCGATACCCAAAGCCTCAGCGGCTCGCACCTGATTGCCGCCGAACTGTTCCAACACACCGAGAATGTAGCGGCGCTCGATTTCGGCCAGCGGAACTCGGCCGCTGCTGTAGTCCTCAAGCACCTCGGCGAATCCGTCAGCCCCTGCACGATATGTAGGTTTGGCAATTTCAATGGGCAGATCGTCAATCCCAAGTTCGTCCCCCTGCCCAATTACGAGGGCATACTCCACTGCGTTTTCCAACTCCCGCACATTGCCGGGCCAGGGATAATTGGCAAGCACTTGCATCGCCCTGGCTGTGAACTCTCGGAGTGGCTGGCCGGTCTGTTCGGCGTGGCGTTCCAGAAAGTATGCAATCAACAACTCGATATCGTCTTCCCGCTTGCAAAGCTCAGGCAAGTGCAGCGGCAAAACTCTAAGCCGGTAATAAAGGTCAGCGCGGAAAGTTCCCGCAGCAACCGCCTTTGCCAGGTCCGTGTTTGAGGACGAAATGACGCGCACATCAACCGCAATCCTAATCCGGCCTCCAACGCGCCGCACACTCCTTTCCTGCAGCACGCGAAGAAGCTTCGCCTGTGCCGGCAGACTAAGCGCATCGATCTCATCGAGTAACAGAGTGCCGCGCGAAGCAACCTCGAAAAGGCCGGGACGACGTTCATCGGCGCCGGTGAAACTTCCCCGCTCGTGACCAAACAGCTCAGCTTCTACTAGAGTTTCCGGAAGGGTTGAACAATTAACGCCGACGAATGGCCCACTTCGGCCGCTTTGTTCGTGAATCGCCCGCGCGACTAATTCTTTGCCGGTCCCGGTAGCACCAGTGATCAAAACCGAACTGCTTGTGGGCGCGATTCGTTGGATTATGCTGGAGAGGTGCTTCATCGCCGCAGATTTGCCGATTAGCATCGGCACCGGCGACTCGTCCGGGCGCGGCTCCATTCCCGGCCGTCGATTGGGACGCCTAACTTCCGTATTTTGCGCCCAGTTGGGCTGACGCGCTGGCGAGGGGGACATTTGGTCGGGAATTCTCCTTTTGAGACCAAAACGACTAATGCAAGCAAATTACCTATTGCTAGATTCTTTGCGTAAGTAAGCGGCGTTCGAGAAAGCTTTTACGCAACTTACGCGAATTTCATTCCTTTCTCATGCTTCTAGGACGATCAACAATGATTTCCACGACGAAAGTGGTATTGCAAATCGTTTGCTTCCGACAGCAAGCAGCGATGCGGTATTAGAATGCCGCTTTAGTAGCGCGGCAGAAACCTATCTTGAAGGCTTTCAGCTATCCAATCGGATAGCATTAACCGGGTTAATGTAGGGGGAATTCGCCCCGAATCGCAGCGAAAGGTGAGCGAACACTTTGGATTGACCCCTTCCTTGTTGAGACTTACATGAAATTATTCCGGACCGTCACATGAATACGGTAATCGATCTCGTTCGCAACGTGGGGCTGGAAATATCGGACCGTGTCCAGTCGCTGTCAATAAAAAATTCTCGCAGGTGGCCCCGCGGGCAAGGGGGCTCTCGCAAGCCACTTACTACTATCGTGTCACGTATTTCCGTTGACCAAGTAAGCACAAAATAATGGCAAGGTAAGCACGATCCAATGGCAAGTTAAGTTTGCCTGATCCAGCGCCAAACTTCGGGAATCGTGGCCCTCTTGCCGTACATCAACATGCCCACGCGATAGATTCTCGCAGCTAGCCACACGAGTGCGACGACGGTGGCAAATCCGATCGTCAGAGACAAGATAATCTGCCATGCCGGCGGCGTCTCTGTAGTGATGCGCACCATCATGGTAATTGGCGCGAGAAACGGGACCATCGAAGCCCAAAACGCGAGCGGAGAATTCGGGCTGCGGATTATCGGAAAAACGAAATAGAAGCCGGCAAGAAGTGTCAGCACGACCGGAATCGCGAGTTGGCCGCCTTCCTGTACGGTCGTGACCATCGATCCAATCAGCGCGTAGATTGTCGCATAGATGAAGTAGCCGAGCAGGAAGAACAAGAGAAAACAGACAAACACGATCGGCGGCACGTGCGGAATGTTAGTCGGCACACCTTTGGCCGCAGCCATCCCGGCGCCGAATCCGGCAAGCAGAGCAAACGCCATGGCCCAAATACTTAACTGCGTCAGGGCCACGAGTGATACACCGACAAGCTTGCCCAACATCAAGGGAAAAGATCGCATGGATGAAAAAAGAATTTCGGCGATGCGTGTCTCTTTCTCTTCAATCACGGCCCCCAACACAGTCTGTCCATAAAGCAGCACCGCCATGTAGATTAACAATCCAAACGAGAAGACTAAGGTAAAGCCGCTGCCTGAAACTTTTTCTTCGCCCCGATCGCTGATTTTTGTACTGACGAGCGTTACGGGCCGGCTTGCTTCACGTAACACCCGCTGGTCGATCTTCTTTTCCGCGAGCCGCTGCTCACGCACAGCCCGACTGAGGCGATCCGCCACACTTTCGCGCGTGAAGATGTCGCCGGTGTTGCGGCCGTAAAACTCGGGTTTTCCGTCACCCAGAACATCCGGCGGGATAATCACATAACCGTCCAGTTCATTTGCGCGCACGCGTTCGTTCAGATCACGCTTCCCCTGTTCCAGCGTTCGACCGTTCAACAAAACCAGCTCACTCTGAAATCTTTGCGCGCCGAACTGGGCATCGCGCTGCATTTGGGGATTCGACTGGGTCTTTTCCCCGGTCGAATCCAGGTTCTCCGTTTCCTCCGTTGTGAGGGCATGCTCGAATGCGTCGTACAGTTTCCCACTTTGATCGATGACCGCGAGTCGCGTCGCCGCACCAGAGTTCAGGTTGGCGATGTAAACGGGAAGGATGCCAAAGAGGCCCAGCACCACCGGTCCTATCACCGTTGCCACGATAAAAAACCTGGTGCGCACCCGTTGACGATATTCGCGTTTGATGACAGTAAAGAATTTCTTCATGAGGCTTCCCGGACCTTCTCAATGAAGATATCGTGCAGAGTCGGCTCAGCCAGCTCGAATTTGTTTACCACCGCGCCCGCTTCGACCAGCCGCTTCAGTAGAATCTGCGCATCGACACCCGGCGCCAATAGCACTTCCGTGTCGTCGCCATTTTGACGGACGTTCACAACGAGTGACTTGTCATCCAACAAACCGTCCCCACCGGCAATTTGCAGCGCCACCGCATTGCGCGAAAAGCTGTGGCGAATTTCGCGCAAACGCCCATCGAGGACCTTCTTCGCGCGATTGATCATGCAGACGTCGTCGCAAAGTTTCTCGGCGATTTCCATCTGATGCGTTGAGAGAATGATCGTCTTTCCCTCGCGCTTGTTTTCCAGGATCGTCTCTTTCATCAATTCGACATTTACCGGATCGAGACCCGAAAACGGCTCGTCGAGTATCAGCAAGTCGGGATTGTGAATGACCGCTGTGATGAACTGAACTTTTTGCTGCATCCCTTTCGAAAGATCTTTAGTACGCCTGGTTTTCCAATCACTCAGGTCCATTTTCTCCAGCCAGCGATTTATCCGTTCGTCGGCTTCTTTGCCGCGCACATCCTTCAGTTCCGCAAAGAACTTTAGTTGTTCACCAACTTTCATTTTTCGATAAAGCCCGCGTTCTTCCGGCAGGTAGCCAATGCGATCTTGTAAACGCGTTTCCATTTTTTGCCCGAACAACTCGATGCGGCCTGAATCCGGAATCGTGATGTTCACGATCATGCGAATCGTGGTCGTTTTGCCCGCGCCATTTGGTCCGATCAGCCCAAATACACGACCCGGGCGCACTTGCAGACTGAGATCATCAACGGCGGTGAAGTCGCCGTATCGCTTTGTGACGTGATCGAGAACGAGAGTGGGTTTGGTTTCGTCGGTCATCCCGCGAAATAGATTTGCCCTCAATGTTCGATACGAAACGTAGAATACGTTCCTGAAGGATCCAGGTTCAACTCTTCAACATGGTCGACTCGGCCGAACCGCGGACCGGTCGCGAGGTCATGCTTGAATGCTTCAACTTCGGACGGCGGCCCCTCGGCGAGCGCTTCCACGCGGCCGTCGGAAAGATTCTTGACGTACCCAACGATCTGATGGCGCGCCGCCGCCCGCTGTGCAAAGAAACGATAACCAACCCCCTGCACGTCGCCGCTGATAAAGAAGCGACGCGCGACGCGGCGCGTATTGGAAGAAATATCTAACGGCATTTGAAGATTCGGCCGGCGCTGCCCCGCGTGAGTTCGAAAGTGCCGATCTCTGTCTTTGAATTCACCAGAGTAACCGTCAACTTCATTTTCTTGCCGTCAGTCCAGCCGGTGTACTTTGCCGGTTCACCGCCCGGCTCGGCATCGATGCGAGTGGGACCGCCTCGTTCTACGTTGTGTGTGCCACGCAGCTCGAACTTACCTCGGTTGTCGATTTTCAAGGGGCCGGTAATCGTTCCATTTGCGCAATCGTATTCGATTTGGGCCGAACCATTAGTTACAGAAAGCTGGATGTGTTGTCCGCCCCAATTTCCATTGGCTATCGTGCGGGACTTCTTCGCTTGTACAAATCCGACTACACCGAGAACCAAACACGCGCTGAGGACTGGTAGCATCAGTTTCCTTCGCATCTTACTTCTCTCCCGAAAATAGTATTACCGCAAAAACCGGAGAGATAGTCTAGTTATGAGATTCCAATTCAAGGCGTCCGGTGGCCTATTTCAACTCAACCACCGCGATACCGCCAGCCGGAATCGTGAGTTGCAGAGCTGCTCCATCAAAGACAGTAAGCTTCGAGTCTGTGATCCAATCTGTTGCCGATGAAATCCTCTGATTTCGCAATCGGATCGTTACGTTAACTATGGCGCGGCGATCAATCTGTGCCATCCCTTGCTGTGGTTTGAAGACACCGTTGTCGTTGAAGAGCGTCACTACCCAACCGGTCGAATTCCGATTGATCAGATACTCGACATCACCTTTGATCTCGATCGGCGTCGCATCGCTCGCCAGGTGCGCGAGCAGATGCGCGACCAGGGGGAGCATGCGTTCATCTTCACCAAGTAGATCCGGCACGGTGACAAGAATCAATTTGCCGCGACCGATCTTGTTGACGGTCACTAACGGGTCGGGTTGATCCGATGTTGTGACCATCAGCGGCTGCCCGGCTGTTAGATCAACGCGGGCGTAATGGAACATGCCGCCACGAAGATCGGCCGCGGGCTCATTCGGCAATAAACATCGCGCGTTATCCGCCTCAGCATTTTCACCTTTCAAGCGAACACCGAGCAACGACATCGGCAGCCCCTTCGTCTGTGCGACGTTAAGCGCCACCACTCCGCCGTTGCGAACATAATCCTCGAGCTTCTTCGCCCAGGCGGGCGTCCAGTTGATTTCGCCGCCGGCAACGACGGCGCGATACGAATCAATCGCGTCTTTCTGTGAATCGCTCGCGACGAGGACATCGAAAATGTTTCCAAAGATTCCCGGCACAAACGCTTGTCGCTCACCGCTGGCCGGTTCGCCTTCACGAATGAGACCCGGGTAGTAGGCCGCGCCAAACAGCTCTCGCAACGCGCGATCGTTATGACTGATTGGCGAAGCGCCGAACGCCCACTGCGGATAATCAGTCATGTCCCAGCCGTGAGCAGGATCCAGCAAAAATGCGATCGGCGTGTAAGGCGTGCCGCGATCGGGATGCTGCTCAGCGAAGCGCACGAACTCGTTCGTTATGCGACCGAGCGGATTTAACTGAAACGGATGGTCGCCCGGACCGGGCTTGAAAAACTGATCCGCGCCTTGCTCCAGATAGATCGCAGACGCGCCAGACATGTAATAGAGATAGTAACTCTTGCGATACCACTACAGCGATGGACCCATCGTCGCCCCGTAACGCGAGTGAAAAAAATTGTCCGGCCCGGCGAAGTTCTGCGTCTTAGTAAACGTCGTCGCCGTATCGCCGAAGTTCGGGGCGTGATAATAAAGGAATGAGCCACCAAACTCGCGCGCGGCCCCGCGAGTAAAGGCGATGCGCATCGCGGTCATCGGTTGCACTGCGGCCGACTCCATGCCGAGCAGTCGCACGCCCCACCGTGCCAAAGCGTGGGCCATAGCCGTGCTCGAGGTGGATTGCGCCGGAATCATTTTGTTCCACATTGCGTCTGCTTGTCCTTTGAAGGTCGCGCCCCACTTTCGGGCCAGCGCATCGCTGTAAAAGACGCGCAACGCCTCAAGCATTTGTGCGCGCGTCATGTCAGGTGTGAGACGCAAATACTTCGGCGACTCGTTCCACACATAGCCGACGCTCTCGCCGGAAATCCAGCCGAGAAACTGATCGCGCAATTCACCGCGCAACAATGCTGCCGCCGCTTCTGCTTCGTCCTCGGATGCAAAGTTGGCCGCGCCATAGTTTATGAGGACTGCAAAGGGCGCATGGGTTTCGTTCAGATACCGCCGAAACGGGCTGCCAGTTTTGAGCAACTCTGGCAGATCGTTCAGATAAACGACCGGCACGATGAATTTCGAATCGAAGATCGGAACCTCGCGCTTTCCCGCGTAGGTTTTGATGAATTCGTCGATTGGCTCTGCGTTGAAAGGATAGACTGGCCGCTCATTCGCCGGCTTGTCATAAAGCGACCAAAAGTCCTTCGTGATATTCCACGGCATCGCGAAATCGCGCCCGCCAACCTTTGCGAGCATCCACGAGGCGGGGATGCCCACTGCGGTTGTTTGATCGATCAGCGGCGCAAGCGAAGGACGTGTCTTTGCGAACTCGCGAAGGTATCTCGCCGCCGCGAACTCGGGCTTCCGGCGGCCGTCCGGAACGTAAGCGAGATCATTTGTGATTACGAAACAATCAACCTGTCGAGATGCCTGTGCCGGTTTGCGAATTTCAATCGACACCCGTGCCGGTCCTTTCACCAGCGATGCCGGTGCGCTGTCCCACGCAAAAGACCACTGCCAATACATCTCGATCTCGTCGTGTGGATCGACGATGTCTTTCGCGCCAAACTCATGCGTTAACACTTCGCGATTATTCTGGAAAATTGTGACGGTGAAGTTTTCAGTCTTCTCTGCCCAGTCTGCGTAACGAACCCAAACTTTGTAATCACCCGCACGCGGCACTTCGATCTCTTGTGAAATCGTGCCCCGCGTTTCATCCCCACTCGCATTCACGGAATTCCATTCGCTCTCGCCGCCTTGCGTCCACTCAGCAGAAACGCCGGGGCCGTTGATTCCCCAACCGGGCGCTTTGCTCGCCGGCAAATTCATCCACGAAGGATTCAATTGCGGTTCATTCTGTGCAGTGGCTGTGATACCACGCATGTTTTCGGCTTCGTACCAGAGGTATTCGGCGTCAGCGGAAGGAGAGGTAGGGAGACGGACAAAGGAAGACGCGGATCGGGAAGATGGGGAGAGGGGGGGACGGGCAGACGGGGAGAGATTACGTCGCGCTGCTGTGGGCCACTCCCCGCAAGTCAGGAACGACACGAATAATATGAGCAACACTGCTCGGCTAACTAGACGTTTCTCTTGGTAATGCTCCATTGATCCGGCCGGTCGATCATTCGCACCAACTGCCCCAAGATCCCGTCGTAAGTTGTATCGATCTCATCTGCTTCCGACTTTGACAAATATCCGCAACGCAAAGCAAGGTCTGCCCAGACTCTGGTTTCTTCGGCCTCGCCTTCAGAATCGCTCAACTTGCTCTTAAAGTGTGCAGGATATCGTCGTTTGCGCCACGCTTCGCCGATGTTAGAACAAACAGACCGCGACGAACGCCGCATTTGATCAACCATTGAATATCGTTCTTCGATTGGGAATCGCTTTGTGAGTTCAAATATGCGCATCGCTGCGTCAATCGCGGTTTGGTAAACGCGCAACTCCTTGTAGCTTTTGATGTGTTGCATGGTGAGAGCCTCCATCCCGAAATGTGAAGTTCAGTTTCCTCGTTTCTCCCTGTCTCCCTCTCTCCCTGTCCCCATGTCCTCGTGTCTCCCTGTCCCCTGTCCCCTGTCCCCTCTCTCCCTGTCCCCTCTGTCTCCGCTTCTCCCCATCCGTTCAATGACCAAGTTGCCAGTGCTTAATCCCATCGATGGGATAAACGAGCATGAGCATCTCGAGCAAGAGACTGTCGCGAATCCAGAAGAGCAGCACGATCTCTGTGGCGAGAAAAATCGGCAGCGATCTCAGCCACCCAAGCTTGCGCGCAATTAACACCCCGACACCACAACACAAAATGTCGCCGATCGAGTTCACGACAGTATCACCACGATAACCGAGAAATGCCGTGGTCTCGCGATAGCGATCGATCACCGCGTTTGTGTTCTCGAGAATCTCCCACGCCGCCTCGGCCGCCAAGGCAATCACGAGGCGCCAGCCGGTCGAAACATTTTGCTTGACGACATACCGAAAGAGCAGCAGCAGAATTCCCGCGAACATGAATCCGTGCATCAGATGCGTGAAGCTATACGGATCGAGGAAGGTCTGCGAAGTTAGCGAACCCCAGGCATTCGACGTCCAGAAAAATGGGCGACATTCGCACCACCACGAACGTCCTTGCCGATGAAGCTGAACCGCTGTGGCGACGAAAATCAGTCCGATCAAAATCGCCGGCCAGGTTTTTCTTTGCGATTGACGACTCAAGAAAGGAAAGTGACCGGCGCTTTAGCCGAGGGCATCAAGACATTCGACCAAACTGCGACGCCGGCAGGTGAACATCGGCGTGTTGCGCAAAGTGAAGCCGCTGGCTTTGGTTTCACGCAACTCCTGAAACATGTCGAGGAAATCGGATGGTTTGTCGGTCTCGAAGACTACCACAAACTCCTGATCATCAAGACCGAACGAATATGTCGTGTGCAATTTTACCGAGCGATATTTCGAACCGATGCGCTGGTACTCGTCCATCATTTCCTGCCGCTGTTCTTGTGGGCGGGAGTACCACTCATGCGTGCGCTGGACGGGACAAACGAACAAATACGCTGCCTGCCCGGGAACGATGTGGGTCCGATCTTCTTCGTGATCGGAACAGTCTTTCTCAATAAACATACTGCGCTTTGTCATCGAGAGAAACGATTCAGTGGCCTCAACATACTTGGCCATTGGCGTGCCGTTGAGCAGGCCCGTCATTTCCTGAAACGGCCCGAGATCAGAGCCGATACGCCAAATCATGAAATCAGCGTTCGCGCGCCAGCCGACAGTGGAATATGTGTTGATGAGAAGGTCGCGGCGAAAATCTTCGACCGTTTCGACGAATTGCTGTTTGCAGTGAGCCTTATCAGCGTCATCGAGCATGCGCCATTCGGCACGCGCACGATAAAAAATGAAGTTGACGAATTGACGTGGAAGTTTGCGTTTGTGCTCTTCCATCTCCTCAACGTTCGGCGCCAGACGCAAAGCGCCTCGTGCGGAATTGTTTGGAGATTCGTGTTCAGTGCTCATGTTGACGAGTCAAAATCTTTTGAGACGGGCCAGCGTCTTAAAGCAACCGCAAGCGTTGAGCAAAGGGCGCACCTATTCTGCTGTGAGTCCATCGGCTTTTGCAACTTGAGGGCGAAGTCAACAGCGATTGCACTGACGTGCGGCCATCACGTTATGCTCTGAATCGCGTGCTATACTCTGCGGGTTCCACAAAAATCACGGGCGGGAGTTTGGAAATGAAGCTTGGCCTAACATCGCTTCTGATAGCCCTCATTGCAATCTTCATCACGAGTTGTAGCAAACAAACAACATCCACGAGCACGACCAGACCAGCGAATAACACTGCGACCGCCGCCCCGACGCCAGATCCGTTCGCGGCAACGCGCGGCGTCTTCGCGAAAAACTGTCAGACATGCCACGGCGTTGACGGCAAGGGCGGGCCAGTCAAACTTGAAGACGGCACGCGCTTACGAGTTCCGAGTTTTCGCGAAGGACACGCGCTGCGACACCCTGATTCAGATTTCCGAAAACAGATTATTGAAGGTGGGGACGGTATGCCGTCATTCAAGTCCAAACTCTCGTCGCAGCAAGTAGACGATCTGATCAAGTTCATTCGCCAGGAGTTTCAGGGCGGCATGACGCCGCCTGCCGAGAAATCAGCTGAGAAAGACAAGAAGATGTAAAGAGTGAGCGGTCAGCAGTAGGCAGCGGGAGCGGCGATAGTCGGAGTGACTGCATCTCGCCGCGATCAGCATTCGTCGTCGGACACGTCATGCGGAAAATAAGCCACTCACAGTCGATTGCGACTGCTCACTGCTCGCCGCTCACTACGATTTACTATTCACCATTCACGATTTACTATTTACGCGCCCACGTGCACCCATAGCTCAGTTGGATAGAGCGTTTGACTTCGAATCAAAAGGCCGGAGGTTCGAGTCCTCCTGGGTGCACCATTTATTTTCAGGTTAGCGGGAGCGACTGAATTGAGATTTAGCGGTTTCTGTGCAGGGACCGTACCAGTGTTAATGAGAGACGGTTTTCTCCGGTTTCATCCCCATGCCTGGAGTTCGGCCCTTGCGGGCGGCAGCCCGGTGGCCGCGGAGGAGCACTCATGCACCTCCCCTTTCCGCGCGTTCGTGTTTTGTAACTTGATTGATTGAATCGAAGGTCGAATGTAACACCGGCGCGCCTGAGTCAACTTTGTCGTTGGGCTGCTTCGCCGCCACTAATCTTGAAAACAGAAAAGAGATCGGAAAAATGATTATACGGTGCGCATATTGCTTGATAGTAACGGTCTTATGCGTTGTAGGTGCCTATGCTCAATCACGCCTGAAGCCGTCCACTCAGTCATCGCCAAGGCAAGTCTTAAGGACAGAGGAAGATATATTCGACGATCAAGCTCATGGTAGGACACCTCAGGATGTCAAAATTATTATGTCAGCACAAGGTGGCGGAATCGTCATAAACAATGTTTTTAAAACGGCCAAGCGATCTGCCGACGACCGCTATCTTGGTTATGTAATTTCTGATGAAATTGAGTATTCAGCCGGGGGCGGACATAGCGGTTTTATTATAACCGCTCATGGGAATGACAGTGCGTTGTTAATGGCTGAAAGCAGATTTACCAAACTTCTGGGCATAACTAGCGCAGATGCTTGCAGACTGGCCGTGTTGGAATATGCGATTCCCGAAGGTGGCGAATCGCATTATGTCCGAGGTTCATTTAGCAATTGTAGTCCAAACGAACAGCATAAAAATAGAATTTCTGGACAAACCTCAACCGTTAATCTTATTGGGTATGTCCGTAAGGAACACATCGCGGACGGGTGCGGCTGCACTTATCGCCTCAAAGGTGACACCACAAACTCGGTCTATTCTGACGATTTCGGTGGAAACACCTGGATGAATATTGATGGTCAAGACGAGAAATTGAAACTTGTGAACTCTGTGTCTATCCCGAGAGGGAAAGTCAGGATGGGACAGCGAACTACTAACAGATACACCGCATTCGGCATTGAAGTTAGAATCAACATAGTTGTCGGGAAGGATTACGGAGAAGGTCATGACTACTCTGGCACTATAACTGTTGTGAAAGGTAGTCGCAGCCAAACGGTACAAATTGTCGGATCGTGTGGCTGTTGATTAGCTCCGCCGCGCTTCGCCCACCACTCACGTCTCAATCTGAAAAGCTGTAGTGTGATGGTCAGTTTTTTTATCTGCGAGTCATGTGCGCACATAAACAAAAGGCCGGAGAGTTACTCCGGCCTTTCGCATTTAGGAGCTCAGATTGTGTGGGCTACTTCCCGGAAGATTTGCTGGCGGATTTCTCGGCCTTGGTATCTGCAGTTTTCTTGTCGTTTGGGTTCGCAGCCACCATGGTGCGCGTCAAACGGACGTTGCCGTTGATGCCGCTAATCGTAATCAGCGAACCGCCGCTGCCGATTTTTGCAGAATAATGCGACCCGTACTCGTCCTTGTCCACCGTCACATCAGAAGTTTCTGAACGCACGTTCCCGTTCATGCCCTTTGCCGTGAGATCGGCATTCAGTCCCGTGCCCAGACGCAACTCGATGTTGCCATTAATTCCGCTCACTCGCGCCCCAGTATTTCCGAGCTTGTTCAGACCAACCGAAACGTTGCCGTTGATGCCGGTGATTTCGGCCGATTCATTCGCGTCGCCCAACTCAACCTCGCCGTTGATTCCCTTCGCGGCGATGGCCCCATCAACGCCTCCAGTTGTGACGCGGCCGTTCACTCCTCTAATCGTGAGCGCAATCGCGCGCGGCGCTTTGATCGTGACATCCTCGGTCGCCTTTGTACCGAAGAGGTGTTCCCAGAACCCATGACTCACCTGTCGACCCTTTATCACCAAGCCCGCGGCGGTCTGTTCGACCGTGACCTCGCGACGGTTCAAACTATCGCGACTTTCGGCGGTCCTTATAACGTAGACTTCAGCCGTTTTCGTGTCGGAAGTCTGCACATCAACCTTGCCATTGATACCGGCGATCTCGATGCGAGTGCCAGGTTGTAATTCAAAGCTCTTGCGAATCTCGTCGCGCACGTCACCCTGTTGCTGTTGGCTGGCAGCGCCAACGACGCGGCTGAATCCCTGTCGCACGCCACCACTAGAACGCCAGAAACCGAGAACCGCTGCGGCCAAGACCAGAACGACGACAATTGCTACACGTTTCATCGCAAATCCTCCGATTGCTTGCATCGAACCTTCTGTTGGGAGAACGAGCACACTCGCGGGAAGGTTCCGGGAATCAATCAAATTACCCCTAAATGTTCAGACGTTCGGCAGACTGAAGCCGTTAACAAGAGAGATGCGATGTATGCATAATGTTTTGCCGCAATTGCCTTAGTTTGCCGGTTTGGTCGTTAGCGCGGCGGTCTTTGCCGTCAACGACTCGACAAGAATATCGGAAAGATGCGACATCAATAGATAACCAGGATTGTCGACCGACCAAATCACCTCAGGCATCTCGTCGACCGTAATTGCGATCGCGATTTTCCCCTGCTTCGTGTAAAGAATCGCCACGCAACTGCGCAGGGCGTCGAGCGCTCCATATTTGCTCGCGATGGGAACATTCGGCATCGAGCGCCCAATTGAATTCCGCCCCTGCTCGCGCTTCATCAAGTCGATCATCTGCTTTGAAGCTTCCTTGCTAATGATCTCGCCACGCTCGAGCTTCTCCATAATTTGGACCATCTCGTGCGGACTCGTGGCGCCGAGCCCGAAGCGTTTCAAGTTGTCGTCGAGCTTCCCTTCCCTGCTCTCGCCGCCACCACCTACACGTCGCATGATGCGTGTCGCTTTGAACCCAAGCGAATTCATCCGTTCGTTAACAGCATCAGTCGTTAAGTAGTCCAGAACCATATTCGTCGCCGTGTTGTCGCTCAGCAACATCATTAGGCGAACGCAGTCCTGCAAACTCAGACGCAAGCCGTCGCCCAATTCCGGCAGGATTCCCGACCCGCTATACCGCGCCGCCTTCGTCAGGACCAATTCGTCGGTCCATTTCGCTTTACCTTCAGCGACGCGAGCGAACAACTCAATCATCACGGCGATTTTGATCGTGCTGGCGGTGCGCACGCGCTCGTCGCCGTTGAAGGAATAGGTTTCACCGGTGTCGAGGTTCTTCGCGTAAAGAAACACCTTGCCTTTGAACGGAGCGATTTCAGCCCGAATGCGCGAATCGAGTGAGTTTGGTTGGGCGGCGATTGAAGAAGCGGCCGTTAGCAGCGCGAGACTCAAAAGCGACAGACGCAAAATGATTCTCATGGGCGGCGGGTATAACAAAAATGGCGCAGGCTGACAACCTTGATAAAGGAGAGCGGGGGTAAACCAGCCTTCCCGACCTTGAGATTTCTTTCGGAAAACCTCTCAGGTCAGGAAGGGTGGTTTACCCCCGCTCTGAATTTTCAGAGAAGTCTAATATCGCACGCGCACTCGGTAGCTCAACGTCGCTTCGCCATCCTTTGCGACGGGGACATTGAACTGCGCCGCGAAAGCTGCTGTCTTCTTTGCTTCGAAAGTCGAAGACAGCATTTCCCAATCGCCGCCGATTGGTTCGTTCACGATAACGGTGACGGGCCCGTCTTTGTGATTGCGAATTTTGATCTCGTACGCGTATTCGTAGACATTGCGGGCGATCACTTTGTAATCGGTTTGCTTGCGCTCGGCGACAATGTCGAATGCGTCGCCAACCTTGACGCGAACGTCTTCGTCTTTCGGCGTGTGATCGATTCGGTCTTCGCCGATGAACTGCTGATTGCCGTTTGCGTCTTTCTTATAGAGACGAATCGTCCCCGCCGGCAAAGGCATGCCCAGCTTGTTCTGTTGCGAGTTGCGGAATTGAACATACACGCCAACTTTTTCCTTTACCGGTTGTCCAGGATTGTTGTAGCTCTGGTAGTAGTACCGCTGCCCATTGATGACGAACTCTTTCTTCACATCAAAGCCGGCCGCTTCAAGCAACGACACCTGTTTTGTTTCGTTGTCGCGAATCGTCGTCGGTCGCTGCAGCGTGTACAAGTGGTATTCGAAAAATCCCTGCTCCTGAAATTGGGATTCGCTTTCGGCGCTCTTGCGCACCATCGCATCAGCCACCGCGTAGTTGCGTTCTTCGGAAACGCGGTTCACGTCTCCGGCGACCAACTGCAGCCGCGCGTCTTCGAACGTAGCGCCGCTTGAGTTCATTAGCGTCACCCAACCCTGCACATCGCCTTTGGTGTCGTCGGCATTCACCACCAGAACGTAATCAGCCTTCCAGTTCATGCCGTTTGTCAGATAACTCGCTTCGACGGTTTGCGTGCCCGCGTCGCGGTTCTCGATGTCCCAGACCAGCGTCGGCGTCGCAACCAGGTTCTTCGGCACATCGGGGAATCGCATCTCGACAATGTTCGTTGGGTTGATGACGATCTGACCGTTGATGCGCCACACCTGCCCGGCGTTATTTGAAAGCAGCGTTGCCTGCACCGGCTCGAAAATCTCTGAGTTGTTTTGGTAACGGCGCAAGACCAGCGTTATTTCCTTCCCAACAAATTTGTCGAGCAGCTTTGCCGGGTTCAGCAGGTCATACTGATAGTTCTGCTCAAGTATGCGTAGCGCGGTTGGCGACAGAAGCGAAGAGAGATGCACGGTCTCAGGCCGAATCTGAGCGGTCACATCTGCAAACCGCAAAGCGATCCGGCCGGCCGGCAAATTCAGCCGGCGCGTCTCGCGCACTAAACCCAGATTCGAGTTGTAAACCGTAATGTTAACCGACTGCCGATCGCGCGCGGTCGTTGTTTGTTCTGACGTTTGCGCGCGTGCTTGATAAGTTCCGGCGATGCAGACAATCGTGGCAAGCGCAATCTTCGAAAAATACTTCATTGTTAACCGCCTCCAAATATTTGTAACGGCGCACAATTTCGGTGCGCATGATTAGAACGATAAAGTTGCCGGCGCTTGCGCAGAATATCAGAAAGCGCAGGCGCCCAACCTTTCCTGCCTTCCTTGCGTATTAATGATCGCAATTGGTAGGTTTGACGCGTCAAATGGAGCAGCGTAACCGACGCAGGGTAGTAATCACGACTTCCGGCGAGCACGTCCGACGTGTGACTCCATCGCGTCGCACTCGCACAGTTGGACCTCGCGAATGGGTGATCGCGCTCGTTGTAATCGGAGCGGCGGCGCTCGCTACGTTCCTGGCACTCTTTCTTACCAGTCGGCCATACAACCCGATGAACTCAACCGTTCAGCCACAGCAGTCTGTGCCGCAAGGTCAGTTGCAGCTTCAGGGGACCCCCACGCCTTCTCCTTCGCAGGTTCAAACGTCCAGCCCGGCTGCCAGTGTTCTAAGAGAACCGTCCGGCGCAGCGACTCCACCCCCGACTGATGACGCGACAATCCAACAAGAGATTGAACGAGCGCTGCACTCTGATTCAGCGCTTGCCGACCTCGACATCAGTACGGTTGTCGAAACTGGCCGCGTGACGATTGTCGGCTCAGTGCGATCAACTGACCTGAAGCAGCGAGTTGCGCGCGCAATCCGCGGAATCAAGGGCGTCACCGCAGTTGATAATCAGTTAGTTGTGATTGAAGCGACCCCGTAGGAAGGTCCAAAGTCCCTTGCCCAATGTCCAACGTCTGTTTAGAGCTAATAACACGCGACGAGTTTGTGTCCGGACCCTTGAGACTTTGGACGGGGGATTTTGGACTTAGCTACACCGTCCAACCGCTGCTAAGATAGTCGCATCGAAAATTTCCTGAGCTTTTTGAAGGTTTTTATTGATGCTGAAGAAATTATTTACAAGCTTCTTGATGACACTGGCCGCCTTGGCCTTCTTTGCAACCGCCTCCGCTGTGCGAGCTCAATCCCCTGCGGCCGAGACGATTGTGATCTTCCCTTTTGAGAATCTTTCGAATCATCCCGAGTACAACTGGATCGGCGAGAGTTTCTCCGATTCTCTTTCGAGCCTGCTCAACAAGCCGGGCCTGGTCGTGGTGACTAGTGACGAACGTGCGGTCGCTTTTCAGCGGCTTCGTTTGCCACTCACGGTGCTGCCTTCTCGCGCCACTGAGATCAAGATTGGCCGCGAGCTGAAAGCGTCGATGATCGTCATTGGCAATTTCAATGTGACTCTGCCTGCCAGTTCGGCCGATAAAGCGAACACCAGCGGCGAGACAAAGCTTGCTACGATTTCGGGAGAAGCACGCGTCGTACGGATTAACGAAGGCCGCATGGCGGGCGACATCTTCGACGGATCGTGGGCACCGCGCGTCTATGATTTCGGCGGCACCGTAACCGATCTGCAGAAGATGAACGGCGAGCTGGCATTCCAGATCTTGTCCCAACGTGACAAGACCCTCTCTTTTTCGCGCAATCAGTTGGTACAGGAAGCCACGCGAGTTCCACCGCAAGCGTTCGAGGCTTTCATGAAAGGCTTGCTGACCGACGCGAACGATCCAACGCGCGCTGTTTACCTTAAGAACGCGATGAAGCTTTACTCGAAGGCGAATGGCGGCGCGGTTTATCCGCAAGCGGCGTTCGAACTTGGCCAGTTCTATTTTGCGCAACGACAACTTAAAGAAGCTGCCGAATACTTCGCGATGGTGGAAAAGAAAGAGCCGCACTATGGCGAAGCACAGTTCTACGCGGGGCTCGCTTACTGGAAAACCGGTGACATCAAAAAAGCCCTTGAGTTGCTCGTGCCTTTGGCTGACGAGAAAGTGATGCCGCTCGTCGCGGTCTACAACAACGCGAGCGCGGTTTCGATCGAAGCCGCGCGCGCAGAAAAGAAGCCTGAAGAAAGAACGCGCTTGCTGTCGCAAGCCATAACGCTTCTGTCTCGTGCGGCCGACTCTTCACCCGACGACATCACGGTGCTGTTCAATTATGGCTTCGCGCTGTTCCTGAACGAGAAATATTCGGAAGCGGCCGAGAAGCTCGAACACGTAGTTGCTGCCGATCCGCGCGATGGGCAAGCCTATTTTCTGCTCGCGAAAGCGCAGGAGCGCGCGGGAAAGACCGACCCTGCAACTGCCGCTGACAATCAGGCGCGGATTTACCTGCAAGCCAGTTATGCAAAATGGCAGACGGAGTGGCAGAAGTCACAGACAATCCAGAATCTGTCTGCTCGGTCTCGGGACGTTTTGAATCAGGTAGACCTCACCGATTTGGGGCGTCGGCAGGCGGTCGATGCCGCCAAGGCCGACAGTGCGCAAGAGTCTTTGAACAAAATAAAGGACCTCTATCAACAGGGCCGCGACGACGAAGCCATGGTGGAGATTCGCAAGCTTCTGATTCTTGAACCGACGAATGCTGAGGGGTATCTCATCAGCGGCCAAATCAATCAGCGTCGCGGTGACCAGGAAGCGGCCATTGCGGCTCTCAAGACCTCGATCTTTTGGGAGAACAACCATCCCTTGATCGATGCCCACATTCTGCTCGGCCGGATTTTCCTGGAGCGGGGCGACCTCGGCGAAGCGCGTAAGTACGCCGCGAGCGCCATGGCAATCGATCCAAACAATCCGGAAGCGATCGCTCTGCAGCGGGCCGTAACTCTGGGAAGGCCTTAGCGGGCACAGACTAAGAAGCCAAGAGCGAAGGGCAAAGCGTCGAACGCGCTTTGCCCTTTTCGTTTAATGACGTTGCCGAGCGAGCGTCTCCTGCTTGCAGCTTTGCCCTTAGCGCCTTGCTCTTTGCCCCTAGCTGCTTCTCTTGGCACGGCAAGTGCTGAAGACAGGACGGCAAGCACGAAATGAAACGTGCCCCCGCCGCCATCACTTCTCTGAGCGCTGCAAGCCGCTGCGCCAGCCGCCCGCCGAGCGATCCTTCAGGTTAATCCCCCCAATCAAGAGCCGGTCAGCAATGACCGGCTCCCCGCATTTTTAGGGCACAATCAACCAATTCGACTTTCATTGGGAATTCGCAGCGCGGCAGACACTTCGGGCAACTTGAAATGCCGGTGCTGCAGGCGCTAGCTCCTCCTTCGCCGCGGTCGGTCAGGACGACGGAATTTGTCACTTTGACGGTGACGCATTTTGTCGAAAAGCCGCCCAAAGTCCTCCATTCGTTCGCCTTCTGGAACTGATCGGAAAAATTTTTTTGAGCGGCCGCTAAAGCAAGAAACCGGTTCCAGAAAAATCGAAGTTCTGATCACGCAGAATTCTGTCTAATGACTCGCGGGAGGATTCTCGCAAACTGAAAGTCCGAGCCGTTCCAATGCGTCTGCTAAACTGCGGCGCATGAGCGAAACACTTGCGGGCATCGCGTCTATCGAAGCGCGCCGACCGCTTGTCCTCACCTTCATTCGCGAAAGCATGCCTTCACTGCGGGAAGCAGCAATGGCTTTTGGGTCGGCGGTTCTGCTCATCCTCGCGTTTCCCAACTTTGAGATTTGGTGGCTCGCCTGGATCGGATTGACGCCCCTGCTGTTTGCGGTCGCGAACACTTCCAGAAAACGCAAAGCGTTTGTCCTGGGACTTTTGTGGGGGACCTTCTTCTTTTATGGAACATGCTGGTGGCTGACGTATCCGATGATTCATTACGGCGGCGTTTCGGCGTGGCTCGCTTATCCGCTGCTGCTGCTGCCCGTGGTTTTCGTCTCGCTGTTCCCGGCCGTGACGTGCGCGAGTGCTTCGCTGGTTGTGAAGCGATTCGGCGCCACGGCGATCTTCACCGCGCCGATTATTTGGGTCGCGCTTGATTGGCTGCGTGGAACAGTCACCGGATTGGATTGGAACGCGCTCGGATATTCGCAAGCATTTCATCCGATTTGGTCAAATGGGCTGGCAAGGTTCGCTGGGGTTTATCTCGTAACGTTTTTGATCGTGCTGGCGAGTGCCGCGATTGCGTTCGCACTCTTGCGGCGTGGTCGCCGCGCATTAATAGTCAGTGGACTGGTCGTTCTCGCCCTACTGCTGATTATCTTCCTGTCAAATCCGCGGAACGTGATGATCGGTAGATTGACCGATTTTACAAACGACATTTTGATCGTCGCCGTGCAACCAAACGTGCCGATGACGCGTGGCGATGAGCGGAGCTACCTGCAACTGCTCGAGCGGCATGTGCAATTAGGTCAAACAGCACTAGCGACTGATTGGGCGCGGCAGTTTAAGCATCGCCTGCTCATCTGGCCCGAGTCACCAATGAACTTTTCGTACTCACTCGATCCGAAACTACAAAATACGATCGCGAAGTTCGCGCAAGCGAATCACACTTCAGTCTTGCTCAACTCGCTCGAGCCGGCGCCAAACGGCGGCTCGTACAATTCTGCAATTCTCATAAATGAGCAGGGTCAGAAAGTGGCGCAGTATGATAAGATTCGCCTAATGCCGTTTGGCGAGTACGTGCCGCTGCCCCGCTGGCTACCGGGCTCGGGTTCGGTACGTGGAATCGTCGGCGAATTTACGCCCGGCAATTCGTTTACGCTGATGCCCCTCGGCGCGCTTCGCGCCGGGGTTTTTATTTGTATTGAGGCCGCGCATCCCGAAGTTGCTCGCAACCTCACGAATGAAGGCGCTGACGTGCTGATCAATATTTCGAATGACGGTTATCTTGGACCGACGGCGGTGATGCGTCAGCATTTGGCGAACGCAGTCTTTAGAGCCGGGGAAAACGATCAGGACATCATTCGCGTGACGAACAGCGGCCTTAGCGCGTTCATCAGCGCGAACGGCGCGGTTTCAGATACGACGCCGGCGTTTCAGGAAGCGGTGCAAACTTGGACGATTAGCAAGTCCGGCGCGCGATCGACTTTTTATTCGCGTCACGGCGACTTGTTCGCTTACGGATGTGCGTTGGTTACTTTGGGATTTATTTCAGCGACGTTTATGACAAGGAGAAAAGTGTCGGATGCCCAACCGTAAGGAATGGCACGCTCTCTCGCGAAAGTTGCCCTCGCTCACGCTCGGGCTTCTGACACATACGCAATGAACGAACCATCGATTCAGGAATCAAGAGACTCTTACGACGATCTTAAAAAGCGCGTCGCGCAGCTCGGGAGGTTTCTTTGATGTCCCGGCCAAACGCACCGAGCTGAACCAGATCGAGCAGCAGGCGTCTGCGCCGGACTTCTGGTCGAATCAGGAAGAGGCGCAGAAGCTCTTGCAGAAACGTAGCCGGCTAGAACGCGTTATTCAGCGGCAGGAAAAATTCGAAACTGAGATATCCGACGCCCAAGTGCTCTTTGAATTTGCTGAAGAAGACGAAGCCTCTCTAAATGAGCTGCGGCAATTGCTCAATCGGCTTGAGCATGAAATCAGCGGAGCCGAAACAGAGATGCTTTTGTCGGGCGAGAACGACGCGCGCAACGCGATCTGCACGATTCACCCCGGCGCGGGCGGTACTGAATCGCAGGATTGGAGTGAGATGCTTCTGCGTATGTATCTGAAGTGGGCTGAGCGGCGTGGTTTCAAAACTGAAATCATCGACTACCAGCCGGGTGAAGAGGCGGGCATAAAAAGCGTGACATTCAAAGTCGAAGGCGAATACGCGTATGGCCTGTTGTCCGCGGAAGCTGGCGTGCACCGGCTGGTGCGCATTTCGCCGTTCGATCAAAATGCGCGGCGGCATACATCGTTTACTTCGTTGTTCGTCTATCCGGAAGTCGACGACGAGATTGAAGTCGAAATCAACGAGAAAGATTTGCGCGTGGACACTTATCGCTCGAGCGGCGCCGGCGGTCAGCACATTAACGTGACCGACTCAGCGGTGCGCATCACTCACCTGCCAACCGGCATCGTCGTATCGTGTCAGAACCAGCGTTCGCAGCATCAGAACCGCGCGGTCGCGATGCAGGTGCTGCGTTCGCGTTTGTACGAACTCGAATTGGAGAAGCGCCGGGCAGAGACGGCTGAACTGGAAGCAAACAAGCAGGACATCTCGTTCGGATCACAGATAAGGAACTACGTGCTCGCTCCTTATCGTTTAGTTAAGGATGCGCGCACGAAACTCGAGAAGGGCGATGTTGATTCGGTGCTCGACGGCGACATCGACGAATTTATTAAGGAGTATTTGCTCTCCAAGAGAGCAGCCTAGGCACCCGCGATGAACTTGTTCCGCGTAACTCTGATTTCTCTTTTCTTAGCGACGGTTGCGGTAGCGCAAAAAGGGACTGCCGGGCCCGGCTTCTATCCGATGGGTTACGTTGGTGATACGTGGACAGGAGAAGTAACCGCAACCGACGAAGACAAACGTGAGATTACGCTGACGTTCAAGAAGGGTGACAAAACTCAAACGTTTATTGCTTTCATCCCCAACACCGGAGTCGGATGGATGACTGACGAACAAGGTGATCGTGTCATCGCTATTTATCCTGAAGACAAAAAGAACGATGAAAAAAACGGTAAGAGCGATAACAAAACCTCCAAACCTGAACCGGCCCATTTAAACCTCGCGGATCTGATGGGACGAAGGATCACCGTTTATTACATGCATCGCGAGAAAAAAGTAAACGACCAGAAGGTTTCCTATAACGAGGTAATTCGAATAAAGCCGATCAAGCAAAATTAATCAAAATGGCTGCAATTCCAACTGACATTGAAGTTGAACCAGCGCGCGAGCGTTCGCGAGTCAATGAAATCATTGTGGTCGCACTGGCAGCGACCGCGTTGCTGCTGGGTCTCTGCCTCGTTTCGTATCATCCGAACGATCCTTCGTGGAATGCGGCAGGTGAAAGCTCCGCGCAAAATTGGATTGGCACGATTGGCGCGAATGTCGCGGCAGCGCTGTTTCAAACAATTGGACTCGCGGCGTATCTCGTGCCCGTGCTAATTCTCGCAGCGGCGTGGCGACGCTTTCGCGCGCAAAGAATCAACGCACCGATCTATCAACTGCTCGGCTTAGTGATCGTCGTCTTCTCGGCCGCAGCATTATTGAGTCTCGCGCACATTCGACCGTTGTTCGATGCCAGCGTCAACGCTGGTGGTTTGGCAGGCGTGGTGATTTCGCGAGCGCTTGTCAGCGGCCTCAATACAATTGGAGCGACTATTCTGCTCGTGGCAGTCGCTGCGGTCGGCGTGCTACTCGCCACCAACTTCTCGTTCGCAGCCGCTGGTCGATCGCTGGGCGGTCCCTTCGCAGCACTTCGTACTCTTCCGGCGCGATTTACAGCGTGGCGTCTCGTGCGACGCACAAATCGTGAGTTGCGTCGTCAAAACAATCTTGACGCTGCGGCTGCAAATGGAAACGGCGATACTCCCCAAGTTATCGACAGTGAAGGAAAACCAATCGCACACGCTCGGGTGACTGCGCCTGAAAGCGCCGAGATTGCTTCAGCGTTCGAATCATTCTCGGCGGCAACCAGCGGCAAAGCGATGGCTGCTGCGGCCGGCGCCGCGACAGCTCCGGCAAAGAAGTCGCTCTTCCCATCGCGTGGCAAAGCAACCCCCGCTGCCGAAACTGCGATGGTGCAGGAGATGTTGCGCGAAGCATCAGTCAAGCGGAAAACTGAATCAGCAGAAAGCGGCAGCCTGCCGTTTGAAGGTCGCAAGGTCAGCAGCAAACCGCCCTCGGACTATCAACTGCCGTCGCTCGGTTTTCTGAACGAGGCGCAAATACGTCCCGAGCAAGCTGACGACGAACTGCTCGGCATGGCTACGAAACTTGCGGAGAAGTGCCGGGAATTCAATGTCACCGGCCAAATCAAATTCATTTGTCCCGGCCCGGTCGTGACGACTTACGAATTCAAACCCGACCCCGGCGTGAAGTATTCGCGCGTCACGGGATTGGTCGATGACCTTTGTCTCGCTCTGAAAGCCGAATCGATCCGCATCGATCGCATGCCGGGCAAGCCGCACGTCGGCATCGAAGTTCCGAATCCGCGTCGCGAAACCATTCTCCTGCGCGAAGTGATCGAGTCACGCGCGTTCCGCGAATCTACTTCTAAGCTAACAATCGCGCTCGGCAAAACCATTGACGGCCTAAATTACGTGAGCGACCTGGCGCGCATGCCGCACCTTTTGATCGCGGGCACGACCGGCGCCGGCAAGTCGGTCGGGGTTAATTCCCTGCTCGTTTCAATTCTTTATCGTGCCCGTCCGGACGAAGTGAAGCTGATCCTCATCGATCCGAAGCGTCTTGAGCTTGGTCTTTACGAAGACATCCCGCATCTGGCGGCGCCGATCATCGTCGATCCGAAACAAGCATCGCGCGCGCTGCGCTGGGCGGTGGCGGAAATGGAGCGGCGCTACAAACAGCTTGCCGGCTGGGGCGTGCGCAACATCGACGGCTACAACGCTGAGATTGCGCGCCGGAACGCGGCGAAAGATTTCGATGAGACTGGCGAAGCCTGGAAACCTCTGCCGTACATCGTCATTATCATCGACGAGCTCGCCGACTTGATGATGGCTTCAGGGCACGAAGTCGAGGAATCCATCACGCGGCTGGCGCAGATGGCGCGCGCGATCGGCATCCACCTCGTGCTCGCCACACAACGGCCGTCGGTCGATGTCATCACCGGCTTGATCAAGGCGAACTTCCCTTCACGCATTGCCTACCGCGTCGCTTCGAAGATAGATTCGCGCACAATTCTGGACACGAATGGGGCAGAGCATTTGCTCGGCCGCGGCGACATGCTGTTTTTGCCGCCGGGATCTTCGCGTCTGCTGCGCGTGCATGGCGCTTTTGTTGACGAGTCCGAAATCAACAAAATCGTTGCGCACATCAAGTCGCAATGGCAGCCTGAATACGACGAATCGATTACGCAGTCCGACGAAGCAGCGATGGGCCTCGCAGATTCAGATGGGGAGCGTGACGAGCTTTTCGAAGATGCGTTGCGCATCTGCGTCGAGATGAAGCGTGCCTCAACTTCGGTTCTCCAGCGTCGTCTGCGCATCGGTTATGGCCGTGCCGCCGCGGTACTCGATCAGATGGAACGCGAAGGATTGATCGGCCAGGCCGACGGCGCGCGACCGCGCCCGGTTCTCGCCCATGCTTTCGAATTAGTCGCCGAGTGGGACGAACAGGAAGACTGATTAAAAGCAGAAATGATTGAACCTCAAACAACTCCCGCCAAATATATCTTCTTAGACGTCGTCGGTTTCACTCACAATCGCAGTGTAGAAGCTCAATCTGACATTGTTCATGCGCTAAACAGTATCGTAAGAGATTGCATCGCGGAACATGAAGTCGAAAGCGACCAAGTGATTTTCCTTCCGACCGGGGATGGTCTGTGCATTGTCTTATTGAACATCGAGAATCCTTACGACATCCATATTTCAATTGCGCGGGGAATTATTCGAGCCGTACACCGTCACAACGAAGGCACGGATGATCCGATGCGAAATTTTGCCGTTCGAATCGGCGTCAACTCCAATACTGACAATCTTATAATAGACATCAATGGCAATCAGAATATTGCAGGCGCCGGTATAAATATCGCGTCTCGTCTTATGGATTCGGCTGATGGCAATCAGATTCTAGTAGGCGAGCAAGTCTTCGATACGTTGAGATATCGCGAGAAATACATGTCGGCTTTCAAAGGTTTTCGGAAAAGCGTAAAGCATGGGTTGGAGATTCCGATCTATCAGTTTGTTTCCGAGGACAGCGAAGGCTTGAATAATTTGATGCCACAGGCGTTTACTGCACCAGTCGTCACCTCGAAGCTAGATAAGAAAACGGCGTATTATTTTGCGCAAGCCCTTAGCAACGAGTCGTTTCTTCTGACGACGGTTCGTGAGTTTAGCTTGGGGATCGAGGCGGGAACCATTCTACTTTGGTTTCTTGCCGAAGACTCTATAAGAAAGTCCGAAGAAACGGCTGTGCGCAAGAGATTACCAGTAACCTACAAAGCAGGAAGCTCCAGCATTATTGAACAATACGATCACTACAATTCCATCGACATTCACGTCAGATATGAGCTCGCACACTTCATACAAGAAACCCATCTGCGACGACACGCCCATTGTTTTCAAGAAGGAACTGAGAGGGACTTTCGGTTTATCAATGAACAGGGGAAACAGAAATTGAAAGAAGACTGGCGGAACATAGCTCAAGAGTTCGGTCTAGATTAAGATTAATGCGCTTCAACTAGTCCCACACTTTGATAACTTTATAAAGATTCGGCCAATAAGCCGCCCAAGTTTCGACTCTGCTCCCTTCCAACAAATCGCGCTCGTGAGCGAACGCGGCGAATCGGAGAACCGACTAGGGCAATTTCTACTGCAAGACTTTCGCTGCTTCCATAATCTGCTCAGGTGTAGCGCGCCGCCAATAATTTTCCGTCAACATCCGCCAGCGCACGGTTCCCGTTGAGTCGAGTAAGAACTCTGCGGGGCGCGAAATGTCCTGGCCCACCGGGCCGCCACCTTTGTGAACCAAGTCATAGGTTGTGATGGCTTCTCGTTTTTGATCTGAGAGCATCGTGAATTTGTAGCCGGCTACTTTCGCGAGCTTGGCCGATTCTTCGGGTGTGTCCACGCTGATGGTGACCGGATTAATTCCGGCCTGATAAAACGTCTCGAGATTTTTTTGAATGCTCCGCAACTCGGAGTTACAGATTGGTCACCAGTAGCCTCGGTAAAAAATCAGCAGTACGCCCTTGGCAGGCTTATTG